>LNFM01001273.1_pt1 | contig 58118 bp, 53 predicted proteins | sample 596031 | NCBI WGS metagenome assembly LNFM01 (sample SAMN04254537, study PRJNA301005) | activated carbon metagenome | isolation source: dual media filters at the Ann Arbor, Michigan drinking water treatment plant | place: USA: Ann Arbor | reverse complement strand
CTCCGCTACCCCAGCCCCATCCGGAGCGCGTGCTATTGGTAACGGAGTAAGCTGATTTCATATTTCTAAATGGACGGTTTTGAGGGGCAGGTCAACGGCGGTCGATGATGAGTTTATCGATCTAGAGGGTGAGCGGACCGGGATGGCCGTATTCCTTGTTGGAGGAGATGCGCCAGAAAAACTCCGGGGCTTCGGTGGTGGTGTCCTTGCCCTGAAGGTTGATGGAGATGGTGCCGGTTTTAGCGAGCTGGTGGATGGGATAGCGCGAAAACGACGTTTCGACGCGTATCCGGCTCACAGGCCCGGTATCTTCGTTCAGGATGGGTTCAGGCTCATGAACCATGACGGTGTTCCTCTCTGAATCGAAACATTACAACAACAATATGTTGTTGTTGTGTAGCGAAAATCAATTTCCTTGTAAAGAGTTGAAACATGACAGCTTATAGGGGATGAAGCGCGTTAAATCGTCGCTCCAAACCGGGCGATAGCGGTCTCCCCAAACCGGGCGGCTGGCACGGCGCCAGAAATCCGCGAAACGTCCCGGCTGGACTGCCCGGAAGACGCGGCTTTGGAGCAACTACCGCAGCTGTCGCCATTCGTCGCCCCAAACCGGGCAGCTGTGGCGCGGCAGGGCCGAGAGAACGAAACGACGTTGCATCGCCGTGATGACGGCGTTCGTGCTAAGTGCTGGCAGCAAAAAGAAATAGGCCCCTTCCCTGCGCTGACGGGATCTTTTGGCTGCTGCGCGAACGAGCGGCGTGCTGTCAGGACGGAGCATTGGGCAGAACCTGCTTGAAATGTTTGTACAATAGGCGTACATTAGACAGAGAACGTAGGAGTCGCACAGTTATGGCAGCAGTCACTGAGCATCGCGCCGGGAAAGAAGAGCGGGTCGCGGCGCGCGTCACGACGGAGACGAAAGCCCTGTTGGAGCGGGCGGCGGCCATTCAGGGCCGGAGCGTCACGGATTTCGTTGTGCAATCGACGGTGGAAGCGGCGCAGCGGGTGATTCGCGATCATCAGTATGTCGAACTGAGTCTGAGCGACCGTCTGGCCTTTGTGGAAGCGGTGCTGAGTCCCCTGCCCCCTGGCGAACGATTGACACAGGCGGCCGCGAGACACCGCCAGATGCTTGAGCGATAGTGCCGGACGCCTCGTCAGGGTTCAGGGTCGAGGTGCTGGGCGACCATGACCGCTCGGCCTTTTCCTGTGGCGTCGAGCCGCTGGACCGCTATCTCAAACAACAGGCCGGTCAGGATGCGCGGCGCAACGTCGCGGTTCCCTTCGTGCTGGTGGCGGCCGATCAACGGATCGCCGGGTATTACACGCTTTCGGCAACAGCGCTCAAAGGCGACGACCTGCCGCCGGAACTGGTGAAAAAGCTGCGACTTCCCCGCTATCCGGAGTTGCCGGCGACGATGCTCGGACGGCTGGCGGTTGATTCCGGATTCCGGGGCCAGCGGCTGGGAGAGTTCCTGCTGTTGCACGCGCTCAGGCGGGCATGGATCGGCAGCCAGCAGGTGGCGTCGCTCGGCGTCATTGTCGATGCGAAGGACGAGTCGGCGCGGCAGTTCTATCTGCACTATCACTTTCTGTCCTTCCCGGAGAATCCCCGGCGGCTGTTTTTGCCCATGAAGACTGTGGCGGCGCTTTTTGCCTCGGACACGGAGGGGTTGGCAAAACCGTAACGCCGTAGTATCGTTGGTCCGTAAGAACGCTATTACGGAGTTACGGCGAATGTCTGTCATCTGCCTCCTGAACCAAAAAGGCGGCGGCGGAAAGACCACTCTGGCGCTGAATCTGGCTGCGGCCTTCGCGCTCGAAGGCGATTCGGTGCTGTATATCGATGCCGATTCGCAATCGACGGCGCTCAACTGGTTCACCCTCCGTCCGCAGGCCCCACTCTTTAACGTCGTCAGCATCCCGCGCAACACGCTGCATACCCAGTTGCCCACGCCGGGGGCCAGCTATCGCTGGACCTGTATCGACTGCCCGCCGCTGGCGGGCGAAGTGGCGAAGTCGGCGATTCTGGCCAGCGATCTGATCGTGATTCCCTTGCAGCCGAGCGGCACGGACAAGTGGAGCATGGAGAATATTCTGACGCTGATCACGGAGGCGCGGTTTTACAAGCCGAACGCCCATGCCGTGATGGTGGTCAACCGCAAGAGCGCCGGCACGGCCATCGGCAAGACGTTCCGTCAGGGCATCGAGACGGATTACCCTGACTTCCCGGTCCGGTGCTTCAGACCGAGATCGGCCAGTATGTCGTCTTTGCCGAGGCGCTCACTACCGGGAACACTGTTGTCGAGATGGACCGGAAAGGAAGTGCCGCCAAACAAATCTTCTCGCTCGCCTCAGAAATCAAACAAGTCATGAACCATGCCACCCAAAACCATCAGCGTGCCCCCGAAACCGCAGCACTCTAGCCTGCCCGCACCCCCGATCAGTGGATCGGCAGACCGGACGCTATGCCTGCCGAAGCGCCGCCGGTGAACGTGTCGCTGGTGCGCCTGACCTTCGATATTTCCCAGGATCTACACCAGCGAATCAAGATCTCCTGCGCCCGCAAGGGCATCAAGCGGATGACGGTCGAGCTGCGGCGCATTCTGGAAGAGCATTTCCCCCCTGAACCGTAACGCCGGGACGACGGAATCCCGTAGTGCCGCACTACCGTAGGAGCGTCATGACGGAGGAGCAATGTATCCAGGCATCCGACATTGGCGTTAATGTCTATTGAACGAGGAGTACGCTTGGCAGCCAATAACGAGTTGGCACGGTCCATAGGCTGCCGCGCCACTTTTCTGGCCGAGAGGAAGAACTGCTTGGCCAACGGCTGCGAGGCGCTACCGTAAGGAACTCAACTTCGCACGAATCTCCTTCTCTAGCTCGGGTGAGGGACGCAGTTGGAGCGCTTTTTGCAGCTCGGCTTTGGCTGGTTGGGTTTCTCCCTGTGCAATCAAGACGGAGGCCAAGCTGGTGCGCCACTCAGGGTTCGAAGGTTCCTTAGCGACCACACTTTGTACTGCTTGACGTGCGCTGTCCAATTGTTTCAATTTCAGATAAACCAAGCCAAGGGTATCGGCATAAGCCATATTCTCCGGCGCCCTTTGCCGCGCACTCTGTGAGAGAGTGAGGGCTTCGTCCAGATTCGTTCCCGCCATCGCCAAATGCCAGGCCAGATTGTTCATGAATAACGGATCCTCGGGCTTGAGCTTGAGACTTTCCCGATATGCCGCGGCGGCCTCTGGATACCGGCCAGTCATACCCAGAGCGCTACCGAGCCGGGCCGGCCAAATTGGATTCTCTGGCTCTGCTTGCTGGGCTTTCTTGAAGCTGGCAATCGCGTTATCGTGCAATCCTTTGCGGGCGTAGAGTTCACCCGAAGATCCCCAGTGATCGGGGTTTTTCGGGAAATCCGCACTAAGTTTCTCCGTGGTGGCCAGCGCCAGATCCAGATCTCCGGCCTGAGCGGCCGCTCGGGCGAGGAGGGCGCGGGACTCGGGATTTCCCGAACGCTTCATCTCCTCCAGCGCCACAGCGACAGCCTTTTGCGGCTGACCCTGCATCGCGTAGAGAGTGACGAGGCGCCGGAGCGCGGGCATCGAACTTTGGTCGGATCGGTGCAGGCGCACCAGGATGCGCTCCGCTTCGACGAAGTTCCTTTCTTCCATGGCGAGCGTCGCCAGTTGCAGTTGCACTTCCGGTAAATTGGGATACTCCTGAGCAATTTGCCGCAGTTCGGTCCGGACTTCGCCAAACCGGCGTTGCAGGGCCCATGCTGCGGTGCGGACCAAGCGGGAACTCACATCTTTGGGCTGCGACTCCACGAGCCGGTCGGCGTATTGCAGCGCCTCGTCGGCACGGGCGGCGCGGATGGCCACGTCGGCCATCTCGCGGACAGCCTCCCGGTGGCGGGGGTTCTTTTTCAGAAGACCGAGCAGGGTGTTTCGTGCCTGTTCGGTTTGCCCAACGGCGCGGTAGGCGCGTGCAAGAAGCAAGCGAACCTCTTCATCATCTGGACTCTTCGTGGCCAGCGACTTAAAAGTCTCTAGTCCTCGACTCATTTCTTCAGGCGATCCTGCAGCCATCCGCAACGAGGCGCGGGCAGACTGAGCCGCTGAATCGTCGGGGAACTCTTTCAGAATCGTGTCAAGAAAATTGATGGCTTCCTGGGTTTGGCCCTGCTCCATCCGGACACCAGCCAGCCGCTCTAAGTAAACCTTCCGGCTTGCGCCTCCGGGGGCAAGACCTTTTCCGAACTGAAGAACCGCTTCGTCCAACCTGCCGGTGCGCCGATAGAAATCACCAGCCGATAGGCGGCCGTCCGGATACAGCTTGGAGTCGGCGGTCAGCTTCTCCAGAACCGTCCTGACATCCTGCTCTCTCTTTTGCCCCTGATAGTGCTCGGCGAGTTGGACCATGAATAGCTCTTGAGCAGGGTTATTGGAGACCTTTGTCTTCAGGATCTCTTCGGCTTCTGCCAGACGACCGGACTTCATGTAGATCCCATAGAGCGAATCGTAGAGTGGGCCGTACTGTTTCATATAGGGGAGCGATTCCCGGCCCAGCTTCTCAGCCTCATCATCTTTCTTGTCAATCAAAAGGTTCTGGATGAGGATCGAGACGACCTCGGGATCGTTTGGCTTCGCCTGGAGGGCTTTGCGGAAGATCTCGATCGCCTCGTTGGATTTGGAATCCGTCATTAACAAAAGACCGCGCAAGCGCAACCCCTCGAAAGAGGTCGGCGATGACGTCAAGATGCGTTTGGAAACCTTTTCGACGGCCTGGTAGTAGACTAACGGCCGTTCGGGCGAAGTAATGAATGCCGCGAAGGCGATCTTGCCCAAGGCTATCTGTGCCTCTTCCGACTCGGGCATGATCTCGGCAGCTTGGGAGAGAGCGCTAAACGCCTCTTGATGCTTCTCCTGCTTGCCAAAAAGCTCGCCCAAACGAAGGAACGCTTCTCCGTATCGCGGGTCTTTCTGCAACGCTTTTCTGTACTCCAGCGAAGCATCGATGAATTTCCCTTCTTTGGCCAATTTGTTGCCCCGTTCGAGGTGGGCTTCCTTGGAGGTTGCCAAAAGGCCACAGCCGACATTGACAAGGACCAGACTAGCCCAAAATAATTTGCTCAAGTTCAGGAGGTAGGAAGACATCATCGATACCTAGGGGGTATGGCCGGACGCAGACTGACTCCAGTATGCCACTGCCATGACAACGGCAGGCCTTAGCGATGGCCCCTGTTTCGCCTGAGATTCGCTGAGGAAACTGCCTGGTTCAATGGCACTGGATCGGCGAACGAAAAAGGGGCGGCCGGTCTCGATAGAGATCGGGCCGCCCCGTGTTACGAGCGAGCGTCTGGCGAGAGATCCTAGACTTGTTCGGGTCTACGCCGCCGCTGCGCAATTACTCCCAGACCGGCCAAACCGAGAGCAAGCAAGCCATAAAATCCGGGCTCTGGCACCACTTGGACAAGGAACGTCTGGCGGGCACCTGCTGAATTTCCGTAACCAAGGGTACCCAGAGCTCCGCTTGGGTTAACGGTCCAGGACACCACTGCCCATTTGGTGAGGTCGATGGATTTATAGTTGGAACGAGCCTTGTTGATCCAATCACCGACAAAGGTCGTTTGGCCAGGGGTGTTCTGAGATGTTGTAGTATTGTTGCTGGTCAATGCCCAAATCGTCCGCTGAATCTCCCAATTCGTTCGCTGATTAAGCGGTAAGCTATTCTGATTGGCTAATCCATTCTGCAAGTTGCCGGAGATGGCCGTGTACTGGCTGATGAGGTAGGCCGCCATCTGATATCGTTCTTGGGCTGTGTCTGGGAGTGCTCCGTTGTTGGGGGATGGGGATTGGATGTTCGTCCACGTGTTGGCGGTCGTGGAGTTGAAAGTGGAGCCATTGTGTACGTTGCCATAGCGAACCCTGGAATCGTCCGCGACAATCTGATCCAACCGAATGATGTTTGCATTTCCGCTCATGCCCAGTTGGAAATAGAGTTGGTCGTCTACGCACCAGAACGTGGTCGCAACCCGACTTGCGCCAGCGCCAACGGTGCCGTTAAATGCTCCACCACCACCACCCGGCGAGGTTCCATTCCAGCTGTTGACGGCGATCGGTTTAACAATGCCCAGGTATGTCGACGAGCCGGGAAGCGGGGCATTGCCGTAGGCTGCGGTTAAGCCGACGATTGCCCAAAGTGCGCCAAGGCGTAGATTCATGAAAATGACCTCCGAGAGAAAACACAGCTCCGCCACAATGATCCGATCCGAGTGGGTTTCTGTTGTTGTTCTTTAACATTACCTGCAGTGGGGTGATCGATCAAGGCGTGCGAGTACCAATTTGATGTGAAACAGTACTAGCGCGAAGTTCTGGGCGCTGCGGAAGCAGAGCTTGACGAGTTAACAGGCGAAGAGTCGGCAAAGGGTCAAAAGTCCCAGCTGCAATCTCGATCGAAAACTCGGGAGCCAGCCAATGCAACAGTACAGATAACAAGGACGCAGTCCCCTGTTGCGGGCTTGAACGAGTCGGCACTCTCGCAAAGTGTCGGTTTTCTAAGAGATACACTCCAGATGGGAGTAGGAGTCCGGCTGATTCTGGAAACGCCGGGCTTGTCGAAAAGTCGAAGTTCTCCAACTCCCTGAATTGAAGTTGCTTATCCTCTGCACGGCAAGTCAAGACAGTCTGCACCGAAGTGGCTGAGCCCGTACCCCATGGCTTCGATGCAATACAGGCCGCGGAGGTCGAATTAGATGCAGGTATAGAAGCAGGCCTCAACGCGAATGGGGCGCTACGGCCGAGGGCGAACTGGCCTGGCGTTGGAAGCTTCCGTTCGACGGACCCACTTGTGCTGTTGTTTCCGAGCCCGTTGCGGTGGAATAAGCGATAGTTTGCAAATAACAAAACCACAATTCCAGCGAGTGTCGGACGGCACCTGCCTACTGGTTTCGGCCAAATTGGGGGTGGTATTGAGACGGCGAACGGATCGGCGGCCGACATTCTTATCGTTAATGGATTGCCATGCAGGGTAATAGTGAATATAATCGGGGACAGATCGAAACGGGACTGATCAGCTTAAAGAAGCGATATTGTCTTGCCCATGCCAGAGAAGCTATGGAGGGACCGTTGGAAACCAAACGAACGTGGTCTGCGCCGAGACAGCAAGCGCTTCGCGATATTCAAGCGAAGCATCCATGGCTCAACGCCGAAATTGATGCCACCCTGGATAGTACGGTTCGGTGTTCGCCGGAGGGCTGGGGCCGTACGGTTTCACTGCCACTCGAAGAGATGAGGGTGGTGCTTATCCTAGAAGCCAATGCGGTTCTAGCTTATCTAGATCGACAGAGTGCGCCGAGAGACGAAAAACAGAGGTGACTGGGTACCGCCGGCCCGCGCGTTGGATCGATCCGTCTTGCTTACCAGCACTTCGCTCCGACTGGACGACCGTGCCACAACGTCTGAACTGGCAGCCGATTGAATATGCTGATCGCAAGGATGCCGATCGGTCAGCTTCCTTATGCCCCTTGTGCGCCACATTTCCCTGGTGCCGCAGGACTACTCGTTCTCGGTTGAGTGCTCGTCCTCCAGTCTCCTCACTTTGCGCTGCAGTAGCGTGAGCCACTCCAGCAGATCCGTCAATTCGTGCTTGGACATCTTTCCGGGATACTGAAAGACGCAGGCCCCACTTTCGAGGGACAAGACATCCCTAATGAAACCCTGAGATACGGGTGGGTCGGACACTCGCTTGTGATTCGCTTCCATATGGATCGCCGAGTGGAGAATCGGATTACTCTGCGACACGGTTGCCTTCATGTAGGCCTCTCGGATGGCGGTTCTCACCAGTGCGGTGATGGTTTGCTTGCCCGGAGAGCCTTGGCGGTTAGCCATCAAAACATGAATTTCATCTGCAGTCAGTCGTACCGTTACGATCTTGGATTTACGGTAGTCTGGCTCGTCCATGTCAGTCGTCAATAATGCTGCGCTCCTCGCTCTTGAGATTATCACAAGGAAATGTACTGCACAGTTTGCAATCCGAACGGACACACTAGTTTTGTGAAGAAGATGTATTGCGGGTCAGTTCTCCGGCTCAGTGAAGGGGACCCTTGGTGCTGAAATCCGCGTGGAACGTGCGCTGAGCGGGCAATTGCCAATTGCTACGGCCAATCTGTAGCCGAAGTACGATAAGGTCCCGGCCGCAAGACCTGGGCCAGCGATGCCGCGTGGAACGGATATCTGCTAGCCCATGGGTTGGTCGAGAGCTGCCTGGCCCCGCTGGGTTGCAATGTCGAAGGAAACTGGATGAAGCTAACTATTCCTCAAATCGAGCCCTAGGAAAAGCGCAATGAGGTGTGATATGATGAAGGATAATTTATGTGGGGAGCATATGCATCCACCAGATTCTTCCGGCAGGTGTGCAAGCACGGTGTCATTCAGCTCCACGCCCGTCAAGGACGGGGCGCGGGCAAGGTTCTGCGATCGGGTTCCATTTTTTCCGTGGGTCCACGAGGTCCTGGCGCAGACCCTGCTCGGATGAATGTCACAGTGCAAGGCGAAGAGTTCGAATGTCTGGCCTCCGAAATTGCGATGCAGAGCTTCTCTCTCCCAGCTGAGGCGATCAGCTTCGCTCTTTTCATTCGCACTGAAGGTCGTGATCCTGAAGGCGGACAGCGACTCAAGAGCACGGAGAGAACGACGTTCCTTTCCCGGACCGATATTACCGTAATCAGTCAGTTTTTGGACGGTTGCCGGTCAAATAACTGAGGGATCCTCCCCCTTTGCCAGGCTGGGACGCGCAACTTTGCGTGTGCTCCGGAGACCCGTGCGGAGATTTCCCAGATCCGTTTAAGTCTGGAATTGGATGCCGGTCGATAGGCAATACGCCGGTTGAGTTGTTCGTGGCCTGCGAAAGATTATGCTGTAGGGAACGACATGGTCACCAACACTCGCATTCGACTCCGGTTGGGCGGTCATCACAATGAGTTCAACGGACGGGACATTGGGTACGGGGGTAGTACGCTGCTTGGGCGAGTGTCGTGCTTTGGGGTATCCTTGGCCCTCCACGGTATCCTCATGACGGGTCTTTTGTGCCTCCCCGCAGGGTGGATTCGCCCTGAGCAGCCGGTCCAGGTGAGAGTGTATAAAGTTCTGGATCTTAAGAAGGAGCCGCTGCTCTACTGGGCCCCGGACCCGGACAAGCTCCCTTCGATCAGTTCTCCAACGCCGATTGGCGACAGCCAAGCATTTCGGGGCGTCCAGCACAGTCCTACCGAGAAAATAGTAGTCGACCGGATCAATCCGGAGCCGGCCAAGCACATGGTTTGGCAACCTGATAAGCCAGATCGACTGCGGACTGATGCCTCCCTGCCCAATCTGGTGACCGTGCAGCGGGAGGCTCCCGCAAAACCTCTGGCTGCTCCGCCGACTCTTGCCGAAGGGACCAGCACACAAAAACTTGCATCTTCGCCGATTGTCCCCGAGGGTGCGATGGTCCAGTTGCCAACGGTAAAGCCGAAACCGAAGGCTCTGAGATGGTCAGAAAGTACTATTCGGCCGGCCGATTCGATCCAAGACGCTCCGCCGGAATTAGCCTTGCCGCCGAGTGTCGCGCGAACCGAGATGGGGACGGCAGCTCTTGGATCGGTGCCCAGGCGTCCACCGGTTTACCGTCCTGGCCGCAATCTCAATCAAAGCGCAAGAGGAGGGGCCAAGACCAATGATCGTGCGGTCTTAGATGAGGTTCCCGAGCTGGCCACGGCGGGTACCGGTGGCGCTGTGACAGCCGCACTCATCGGACTGAATCCCGCACAAGTCCTGACGAAGCTACCCGATGGATCGAGAGGGGCTGCTTTTTCCCGGGCGGACCGGGTGGGGGAGCCATCAGCGCCAAAGTCCGGAATCGGTCCAGCCATCCCTGGTGTTGCGATTGCAGGAACCTCCAGTCTGCTTACCGCACCGTCGGCGGCGCCGAGACCAGTAGCCACCAAAAGCCCGGCGAGCGGCAACGAACTGAGGATGTCGCTCAGCGGGTCTGGAATGTCCGCGCCGCTCCGTCCGGCGGCTCGTTCGCTGCCGCGGACGATCGAAGCGAGGTTTCGCGACCGGATCGTGTACACTTTGGTGATCCCCAAGCCCAACCAGCCGCAGTACATGGCCGACTGGACAGTTTGGTTTGCTGAGCGAACTCCCGAGGCTTTGGTGGCCAGCTCGATGAAAGCTCCTGCGCCTCTGCGGAAGGTACTCGACGAGGGAGATTCGGCCAAGAAGTCCATCGCCGCAGAGGGTTGGGTACAACTGTCTGGTGTGATTGGAGCCGATGGGAAAATCAGTTCTGTTGTCCCCTTGCACGGGCGCTATCCAGTGGTGGCAGCACACGCAGCGGAAGATCTGATGAAGTGGGAATTTCGACCGGCCATGCGGAATGGTATAGCAGTAGAGGTCGAGGTTGTCATCGAAGTGCCCTTTCAAATCCGTTGAGAACGCAAATGAAAAAACTTTCCTCGAGAATGACTTTTTGTGACATCGAACGGCGCTAAAATCCGCCTATCAAGGAGAAGACCGTACAGAAGACAGAATCTGCCGTAGAGCTGTGGCTTTCGGTGGATTCGGGGGTGAAACGATCATCGCCTCCACACACTCTGCCTGAATAAAGGATTGTGACATCGTGCTAGAGCATCCCCGAAGTGCATTGGATTGTCTCCGCGTCGGCTACTACGAGGATCGTCGCCGGGCCATCCGCTTTCCGCTGGAAATGGATTTGCGCTATCGGAGTGGTGTTCAGCGGGACTCGTGGAACCAAGGCCAGTCCATCAATATCAGCAGTTCCGGTATTTTGATTCGGACAGAGGATCGATTCCGGAAAGGGATGAAGATAGAAGTTGCGATTCATTGGCCGAAAAAGCTGGATGATCGTATCCCCTTACAATTGATCGTGCAAGGACGAGTCGTGCGGGTGTTGCGCAGTGGCGTCGCGGTTGAATTCCAGCGCTTCGAATTCCGCACCGCATCGGTGGCGGCGCGTGGAGAGGCGCCGAGCCAGGAATCGGCTTAGAATTGGGAAGTGTGAACTGGCGGCAACTGATCATTAGCGTGGCACGGGCAAGCTCCCCACTCATTGCTCAGCAGACAGAGCCGGAGGGTGCCAATCTGCAGGTGTGCCTGCCCGGATAAATCCGCTGCGATCTCTCTGACCTGTCCTCCCAGAAGCTGACAGCCGCTACCGCGCACCAATACCTGGAACCAGATGTCAGCACATGGCAGTGGTGTCCTATCTGCCACCAACATTAGGGAGCGTGGGCAGGCGTTTGACTACAAGTGTTCCCGAAAAGCGCGAGATCAGCTAAGGGCGTTTTGACCACCAGTTAAAGGGAGCGGAGAATGGTGCGAAACCAAACCAGTGTGGCAAACTTGAGACTGAGTACAATGGTGATAGCCAAGTTGCATAATTTTCTAGCTCTTCTTTTTTTGCTCATTGGCACGAACGACGTCTCGTGGGCCCAGACCCTGCCCGCTTCTCCACTGCCCGAGTCCCCACGGGCTACGTTGACAGACCGGCTGCGGCTAATCGTGTTGCAGGGGCAGGGCGCCACACATGAGGCAGCCCGCGGACTGGCGGCCCTGACGGTTGTGGAGGTACGCGACGAGAATGACAAGCCGGTGGAAGGTGCGATCGTGACGTTTAGAATTCCGCAAGACGCACATGCGGGATCATTTGCTGAGGGAAAGCTGTCATCAACCGGGCGGACGAACTCCCAAGGGCAAGTTGGAATGAACGGCTTCATCCCCAGCCAACAACCAGGGGCATTTGATGTCACGGTCACGGCAATTTTCGGAAACTTGACGGGACAAGCAAAAATCTCTCAGCGCACAGTAGAATCCTTGCTGCCTACGGTAAAGACAAAGACGTTCTGGCAGAAATGGAAGTGGCCGATCATTATCGGCGCTGGTGTCGCCATTGGCGGTGGCGTTTGGGCTGGTACGCGCAGCGGCGGTGGCGGTGGTGGTACGCCTTCTCTGCCGCCAACGATCATCGTTTCCCCGGGCCCGCCTGTGATCGGAGGGCCTCAGTAAATGCATCAGGCAGGTTTATTGTTTGCACTTTCTGTATGTGTCTATGGCCAGACCAACGGAGTGATTCGTGGGCCATTATCAGGATATGTAGGCGATGCGCCGACACGAAGCATTCGGCCAATTGTGGGAATGCTCGGCGGGGCTTATCTTGGAAAAGCTATTTTAGGGGAGGTGACCCAAGCTTGGGTGGCTCCTGAAGGGGCCCGAGCCGTCATTTTGCGGGGGGATCGATACTTCCTGGTATCGGCTTTGGACACCAGCGCATTGCGAATCGACGAAACACCGATGGGAGTTTCTGGACCAAATGCCTTTGTTGCATGGGCCGCCGATGGCACTTCGGTGGTTGTAGCAGGGGATGGCGGTTTGCAGGTAGCCAGTTGGCAGGAAATCGAGAGGGCTTGGAGAGTGGGGCCAGTTCGTGTGATTCCATCTGGTGTCATCACGGCCGTGGCCGTTGATTCTAAATTCGGAGCGCTAGCTGTTGCTATTTCCCAAGGTGACGGAACAGACGTACATATGGGATCGGTCTGGGGTGGCGAACTGGAAATCATTTACAGAGGCCAGTCCGTATGCGCCTTAGCCTATGCGCACACGGGCACAACGTTATACGTATCGGACAAAGGCACAGGTAACATTCTATCCTTGATGCGCTCGGGAGCCAGGGCAGAGGGTCTGATCACGTCTGATCCAGAAGAGTACCGGGACGTGATCGCCCTCGCAGTTGCAGATGACGACAGCGCCGTTTATAGTGTGCATCGTAATCGGCGTGTAGTTGTGAAGCACCATTTGGCGGATCATTCTATTCGAATTGTGGAAGTGGAGGGTACGCCCAACGGACTGTTCAGTATCTCTGCAGCTGGATTTTATGTCGTGGCTCTCCGAGAGAAGAGTTCTGATGCCGTGCTAGCGTTCGACGCACGGTCTGAATTGCACTACTTCATTCCAGCCGGGGGAGCCCAGTGAGGCTTCCAACCCGCCTCAGCTTCGCGATATTTCTTTTCGCCAGCGTCGTACCTGGTTTAGCCCAGCAGGGACCGTTTCTGATACGCTTTCAGTCTGGGGACGAGGTGCTGAATATCCCCAACCAAGCGACCTTGGCAATGCCGGCTGCGGGAATCGGTGAGACACGGACCGCCAATATTCTTCTGACCTATCGAGGTAATACTGCAGCCACAATCAGCGCCTCGCCAACTTTATTGGGATCAGCTGACTTTTTTGTATCCGGACCAGAGAGCTTGCCTAGTAAGCTCGGGCCTGGAGAAACAGTAAGGATCACTATAGGATATCGGGCTCGAACCGCTCAACTTAGTAGCGCGCTGCTTTCCCTAGCTTACGTGGAAGATCCGGCGACAACTACTCCCACCGGGACCGCCGGCATACAGGGGAGCATTTCGCTCGTATTCAATGGGACAGCACCGAGTCTTCAGGTGAGCTACTTCATACAAGGGGAGGGGAATTTTATCCCTCTAGCTCCTGGTGGCAGAATTATTGTTTTTGATGTCCCTGTCAACACCACAGCTGTCGCTGTGATGAGTATTCAGAACCGTGGTAGCGGTCCCGGATCCCTGGCTGCACTTTCGCTTACGGGAGACTCCAGTTTCCAACTGCTGGGAGTACCGTTATTGCCGATAACCCTGGATGCGCAACAAGAATTGCGGATCCCCATTCGATACACGCCGAAGACGGTGGCATCGCACACAGCCAACCTCAGTGTAACGATCGGCGGTCGCGAACAGGTCTTCGGGGTGAATGGGTCATCGGTCGGCGCCTCCTACTCCTATGAGTATCTGGATAGTGATCCAGTACGGCTGATCACGCCCAACAATGTTGTTGGAATCCCAGACACAACCATAAATTCCCGGTTCGATTTCACGGTACGCGTCACAAACATAGGCAACGCCGAGGGAGTCGTTCAGTCTATCAGCATGTTCGGTCCTGGCTTTTCGATTCTCGACGCACCATTGTTTCCGCAAACGCTGGCTGCGGGGGCTTCTTTCCTGGTCGCTGTCCGGTTTAATCCAACGCAACCAGGCCAACTACGGGGCAGACTGCGAGTGGGCAGCGAAACGCTGGAATTTGTCGGCCGGGGTATCGGGCCGCTCCTTGAATACTCGTTCCGAAACGGAGGGTTTGATTTTCCGCTACGAGCGGGGGAGACCGTCTTATTCAGTCCGTCCAATGTCGGTAGCAGTACGCGTGTTGTCGTTGCGATCAAAAATACGGGTACCGCTCCCACAGCGATATCAACCATTGGGGTGGTTGATGCACGTGGTCCCTTCCAGCTTGGCGCCATTTCGAGCCTACCATTAGTGTTGGCACCGGACCAAAGTACTGAGTTCGAGATCGTCTATACTCCGCAGATTGCGGGATTCGCAGCAGGTGTTTTGCGAATCGACACGCTGACCTTTAGCCTAAATGGGACAGCCAACGTTCCGCCGCCGCTGCCTGCATTTCGTCTGGAGGGACTTTCCGGGACAGTGGAACCTTTTCAGCAGGTATCGGTTGGCCTGACTTTGGATCAGCCGTATCCCCTGGCCATTGTTGGGACCGTGACCCTAAACGTCAATTCAGACTCATTCGTTGCTGATCCAGCAGTTCAGTTTGCTACAGGTGGGCGAGCGGTTGAGTTCACAATTGCAGCCAACGCCAGGCAAGCGGTTTTTGTGAATGGCTTAACAACGGTTCGTTTGCAGACGGGATCCGTATCGGGTCTATTGATCCTGACTCCGAGCTTCCGGACCCGCATTGGAAATTCTGATATCACACCTGACAATCCGCTAACGCATCGAATCAATGTTCCTCCGCTGGCTCCGCGTCTTTTGTCGGCGCGAGTTAATGCCAGGACCGCAAATGGTATCGTCCTTGCTGTGACAGGGTATGCGACTACGCGCAGTTTCTCGCAAGTGGACATCGAGTTGACGCCAGCGACTGGGTTCGTTCTGCAAGAGCGTCAAGTATCCCTTAACGTCGAAGCAGAGATGGACCAATGGTTTCGGTCACCGGCGTCGATTGCCTTTGGTGGCCAGTTCACGATTCAGATCCCGCTCAGTATCCGGGGTCAAAATACGGGTACGACACTTGCAGTGGACGGCCTCGAGGCGATCACTGTTACGGTAAGGAACGCGCAGGGAGTTTCAAACCCGCAACGGGTGATGGTCAGGCAGTAATGGGAATAGTTTCCCACACCATGATGTGTATGGGTTGAGGTTTCGAGAATCTAAGGGGTCTTACTGCCGCGAGTACTGGTACCCGGATGGATAAAAGAACCGTTTGGTCCATTGACAACTGTCCTACGCCAGTCAAAACTGGAATGGAACCGACTCGTTCTGCAGCCCTGTTATTTGGGACTGAAAGGGCGGCAGCTTGTCTTCTCGCAGGTCATGACCTCGAAGGATGTCCAAATCGTTACAATCGCCACAGAGAAGCCGACACATGCCGTGGCGCTGCCGCCTTGGTTTGCAATACGTGTCCGGTCTAATTTTGAGCAGCGCGTGGCCGATAGCCTCGACTCGCTTGGCTACCAGCAGTACTTGCCCACGTACGATTCTGAAAGACGTTGGTCGGACCGGATTAAGGTGATCCAGCAACCACTCTTTCCCGGTTATGTGTTCTGCCGGTTGGACTTGTCGAATCGATCCGCCCCTGTCGTGCAGGTACCTGGAGTAGTCGACATTGTGCGATTGGGAAATGTTGCGGTTCCAATACGGGATGAGGAGATCGCTGCCGTGGAGCGTCTGCAGCGTTCCGGGTTGGCACTCGGGCGATGGCCATTCCTATCGCCCGGAGAGTGGGTGGTGCTTGAGCGTGGGCCGCTGACAGGAATGGAGGGGTTGCTGGTGTCTGTCAAGGACGCATCGAGACTGGTGGTTTCGATTGCCATCCTGCAGCGATCAGTGGCCGTTGAAATCGACCGCCAGTGGGTCCGACCGATTCAGCGTCCCGCTGGCCATTTCCCCTGCTAGCCATTTTAACGATAGGAATCTGAAAGCACCCACAGTGTCTGTCCTTCGCCCCAGAACCCGTCTAGTGTATTGCCGCGTGTCGGAAGACGAATTCGCAAGAGTATCCACTTTTTGTGAAACCGCCGGCGCTCGGAGTGTCTCCGATGTCTTCCGGTCAGCACTGACACGTCTCTTGGAAGCCGAAGATGAAGATAGGGATGCTGGGTCTGAGAAGCTTGTGCTGCAGCGGCTGGAGGGGATTGATAGAATGATAAGAGAGTTGAATACCAAGTTGCTTGAGTTGACCAACCGCTTAGGTGGGGTAACAGAGCGGAGTGATGATCCCGTGCGGCTACCGAATGCGAATTCTGAGGAGGACCCGATCCATTGATGCGTTCCGTAGTTCGCATCATGGTTGGTATCATCGTCTGCCTCGGCCCACAGGCATTTGGCCAACAAGCACCTCAGCCACAACCTCTACAGCCGACGGTAGGCCAGGCTTCATCCGCAGGAGGAGACCAACTTCGACCGTCTTACGTACTTGGCCCGAACGACCAGATCCTGATTCGGGCAACGGAAGTGGAAGAGATCAGCGACAGACCGTTCCGGGTAGAAGAGGATGGCTTCGTAAATTTGCCGCTGGTTGGCCGGCTACGGGCTGGCGGACTAACGATTCGGAACTTCGAAGCGGTTCTCACAGAGAGCCTGAAGAAGTTCCTTCGAGAACCGCGCGTCGTAATCACGGTTGTACAATACCGAAGCGAGCCGGTGTTCTTTGTGGGGGCATTCCAGAAACCGGGAATCTATCCGTTGCAAGGGAAGCGGACGCTAGTTGAAATGTTGACGGCGATCGGCGGTTTGACTCCGCAGGCCAGCCGCCGCCTCAAAGTGACCCGCCGCACCGAGAACGGAAAGATTCAACTAGCGAATGTGTACGAAGATCCTGAGGGGAAGTACACATCTGTGGAAATCAGCATGGGCAGCCTGCGAGAGAATGTGAATCCAGCAGAAGATATCGTTCTAGAGCCTTTTGACGTCATCACCGTTGAGCGAGCGGAACTGATCTATGTGATCGGGGAGGTCGGTCGGAAGGGTGGATTGGAGCTGGGAGAACGGGAGTCCATGTCGGTACTGCAGGTGCTTACGATGTCGGGAGGGGTCTCGCCGGACGCGGACACGAAGAGAGTTCGTATACTACGCCCAGTCTTGTCCTCCTCTCGAAGAGCGGAGATACAGGTTAACATTACGCGTGTGCTGGAGGGAAAGGACTCAGATTTTCCAATACTCGCAAACGACGTACTTTACGTGCCCACAAATAAGCGCGGTGCCTTTCTGAAGAAGGCGGCGTTGTACGCGGTACCCATCATTCCCACCCTACTCTTCGTTTTTCTTCGATAAGTACGCATGCAGATAGAACCAACCCAACCCGAGCGGCGAAACCGGAATCTGCCGGTGGCGCGGGTGCAGGATCAGGAGCCCCGGGACGTAGCCGTCCAATATGAGGTGACTGCCCAGACTGAGTTCGAAGCGGAAACGCAGAATGGAGTCTGGCAGTACCTGTCTATGATACTGCGGCGCAAGTGGTTGGTACTGTCCATGACATTAATCGGTCTTTGCGCCGGATTCGCGTTGTTGCTGACAGAGAAGCCCATGTACCGGGCTGGCGCGACCATCGAACTGCAAGGAATCAACGACAACTTCATGGGAATGGGCGTCGTGGATCCGCAAGCAGGTACGGGGAATTACTCAGCCACAGCTTTGAACATCGCGACGCAGGTGCGGATCCTGGAAAGCAACTCATTACGCGAACAAGTAATAGGACGGATGGAGCGGGAAATGACGCCCGTGGGCGCCCCGCGAGTCACTATCCTTGATAAGTTGCGTTCGCGGACCGGACTAGCAGAACAGGATCCCCTGGCAGCCATGCGAGCAGGAATCTCCATAGCTGCGTACAACATGTCGGCGCGGGTAATTCCTGGCACGCGTCTTCTTTCGGTCAGTACGGAATCGACCGATCCAGAAATTGCGGCAATGTATATCAATACGCTATCGAGTGAGTACATGTCGCAGAACATGCAGTTCCGGTCAGGCAGCGTACAGCAAACGAGCCAATGGCTGAGCAGCCAATTAGAGGAGACCAAATACAAGCTGGACCAAGCGGAAAAGAAACTGCAGGACTATGTCCGAAGCTCCGGGAATATCTTTATTGGTGATCAGAATACGCTGGACGATACGCGTCTGCGGCAGTTGCAGGCGGAACTGGCAGGTACGCAATCGGAGCGAATTGCCAGGGAGAGTCTTTACCGGATGACTCAAACGAGCGATCCAGAGTCGATCCCCGATATTCTTAAAGATCCAGCGCTTCGGGAGTTTCAGACCCAGCTGACGAACCTGGACCGGGAGCGGGCTGCGCTTCTAACCACCTTGACGCCAGCGCACTACAAGGTCCAGCGCCTGGACGCGCAGATAGCGGGAATCAAGGCAAATCAGGAACGGGAACGAAAAAACATTCTCAAGCGGATACAGAACGAATATGAAGCTTCGGTCCGGAAAGAAAAAAGTCTTGCTGCTGCTTATGCCGGGCAAGCTGGTGTTATTTCCAGGCAGGCGGACAAAGCTACCGAGTACATGACGTTGAAGCGGGAAGTGGAACTCCTCCGAACATCGATGACTACGCTATCCCAACAGTCCAACCAGGCTGGCTTTGCGGCTGCGGTTCCCTCGAATAACGTCCGCGTTGTGGATCCGGCAAGACCGCCGGGATTTCCATATATGCCAGATACGAAGATTCGGCTTTTGCAGGGGGCAGGAGGCGGGATTGCTTTAGGAATATGGTTGGCGTTATTACTAGAATTGCGGATCAAGAGTAAGGGAAGCCGAAAGATTCAGAGTCCTGACCACCTCCGAGCGATAATGAAATCAACGGAATTGGGTGTCATTCCAGCGGCAACCTTTTCTTTGGCTCCGCCGAACCGCTGGAGGCTCTGGAATCGCACCACAAAATCGGCTGGTAATGCCAAACCAATTGTAGAGCACGCCAGTTGGAAGGAAAAGCCGTCTTTGGTGGCCGAGTCCTTTCGGGCAGTGCTGGCATCTCTTACGCTGGTTCGAAGCAATGGTGTGACGCCAAAGATCGTCGTTGTTACTAGTCCGGGACCGGGAGAGGGAAAGACCACCTTCGTTAGTAACATTGCGATTGCTTTGAACGAGACGGGAAAGACTGTCCTTATCGTTGATGGAGATCTTCGTCGACCACGGATTCACGATTTATATGGGCTGGACAATACGATCGGAGTGTACGACCTGATTCAACAGGCGCACCATCTCGATACGATTTCGATTCTGGACTATATACAGCAGACCGCGGTTCCTGGACTCTTTGTATTGCCAAGTGGGAAAGTTGGAAGCATACCGGCCAACCAACCATTTCACTCTCCATTTTTAGGCGACCTGTTGAACCGGCTAGAACTCGAGTTTGACACGGTCATCATTGACTCCCCCCCGATGCTCCAGTTTCCCGAAGCGCGGCTGCTAGGACGAGAGGCCGATGGCGTGATCCTCGTTGTGCGTTCCGGCGTTACCGACAGAGATCATGCGCTTGGGGCACGGCAACGGCTCAATGAAGACCGCATTCCTATTCTTGGCACTGTTCTAAACGACTGGGAACCACAAGAGGGCACCGGAAGCCATCTGTATCACTACTACAGCTACTACACGCCACCGGACGGTAAGTAGGCTCGACGATATGCAGATTCTCGTGACCGGCGGCGCCGGTTTTATTGGCACACACCTGGTTGAGTCGCTGCTGGCGGAGGGCAAAGAGGTCAGTGTACTGGACAATCTCTCCCGGGGACGAATCAGCGATACTGGGAAACGCTTTCGCTTTGTTCAGGGTGATATTCGCGACCGGGAGACGGTACGGAAAGCGATGACGGGAGTGGACACTCTGTTTCACTTGGCGGCGCAATCCAATGTAGTGGGAGCCGTGACGGATCTGGACTATTCCTTCACGACGAACGTCTGCGGGACTTTTGAAGTGCTGCGGGCGGCGCAGGAGGCTGGGGTCCGGCGGGTTATATTTACGTCGTCCCGCGAAGTGTACGGTGACGCAGCGGTGCTGCCAGTTGCCGAGGATGCACCTTTGCAGGCAAAGAATGCCTATGGTGCCAGCAAGGTAGCGGGGGAGCAGTACTGCCGCGTGTTCGGCGCCGCGGAGATGGAAGTGAATGTTCTGCGCCTGGCGAATGTTTATGGACCGGGTGACAGGGACCGGGTCATCCCGCTTTTTCTCGAAAATGCCGCGCAGGGCCGCCCGTTGCGCATCAACGGCGGACAACAGGTGCTTGATTTCGTGTGGGTGGGTACTGTGGTGACGGCGTTGCGCGCGGCGGCCTTTGGGCCGCTGTTGCCGGGGCCGATCAACATTGGGAGCGGGGAAGGAACTACATTGATGGAGTTAGCTGAGAAGATACAGGCCCTGACCAGGACCAAAGTTGATATTGAAATGGCGCCATCGCGGTCGTTTGAGACCGTTAAATTCATAGCTGACATACGCCAAGCAGAACGACGATTGGGGATCACGCGTCAGCACAACCCATTGTTCGGCCTTTCGACGATGTTGCCGGCGGTGGTCGTATGAGTGTGCGCGCCGAAGCCCCGCTGAGCCATCGGGAACTGCCAGTCACGATCATTGAACCCTCGCGCGGATGGGTCGCGCTGCAATTAAGGGAACTGTGGGAGTACCGGGAACTACTGTTTTTTCTCGCTTGGCGCGACGTGAAGGTGCGCTATGCGCAAACCGCGCTAGGCGCGGCGTGGGCGCTCATTCAGCCCTTGTTCCAGGTGGCAATGTTTTCCTTTTTGTTTGGAAAGATCGGCAAGATTCCGAGCGACGGTATTCCTTATCCGCTGTTCATGCTGGCCGGGCTAGTGCCCTGGACCTACTTTGCCTATGGATTATCGCAGTCGGCCAATAGCCTCATCAGCAGCCAGAACTTAATTCAAAAGGTATATTTTCCGCGGCTGGTGATTCCGATTGCTTCCATGTTGGCCGGTCTAGTCGACACGGCTATCACGTTCGGTCTGCTGATCATGCTAATGCTGTACTACGGGGTCGCCTTAACGGTAAATATGCTGTGGCTTCCATTGTTCTTCCTACTGGCCTTCATTACGGCGCTAGGTGTCGGGCTGTGGTCGAGCGCGCTGAATGTCCGGTATCGGGATGTCAAACATGCGATTCCATTCCTTACACAGTTCTGGATGTATGCGACGCCGGTCGCTTACTCGATCTCGGTGGTGCCGGAGCCGTGGCGGACACTGGTAGGATTGAACCCAATGTTGGGAGTTGTGGAGGGTTTCCGGTGGGCGTTGCTGGGGAGTGGAGGCGGACCAGGGGCGGGACTGTCTGTTGGGATGTCAGTAGTGTGTCTTGTTGGCGGTGTTTACTATTTCCGGAGAATGGAGAAGTCTTTTGCGGATCTTGTGTAAGCCGGGTGCGCTGCTCTACCTTGATAATGTCTTGGTGGGGCAGGAATGAGCGATCGTGTGATTATTGTCGATAACCTAGGAAAGAAGTACCAGGTTGGGTCGCGAAAGCAGCCGTATGCAACGTTGCGGGAGCAACTAACAAAGGCAGCGATTGCACCATTAAGCGCTGCGAAATCTGTTTTTCGCGGCAAAGAGCAGGATCCTTCCTCGCCTAAGGCAACCGATTTCTGGGCGCTCAAGGACGTGTCCTTTGAAATCAAGCGAGGTGATGTCGTCGGCATCGTGGGACGTAATGGTGCCGGGAAAAGCACGTTGCTGAAGATTCTATCCCGCATAACCGAACCAACACACGGTCGCGCCGAGATCAGGGGACGGGTAGGCGCCTTGTTGGAAGTAGGGACAGGATTCCATCCAGAACTTACGGGGCGTGACAATATATATCTCAATGGCGCCATTCTCGGAATGAAGAGAGCCGACATCTCCGGTTACTTCGATGAGATTGTAGACTTTTCGGAGGTGGAACAGTTTATCGACACTCCGGTGAAGCACTACTCCAGTGGTATGTATTTGCGACTTGCCTTCGCCGTCGCCGCGCATATGCGAACTGAAGTATTGGTTGTTGATGAAGTGCTTGCGGTCGGAGATGCCGCCTTTCAAACAAAGTGTCTGAATAAAATGAATACCTCCTCACGTGAAGGGCGAACGGTTCTCTTTGTTAGCCACAACATGGGTGCGTTAGCCCGTCTTTGCAACAACGCACTATGGCTGGAAAAGGGAACAGTGAAGACTCTCGCTCCAATAGACACCGTTCTATCCGAGTACCAGTCTCTCCATTTGTCGGTTCGCGACGCGTGGAAGGCGTCGGACATAACATCCACGGAAATGCACATAGCGTTCCATAGTATCGCTGTGGTAAGAAGCGACGGATCTTCTTCTGCAGGTCTCTTTGGGGGAGATGAACCTATACGAGTGAATGTACAATATCTGATAACACGTCCGCTCGGCGGATGTCAGATCGGAGCGAGAATACATAACGCCGAGGGCACCCCCCTCTTTTATACATCCGATGCGGACGAGACGTCTTTAGAGGCCACATCGAGGGAACCTGGCCACTATCGTACTTCTTTCACCATCCCACCACGCTTCCTTCCGCCGGGAACCTATACGGTGGTTGTGAAAGCACATCTCCCATTTGGTACGACCTACCAAGTACTGGATGAAATAGTGACCTTCGCTGTTTTTGAATCGGGGTCCTTGAAGTCACGGGATGGCCGATTGGGTGTCGTCACACCTACGCTCGTATGGCCGACCGAGCGGATAGTACCTAGGATCGCTGGTGTCCGGAAACCAGTCGAATAACATCAGTTGGTTGCCGGCGTCGTTCGTTTGATCGGGGAGTGACATTTATCATTCAGGTCGACCGATGCCACGGATTAGTTCATCAACGGTGTTGTGGTATCGCGGCGACTGTTGGATTTATTGCATAGAGCACAAATGGGCAGTCGATCGTGAGGAGAAGGCTGAGGGAGATGACTAGAGTGGATATGAGCTGGCTTGGAGTGAAGAGCTCTAACGCGACACTCGCCGTAGCAAATGGGACCGATCCCAGGAACGGTGAGTAACTGTGTGTGGAATTGCTGGTATTGTTGGTGGTAGACAGGATTACATCGCAGGAGGTGGGAAGCAAGTTACCGATATGCTTCGCAGCCAGGCGCACCGTGGCCCAGATGCCGAAGGAACGTTAGCGATCGACTGTACGGTGCTCGGGCATCGGCGGCTATCGATCCTGGATCTTTCCAGTGCTGGACGCCAGCCGATGACAAATGAGCGGGGTGATGTGGCGCTTACCTTCAATGGGGAGATCTACAACTATTTGGTTCTAAAGAGCGAGTTGATCCAGCTGGGCTACCATTTTCTTACTGGAACCGACACGGAAGTCATCATCCACGGCTACAAAGAGTGGGGGATCGACGGCCTCGTTGGGAGGCTCCGAGGTATGTTTGCCTTTGCTCTCCACGACCGGGGTCGGTATTCGCGGAAGGAAGAATTCCTGTTCTTGGTGCGGGACCGGCTAGGCATCAAACCGCTATACTACGCCGCAAAGGAAGGACACATCGCGTTTGCCTCAGAAGTGCGGGCATTGCGGGCAGCGGGCTTGGTTTCAAACACGGTGGATATCGAAGCGGTAGCCGGGTTCCTTTGCCTAGGTTCCGTGCCGGCGCCGAAGACGTGGTTTCGGGATGCCCGCTGTCTGCCGGCGGGTTCATATTTGGCGGTGTCGGAAGCGGGGACGCGGATCAAGAAATACTGGGATTTCACGAGTGAGGGAGAGGAGCCTAGCCAGGAGGACCTTGCCGGATTACTGACCGAGACGGTGACTCAACACATGCTGGCCGATGTGCCTGTCGGCGTGTTCCTGAGCGGCGGGGTTGACTCGGCCGCCCTGGCGGCGGTCGCGAGCCGTTCGCGCGACTCGAAGCTTGTAACGCTTACGATTACATTCCCTGAGGCGGAGTTCAGCGAACGGCAGGAAGCACGTCACTTTGCGGATGTATTTGGCACCGAGCATCGTGAGATTCCAGTTTCCAAGGACATGTTCCTCAGTGAACTTCCAAACATCCTGCGGGCGTTCGACCAACCCACCGCCGATGGCGTCAACACCTATTTTGTGTCGCGGGCGGCCAAGGAGGCCGGTCTCAAAGTCGTTCTCTCCGGCCTTGGCGGAGACGAGATCTTCCTTGGGTATCCTCATTACCGGAAGATGTTCGCGGTCGGCGATCCCTTGCAGCGGTATACCGCTGCAGCCGGCTGGGTGCGTAGCGCGGTACGGCTTGGTGGGGGCGTGTTTGGGCGATGGACGGGACAGGAACGCTGGCAGCGCCTCGACTATGGGCGATTTTTGGATACGACTCAGGGGGCGTACTTGTTGACTCGCGGCTTCTTTGGCCCCCGGCAGGCGGCCGAGTTGATGGGGTGCAGCGAAGCGTGGATTCACCAATCGCTGGCGGGAACTTTCCAGAGCCTCGGGGTGGGTTCCACGAATGGCTGCTTCGATGCGGCCCGCTTCCAATACTTTGAACTGAAACGGTATCTGCACGATCAACTCTTACGGGATTCCGACGTCTTCAGTATGGCCCATTCAATCGAACTGCGGGTGCCGCTTTTGGACCACTTGCTTGTGGAGGCAGCAAGTCGAATTCCGATGCGAAAACGGATTTCGAGCGAGGTGAATAAGCCAGCCTTAGTTGCTGCTGCGGGGCATCGATCGGTAAGGGAGGCGGCGATGAGGCCCAAGAAAGGCTTCACCTTTCCCTTCGCGCACTGGATGCGCGACTGCGCGGGGCAACTGGAGGAGATTGCCCGCCTGGACTCACCGTTTGAAAAGACAGCTGTTAGCCGTTGCTGGAAAGGCTTACAACAGGGGCGGATGCATTGGTCGCGCGCGTGGGCGACGGTGGCGGCCACCGCCATCTAATACTACTGTGTCAGAGACGAAGAGCACAACATAACGGGCAACACGGAAGCCTACTGGCCAGCACTCTCGCGACTAGGATTCGCAGAGTGGCAATCGAATGCGGGTTATGACGTTGCGCTCGCCCCGCGTGGCTTCCAGTCGGGTGGAACTTCGGGTAGGGAAAGTTGAAGCTGTCCAGCGCGGGCCGAGGGGGAAAACGGCTTCGTTCCGCAATCAGAAAGCCATGGAAAGTGTGGCGTGATGATGGAACCCTCGCCAACCTCGCCCCTAATAGTGACCCAAGCCCAGCTCCTGCTTCAGCTCTTCGTAATCCCGCTCAATGATCCATCGTTGCTTGCCCGTCGCCACCAATGCCGTCAGTCTGGTATCCGCCGCAAAGCTTCCCAGCCAGTACTTCGTTGGTTCCGCTTCGTCTTCAGGCCATTCGATCAGCAACAATTGCTCCGGCAACGGTTCGCTCCGCTCGTAATCTCGATTCGCCGGCCGGACACGTACTGCTGCAAAGCGGGACTGCAACTTCTTCTTTGTGCCTTCGCGCCACGGGACCATCTGCCAATCCTTGGGGGCGAGTGCGGCCGCAAGATCCTTGGCCAGAACAGGTTGGTGGTTGGGCGCACGCTGGCGCAGTTTGGGTGGCCGGCCAACGGACTTGCGCGGCTTGGGTGGAAGCGGTTCCTTACCCGGGGGCCACACAGAGAGGGTTGGCTGAATACACACAACGTACTCCAGGCCCATATCCAGCAAGGCTTGGCGGAACTTGGTGTCGTTGCCGTAAGCAGCGTCAGTGACCACGGGTGCGCGCGGGACTCCATCGGCGACGGCTCGCCGGATCTGTTCGGCGGCGATGAGAGGCTTGGTACGGAATACCACCTCTTCTGGCACACCGGCCATGCGGCGCCCCTCGGGTCTTCGCTCCACTTTTCCGGCAAGTAACGTTCGTAGACGATGGGCGGGCCGGCGGACGCCGTGCTGGTGGTGAGGCTGACGGCGACTTGGCAGCTGTCCTGTTTGCCCTCTTGGCCGCAGTAATGCCGGGCAATGCCGAAGGAGTGTTTTCCTTTCTTCGGGAGGCCGGTATCGTCGACGACCCAAGCCGAAATCGGCGCTCGCGAGGTCATTCTGGGGAAGGACGCACTGACGAACGGCTTGGAGAAGGAGTTGGTCATTCCAGGGCGCTACGGCAACAACGTGATGCAGGGATTGGTGAGCGCGCCGGACATTGTTGGGGTAAAGACGGGCGGCCATGGGTTCCACGCTTTTGCACTCTCCAGGCAATAGGAGGCCCATGCAGTAGCTGGTTAAGGGCTGATGCCGGTCTCGGTGTCCTGCCGCTTGCGCCGGACCCTGAAGGTAGGCGGCAAGACGCTGTTCGCGTGGGCCTGGCGCGGGGGAGGCTGCGGGGCCACGCCAAGAGTGTATGACGCAGTAGTGCTAAGAGTCCATTTGGCAACACCTCGTTACCAAATCACGCTGTCTCAACGAGTCCTTCCGAATTGCCCAGCAAAGATCAATTGCACGCTCTTGCGGAGACCCATCTGGACGATGCTGAACGCAGACTGTTTGGCCTCAAAGTCCTGATTGCAGGGATCTGAGGCAGATACAACCTGTAAATGCACGTAGCAGACTGATGCGAAGATCGACGATATCCTTAACGCTTGGGTTGCAGCCGTAACCTTCTTCTCCGCCGCATTCGCGTACAACACTAGGCACTAGTCATAAACACCTTCGGTCGACACGAGCACGATCACATCAATATGAACATACTACTAATAGGGTCCTATAACGGTCAAGAGTCCTTCGGTGACAAATGCCTTCTATCGAGCGTGATAGCCCAATTTCAGGTGTGCCATCCCGAAATCACACGCTATGTGACTCACATTGACACCACACTCGACGCTACCCGTCAGCAGTGGCCCACCCTAACAGTCGCACACGGATTCTCATTCGTGTTCAATGGTTGGCGTTCAGCTCTTGGTCGCCTACGCTTGCCATTCGGGCCGCTCACGATACTCTCGCTGATTACATTTCCTTTCTATGTTTTGGTCTCGGGACGTGCACGGCGGCTGGCACAGCAAGCGCTAATCGACACGCGAAGTGCGTCCTTGATCTACTTCTACGGAGGCACTCAACTCTCCGCGCAATGGTTCTGGCTTAATTTTCCGGGACTCTTGATCACAGCCGGCATCGGCAGATGTTATCGTATCCCGGTGTACTTCGGGCCACAGCAATACGGACCACTATTTGTCTTCCAAAAGTTTCTTTTGACTTTGTTGATACGCACATGTGTGAAAGATATCAGAGTTCGAAACGAAAAGTGTTTATCGCTACTTGGTCTACAGCCATCGGCACTCACGTATGATGAAGTCTTCAGTTGTGGAGCCCGATATCCACTACAACGTCCATCTGCGCAACCCACAGGCGAATACTTGCTCTTGAATTGTCGGAGCTCAAACTTTTGGAGTGATACAGGAAAAGAAGATCTTGAACGATTCGCCGAAGTTGTAGCCCATATTTGTGAAACACTACCTGTTCCGCTCAAGCTAGTACAGATGAGTGACGCTACTTTCTGTGACGATACTCCAATTATGACTGCACTGAAGGCCAGACTCCCTTCACACGACATTCAGTTGATACCATACGGTCACTCTGATTTCGATCTTATCGATGTGGCATCGAAGGCGGTGGGAGTGCTATCAATGTCGTTTCATGCATGTATTTTGTCTATGATCGGAGGGATCCCTGCGGTGCCGGTAACGACAGGGCTCTATTACGATCATAAGTACGTCGACTTCGACAAGTACTCTGGTCTGCAAGAGACACCGGTGATTAACCTAAGAACTCTTGCGGGCGTCGCCAAGCGTAGGGAGGCTGCTAGTACCGTGTTATCATATTTTTCCCGATATGACCAGGATCGGGCTTCTAAGAGGAGGTCCGAGGCCATTGGTCAGGTTGAGTCGTGGTACTCCGGGATAAAGACAGCGCATCAGGCAAGTCGAGTTTCTAGTTAGCGACAGTAGTCGCTTGCCAGGTGAGATCAGCGCAACGTATTCGAACACGTCCGCATAACTCGTTCAATCTTTAGCGACTTTGTGGATCACGCTCTCTTCGGGGGGGGGATTACTGTAGGGCTACATGACGGAAGATGGTGTTACAGGTAAATCCGCAGGGTTGATATCGAAAGCTTATCCTGCCGTATCAGTTATCATACCGTGTTATAACTCACGACCCTTTATTGGAGAGACACTGGAAAGCGTGTACTCCCAACAGGGGGTGAATGTGGACGTAATAGTGGTCGATGACGGATCAACTGATGGGAGTGCTGAGGTTGTCCTGTCGGAGTTCCCGAACACGCGGTTGGTTCAGACTGTCAACCGGGGTGTGAGTGCAGCCCGTCAGCTGGGAACGTCCATGGTGTCGCATGAGTTTGTGCAGTATCTCGACGCTGATGATGTGTTGGGCCCTAGCAAGTTGAGTGAGCAAATTAGTGCGTTGAAGATCTCTGGTGCGGATATTGCGTACGGTGACTGGGCTAAGTTCGACGTTTATCCGAGTAGTGGGAAGAAACGCATACATTCCTTCAACACAAAGCGAATCGGGTCCCGGCCGGAAATCGACCTGTTGACACATTTTTGGTGTCCCCCTGCAGTGTATCTAATGCGTCGATCTGTAGCAGAAGCCATTCGCTGGCATCCGAGATTACCTATCATACAGGATGCCCGCTTCTTTTTAGACTGCGCTCTTCATGGGTTTTTGTTTGTTCATTGTCCTGGAGTATCGGCCTACTATAGAATGAGTCATGGATCGTCATTGTCGACAAAGAGTTCCGTCTTGTTTGCCTTAGACTGTCTTCTCAATGCGATTGAGATCGAGCAGATGTGGCGGGACGCCGGTACCTTAGATAGCGCCCGTAGAGATGCACTTGCCGGTGTGTATCATGGTATCGCGTCGCAGTGCCTAACTTCTGATAGAGGTACGTGTGAGATCGCTGTAGCGCGGGTCTTAGAGGTAAAGCCCGAGTTTGTTCCAACAGGATCACTACTGCACAAGTACGTCACGAAGATGTGCGGTTACCGAAACGATCTGCGACTCAGAGAGTACGTCCGCAGAACGAGGTCCTTTATCAAGCGATGTTAGTTCTACATGTACCATTTGGTTATTCACCGGATCCGATCGGTGGAACGGAGCGGTACGTTGAGGGTCTCGTGTGCGCACTTTCTAATATTGGAGTCCGCAGTCGTATCGCTGCGCCGTCGCCGAATACGCTTAGATACGTTCACATGGGCATTCACGTAGATCGCTTCAAGGTGTCAGATACCTTGTCCTTGGAAGATCTCTATGGTGAGGGTGATCGAGAAGCGGCAGATCAATTTGGAATCATTTTAGATAGGGTTCTCCCTGATGTAGTGCATCTCCATGCATTTACAAGCGGTGTTTCGCTGCGCACGGTCGAGCAGGCACAAAAGAGATGTATTCCGATTGTGTTCACTTACCATACGCCAACCGTCAGCTGTGCTAGGGGAACACTCCGGGAGATGGGATCATCGGTTTGTGATGGCCGGGTTGACATTAAGCGTTGCACGAAGTGTGTGGTCAATGCCCGTGGAATCCCGGCCGCATTGGCTAACCTTGTTGCTGCGATACCGTCTGGCTTTGGCGAACGCTTGAGTCAGTGTGGCCTGTGCGGCGGTGTCTGGACCGCTCTCCGTATGTCAGAGTTGGTAGCGCGACGACACAGGGCGTTCATGAAACTGATGGCCACCACCGATCACGTAGTCGCGGTTTGCGACTGGGTTCGCACATTACTTGTTGACAATGGAGTGCCTGCCGAGAAGATTACGGTCTCACGGCAAGGATTGACTGGTGATCCAGTCGAGGTCCGCGTCGACCAGCGAGGACTGGAACCAAAAACGATACGAATTGCGTTTCTAGGACGAGTGGATGGCACGAAGGGTATCGACCTCTTGTTGCGTGCGATACTTGGCCTGGTCGGGTTGCCGATCGAGCTGGATATCTACGGTGTCGCTCAAGGGGAATCTGGGCAAATGTTATTGAGAGCACTTCAAAGTCTTTGTGGATCCGACAAGCGTATTCGCTTTTGTGCTCCGATCTCTCCAGACGAGGTAGTTCAAGTGCTGAGCGGATACGACGCACTTGCTGTTCCCTCACAGTGGCTTGAAACCGGGCCACTGGTCGTATATGAGGCATTTGGCGCGGGTCTTCCGGTTATTGGATCTGACTTGGGCGGTATTGCGGAGCTAGTGACCCATGAACGGGATGGTTTGTTGGTGATGTCCGATTCACTGGTGTCCTGGCAGAATACATTAAAGCGCCTTGTGAGTGAGCCTGACCTGTTACCCCGACTGCGCCGCGGAGTGCGGCCGCCAAGGATCATGGAAACCGTGGCGGAAGAGATGATGATGGTTTATGGCAAGGTCCTGCGTGACGGAACGTACTCAGACGCGAAGAGGCCAGCGTGAGGATTCTATATCTTCAGTACACGAATCCTGCTGGTTATCCGCCACTTGAGCATAGTTCACGCATCATGGCAGATCTCGGCTGGGAGGTGGTGTTCTTGGGCGTAGGAGCTTTTGGCTGCGACACAATGCGCTTTCCGGTTCACCCACGCATCTCGACGCATCAGATGCCGCATTGTGAGCCAGGCTGGAAACAAAAACTCCATTTTTTACTTTACTGCTGGTGGGCGCTGTGGTGGACAATTCGCTGGATGCCGGATTGGATCTATGCGTCGGATCCGATGTCATGCCCGGCAAGTGCCATCGCGAGTTGTTTGGGGCCACGGTTGGTCTATCACGAACACGATTCTCTAGGAAGACGGTCTGGCAATTCACTCTTTATGAAACTCTGCGTTGCGGCCAGATCTTTTTGCGCCAGACGTGCAGAGGCCAACGTGTTCCCGAATTCATCCCGAGCAGACGCCTTCGAGCAGCAGGTTGTCCCAGGAAAAAAGACTCTCATTGTGTGGAATTGCCCCGCTACGCGGGACGCCAAGCTCCCTCTCATTTCACGACAGCACAAGATGTACTTTCAACTCTTCTACCACGGTTCGATCGTGCCTGAGCGGGTGCCAGCCGAGTTGATTGATGCGCTGAGCCTGCTTCCGCATACAGTCACTTTGACTGTCGTGGGATACGAAACAATTGGGTCACGAGGGTACGGGGACCAGCTGCGCGCGCGCGCGACTCAGCTGTGTATCAGTGAACGTGTTGAATTTCATGGAGCGATGGACCGGAGCCGTTCTCTCGAGCTGTGTAGAAAACACGATCTAGGGCTGAGTCTACTGGCCATTCCGGAAGGCGATCCGAACATGCCGACGATGATAGGCGCATCCAACAAGCCATTTGACTACCTGAGCTGCGGGCTGCCACTGTTGGTGTCTGATTTGCCTGACTGGCAGGAGGCTTTCGTCCAACGGGGATTCGCTGTTCCCTGCAATATCACGGATCCAGCCAGCATAGCCGCCGCAATTCGCCAGTTCCTCAACGATCCGGCTAGGACGGTAGCCATGGGCGAAGCCGGCAGGCGGCAGATCCTGGACGACTGGAACTACGAAAAGCAGTTTGAGCCGGTCCTGCGTATTTTGAACTCTCACAAAACGATGCCCGCAGTCGCGCTGAATACCACCTCGGGTACATGACCAGTTTGCAAGTAAAACCGCCTGGGACTGGAGTCCGAAAGCCGCACATACAGGGCGGGCTGGTTATTGTTGAAACGCACCCGGTCCAGTATCACGCGCCGGTATACCGCGTGGCCGCTCAGCAGTTCGGTGTTCCGCTCACAGTGATCTATGGGTCCGACTTTAGCGTTGCGGGATATAAGGACCGAGAATTCGGGGAGAATTTCGCGTGGGACGGCGATCTGCTAAATGGATACGAATCGACATTTGTACAGAATGTCGATTCCGGCGGCGCCTCTTCCTATGAGGATGTAACGGGAAAGGCTTTGGCCGAGCGTATCGCCGCGCTGCATCCCGGTACGCTGTTGCTGACTGGTTATGCCAATTCTTTTTCCCGGGCTGCGATCTGGCATGCCGCGCACAACCGGTACAACGTGATATTTCGTGGGGAGGCTACCGACCATGCCATCTCACGCAACCCAATCAAGAGCTTTGTCCGCGACCTCAGTCTTCGCTGGCTATATCGCCGTTGCCACTCCTTGCTGTATATCGGCCAGAAAGCGAAGGAACACTACCTGCGGCTCGGTGTGGCCGAAGCAAAACTCGTCTTTTCTCCCTACTGCGTGGATACGAGTGGCTTTTCGACGGACGAGAACGACCGGCTATCCTTACGCGCGCAAGCACGCCGCGAGTTGGCGATCGCGGACACGCAACGAATGATCCTGTTTTCCGGAAAGCTCACCCAACGTAAAGGACCGCATATATTGATCGACGCCATCAGGAAATCTCACCGCGAACAACGCGAGGAGACTGTGGTCGTCTTCCTTGGCGCAGGCGCCATGCGTGACGAACTGCAGGCCTTGGCGAACTCCGACCCTACGGTCTCCGTACGATTCCCAGGGTTTCGCAATCAACACCAGTTGAGCCCGTTCTACCACGCGGCCGATCTATTCGTGCTCCCGAGCCTCTATTCCGAGACGTGGGGGCTCGTCGTGAACGAAGCGCTGGCACACGGTGTTCCCTGTATCGTTTCCGAAGCAGTTGGCTGCGCGGCGGATCTGATCAAACCCGGGGTCACCGGAGAGGTGGCTCGCACGGGCGACAGCCTGAGTCTGTCGGACGCGATCCGGAAAGTGATTCCGCTCACAGGGCGTGCCGAGATCAGAGCCTCCTGTCGCGAACTTGTTGATCGATACTCGGTGCGTGCCGCAGCCGAAGGTATCGCGAAAGCTTATTTTCAACTGCATCCTTAGTTCTGCCACGTGCGAATTCTTCTCGTCGGTAATCCAGACCCGGTTCATGTCGGAGCCCACCTCGCCAACGCCGCCCGATCGCATGGTTTGTCCGTGGATTTGATTAGTTCCGAAGACGCCTCACAGGGATCACCGGTCCTTCGAAAGTTGAGTTGGCACCTCCGCGGCCATCGGCCGTTACACCTAAACCAGTTCTCCGATTCGCTAGTGATGCGCTGTCGCTCGGAGAAACCCAGCGCTGTCATCACGACCGGGATCGCGCCGGTCTCCGCCGAAGCGTTGCGGCAACTTGCCTCGCTCGGCATCCGCACAATGAACTATCTGACGGACGATCCGTTCAATGCACAGCATCGTGCACCATGGTTTCTGCGGGCGTTACCCCAATATCAATTCGTCTTTTCGACACGGCGGGCGAATCTAGAAGAATTGCGGGATACCGGTGCCGGTCAGGTTTGCTATCTGCCGTTCGCCTACGCTCCCGAGGTTCATTTTCCGGAAGAGTGTGACAGCAGTATCGCCGACAGCTCGCCGGATGTTCTTTTCGCAGGTGGGGCGGATCGGGATCGAATCCCTTACATCCGGGCTTTGGTACAGGCCGGTTTGAAACTCTTGTTGTACGGTGGCTACTGGGATCGTCACCCGGATTGCGCTCCGTTCTGGAAGGGAATGGCGAGTCCGGCCGTTCTGCGTCGCGCGACGGCATCGGCAAAGACGACGCTCTGTTTGGTGCGCCGCATGAACCGGGATGGAAGCTGCATGAGAACTTTCGAAGCACCGGCGATGGGCACATGCATGCTGACGGAGGATACCGAAGAGCACCGAGAAATCTTTGGGCCCGAAGGGGAAGCGGTCTGCTACTTCGGTTCGATCGAAGAATTGGTAAAGAAGGCCCAGTGGCTTTCGCGGGAACATGGGACCCGCCGGCGCCTGGCGGAGCGCGCGAATCGCGTTATAGTCGATGGCCGGAATACCTATCGAGACCGTCTTGTGGAAATGCTCACGGTAGTAGGGCTCGCCGCATGAAGATTGCCATTGTAGTGCAGGGCCGGCTTCATGCCTTCGACTTGGCGAAGGCGCTGCGACGTTCCGGCCACGACGTCACGGTATTCACCAACTATCCGCATTATGTCTGCCGTCGGTTCGGGATGGATGGAATCAGGATCCGGTCATTTCCCCTGCATGGGGTCTTCGAACGAGTAGTCGCAAAACTTCATCAGCACTTGGCGTTCCCCAATCTGGAGGCGTTCCGGCACAGACTTTTTGGGCAGTGGTCAGCCCACGGATTGCGCAAGGAGAGTTGGGACTTCATTCACTGTTTCAGCGGTGTGTCCGAGGAGATTCTGCAAGATTCACGGATTCAGAAGAGAGCGACGTTGCTGATGCGCGGCTCCTCACATATTGAAGAGCAAGCGGACCTACTCCACGAGGAGGCGGCCAGAACCCACGAACCTATTGAGGTCCCGAGTGAATGGATCATTCAGCGCGAACTTCGGGAGTATCGTCTCTCGGATCACATCATCACACTCTCCACATTCGCGCAGAAGAGTTTCCTGTCGCGCGGCCTTGGCCCGCAACAAACGCACTGTATTCCCCTCGGTGTGGATGTGAACGACTTCCGGGCATCGAGGGAGATTGTCGAAGTACGTTCCCGGAGGATCATGGCGGGTGAGCCCCTAGGGATACTTTACGTCGGTACATTGTCCCTTCGTAAGGGCCTTTGGGATCTTATCCAGATCGCGCGGCAACTACAAGGCAAGCCGATCGAGATTTCCTGCGTCGGCCCGGTTCCACCTGAATCGATGGAACTGCTCCGAAAAGCCGGGTCCAACGTGCGAGTCGTGGGAAAGATCCCTCAGCGGGACCTGCCGAAATGGTACGCCGCAGCCGATCTGTTTGTCTTTCCAACAATTGAAGATGGATTCGCGGTCGTATTAACGCAGGCACTTGCTAATTCGGTGCCGGTTCTGACGACGACAAACAGTGCCGGACCCGATTTGATTGTAGATGGCCGCCACGGTTTTGTTTTGCCGATTCGGAAGCCGGAGGCGTTCGTTGAAAAAATTAAGTGGGCCTTGGAGCATCGGAAAGAATTGGCAGAGATGGTTCGATATCTACATGACGAATACCAACCACGCACTTGGGATCATGTCGCGCAGGATTTCGATTCTTTTGTGAGAACAGTAGCGTAACTCATGGAAACCGGCGCCTGCGATTCAGTATCGAGTAAGGAACTCCAACTCTACGTCATTGCGGCGACCTTGATCAGTGTTCTACTTGTCGCCCGATGGCTGTTGTCCCGCCAAGGCAAATCCCTTGGTGTCGGCCTGCAACTGGCTTACCTCGGTTCGTTCTGGATGAGTCATTGGGTTGGCGCGGCGGCTAACGCGCTTCCGTGGTACTGCGGTTCGGCACAACAGAACACTGCATTGGGAGCCAGGGAGAGTCTGGTTGGTCTGGTTGCGTTTGCCGCGGCATCCCTTTCGTTATCATTCCTCTTGCGCAAGCGATTGGCCGGAAACGGCTTGCGTATCGCTCAGCACGACAGTGTTCCCCGCATCGTCTTCTACACCGGCGCCGCCTGCTACGTTTTATCCACCCCCCTCGGCCGGGTACCGAGTCTCGGTGCTGTTGTCTCCGGAGGACAAAATCTTGCCCTCGGTGGAATCTGCCTATTGATCTTCCAAGCGTGGACGGCAAACAACAAGATCGCCGCCTCTCGTTGGTTGGTGGTCGCCGCCTGTATACCGGTTCTTACGGTGGTGTCTCGCGGCTTCATCGGTTACGGGATTGCGGCATTGATGGCGATCCTATGTTTCGTCGTCTACAACAGTCCTCGGCAGCAACTGCGCCGGTTCGTTCTACTATCACCAGTGATCCTTTACGCGGGGCTCTCTGTGTATGTGACCTATATGCGTGACCGGGACAAGGTCCGGGAGTCTGTTTGGGGAAGCAGTGCTGTCTCCGCTCGATTGGATCAAGTCGTCAGCACGTTTAGCGAGTTTGAGTTGTTTTCACCATACGAGAGCAAGCATCTTGACAGTATTGACCTGCGTCTGAACCAGAATGCTCTTGTCGGTGCAGCCGTTGTTTATGCGGGCCAAAGCACGCAACGTGCCAACGGCGAGACGATCATCAACGCGTTTCTCGCGATGATTCCCCGCATAGTGTGGCCCAACAAGCCCATCGTCGGCGGTAGCGGCGATTTAGTCGCGCGCTACACCGGCATCACGTTTGCTGACGGGACTAGCGTCGGGATAGGCCAAGTCCTTGAGTTCTACATCAACTTCGGAACGGCTAGTGTAGCCGTGGGATTCGCTCTCTTCGCCGCCATCCTGGCCGTGCTCGATCTCCGTGCGCGAACCGCGCTGGACCAGGCTGATTCCGTGGGGTTCGCCGGTTTTTATGTGCTCGGCATGGCCTTCCAGCAACTCGGAGGATCTCTGATGGAGGTCGCCGCCAGCGCAGCGGCTTCCCTCGTCATCATCACCGCGCTTCGATCCACTCTGCGAGGACAAGCAAAACGGAGAGCCGCGCGAGCTCTGCCCGCGCTCGCATCATGAAGAACCTTCTCGCTATCTTTCCCTCGTTCGAGAGTGCGATCGGCGGCGGAGTCCAAACAACCGGTGCCGTTGCGTGGGAAGGGCTTCTGACGCAGTACGGAGAACGGCTCCGCGGATTGAGCTATGGGCCGATTCCCCGACAACAACACCCCCAAATGCGCTACGCGGAATCCAAGGTAGGTGCGGTATGGAGCGCGTTCCGAGAGGGTGGCGCCGCGGATCAGTTACTCTTCTGGCATGTCGACATGTTGAAGCTGCTTCCGTTGCTGCGGCCCGGACGAGCTCGCGTGATCCTCTTTCTTCATGGCATTGAAGTCTGGCGTACGTTCGACCGGTCAACCAGGCATCTGCTGGACCGAGTCGACCTCTTTCTTTGCAACAGCGAACACACTTGGAACACGTTCGTTCTGAACAATCCAGCGTTTGCAGACCACACCCATCGGTGCGTACCTCTTGGTGTAGGAGCCACAACCAGCCCACCCAAGGCCGATAGCAAACCCGCGGTCGTCATGTTGGGCCGCTTGGTCCGCAGTGAGGACTACAAAGGTCATCGGGAGGTAATCGCCGCATGGCCAAATGTGCGCGACTCCGTGCCGGATGCCGAACTCTGGATTATTGGAGACGGGGATCTGCGGCCTATGTTGGAGACACCAACGACAACAGCAGCGGGCGTACGATTCTTCGGATTTCTGCCCGAGAGCGAGAAACAGCGCCTCCTCGCCGAGTCCCGGTGCTTGGCCCTGCCGAGCCGCAACGAGGGATTCGGCCTCGTCTATCTTGAGGCAATGCGTCTAGGAAAGCCCTGTCTTGTCAGTTCTCTGGACGCAGGCCGTGAGGTGGTTAATCCGCCCGAAGCCGGGCTTGCAGTGGATCCACGTATCCAGGAACAACTCATCCCCGCCTTAACCGCGTTGCTGCAGCCTGGAGAACAGGCGCGGGACTGGGCCATCCGGTCCTGGCGCCGCTATTGTGATTATTTCACAGCACAACACTTTCAACAGAGACTCATTGAGGCGCTCGCGTAGCACACATGAAGGTGCTTCACGTAATTCCGTCGGTCGCGACAGCCCGAGGCGGCCCCAGTTTTGCAATCCGCGAACTGACAACCGGCCTGAGCGCGGCCGGTATCACCGTACATCGTGCCAGCACCAACGACAACGGCCCTGGCCTGATCGACGTTCCTCTGAATACCCCAGTCGATGAGAAAGGAGTGGAATGTTATTATTTTGCCCGGCAACTCCGCTTCTACACTGTCTCATTACCGTTCCACCGCTGGATCTGCCGCAACGTGAAGAACTACGATCTCGTACATATTCATGCGATGTTTTCCTACTGCTCCAACGTCGCGGCGATGGAAGCGGCCCGGCAGAATGTCCCGTTCATCGTCCGGCCACTCGGGGTGCTCAATCAGTGGGGAATGAAGAACCGGCGTCCAGGGCTGAAACAGCTCTCGCTTCAGTTCATAGAGAAGCGCCTCATCGCACGAGCCGCGCTCATGCACTACACCAGTGAGCAGGAGCGCATCGAGGCCTCCTGGATCGGCATAAAGCAGCGTTCCGCGATCATCAGTAACGCCGTGGAAATTCCGGAGCACCCACAGCGGCACGCCGGCCAGTTGCAGAAACAGTTCCCACAACTCGACGGAAAGCGGATAGTTCTCTTCCTGTCCCGCATTGATCGAAAGAAAGGACTGGATCTCTTGATTGCGGCCTTAGCGGCCATTTTGCGAAACGAACCCAATGCCATCTTGCTCATCGCAGGTAACGGTGACCCCACCCTTGTCTCCGAACTCCGGGTACAAGCCTCGACACTCGGCGTTGGTGAGTCTATCGTGTGGGCCGGATTCCTCGAAGGCGAGCAGAAGGCGGCCGCTCTCGCAAGTTCTGATCTGTTCGTGCTGCCATCCTACTCCGAAAATTTCGGGATCGCCGTGGCCGAAGCGCTTGCCTACGGCTTGCCCGTTGTGACGACGGATCAGGTCGCAGTCCATCGCGAGGTCTCCTTGGCGCGGGCCGGGATTGTGACCGCCTGCAACGCGGAACAGGTTGCCGATGCAATCACGAGTATCCTAAAGTCCGACAGCACACGCCACACCTTCGCTTCGAATGCCCGGCATCTCGCAGAAGAGTGCTTCTCCAAAGCGGCGATGATCCGCGCCGTCTCAAATATGTATGATTCGGTCTTGTCCTAACCCGATGCGCAGTAATCTTTCTGTTGTCGTGCTTACGTTCAACGAGGAACTCAACCTCGCGCAATGTCTGCAGAGCGTTGTGCCGCTGCATTGCCCCCTGTATGTCGTCGACTCGGGAAGCACGGACGCTACGGTGGCCATCGCCAACCAATTCAACGCATCGGTCGTCACACACCGATTTGAAAGTCATGCCAAACAGTGGAAATGGGCGCTTTCCGAGTTGCCTCTTGCAACAGAATGGGTGTTGGCTATCGACGCCGATCAGTATTTGAGCAAAGACTTGGCAAGCGAGATAACGAACCTTTTCTCGCCCTCATCGCCCGACTCTATTCCGCCGGACGTGGCTGGCGTATACCTGAACCGTCGCTATATTTTTCGTGGCCGCTGGCTGCGTCACGGCGGGTTGTATCCCAAGCCGCTATTGAAACTGTTTCGCCTCCGCGCGGTGGAACTCGATGAGCACGATATGCTCGACCACCATTTCTACGTGCGAGGGCGCACCGTTCAGTTGTCGAACGATTTGGTGGAACACAACCGGAAGGAAGACGACATCGAATTCTGGTCGAAGAAGCACATCGGCTATGCGACATCGCTCGCAACCGAAGAAGTGCTTCGCCGGCGTGAAGGGCTGAGCCGGCTGGCCGACGGAAATCTTATGGGCACGCCCGACGAACGAATCGTCGCGCTGAAGAGCGTATGGTCACGCATGCCACCGTACATTCGCCCATTCCTATATTTTTTCTACCGCTATGTGATCCGGTTCGGCTGGTTGGACGGCAAACAGGGTCTCATCTTTCATACACTCCAGGCGCTTTGGTTCCGGCTGCTTGTTGACATCACTGTCGACGAACTATTGGAGCGGCGAGCGGGCGAAGATCGCACCACGGTAGATCACGGAGTCATCGCGGAACAACATAATGAATCAAATGCACATACTAGGCCTTAACGCCTATCACGGAGACTCCTCCGCAGCGCTATTGACGGACGGTATCCTGACCGCGGCGGTGGAAGAAGAGCGCTATAACCGCATCAAGCACTGGGCCGGGCTACCGGCGCTGGCGGCAAGAGCCTGCCTGAACATGGGTGGCGCGGAAAAGGTACAGCACATCGCTGTATCGCGCGATCCAGGCGCTAAGTTCGTGGACAAACTGCTGCGCGTCGCCACCACTCCATCCATTTGGCGCAACGCCGCGGGCCGCGCCGTGAACAGCGCGAAGATTACCCAAATCAAGTCGGATCTCGTTGCAGCGGGGCTGCCCGAGCTATCCGACGCAACACTCCACTTCGTCGAGCACCATCGCTCACACATGGCTAGTGCGTTCTTCGCTTCCCCGTTCGAAGAAGCCGCCGTCGTTTCCATCGACGGTTTCGGTGACTTCAGTAGCGCCATGTGGGGCGCCGGCCGGGGTAACCAGTTTGACGTACGCGGTTCGGTCTCTTTCCCACATTCACTCGGCCTCTTCTATACAGCGTTCACGCAGTTCCTTGGGTTCCCGAAGTACGGTGATGAGTATAAGATGATGGGCCTCGGTGCCTACGGCGAGCCGCGCTTCGTTTCCGATGTTCGTCAAGTGGTGCGCGCCGACGGAGACCAGATCGTTCTAAACCTCGACTTCTTCCAACATCATACTGGCGCAGTCAGTATGTCCTGGGACGGCGGCGAGCCGGAACTGACTTCGGTATTTTCACCCCATTTTGTCGAAGTGTTCGGAACGCCGCGATCGCCGCGATCGGAGCTTACGCAACGCGACATGGACATGGCCGCCTCGGCGCAAGCTGTATTGGAAGAGATCTACTTCGCGATTCTTAACCACATTCAGAAGCAGACAAAGCTGAAGGCCTTGTGTTTAGCCGGCGGCGTGGCATTGAACTGTGTCGCCAATGGGAAGATTTTCGAGAAAACCGACTTCCGCGACGTCTATGTTCAGCCGGCCGCTCATGACGCGGGAACTTCGATTGGCGCAGCGCTCTACGTGCAACACCAGGTGCTAAACAAACCGCGATCGTTTGAAATGAAGCATGTCTACTACGGCGGTGGATCGACGGATCAGCGCATTGAAGAGACGCTCAAAGCCGCCGGGGTTGTCTATGAGGCGCTGCCGGAGGCTGAGCTGTTGGACCGCACCGCAAGACTGATTGCAGATGGCAACATTATTGGGTGGTTCCAGGGGCAGATGGAGTTCGGGCCCCGGGCGCTAGGGAACCGGAGTATCCTCGCCGATCCCCGGCGTACGGATATGAAGGACATCCTCAACAGCCGCATCAAGTACAGGGAGCCTTTCCGGCCCTTCTGTCCTTCGGTATTGCGCCATGCGTGCGCTGAGTTTTTCGAGACCGACTACCCATCTCCGTTCATGGTGATGGCGTATAAGATCAAGCCGGAGCAGCGTGAAAGAATCCCCGCTGTCACCCACGGCGACGGCACCGGCCGTTTGCAAACCGTTGAACCAGATGTCAATCCGTTGTATTGGAAGTTGATCAATCGATTTGGCGAACTGACTGGCATCCCGATCTTATTGAACACCTCGTTCAATGAAAATGAGCCAATCGTCGAAACACCGGAACAGGCACTCGACTGTTTTCTGCGCACGCGCATGGACGTACTGGCGATTGGCAACTGCCTGTTGTTAAAGACGGCTAACCTGGAGCAATCGGAACTACGGGCTGCATCGGCAGCAGTCGTCCGCAGTGCGCCGATAGCGCCGGCCTGATGGTGTTTATCAATGGGCGCCCATACACAAGATATCGCAATCGTCATTCCGGCATATAATGCCGCGGGTACGATTGCCGAGACACTGGTCTCGATTCAGAACCAGCAAGGCGGCTTGGCCCGAGTCCTGAAGGTCGTCGTATGTGACGACGCGTCGCGCGATAATACGGCTCAAGTGGCGCAAACTACCTGGACCTCCCCGGTACCACTGTTCCTCTCGGTAAACGAGAAGAATCAAGGTGAAAGGTCTACTGTGAACAATGCTGTCGTCACTTTGGCAGAGTCCGTGCAGTGGTTCTTTATTCTTCACGCGGATGATATCGCAAAAGCACACTGGCTCACCCGAATGCTGGAGTGCATCGACCAAGCAGACCAGAGCGTCGGTTCCGTGACGGCAAGCTATGATGTATTGCATCCGGATAACCGCGTTGAGCCTGGCGAGCAGCTCGATGACTCGCCACCCAAGATAATCGAGGGAACTCCCGCTGCGGTAGCCGGTACGCTGCGCAACGGCTGCTGGTGGAAGATTTCATCGTGCGCGATTCGCCGTCGCACTTTTGACGATCTCGGCGGCTTTAAAACCGACATGCCTCAACTAGGAGACTTAGATTTTCTCCTGCGCTTATTAGCTGCCGGCTCGTCAGTCGCATATCTTCCGACGTCTCTCTCCATCTACCGCCAGACAGCGACCAGCGTCTCGTCAGCAAGTTTTCAAGTGCATCGCGACGTACGAGAATGGTTGGTAATCCTGGATCGTTTTGGGTGTTTCCTGACCAGACCTCAGCGTCTTGCGCGGTTTGTGTTTCTTCTCGGGCTGTTAGCAAGACGGATTGTACGCTGTCTCCTTCACTGGCATCACACTCGGATGGCGGAAGCACTGCGTCTAATTCCACGAGTGATAATTCAATCAGCTCTCAGCCTGCTTTCCAGCACACCACCAGTATCGCAACACTATCGTCCTCCGCTTGACCATCAGAATATCAGACACTAAGACCAACACGAGCAGTATGCATAACCATTACGATTCGTCCTTTTATGCCACTACAGCCGCAGAATCACACTCTTCGGCAAACGCCATTATGCAATGTGTTTTCCCACTTATAACGCCGCGTAGTGTTGTCGACGTAGGGTGCGGGACTGGCGCTTGGCTTGCTGCGCTTCACAGCCTTGGCGTGATAGATATTGTTGGTATTGACGGAAGTTACGTTGACAAACACTTGCTATGCATACAACCCCATTGCTTTATAGAGCATGATCTAGAGAAGCCACTTCCTATCAGTCGGACATTTGATTTGGCTATATCGCTGGAGGTCGCTGAACACCTCGCAGCAGATAGAGCCGAATCCTTTGTATCGGAGCTTACACGGCTAGCACCGGTCGTATTGTTTTCTGCAGCAATTCCAGGACAGGGGGGAACGCATCACATTAATGAACAGTGGCAATCGTACTGGGTCAAGTTATTCGCTAGACACGAGTTTGTGCATTTAGACTGTATTCGAGGATCATTCTGGGGGAATCCTTCAGTAGCGTGGTGGTATCAGCAGAACTGCTTCCTGTATGTCAGGTCAGACTTATACACGACCTACTCCCATCGTGTAAGCACTCTGCCTATCGATCTTGTCCATCCATCACTATATACAAACACGCTTAAGATGATGAGCGCACCGGGAGTGAGGTCCTCGGCCAAGCATCTCGCGCGGTCCATACAACAGTGGCTCAAGTGAGTGTAATGAAAATTACTGGTGTCCAAATTAGCCGGAGACCGGTTGGGTCTGAATTGATAGCAAAGGACTTGTGGCGGTGATTTCTGTGGTCTGGAGTTGAGGTTGCCCTTGGGCAGCCGAGGTGCCGGTTACCGGTGGTCCCGTCTCTGGCAGGGCGAACAGGCTGGGCTGCGGGGCGACATAGTCTTTGCGGAGCGGCGGTGGTCCTTCAAACGGGTCGTCGAGGAAGCGCCAAAGGTCTCGATAGACGAAGAGTTGATGCCAGAGCAGCGCCACGAACCGGCTCAGGTGCCGTTGCAGCCGGCTGCGCAGCTGCAGGTATCGCACCAACAGTAAGGCGATCAGTGCTGTCCGAATTTGGATCTTCAGCGCATTAGCCGACGTGCCCACAAAGGTCTTGATCTTCAGATTGTGTTTCAGGGCCTTAAATAGCAATTCAATCTGCCACCTTTGGCGGTACACGGCGGCAACAGCCGCCGCGTCGAGGCCGAAGTGATTAGTGAGGAACACGAACTCCCGTTGATGGACCGTGTCCCACCAGACCACCCGGCGGAAGAAGCTCTGGTTGTCGTGAGTAGGCTGCTGGGTGAACACGACCACCTCATCGGCGCGAACGTTGGAATCCGTCGCAGCAGGCCGGTCCTCTAACTTCACCCAAGAAGCGTTCTCCTTGAGCCGTGTGACGAAATGGATGCCGCTGGCCGACAGATGGGCGAACCAGTCGTAGTCGCAGTAGCCCCGGTCGAAGACGAGCATGGCGCCGGGGGGAAACTGCAGCTTGCGGGCGACTTTGATATCGGCCGCCTTGCCTTCGGTGATGACGGCGTATTCCGGCAGCAGTCCGTCGTGGTCGAGGAGGAGATGGATTTTGACGGCGCCCTTGGTGGTGCGGTACTTGGCCCAGTCGAAGACCTTGGCGCAGAGGTCGATGACGGTGCTGTCCAAACTATAGAGCTTGCCGGAGACCAGCAGCGGGGTCTTGGCGTGGGAGGGAAGCTTGACGCGAAGGTGGTTGAGCAAATTCAGGAACAGATCCTGATAGATTTCCCACGGGCGGTGCTGATTGGCGTAGGCCAGCGTGGAGTGCTTGGGGGCTTTGTTGACGCCGAGATGGACCAGTTTGCCTTCGCTGGCTTGGAGGCCTTCGTAGATTTGACGGAGGCTTTGGGCTTGGCCAAGTTGGCAGAAGAGCATGGCGACGAATTGCTCCCAGCAGCGGAGACCGCGGGCGTGGCGTTCGCCTTGATGGCGGCGTACGATCTGTTCAAACATCGGCCGGGGGACCAGATGAAGAAGCTGGCTGAAAATGCTGGATACTTGAGACAGGGCTGGGGTCCTCGTTGGGGCGGAGTCGATTCTTGCAGGAACCTTTTCCTAACCCTATCAGGGCCTCACCCGTCAGGCCGCTACGCTAATTTGGACACGAGTGAATGAAAACCATTTCGCCGTACGGATCAAACAAACACACTTCGTAAGCCTTGCTCTTATGCGCAGAACATTAGTACCCGGCACTCTTCTTGCCATTTGCTACTTGCCTACCATTCAGCGCCTCTTCCAAGAGTGGACAACGAATGACGACATGAGCCACGGCCTGTTTGTCCCCTTCTTCGCGGGATGGATTCTCTGGAACAGCCGAACACGGCTCGCCACAATTGAGCAGCGACCCGCAAAGTTCGGGTTTGTCCTACTGGTATTAGGTGCTGTCTTCGCCTGCACGGGTCCTCCCGACATGCAGACCTTCGCATTCCTTACGCGCCTTTCCCTGTTGCTTTCAATCTGCGGCCTTGTTCTTGCGGTATACGGCTGGCAGATGATTCGGGCCATGGCGTACCCGATTATTCTCCTGCTCTTGATGATTCCGCTGCCTGGTTTCATTTATTCTCGAATCACATTACCACTCCAACTGATCGCCAGCCAGTTCGCCGAGTATGGCCTCGAACTCCTCGGTTATTCCGTTCTCCGTGAGGGCAATATCATTCACATGCCACGTCAGACGCTAGAGGTTGTGGAGGCTTGCAGCGGGCTGCGGTCATTGATGTCGCTCGTCTTTCTCAGTCAGGTTTATATCTACCTGTTCGACAATCGCCCTTGGATGAGGTGGGCCACCCTTGCGGCGATCGTTCCGATCGCCATCCTGGCCAATGGCGGTCGCATCATCTTCACTGCCATCATGAGTCAGATCGATCGAGCCTGGGGAGAGGGGATCTTGCATGCGTCCACTGCGTGGGGTGTGTTCGTGATCGCCTTTGCCATTCTACTTGCTACCCACTGGGTATGGAAATCTGTTGAAGGCGTTCTCGCCAAGTCAACGGCGCAGCCAGGAGCATAACACCCATGATACGGAGTCTTTTCCCGAACAAAGCCGCCATTGTTGCGAGCATCATCCTCTTGTGCCAAGCTGTCGTGTATTACGGCAGGGTCTGGACAGAAATTATCGTGTCAACACCGCTGTGGAGCCAGTTTCCTGCCTCCTTCAATGGTTGGGAACGGGTTGAGGATTCCGAAATAGACGATGCCACGATGGCAAAACTTAGGCCAGATGATTATCTAAACCGGACCTACCGCCGAGGCGAGTCGTCGACGTCGCATGTATTTGTCGGATACTTCAAAACCAGAAGAAGCGGCTTCGCCCCCCATTCCCCTGAGGCGTGTTTGCCTGGCGCTGGATGGAAGACGACGTCGGTTTCGGAAGTTTCGGTTGGCCGAGAGCAGAAGTGGAAAGCCAATCGAATGCTCGTCGAACGTGGCGGCACCACACTTGTGGTGTTGTATTGGTATCTACAAGGCCGCGAGCCTGTAACGAGTGAGGTAGAGGCCCAGTTTCGATCGTTGCCGGGACTGCTTCTCCACGGACGAACGGACAATGCCCTGGTGCGCACAATCACGGAGGTTGGTCCAGGCGGCGTTAAAGAAGCAGATGCGGTGGTACAGGAATTCGCTGCGAGCGTTGGCGGACTAGTATTGAAGCACTTGCCATAAGAACACTCGCGACTAAGACAGAGTACTGTTCCAAAGTAAAATACCGTCCTTACATGATGCCGTTACCACTCACTAAATTTGGGACCTACCTACGAGAGGCCCGCTTTGCGATGTCCAGTACTGCATCGATTACGGAAGGCATTCGCCTCACAAAGGATACGCTTCGCTTTCATGTGGACAATTACATGGGCGGCAGTGTCCAACACGCTCCTTCCTCAAAGACATATAGATTCAGCAGCGATCGGCTGCCCTCCACGCTCAGGCTAAGACAAAGAACCGGAGACTATTTCGTCCTCTATGAAATCTTCCTCGATCAATGTTATTGGGTGCCCCCTCTCTTACGCCGCCACATCTCTTCTGTTGTCGATCTTGGCGCGAATATTGGATTGACCACCCTCTACCTGCAGTCTCTCTCTCTTCATCCTGGATGCAGATACGTTTGCGTTGAGCCCGATCCGAAGAATGCGTCTTTGATGCGCATGAACCTAAGTGAACTGTCTGCGACGCATCCTGTGGATATTGTTGAGGCAGCTATCTCGGATCGTGCGGGCTCAGGACTGTTTTCGACCGGTCAGACCTGGGGCGGCTCGCTCGCTGGGGATAGCTGTGCCGTCGGTACTGCTATCGAGGTTCGGTGTGTAGATATGATCACCCTCATGACAATCACCAACCTTGACACAATCGGCCTTTTGAAGATAGATATCGAGGGCGGAGAGCAGAGACTATTAGCGGATGCTCCTCCGTGGCTGAAGAATGTTCTGATGCTCCTCATTGAACTGCACGGATCCTACAGCCTCGACGATTTGAGGCGTGATCTGTACCCTATGGGATTTCAAGTCTTTCCGGCTGGTTCGATGTTGGGAAACCGAATGACAATGGCGCTTTCACCACGATTGCGTGAGGTGGTCGATGGGGCCAAGACAGAGCCATCGGTACCCAGCAACGCGAGTAGATAAAGGATTCTCAGCGACGCTGTACGTCCTGCTGATGGGGCTTTCTCGATTGACACCAAGATCCTTCTGACGGACTACTACAAAGTGCTCTCTGATAGTAACTGGATCGGCAAAAGCTATCCGACGTATGTAGACTTTCGTGAATACAACTGGCGAATGGAGGACTTCCGATTCTCCTACTATGGTTGCGTGTCGAAGAAGAGGAGTGATCTGCGCGATCTATTGAGATGAGATGTGCCTTACTTCCTCCGGTTGCCTCGCAGTTCTATATTCGCCACAATGCTCCATCCATCCGCGCTTCGTTCGAGGAAGGTGACGCGAGGAGCTCCTACTTCATATTCCAGTCTAATCGGTTGTGATAGTCCGGGTAACGCGATCCAGCGAGGCCCGGCCGGCCCGTGAATTGTTACCTGAGCCGTATCGCCTTCCAGAATTAGCTCGATCGGCCCTCCGTTCAGGACGAAATCGTTGGATGGCGTTTCAGCGCCACCCGTCGCGGCTGCCAATATCCGCGATGGTGAGTTATAGGAATAACCATTCGGAGTGATGTTCAAGACGGTCCCATCTCTCCATCGAATCGTCACCCCTGCATCTGTGGTTTCAATTTGCCCACGGTCTGAACCGTGCTCTTTCGCGTAGGGAAGAATGTATGTTTCAAAAGCCCCGCGACTGCGTACCCTCAGAATGTTTTGACGCTCTCGGAACGTTCTTCCGTGAGCGGCTTGGAACTGAGCTTGTTCGGTGGACGGATGCCAGGCGTGAGCCCAGTTGCCGATGAGTGCTTGATCGAAGGAATTGGCTTTCACATAGACATCGAAGTCGATCAGCCACTGTCCGGTAAATCCGAACCGGTTCCACCCCGCCGCCAGCGACATTGCCTGGCTAGCAGAGGGCATCTCTTTCCTCGTTCCATACTCTTCGTATAGCCGCAGCGGCGGCACCACCGGTCCGATGGGCGTCTCCACTTGGCCTTGCGCCATCAGGTTCAGGCTCATCACCTTCCACGACGACGCGTCCACCCCTTCAAACTCGTCGTCAATCACAATCACGGGCCGGTCCGGATTAGCGTGAATCGATTTCACTGTCCGGGTCCACTTTGTCCCGTTCCCGCTCTGAAAACTTGCCTTGGCCACGCTGCTCTGCCCAAATCTCAAAAACTGCTCCTGGGTTCCGTTCCTCCACGGCGTCCCGATCTGGTTCCCCGTCGGCGGACTATCCGCATCCCAATTCCTGCCTAACACGCTTTCCGGCAACACCGCACTGTGCGCATACACGCCGCTGGCCACTGGCGCGTACAAACTTCCCCAGTCCACGCTTAACGGCGCTCCTAGCGCGTAGATCGACACGCTCCCAGCGTCCTGGTGCCGGTGATCAGAATAAAAGTCTCCATTCACCAGCCATGTCGCTGTCTCCTGCGGCGTACCCCAACCGTGCCGCAACACGCTGTAGAAACCCGGATACGTCGCGCTTCCCAGTTCCGGTGAGCTCGCCGGCAAACTATCGTCGATCTTCACTACCGTCGTCCCATGGAAGCCAGACTGCGGCTTACCCATCGACTCCCAAGCCCCCATCAACCGACGGCTCAATTCCGGCTTGCTCCGCGCAAACCCCGTCCCCATCTGCCCGAATAGCTCCGACCCCTCGGTCGATCCATCTCCGATCGACACCAGCTTCCGCCTCCCCCCAAACCGCACCTCAGTCGGCGTCAGCAGGTTCATGTAGAACTCCGCGAATTTCTCCAGCCTCCCCTCGCTGGCGAACAGATCCGTTCCCCTTCCCACCTGGATCTGCTGCAGCGTGCTCAACAGCGGCCCCATCGACGCTCCCGTATAGTGCGGCGACGCCCGGTGCGTTCCGTGCTCGTTGATCTCGTTGCCGATACTCCTCACAACCCCGCTCTGTATCCCGCTCACCTGTCCAGCCGTCAGCGGATGATCCGGCAACATCAACGCATACAGATACCGGTACCCCTGCTGTTGCGCCGGCATATTTGCGGTCCCCAGATTCAAGCCGCTCACCGCCCAAGTGCTCAGCGGGACGAAGTCGTCGTCCCACAACACTCCCAAAAACAACGCAGCAGCAGCTTTCAGCTTCTCCTTGTCCCCGGCCGATATCTGATCGTTCAACAACAGATCGTTAATATAGACCGCACGCCGGCTCATCTCCAAGCCGCCCATCCAGTACTGATACTGGAAATCGTAGATCCCTCCCTGGTTTGCTAACCGGTCCAACAAGCTTCGCGCAAACCCAATCACCTCGGCCGTATGCGCTCTCGCCTGCGCACCCGTTGCGTCTCTCCACATATCCAACAGAGGCCGCGCCGTCGGCTCCGCATTGTACAGATGCTGGTAATACGCATGGTCATTTCTCACACGGTCCACTACTCGCCGGTGGGCCTCTGCCGTCATGTACAACCCACTCTGCCCGCTCCAGCTATACCCCGCCTGATATCCCAATGCCTTCTCCAGATTGATCCCTCCATGCAGGTTCATCTGCCGGTTGATTCTCTGTATCTGATGCGGATTCCCCAAGTCCGTCCCCTTGCGGCCCACAAAAATCCCCCACGAAATCCGGCTCGTCCGCGATGTGGTCGCATCTGCACCCCTACGGCTGGTCTGAAAGCTGAACCCTCCCCGGTTCTGTCCAGGCGCAACATAGAACCCTGGACCCGTATCCGCCACTCCCACTGCTCTCGACGCCCGCCCCATGAACACCCCCACCACCGGCGCCTCCGGTCCCGCCTCCTTGTTGTACGCCATCCAGTACCACCCTGTGTTGCTCGCCCACGGATCCCATGCGCTCATCCGCTTCAGTAACCCCGTTCCCGTCGTGTAACTCGAAAACACCGCCGTGCTGGAATCAAAATCCCGATAAGCGTCTACCGCTGCCCGGTCATGCGCCGGCCGATACTGTCTCCCATCCGGCTCCCGGCCCCATTCCACACGCTGCGCATTGTGGCCCCGATACCTCCCCTGGTTCGGCCTCACAGTCTCATAGATCTCCACGTTGTAGCTGAAGTCCATATCCGTGTCGTCTTCAATCAGCACCGAAGGCTGGCTAGCGTCCAGACGAATCCGCGTCTTGTAATACCCTTCCCCGCTCGGGATCGTGCACGGCGCGCTGCCCAATCCCGCAGTGGCGCACGCTCGCTCCTCATTCAATGTCCGCGCCGGACGGTTGTAGCTGTAGCCCACTTCGATCTCCACTCGCACCGGCCCACGCTCTACAAACCGCGTCTCCACTCGCCTGGCGTTCAACACCCGGCCGTTGTACCGTCCAGAACCATCCCGCCACCGCAACCGCTCTCCCCCCGTCGCTGTCCAACTCCCATCCGCTAACCGCAACCCCTGAATCGCTGCTTTGCTAGTCTCTTCCAATGTGACCTGTCCACTGCTCCCCGTACAATTACTCCCCACAATTCCGACAATCCTCACCGCTCGCGCCGACGGATTCCACACGTCCTCGCCCTCTCTCACCGCGTATTCCCGCCCATTCAGGTACGAACAAGCCCCACTGATCCCCTCCAGCCTCACCATTTGCCGCGACGCGGGCATCCGCGCGTCTTCCACCACCGTCTCCAACATGTGATCGGAAACCGTCGTAATCGACGCTACCCCGCCGCTCACATTGATCGTCCCAATCCCAACTCCTCGCCTCTCGCTTCCCCCTCTTACCACCCTCACCCCGGTCAATCCGTTGCTGACTTCGTAATACCCAGACTCCTCCCGCACCACCACCCCGCCACTCAACGCCCCCGGACCTCTACCCCCTTTCAGCTTCCACTCCTTCACCTCACCAGCTCCCAACTCCGCTTCCACCAGCACTCGACCGTCACTCCCCACCTGGTACAACACCTCAACACCTCCAGGTCCCTCCATATACGCACTCCCAACGCCTACACCAACACCAACTACCCCCAATCCCACTACCTGACGAACATGCGATACTCCTGTCACCTCTCGGATGCTGAACAGCCGAAGCACGGGCGGTCTTTCTTGCCCCATCAATGAGAAAGCGCCAATCGCCCAAATCAGTCCTAAAGTGCCCCGTCGGAACGTCTTGTTCTTCATAGCTTTCACTCTACCTCGCCTCAAGGCACCAGTACCTCCTGCATCACGCCACCCTGCACGAAACCTCAACAGCAGTTTCGTAGTACTAGAACTATATTGCGATCTGCGGCACTTCTCAGGTCTTGTATTTCTCGGGATCCTACTTTATCCTGATAGGGCATCGAGAACCACCCGAGTTGGGATACGACATTATCCTGATAGGGCATCGAACAACACCTGAGGAGGTGAAATTGACGTTTATGGCGATTTTGAATCGATCTTTTCTGACTAAAATAATTCTCTCGGCTACCCTGACCGTACCTCTTTTCTCGTTTCCGTTTCAATTTGATTTCAGCTCTTTGACCGGATCCAGATTGGAATTCAACGGAAACGATCATATTGCAAGCTCAAGCATCGGAACTTTTCAGTTTACGCGTCCCGCACCTGGTGGTGCGTTGAACCCGAACGGTCATGATTTCGCTATCAGCTCCAACTACGGTGGCTGGCCTGGCGGAGACGACGTACTCGGCGATCTCGTCGGGCTACAGGGTCGCATTCTGGGTACTTTTGGGATCCAATCTCCGATTATCACCACCGGTGGTGAGCAGACGGCGAACGTAATAACTTCAATCGGTCCAAGCCGGCTTGAGCTTTACAACGCCGCTTCACTCGTTATGACGGCTGATCTTGTATGGTCTTCTATTCAGACCGCAGGCACTTCTGGAACTCTGAATCCGCAAAGCAGATTGAACCTTTCTAATTTTTCCTGTGTCGGGCTATGCACCGGGAACTTGGCATTCCTGGCTTCCACTAATACAGGTGTCGCCACCGTCACTTTCCAGAACACCTCTCCGCAACCGACTCTCACCGCTCTGACGGCGGACGGTACCACGACCACATTCAGATCCTACTCCGGCACCGCCACCGTACCTGAGCCAGGATTCTACGGCATTCTGGCGCTCGGTCTAAGCGGTCTCAGCTGGATCGCAATGCGGCGGTCTCGTCGTCAAGCAGAGTTGTCTTAAGACTCACTCTTCAGCGACTTCAACGAATTGTAACACTGCCGGGTAGGCCGCATGGCCTCCCGGCATTTTTATCTTCCAACACGCTGCCTAGTACCAACAGGTGAGTGCTTCACACCAAAAAAAGCAAAATACTACGAAGTGTTGCCATCTCAATGAGGATACTCTGCGTCAACCAATTTTTCTGGCCCGATAGTGCCCCGACCGGACTCCTGCTCCGTGAACTATCAGAGCACCTCATCGAACGCGGCCATCGCGTCGACGTGCTCTGCAGCGACTCTGGCTACCAGGCCGAATCCACTGGCAAGCCACCCCAAGCGACAGTACACCGCATCAGGTCTTTTGCCTTTTCCCGATCGGCCCCCGCTCGGCTCCTCAGTTGGCTCTCTTTCCTCGCTGGCGCGATTATCAAATCCCTGTGCCTTCAACCCTATGATCTGATACTTGTGATGACAACTCCTCCTGGACTGTCCTATCTCGGATGGTTGCACCGGCTGCTTCGGCGAACGCCATTTTGGATCTGGGAAATGGATCTCTACCCGGATGTGGCGTTCGGAACCGGGAAACTCCAGAAACAAAGCGCTACGACCCGCTTGCTATCCTACCTGATGAATAAACCTCGCCACGCCGCTGCCGGGTTGATCGCCTTAGGTACTTGCATGAAAGAACGCCTCCACAACAACGGTATCCCCGAGAGGAACATCGTTGTGGCCGAAAACTGGACAACCCTCGAAGTCCACCCTGCAAAACCAATCCCGAAGACCGGTCCCATTGTCGTTCTCTACTCGGGCAACCTCGGACTGGCGCACGAAACGCAGACTATTTCCTCTGTTATGCTTGCCCTACGATCCGACAGCCGGTTTCGATTTGAGTTCGCCGGCGGAGGTGCCCGATATGTACAACTAAAAGATTTCTGCGAACAGAACCAGATCCGGAACGCCGAGTTTCTTCCCTTCCATCAGCCTAACGTGTTCACAGACCGCATCGCCAAAGCTCATGTAGGGCTCATCACGCTAGAGCCAGAATGTCTCGGTACCGTCGTACCGAGCAAATTCTACACGCTCCTCGCAGCCGGACGACCGATACTCTTTATTGGTCCAGGTGCGGCAACTCCAGCGCGACACATCAAAAACACCAACTGCGGCTGGCAACATGAGGCTGGGGACGCAACCGGGGTTATTGCACTCCTATACAAACTAGCGGACAATCCGCACACCATCAGTGAAGCGGCGAAGCAGTCAAGGGAGGCGTATACTCACTATCATAGTCAGCAGCCTGGCCTTCAGCAGCTCATCGGGTGCTTGACCGGAGGCCACTCCTAATAATTTAGGAAGGACTCGATGTATCTCATATTAACTCTTGGTCTCATATCGTTTCTGCTGTCCTTGGCACTGACCCCCATCGTCCGGGACATCTTCCTGCGCCGGGGAATCGTCGACCTCCCCGACCAATTCAGAAAGCTGCACAGCCATCCTGTTCCCCGAGTGGGTGGGATCGCCATTGCTATCTCCTACGGCGCTTCTTTCCTGTTGGTGTTGCCACTACCTTTCTCCTACACCCATGTGATGGAAGATGCGCTACCTGGAATCTGGAAAATGTGCGTTGCTGCGAGTCTGATATTCCTGACAGGGCTATTAGATGATCTCATCGGCTTAAAGCCTTGGCAAAAACTTGCCGAGCAAATCGCCGCCGCGTGTATGGCATATCTAGCTGGCGTGAGGATTTCGCTTTTTCCGGGAGAGGCTTGGGATCCATTGATTAGTATTCCGGCTTCGCTGCTCTGGGTCGTCGGCTGCACGAATGCGTTCAATCTGATCGACGGTATGGATGGGCTCGCCGCCGGCGTTGGATTGTTCGCGACGACCACCGTTCTGATTTCTGCGCTGTCCTACGACAACCTGCCACTTGCACTGCTGACCGTACCCTTGGCCGGCGCGCTGCTAGCATTTCTGCGCTACAACTTTAACCCGGCTTCGATTTTCCTTGGTGATTCGGGAAGCATGCTCATCGGTTTTTTGCTTGGCTGTTATGGCGTCATGTGGAGCCAGAAGTCAGCAACACTTCTTGGCATGACAGCGCCGTTAATGGCTATGGCGATTCCGTTGCTTGACATCGGCGTCGCGCTTGTTCGCCGCTTCATCCGGCACCAACCTTTGTTTGGCGGGGACCGTCGCCACATTCACCATCGATTGCTGGACCAAGGAATGACGCCAAAGAAAGCAGCGCTTCTGATATACGGAATTTCTGGCATCGCCGCGCTGTTCTCACTAGTGCAGAATGCGCTCACCAACGAATTCCAAGGGCTGATCATCGCGCTGTTCTGCATAACCTCGTGGATTGGCATCCAACATCTTGGTTACGTCGAGTTCGGTGTCGCGCGCCAGCTGTTTGCAAAAGGCACATTTCGCCGCATCATCGACACCCAGACCCAGTTACAGCAGTTTGAGGATTCGCTGAGTTCGACCGCAAACATACATGATGCGTGGCACACGATCGTGTCTGCGAGCCAGGACTTCGGTTTTTCTAGCATCCGCGCAGATTTGCTTGGGCGAGTGTTCGAAACGCCAATCGAATCCAAAGAGCGTGGTCTGTACTGGCAGATCAGAGTTCCGCTGCCCGGAAAGCAGTATATTAATTTTGAACGCGCCATCGACTCAGAGCTAAGCCCGGTTCTGCTTAGCGGATTCGTACGCGCCGTCGAACAGAACCTCCGGCTAAAACTGGAGCCATCCTCAACCAATACGGAGACGGTCGCCGCCCCTGGGACGCTACCGGCCGATTCGAGTCAATAACGGTACTCACACTATGCGGACATCTGCCTTCTGGCACTTCATCGCGTTCACGCTCCTCTTGTTGACTGCCTCATCCTGCCGCAAGAGCGCCGCTGAATACTCCCAACGCGCTAAGACTCTGTACGACCAACAGAAGTTCTCGGAGGCTTCCCTCGAATACAAGAAAGCTCTACAGCAGGAGCCGCAGAACGGGGAATACTACTACCGGTTAGCTCTCTGTGAACTGAAACAATCCCGCCCCGTTGACGCCTACCGGCTGCTCACGCAGGCCGTGCAATTGGTGCCGCAGAATCTGGATGCGAAAATTCAGTTGGCCGATATCGCCTTCACCGCCTATGAGAGCGACGAAAAGCGGGCGAAGCACCTCTACGACCAGATCAACTCTATAGCCTCCGACATTTTGTCAAAGGATCCGAAATCGGCTGATGGATTGCGGTTGCGCGGAATGATTGCGCTGATTGACAAGAAGCCCGAAGAAGCCGTCGACCTGCTGAAGCAAGCCGACATCGCTCAACCGATGCAGGCTAGGATTGTGGGGCCGCTTGCGCGCGCTCTCACTATGTCTGGGCGGGAGCAGGAGAGCGAGAAACTATTGCTCCGGTTTATCGATAACGATAAGACATCCTCGGCGATGTACGATCTGCTGTATCTGCGCTACATAGGATCGAACCGGCTTTCCGATGCAGAAGATCTCCTCAAATCCAAGGCACAACACAATCCCACTTCCTCCGACGCACTTCTCCAACTGGCCAGCCACTACGGCGCAACGCAGCGCCAAGCCGAAATGGCCTCCACGCTTGAGCAGATAGCCAAGGACTCCGCCCGCTTTCCGCAAGGACATTTGCGCGTCGCCGATTTCTTCATGATGCGGAAGCAGCCCGAGGAGGCCGCAAAGTACTATCAGTCTGGCATGGCTTCGGCGGCGCCAACCGACAAACAGAGCTATCGCAAGGGTCTTGCACGTGCGCTAGCGTCGTCAGGAAAAACCGCGGAAGCCGAGGCGGTGTTCGGTGACGTCTTAAAGGAGGACCCTTCCGACGTGGAAGCACAAGCGGGAAAAGCCTCTCTTCTAATCATCGCTAACAAAAATGCGGAGGCTCTTCCGATCCTTCGGAATCTCGTGAAATCCGAACCGGGGGACATACGGTATCGGGTGAATCTGGCACGTGCCTACTCCGAAGCAGGTGATCTGCGCTCGGCGGTTCAGGAGTATGCGGAAGCACTAAAGATCGAACCGCGCAATGTCCAGGTGATCCTCGCCCTCGCTGAGCTCAGCCAGCGCGGCAGCAATCACAAAGACACGCTACGCTACGCTACGGACGCACTCTCGTTGGAACCAGCTAACTCCCGTGGCAAGCTGCTGCGCACGATCGGACTGATTGGTCTGACCAACTATCCGGAAGCGCGCGCCGAACTCCAGAAGCTGTTGCGCGAACAGCCTCAGTTATTGGAGGCGCATCTGCAGTTGGGTCTTCTGAATATCACAGAAAAAAAATACCAGGAAGCTGACGCTGTGTTCCAGCGCTTCTATCAAGCCGGACAGGGTGATCTGCGTCCGCTAAACGGACTGGTCGAAACACGCATAGCGCAGCGTCAGTTCGATTCCGCGATCCAGCTTCTTGAAGCCGAACGCAAACGTGCTCCGCAATCGTTGGAAGTTCGTCTGGCGTTGGCGGGCACCGCGGTTCGCGCCGGCCGTTTCGATCTCGCACTGCAGGTTTACGAAGATCTCTCGGCAAACTACCCGGACCGAGCCGAATTCCACACCCGGATCGGTCAAGTTCATCAGTCCATGGGGAAATTAGATCTAGCCATCGCCAAATTCCAAGCCGCGGAGAAGCTCGCCCCCAAGGACTGGACGATCCCCGCCTTTCTCGCTTATGCGCTGGACACAGCGGGCCGAAAGGATGCCGCCGCCGCCAGCTATAGGAAAAGCCTCGAGCTGTCTCCGGGTAACGTGGCCATCACGAATAATCTGGCGTTTCTGTTGGCGGAAATGGGCAAGAATCTGGATGAGGCGGCAATAATGGCCGAGGATGTGCGGCGCCGATCCCAAGACAATCCCGCAGCGCTCGATACGCTGGGTTACGTATATCTCAAGCGGGGCATGCACGACAGCGCACTGCAAGTGTTTAACAGGTTAACGCAGAAGTATCCGCAAAACGCAATCTTTCAGTACAGACTGGCCCAGGTTTACGCCGAGCAGGGGCAGAAAGAAAAGGCAAAGGAAGCTCTTCAGAAAGCAATGAGCAACAATCCGCCCAAGCCATATGAAGCCATGATCCAAGAACTTCTGAAGCGAGTAGGATAGCAGCAAGTGATCCGTCTGCGAAGTATTCTGTTGATTTTCCTGGCGTTTGTGGAGGCCTTGGCCCAGCAGGCTGTTGATAAGAACCTCAACCAGTGTCTGCAAGGTTTCTCTACTTGCGACATCACCGCAATCAGTCCCGCCGACATTAGATTGATGGCTGCAGCTGCACGCAAACGCAATTTTGACCGGTGCATGAACGGACTTTCCCAGTGCGATCCCACCCGATTAGGCAAGCAGGAAGCGGAACAGGTGAACGTTAGGCGCAACATGCGCAACGTCGAGAAATGCACGTTGGGTCTTGCTTCGTGCAATCCGACATACCTATCAGCCGCCGAGGCCGCCGTGATCGCCGAGGCTGCTCATAAGCGAAACACCGAGAACTGCCTGAACGGAGTGGCGACTTGCAATCCGATGGAACTGACCAAGGAGGAGTTGGCGGCGGTTCGAGAGCGAGTCTTGCGGAACAACCTGGATCGGTGCAAGCAGGGATTGGCATCGTGCAGTATTTTGTCGTTGAGCAAAGAGGATATGGCCGAGGTCCTCAAGATCATGAAGTACAAAAATGCGCAGAACTGTCTGAACGGAGCATCGAGTTGTGACCCGCTATCGTTAAGCACGATGGAGATAGCGCAGATGACGGCGGCTGTTAGAAAACGAAACTACGACAGTTGCTTGAGCGGCGGATCGGCTTGCGACCCCACATTGCTTTCCGGACCCGAGTTTGCCGCCGTCGCGCAGGCTTCGCGGGAAAGGATGAAGCGAGGGCGGTAAGGCAAGAATCTCCTCACGCAACATCCTACTGCGACCGCACCGTCAGCGTAAGTGGCTGCCCCCCGCTATAGCTCATCACCAGAATTCCGTTCTGATAACGTAATCCGGAGGCGAGCCGTATCGCGAATGGCAGAACGATTCTTCGTTCACCGCTTGATCCATGCGCTGTCAGAACGACTTGATCTGGTTGGACAACGA
>LNFM01001272.1_pt1 | contig 58126 bp, 56 predicted proteins | sample 596031 | NCBI WGS metagenome assembly LNFM01 (sample SAMN04254537, study PRJNA301005) | activated carbon metagenome | isolation source: dual media filters at the Ann Arbor, Michigan drinking water treatment plant | place: USA: Ann Arbor | reverse complement strand
TATATCCGGGCCCGGATGGCGGGGTAGCTCAGCTGGTTAGAGCAGCGGAATCATAATCCGCGTGTCGGGGGTTCGAGTCCCTCCCTCGCTACCATCAATTTCAATGACTTAGCGGAATTGCGTTCTGGCGTTTGTAGCAAGAGCTACACCAGAGCTACAGCGCTAGAGCCTGCTACAGCCAGCTCCGGCCGGTTCGCGCTTTCAAATATCGACCGCCTGTGTTGCTGCTAAAACCTACGGCAGACGTTCTATGGGTCGCCGTCATGCGCCCACAACGGCTCAGCCCGCGAGGGAGCTGATCGTCCGTGGGACGTAATCGCCGTGGCCCTTGCGACCGACAAGCGAGCCGTCCCGCACCACCACATTTCCCCGCACCATGGTCAGCATCGGCCATCCCGATATCTCCATCCCTTCATAGGGCGTGTAATCCGAGCCGTCATTCAGCATTGCATGCGTCAGCTTTCGTCGGATTTGTGGGTTCCAGATGGCGATATCGGCGTCTGTACCGATTGCGATCGTACCCTTTCGTGGATAAAGACCGTAGGTCTTTGCATGGTTGGTCGCGGTAAGTGCAACGAAGCGGTGTATGTCGATCCGTCCTTTCATCACGCCCTCGGAGAACAGAATTGGCAGGCGCGCTCCAATGCCCGGAATGCCGTTCGGCACCCAGCGAAAACTGGTACGTCCTTTAGGAACCAGCTTGCCCTGCTCGTCGGCGTAGCGGAAAGGACAATGGTCGGATGAGAACACTTGGAACACATCCTGCTGCAGGCCTTCCCAGCATGCTATTTGGCTGTCTGCATCACGGGGCGGCGGTGAACAAACATATTTCGCGCCTTCCATATTGAGCCCATCAAGCGCCTGCTCGGTCAGCACAAGATACTGTGGGCAGGTCTCACCGAAGATCTTCAGCCCCTTTTGCCGCGCGCGGCGAATCTCTTCCATGGCTTCGCGGTTCGAGACATGAACGACCATCAACGGCACATCGGAGAGTTCTGCCAGCGAGATCGCGCGATATGTGGCTTCTCGTTCAGCTATCACAGGACGCGAGGTTGCGTGGTAACGCGGCGCTGTATTACCGGCGCGTTCGAGCTGATCCGTCAGATAACGGATGACGTCGTAATTCTCCGCGTGAACCATCACGAGTGCACGCGTCTCGCGCGCGACGGCCATCACTTTCAGCATTTCGAGATCGCTGAGCGCGAGCCCCTCATAAGTCATGAAAACCTTGAACGAGGTGTAGCCGTCTCGCACTAGCGCCGGCAGATCCTGTCCAAGAATCTGTTCTATCGGATCAGAGATTATGAGATGGAACGACACATCTGTGTAGCACTCGCCATCGGCCTTGGCGTGGTAGGCCTTGACCGTTTCGCGCAGCGGCACGCCCTTCTCCTGCAAGCAGAAAGGCAGGACCATCGTATTGCCGCCCATGGCTGCTGAGCGAGTCGCGCTTTCGAAATCATCGGCCATGACAATGCCGTCGCCCGAAGGCTGGGCTATATGGACATGGCTGTCGATTCCTCCTGGGAGGATCCAATGGCCCTCGGCCTCTATGAACTCGTCGGCGCTGCCAAGCTTTTCGCCGAGCGCGGCGATGCGTCCGTCACGAATACCGATATCCGCGTGGAACGTGTCGGCTGCCGTTGAAATCCGTCCGCCGCGAATGATGGTGTCGAAATCGCTCAACTTTGCCTCCACACAGTTCAAAACGGATTGCGAGCCCGCGCTACAGGAACGTATGCCGTTGAACGCCGAGACCTTCGATCTCGAGTTCGACCTGATCGCCGGCCCTGATATAGTTCCCCGCTCCGAGCCCGACGCCGGCGGGCGTCCCCGTAATGATTAGGTCACCGGGAGACAGCTCGAAAAACATACTTACATATGAAACGATCTCGGAAATGCCGAAGATCATGTTGGCGGTCGACCCTGACTGACGTATGGCTCCGTTAACCCGAAGCTCCATCCGGAGCGTTTGCGGATCATCGATTGCGTCAGCCGTCACGAGCCAAGGGCCGATTGGGCCAAAGCCGGGATAACTTTTGCCCTTGTCCCAAGTGCCGCCCCGCTCCAACTGGAACGCGCGTTCGGAGACGTCATTGGCAATCACATATCCCGCAATGTGCGATCGCGCGTCTTCTTTTGCGATGTTCCGGCCGCGAAGGCCGATGACAATACCCAGTTCGATCTCGTAATCGACCTTGCTGGCTCCTGTCGGCATCACGACGTCATCATCCGGACCGGCGATACAGGCGCTGCTCTTCAGGAGGACCACCGGTTCGTCAGGGGGCGGAAGGCCTGCCTCAGTGGCATGATCCGAATAGTTCAGGCCGATCGCAATAAACTGCCTTGGCGTCGGTATCGGCGCGCCGATCCTGGGCTTGCCCTCGACGAGTGGCAATGCTTCCGCGGAGAGCGCAGATAGGGCGCGAATGCACTCGGGTGACAGCCGCGCCGGTGTAAGTTCGTCGAAGACGCAGGACAAATCTCTGATGTTACCCGCGTCGTCGAGCAATCCGGGTTTCTCTTGCCCGAGGGGGCCATATCTCAATAGCTTCATCTTTACGATATCGGCCCTTCACCAAACGCTGCATTGGCCTTCGTCGATCCCGCTACGCCCGCCTGTCCTGATTAGATGCAGCCGCATGAAATAGGCCGCGCTTTCCGGATCGTGCTGCTGGAGAGCCTGGATGATGTTTTCGTGCTCCGTGACAGGCTCCCAAAGCCGTGTATGGTCATGAAGTGGCAATCGGTGCGCTTCGAGAATCACTTCAGTCAGACCGGCATAGACTTCTTCGAACACGCGATTTCCAGACGCTTTTATGATCAACTGGTGAAACTCAAGGTCGAGCCGCGCGGCGGCTTCCAGATCTTTGACTCGCAGCGCGTTGCGCATCGCATCCAAATTCAGCGAGAGCCCCTGGATTTGCTCCGGCTGAATTTTCGTAGCAGCAACGCGAGCGGTGTAGGTTTCCAGCAGCATTCGCAGCTGAAACACGTCAGATTCCGGAAAGCGGTCTCCGAACCGCCATCTGGTTTCCGCGCGTCCCGGTTCGCAGACGATGGCGCCCCTTCCCGGCTCTACCTGCACGAATCCAAGTGTCTCGAGCACGCTCAACGCCTCGCGCAGGGAGGTGCGGCTGACATTGAACTGCTGAGACAGAATCCGCTGCGAGGGCAATTTTTCGCCCTTCTTTATCTTCCCGGACGAGATCAGTTCCTGGATCCTGCGAACGGTCTCGTGCGGAACGGGGACGCGCCCCGGCTGACCGTTATGCATACCTGCACCCTTCTCTCATCTCTTGCGGCGCACTGCGCCGACGCATTCTGATCATCGCCGATCGCGGTCTCGGGATACACACTCGTGCTAACGCGTCACGACGGTTGGCGGAAGATCGACCGTTTCGCAATCTTTTCGTGTTCCATCCTGCCAAGACTGTACAAAGAAGATGCGTCTCTCCTGAAGCGCTATGATGCCATGATGCCACACGCCGGCCCGGTAATTGACGCCCTGCGACGACCCCGCCTGAAACGCCCGCAGACTTTCGAAATCCGGGCCGCCGTCGGGCCTGCTACCGCACACGACAGCCACGAAACCACCCGTTTGCATCGGCGCGATGGTCTGAGCGGAGCAAGGATGGCGCTCAAGGGTCCAAATCGGCAAGGGAAGCTGCTGCTGCTCGCATTCGAAGACGGACACGGTCAAGCTGGTGCCTGGACGTTCGCTGAGGGGGAAGTGCCCCACGTCATGCCTAAAGGCAGTATCGCCGTTCACCCGTATGGGCTTGTTGCCAGTTTCGATAACGAAGCCGAACGGCGCAAAAGCACTCGCAGAAAGCGGTTCGAGCCGGACAACTCGGGCTTTGGCATCAATCATACTGGTGTTGGTCATAGCATCACATCGCCGCCGTTCGGCGAAAGGGTTTGGCCTAGGTAGAAGGCGCCGCTATCGGCTGCCAGCATCAGCGCTGTGGGCGCAATCTCGTCGACTTGGCCGAACCTCCCGAGAGGTAGCTGAGCCTGCTTCATTGCTCGCCAATCGTCAGACAGGCCCATCAGAAGCTCGGTGTCGACCGGCCCCGGAGCTATTGAGTTTACGGTAACGCCGTGCTTCGCCCCCTCATAAGCGAGAGCGCGCGTGAACCCGACGATACCGGCTTTGGCCGCGCAATAATGAGCAAGACCGGGCGCACCCTTGTAGGCGAGCTGGGAAGAGATGTTGATGACACGGCCGAATCCGCGTTGGAGCATATCGGCGAAGAAAGCGCGGGTAACGAGAAAGGTACCGCGAAGGTGGACGCCGATCATCCGGTCCCATTCTTCGACCGAAATGTCGATGAAGTCACTGTCGCCGCCGATACCGGCGCTATTCACGACAATATCGACATGATCGAACGTTTCCCTCACCGCGACCGCCATTTCGGCGACCGACGCGGCATCCGACACGTCGCATTCGGTCGAGAGCGCCCGGCCGCCGACGTGCTTAATGGCGGAAACGAGCTCACCAGCGCGAGCGGCATCTCGATAATGACAAATTGCGACAGAAGCGCCGTGCTCGCTAAACAATTTCGCGATTGCGGCACCGATACCGCTGCTTCCGCCCGTAATGACGGCGGTGCGACCCCGAAGAGAAAACGTCATTGTATGTGTTCCAGAGAAGATTGTCGGTCTCGTAGCCAGCGTGCATAGTCACGAATTCCGTCCGCGAGACCGTATTTTGGCGAATATCCGAGATCCCGTTTCGCGGCCGATATGTCGAAGCGGCTTTGATGAGAGTCGACGGGATCGGGACCGGACGCGAGCGTGATCGACGCCTCCGGACATATGGAACGAATGATGTCGGCAACCTCATCAAGTGTAAGATAGGTTCCGCCCGTGATGTTGTAGGCAGGGCGCCCGAAGCCTGGGGCGTCCAGCGCCGCAATCAAAGCCGCTGCTGCATCATCTACATGTATGTATTGACGATAGAAATCCTTGCCAAAGGAGATCTCGCTCTGCCGACCAGCATGTGCATCCTCGATCAGGCTACGTATTAAACAGTCGGTCGAACGCCGGGGACCGTAAACCCAGGAAATTCGCAGGCTGACCCCGTCAATGCCATGCTGATGCGAATAGGCCTGCACCAGATGTTCCCCGGCCACCTTGCTCGCGCCGTAAACCGTTGACGATGCCACCGGCGTGTTTTCATCGAGAAGGCCGTCAGGCGTATCGCCATACGCCGATGTGGATGAACAGAACACAAATCTGCGTGCGCCGACGATGCGCGCCAGTTCGAGCAGGTTCGCCGTACCGACGATGTTTACCTGAACGATCGCGTTGGGATTGTCGCGCTCGACCATCGGGCCGGAATAAGCCCCGCAATGGACGATCCCCACAACCTGCTCGCCTCTCACAACCGCGTGCAGCCGGTGCACATCTGTGACGTCGCAGCGAACGATCGCGCGCCCCTCTTCTGTGCTCTCAACACGGTCGATCGGGATAACGCGGGTGCCGCGCCGCTCAAGCTGCACGCGAACGGCGTTGCCGAGCAGTCCGGCCGCACCGGTTACGATGACGGCACCGGTCATGCGGAGTCCCTTGCGAGAAGAAGAGCGTCATGATGATGCTCGGCGTTCTCGATCGGCAGTTCCGCAGCAAGCAAGGTCTTGGTGTATTCCTGCTTTGGCTTTGCGAAGAGATCCTCCGTGTGGCCGTACTCGACGAGCTTGCCATGCTGCATCACCAGAACGTAATGCGCGAGCGAGCGCACAGAGTTGAGATCATGTGTGATAAATAGCGCGGACATTCCCAGTCTGGCCTGAAGATCCCTGACCAAATCGATGATTTGGGCACGGACGCGAATATCCAGAGCCGTTGTCGGTTCGTCGAAAACCACGAAATCCGGATTCGTGGCGAGCGCACGTGCGATGCCAATACGCTTCTGTTCTCCCGCCGTCAGTTCATGAGGATAAACCTCTGCCAGACCACGAGGCAGTTGAACAAGGTCCAAGAGCTCGTTCACCCTGAGCTGCTTGTCCGCATGGCTCATATTGTTCAGAAGTTGAAGCGGCTCGCTGACCAGGCGGGCGACTGTCCATCGCGGGTTAAGAGCTACATACGGCTCCTGGAACACCATCTGGATGCGATGACGACGCTTGCGGAACTCCCTCTGGCTCATTGCCGTAATGTCTTCTCCATCGAAGAGAACCTGGCCGGCCGTCCTGTCAAGTAACCGAATAAGACATTGTCCGATTGTAGTCTTGCCCGAGCCACTTTCGCCGACAAGTGCCAAGGTCTCCCCTCGACCGACATCAAACGACACGTCGTCGATCGCGCGCACCACTTGGTCTGTACCGGCGATCGGAAACAGCTTGACTAGATTGCGCACTTGGAGCAACGCCGTGGACGTCTCCACCGAGATGGCATCAGACTCGTGCATCATCGGCACCGGCCGCGCCTTTGCCGCCTCGAGAAGATTGACGCTGTAAGGGGCCTCCGGACCGGAAAGAAAAGCGCCGACGCTTCGGTTCTCGATGATGACTCCGTCCTTCATGATGGCGACACGATCGCAATATCGCGAAACGATGCCGAGATCGTGGGTGATGATGACGGCAGCCTTCCCGGCCTTACGGCAGCGCTCGATCAGAAGATCGAGAACCTGGACCTGGACGGTTGCATCGAGTCCCAGCGTCGCATCATCCGCGAGGACGATGTCGGGGTCCGCGATCATCGCCATCGCGATGACTACCCGCTGGGCCATGCCGCCCGACAATTCGTGGGGATAGGCCTTGGCGCGGCGTTCTGGATTGACGATGCCCACGTTCGTCAGCAATCCGACCGCCTGCTTCCAGGCCTCGGATTTAGAAACCGGGCGGTGTGCACGCAGAACACGGACGATCTGCGAGCCGACCGTCTGCACCGGATCAAGTAACGCCTTCGCATTGGTGCCGATTAGCGCGACTTGCCCGCCTCGCAAACGGCGCTGCTCTTCACTTGAGAGAGAACGGAGTGACTTGCCACGAAGCCGCACGTCGCCGCCGATGATTTCGCCGCCCGACGGAAGCAGGTTTATCAGCGCGCGCGCCAGTACAGACTTGCCAGCGCCTGTTTCGCCGACAATGCCCAGCACCTCGTCGCGGTGCAGATTGAAGCTGATCCCACTCAGAGCGGGTCGCTCCGTACCCTCGAATTTCACGCTGAGATCGCTGACCTCAATGAGCAGTTCCGGAGACTTTTTCATCGGCGCGTCCTTGTCGTCGGATCAGCGATATCCTTGGCGGCATCTCCAAGAAGTGCAAAGCAAAGAACCGAAATCACGATGGCAAGGCCGGGGAACAGAGAAACCCACCACACGCCGAGGATCATCTGCTGCGCACCATTGGCGACCATCAGACCCCACTCAGGTGTCGGCATCCGCACACCTGCTCCGATAAACGAAAGGCCTGCAGTCAGCAGAATCGCCATGCCGATCGAGATCGAGATCTGTACGATAGCGGGCACCAGCGCATTCGGCAGGATGTGCTTGAACATCAGCGACCCGTCAGTCGCGCCGCTGCACCGCGCAGCGGCTATGAACGGGCGTTCTCGCAATGACAGCACTTCAGCGCGGATCAGCCGGGCAAACATCGGCATGAATAGGATGGCGAGCACAATCGCGACATTCCAGATTTCCTGACCCATGACCGAAACCAGTGCCATGCCGAGAACGAACACGGGAAACGATTGAATGAAGTCGAAAACGCGCATCACCAAGGAACTTAGCGTACCCCGATAAAAACCAATCAGAAGGCCAATCGGTACGCCGAGAATAAACGCCAACGCGACCGCCGAAACGCTAATAAGGAGATTGATACGAGTCGCGTAGATGATGCGCGAATAGATATCGAGCCCCGATACGTCCGTTCCCATCCAGTGATCGGCGGAGGGTGGTAGCAGCGACAGAAGAGGATTTGCATTTTCTGGCGAGTAAGGCGCGATGTAGGGCGCAAAGATAATGGCAATCACCTGCAGAGCCAGCAGAGTCAGGCCGAATACGGCCCCTGGCCGGCGCAGAATTTCCTGGATGATCTGCATCATACCTGAATCCTCGGATCTGCGAGTTCGTAAAGTATGTCCACAACGAGATAGACGACGAGAATGAAAACCGCCGCGACAAGGACGAAGCCCTGGAGCGCTGGGTAGTCGCTATTGACGACCGCCTGCACTGCGTACTGACCCAGACCGCCCCACGCGAAGATCGTTTCCACCAATACGGCGGCGCCCAACAGAAACCCGAACAGAAAACCCACAAGCGTTATGACGGGCGGCATACTATTGCGGAGCGCGCTTCGGATGATGACGCGTTCTGGCAACCCGCTGGCCCGCTCGTGCCGGATGAACTCGCTGCGATAGACATTCGCGAACACGGTCTGCGTCATCTTCATCAGCGCACCGGCATTGACGATCGTGAGCGTGAGAACCGGTAGGACCAGCCGACCGGCCGAAGACGTGAAGGCGTCCCAATCGCCCGCGATCAGGCTGTCTATCGTATAGAAGCCGGTAACGGTGGGCGGGGCCGTCAGGAAGGCGTCGATACGCCCGAACGGCGGCGCCGCTATGCCGGCCAAATAGAACAGGAAATAGATCAGAAGAAGACCGACCCAGAAATCCGGAATCGCGCCCGCTGCAAGCCCATATATTCTGGTGCCGTAGTCAATACCGCTTCCTGCTTTCACAACCGACACAACGGCAAGCGTCACTCCGAGGATGACCGTCAGGATCATCGAGTAAGTGATGAGCTCCAGCGTCGCCGGCGCGCGCTCCATCAGGTCGACAAGCACCGGATTGGACGTGAAGATCGAAATTCCTAGATCGCCCTGCAGTACGTTCGTTACATAGGCGAGAAACTGCTCCCATATACTCTGATCAAGGCCAAGGCGTTCGCGCAGCGACGCGATGGCTTCGGGGGTCGCCATGTTTCCGAGCAGCAGCAGCGCCGGATCCCCCGGCAGAAGCCGGATCAAGAGAAAGGTTACGAGCATCACCCCGAACATCTGGGGAACGATGACGATTGACCGGCCGGCGACGATCCGCAGCGGGCGCGGCAACTTCTTCCACATGTCGCGTACAGACATATTGAACTCCGAAGCTTGATAGCGGCTCCGGACGATAAGTCCGGAGCCGCCAGACGCGATTACTCTTTCGAGAAATCGAACCAGCTATTGCTGTTCGGCGTGTACCAGCTGTAGCCCTTGATGTTAGCCCTTGTCGCAAGCTGATATCCGGGGTTCATCAGAAATACCCACGGGGCTTCAGTCATCACGATTTCCTGCACGCGCTGCATGGCCTTTACACGCTCCGCCTCGTCAACCGAAGACAGCGCATCGTTGATCAGCTTATCGACTTCATCGTTCTTGAAGCGCGAGTAGTTGATAAGCGACTTGCTGTTGAGCCACAGGTTCGAGACGTAAGCCGCGTCTGGAACGATGGCCATGTCGCGGAAGAAATACATCGGCAGGTTGCCCTTGCTGTAGCGTTCGACAAATGTCGAGGCTGGCAGTTTCTGCAACTCAACCTCGACCCCAGCCCTTGCGAAGGCACTGCGCAGGATAACCGCAATTTCTTCCTCGATCTGGTCGCCGGTCCGGTATCCGAGTTCGGTCTTGAACCCCTCGGGATAACCGGCCTCCGCCAGAAGCTGCTTCGCCTTCTCGACATCTTCCGAATAAGCGAAATAGGCATCCGTGTAGGCCGGATAGATCTCAGATATCGGGCTTTTCGTCGGCCGGGCGGTGTCGAAGTATACAGATTTGATGATCTGATCTCGCGGAACGAGATAGTTCAGCGCCTGCCTGACCCGGGCGTCGTCAAACGGCTTTGCCGTATTATTCATTTCGACGCGGTGAATGTAGTTACCGAAAACCTTCCAGATCTTTACCGAAGGCACTTTTTCCAGAAGGTTCTGCTCGCGCGGCAGCAGCCATTCCGCCACGTCGATCGAACCCGTCTGAAGTGCCGCAACACGATTGGCGGTCGTCGGCATTTCGCGGAAGATAATGCGTTTGAGGCCCGGCTCTCCGCGGTAATAATCTTTATTCGCGGAATAGATGACCTCCTGCCCAGGTGAAAACTTGGTCACATGGTAGGGCGCGAACGATGCGGAGTTGGTCGCAAGAAATCTCGATGCCCAGGGATCATCGGCGGTGACGTGTTTCTTCGTCTCCACTGAATCGATGATACCGAGATCGTTGTTGACCCAGATTCGCTCGATCAGGGGCGATGGGTTAGGCAACGATACACGCACCGTGTAATCGTCGATCTTCTCGAAGGCGCTGAAATCCTCGATCTTGAGAACCTGTCCCATGTACCAGCGGAATGTCGCTTTCAGATTCCATCCGCGCTCGAATGTCCACATGACGTCGTCCGCGGTCATTTCGTTGCCGGCGTAGCTTTTCACACCGCGACGCAGATGGAACGTGATTGATTTCTTGTCGGGAGAGACCTCCCAGCGTTCCGCGAGCGCTCCGACGATCTTGTCGAAGTTTTCCACCCGCGCGCCACCCTCGCCGTCCTTCATTTCGTAAGCGAGCAGCCTTTCGAAGACATTCCGCCGAGCCTCGTGGCTGGCTTCCGTCGGCGGATATTCCTGATCGAGGGATTCGGGCGTTCTTGGACCTGCTACGACGAGAGTCTCTTTCGCGCTCTGCGCAACCGCCACGCTCCCAACACTCGCCCCCATAAAGGCGGCGCAAAGGCCGACTGCGAGCGCGCGGCCGAATTTTGGTAAGGGAAGAAGGACGGACTTTAACCGTGGCTCCACCATGTGTTTCCTCCATGCAATCCGGATTATCATACCGGTCTGACCAGTTTGATCACCTTTTTGGCCAATGTCCATCATTTTGGATGCTCCCAGCTTATTTCGGGCACGAATTTACCGAAGAACCGCATGAGTAGGCTGTCCGGTCAGACCAGTTTGAGCAAGACCAAACTTAGAGCAGCTTCGCCCAAATGATCGCCATCCTGCGAGTCGGGTGGGCATTTCGCATAGTCGCGACGTCTTGTGCGATCTCATCCCATAATGGGCACAAAATCTCCGACCTTAGCCCTGCTAGGACTTCGCCACTTTACTCGGCCGCCCGCCCCGCAGGGGATCGAAGAGCTTGGCGTTCTTCGGAGGCTCTCTAAGAAGCTCGCTTATATGCACAGCCAGCGCATCGGCGAGCTTCTCCATCGTCGCTATGGTCACGTTGGCTGTCGCGCGCTCGACCCGACTGACATAGCCGCGATCAAGCCCCGCCGATAGCGACAGATCATCCTGAGAAACGCCCGCAGCCACGCGTAGACGCCTCAGATTCCAAGCAATGATTCGTTTTGCCTCCATGTTCTGAGCGCAGCACCTTGATGCTTGCACTCCCAGCGCTTATAAACCTGTGGTTTTTAGTGATACCTTTATAGTGGGGGCTGTGGGTGTCAGATCAGGCTTCTTCAACGCCGTCGGGGCGTCAGGTTCGTTCGTCCGTCATCGGCGGTCTTATCTTCGGCTTGCTAGCGATCATCGTGGTTGCCGCCACAGGACTGAGCTGGACGCTGGGGATCGTCCTGGTGCTTGCGGGCCTATTTGGCCCTGCCCTGCTAATTCGTCGGGGCGCTCGACTTCCCGATGAGAGGGTGACGTCCGAGGTAGGACCCGGCGCACCCTCAGCCCGTACTTCCAAAGGCAGCGCGTCCCCCCGCTTCAGACTCTTGTCATGGAAGACGGCGGCTATCGCGGTCGTCCTGCTCGCAGCGTTCGTTCAATACCAAGACCGCCGGGACACCGAGAAAGCCGCCCGGTCAGCAGTCTTAGAGGAGCTCGGAGAGCTGTCGGACAAAGGCTGGACGATCTCTACCTCGTCGCTGCCCGTATTTACGCTTTTCTATGGCAGCAAGGACGTTGAGTTCATTCTCAATAACGGCGACCTCGTTCGCACGTTCAAAGTCACCGTACACGGAAACTGCTTCGCCGGCTGCACCAGCGTATGGAGCACCCGCCAAACGATCGGGATGTGATGATGCCCCGGAGAGCACTTTGGAAAACGTCTTCTCTTGCCGGTCTGATGACCTGCTTTGCCGCAACGGTGCTAGCAATTAACCCGAGCTCGGCGGGCATGAGTAAAGCGGAGCTACGCCGACAGCTCGAAAACGGGGCGACCTGGATTGATCCTGCTTCTCTAGAAGGGCGAGGGCTCTGGATTGGTGGAGTGGACGGCGGCAACTACGCGTTTTTGCAGCCCGGCGGTGTCCTTCTCTTCACACGAGAGGGCGGCAAGCCGACGACCACATCGAAGTGGAGGATCCAGCCGGTCAAGAACGGCCCAACCGAACTCTGTTTGACTCTAACCGAAACGAACGCCTGCGGACCCCTGCTAGATATGGAGGGAGACCGTCATGCTTGGCTCTACAAATTTAATCAGGGACGAGGTACGGACTTTCCGTACGCCAGCATAGAAGTGGAAGCCGGAAAGCCCGCTGCAGTCGCCCGGGGCGAGGAACTTGCCGCCAAGCGTGAGGCTTTGAAAGCAAGAGGAATTTTGCCTGAAGACCTCAACCTGCTGAAGGGCTTGTACTTCGTCTTTCGCATCGCAGAAGTTTGTGAGGACACAGGGTATCATTTTACCCAAGATCATCTCAGCGAAATGACGTCTTTGGGGCAAGCCATCAGCGCAATGGTCAATGACGCTGCGGAAGTCGACAAGGCATGGGCCGGTGCGGTCCAAGAATCGGATTCCGAAATCAACATCATGGCTGCATCCGGACGCGCCCAGACGTACGAGGCTTGCAAGCAGCGGCTTCAATGGTGGGTGCTGTTCAAGGAGCCCCTCAAGAACCAGTATAGGGTTGTTACGCCGCTGCCCCGGAATCCGTTCTAGGGCTCTTGTGCGTGCCATAGGAACTTCTCGATGCGCTTTTCGATGGCTGTGATTGCGTGTCTATCGGGGACCGTCGGCCCAAGCGCAGCAGCAAGCCTCCTGCCCCTTCAAGACGGCACCTACGTGGCCGACCGGTCTTTGTGCGGGCTTACGCCCGATCAGCAGATAACGCTGCACGGCGACCTGATTGGCGCGATGGTTTGGAACATTCATGGCGACCAGATCGACAACGGCTACGAGACATCTTGCAATATCGAAAAGGTTCGACGCGCTGGCACTGATCTTAAAATCAGTGCTCGCTGCGATAGCGAGGACATCAATCATTCAGAGACGTACACGTGGCGTCTCGTGAATGAGCGCAGCTTTCAGTTTCGAGGACGGACTTACGCGTTCTGCCAAACTGCGAAGCCTTAGGCGAGGCTAGACGCGGGCAAAGAATTCATGCTCGGCCAGTTGCGCTGTACAGAACCGCCAAACCCGGCTCCTGCCAACTGCATTCCGAGCAGCAGCGTCCAGGCCTTCTCGAACAGCGATGCCAAGACCGAACTTAGCTGCTCGAAGTGACCCATCGGCTTCCCAAGCTGATCTCTTTATGCAGGATTCGTAAACGAGCGATCGCTGCTGTTGAAAAGCTGCTCAATCAATTTCAAGCAAAATTTTGACGAGATGAAACTGCCGTATGCATGAAGACTATCGTCCTTTCTTTTGTCCGCCTTATCCACGACAGCCTTCGCGCTAAAATGAACAATAGAGTCGTCGCACAACTTCACGGCCCTATGAAAACCGTAAATCTCCATGTCAATACCTGACACCTTCCTATGCTGTTGCTGTACGGCGTCCAGCCGCTTCTCACTGGCGATCACTGCCGAGCCTGATGCGAAGATGCCTAGCTTTGGAGTTACCGGCCTGCGGGGCCGATCACCGTTATCAAATCCCTCTTCGAGCTCATCAATGAGGCCTGTGTTCTCTAAGCATTTAGCAAAGGTTAGCCTCATCTTCTCAGATATTTCGACTTGATAGGGTTCTGCTGAGAATGATTGATCGTGCCATTTGCCAGATTGATATTCCCAGCAAAGCTCAGTCACCAGCAGTTGACCAAGTTCCGTCTCACCACCCACTCCGCCGCAAATGCCCGACATACAAACCACGCGCGGAAAATAGTGTTCGAGAACGCGAGCAACAGTAACAGACGCCGTCACGAGGCCATACCTCGGCATTAACACTATTGCGCCTCGTTTACCGGCCCAGTCAAAATCCCAGAAGTCGATCCCGCTTCTGATCACACTCTTAGTACGTACGCCTTCATGTAAAAGATAGGCACGGCGCTCTTCTTCGAGTGCCGTAAAAACGAGAAAATCATAACGGTGCCTGTCTCTCGCTTGCGCGACATATACTTCTAAGGCCTTTTCCCAGATTTCCGGCTCAGAATAATCGAAAATGAGGCAACCTCGGCTGGCGAATTGGTCTCGGTAATGGTCCGCCTCCTTAGCAAAGGCTGTGATAACTAATACCGGAACACGGAACCCGTCAGCTTGCTCAATCATCGCCAAAAGTTCGGCCGCCACGTCAATAGCGTTTCCGTTGGCAAGCATCGGCAGCCACAAATCAATAACACATAGATCGAACGCTCTGTTCTCCGGCTTACAGAACTCGCTCAGAGACCGCGCTCGGGATATGCGCTCTTTCGCAACGCCGACTTTCTCTAATCCCTCCACTACGCGGGCAAATTTTGGATCATCGTCTTCAAACACCAATACTTTCATGACACACGTCCCAAGCAGGAGTCGAAAGCACCCGACCAATCTTCGGAGTCATAGGAATACAAAACAACACCGAGGATCTTTTGCTGATATCGTTGTTCCAGCGTCTTTTTGATCATGTGGAGCTTTATTTGTCGTCCCGATATAAAAATATCCGGATATTGCGTAACAACGATTACCTGGGCTGTCTGGCCTGCCTCTTGGAGGGCCCGGAGGACCTCCACCCCACCTGCAGCCTGAGCTACTCCGCCGCTTTCCGCGCTTTTAATCTTCGCGAAAGTCGGAAGGGCCATATCTAAAATAGCTAGGTCGAACCGTCGTTCGAAAACGGCAAGCACGGCGTCCCGAACACTTCTCGCGACCGTCAGCCCATGCTCTGGCAACCTCGCTAGCCTCGGCTGCAAGTCCCTAATCTTGTGTTCTTCATCTTCAACTAGGAGAACCTGCAAAGCCCAGATCTCCTATGTCTACTGTTGTGGTGAAACCCACAGTCAACACCACGCCCTCTATGTCCCAACGGAGCGTACTTGCCCCCTCATGCTCCTTGGTTATGTAAATTACTTTACGTAATCCAGAATAACCTTCTCGGACCATTGCCACGCTCAGATCCTCAGTGGCAGACACCAACTCTTCTATCTTTGCCTTATGTCGTTGCGCTTCAGCAATACTGGGACAGCAGGAGCGGACCAAAACATCCAGTTTTGTGAACAAGCCCACCTCTCTCACTTCGGTCGAGAGCTCGATTGGCACCGATTTCTGCCCATAACGCACTGCATTGTTTATTAGAACGAACAAGCAGTCATAAACTCTATGTACGGACGATCCACTTATGGTCAAGTCCGCCGCCAAGCCCGACCACGCCAAGGGTTCAATATGCCCCAGCGCTTGCTCGCACTCGACATGAATAAGATTGCCGATTTCCCGTGTTGTCGCCGCGACCAGTCTATTTTCTGGAACTGTGAACCAGCTGCTCAGTCGAGAAACGCGATCATGAACGGTATCGCGAAGAAGGCCGATAAACTGCCGCTGATCCGCCTCAGAAGTCGCGCCAAAGACGGTATCTATCCCTGCCATCGCAAGGGATCGCAGGTCTACGGATATGTACTTCTGCGCGTACCTTAGCTGGGGCTCGAACTGGGCCCAGCAGAAACGGAGTACCGCATCCTCAAACATCTCCCCATGAGGCGCCTGAAGCATAGTTGCCCTGAGCTCGGCTATGTGCTTACGCGACTCCGCACTCGCTGCCTCGTAGCCTGCGATAAACAATCCTTTGGGATTCTTGTCAGAACGAAACTGGAGAAGTGACACACGTATGTATTCTATCAGTTTCTTGTATTCCGCGAGCCACTCATCATAGCGATCCATAAATGGCCCATTCATTTGTAGGCCACCAAATCCTTCAATTATCGAATCAACTCCTCCAAGCATCATTCCAGTCAGGGTGTTATGGCGGATTCGACGTCCGAGATACGATTCAATCCCAAAATGCCTGTTTGTACAGAATTGGTCGAAAGTTCCTTGCATAGCAGCGGCTAACATGTAGTCAAATGATGCGATCGTGGACATCTCGGCGCGGACGACCTGAATGCCAGACTGATCGAGAAGCAAAGCCGCACGGGAAATTGTTGCGATAGAATGCTCAATCATCCGCCGATATTCTTGTAAATACGCATTCGGATGCTCGTTGAACCACTTTTTCAACGAAATTCCATCAACAAAAACCCGGCTGTCATCGAAGTAGGTTTTTATTTTAGCGATCTGATTGTGAGCGTTAATTCTATCTGCCTCTACAAAATATGACAGATTGTCCAGCTGCTCGCCCATATGACGCAGTATCTTCTGCCTTATATCGTCTGCCTCTTCTGCCGAACCGATGAGTAGATAGAGCTTTTGGATTGTCGAACGATCTAATGTTTGAGTGATAAAGCGTGCCACGGCGGGGCTCGCTGGGGAGAGCCATCTGATAAAGGCAACGATGTCGCCTTCGAAATGTCGGACGATCGCCTGTTGCATGTAGTGACGGAACTTGAAATCAATGTCTTCGTCGTGCTGACGCTCTTTGTACAAGGCTAGCGCCAACGTAGAGATGATAAGACGTGCTTCTTCATTTCCAAGCTGATAGAGCCGTTCGAGCTCTTCTTCAGTCAGCAGTATTTTCAAAGACAGCGTGTTCTCAAAGATGAAGCGAAGTTCCTCTTCTGAGAAATCTAGCTGGTTCGGGAACGCTGATAAAAATGAAAGAAACTCGATGGTACGCAGAAAGACCCCGCCAGCCTCACCGTGGATTAGCTTGTCTACAGAGACAAATCCCCTCGTTCTCGTAACGAGATTTCGCTTCTGCTCCCGCCATGTGCTCTGCGTGTAGGGCTTTGGTCGACCGACTGGGTATCTATGACGAAGCAGTCGCCCGGCGATGGCCGCGTCAATTTTGTGCCGCAGCCGCGCAAGTGACGGAACTTCAAGAAAAGCTGTTGATCGCCGAAAAGCGACAAAGTCCGCATCGGCCGGTTCGCTATCAATCGTAATCGATTCAGGCGTTCTGGAGTGGTCGTCCAAAAGAGAAAAGCCCTCAGAAATTTCCCTATGGAGATGAGTTTTTATGAAGGCCACTATGGCGGGCCATTCCTCTGAAAGCGAAAGCAGTATTTTGACCGCCATCAGTTCGTCGATGATCGACATGGAATGGCATTTTCTGAGGAATGGCCCGATATCTCTCTCGTAAAGAGGAGTAGGTGCTATGTTGTGCAGAGCAATGTGCTGTCGGAAGTCATCCGTCGAGCCCTTGCTGAAAAGACTGATCCAATCTTTTGCATTCTCGAAATATGGATATCGGTCGCTTATCGACTCCATCGCCGCGAAGTATGGCGTTGCGTATTTCTCTAACCCTAACGCCCCCGCGAAATCGAAGTAGAGCTGAGATACTGCTTTGTCGATTTTGGCGACGTCCATATAGTGGACGAACTTCTTGTTCAAAAAGTCGGATACGCCCCAGCGTTCCGCAAACTTACGAAGATTTGCTAACCTGTCGATGGGTGTCTGGCGCTCAAGATCGAATAGCACGCCCACATCAAGCAGAGCATCGATGCACGCATTCTTCCAGCCGTTCAGGTGGCCGATTACAAACGCAACATCTCGGATAGCGGATACTTCCGACATCCCGTGCGTACTTCCGAGGCTCTGATAGGAAAGACCTATATTCAGAAATGGGAACGCCCCATCCTTTCCGAGCAGCATCCGGGTAGCGATAGGTAGATCTGCTGGATCCACCGCTTCCCTTAGCCGGTTGACCCAAGTCAGACTCAGCGTCGTGGTATCCTTGAGTGACAGGACTCCCCGAATGAAATTTCGGGAATCAATGTCTTGGATGCGGCTGAGTTCAGAGAAGGCGTGGGCGAAGGTCAAAGTTTGCCACGTCGTGGTTGTTGATCATTTAGTCGACACAACTAACGGAGTTTTCGCAAGTGCTGTCTGGGCGCTCGAGGATTCCTGCCTTCCGAAAAACGTACGTTTTTGAGAAGCCGGGACCCGGGCATCTAAAAGGCGCTGAAACGGGTCATTTCGTGTCCCAAAACTCATTCCCAAAATCAAACTTCCCAATTGCTCACCACGGGACGTTTTTGGGATTTCCGTTTGATACGCAGACCACCTGAAATTACAGTTGTCGTATGCTAATTGGCTATGCGCGTGTCTCGACAACGGACCAGACCCCTGAGCTTCAGCTAAGTGCTCTCCGAAAAGCCGGATGCGACCGCATCTTCACCGAAACCATTTCCGGAGCGGCCCTGAACCGGCCAGAGCTTGCCGCCGCCCTCTGCTACGCCCGCAACGGCGACACCCTTGTCGTTTGGAAGCTGGACCGCCTCGCGCGTTCGCTGAGACAGCTCATCGATACGGCCGATATGCTCAGATCAAAATCAGTTGGGTTGACCTCGCTCACCGAAGCTATCGATACGACTACAGCGTCAGGCGAGCTGTTCTTTCACATCTTCGGCGCCTTGGCGGAATTCGAACGCTCGTTGATCCGTGAGCGCACTGAAGCCGGCCTAAGGGCTGCTCGGTCTCGTGGACGGCGTGGAGGACGACCAAAATCTCTGGACGAGGCCGAGATCCTCGTAGCGCACCAGCTGCTTCGAAACCCAGAGATATCGGTTCAGTCAGTAGCGGACATGCTGAACGTCAGCACATCGACACTTTATCGATACGTTCCGTGCGGCAGATCGGCCTTGGCGGAATGATCAGAATGCGGGCGTGGCGGAATTGGGAGACGCGGCGGACTTGAATGCTTGAGTGCCCCGTCGGAAACGCCGGGTGCAGAACTGCTCAAATTCGGGGAACCCTTTCACCTGGGAATCCCGAGCCAAGCCCTTTGCGGGGAAGGTGTAGAGACTAGACGGGCAGCGCCTAAGTCCTCGGATATGGTGAAGGGATAGTCCAGACCACAAACGCCGAAAGGCGGCGGCGAAAGCCGCAGCGGTATGAAAATCCGCTGGTTTACACCGTGCTGGTTCGAGTCCAGCCGCCCGCACCATGGGCCGTCCCTGTTTGGCGATTTCTAGCATTTGCAATCTAAATGCGCAGACGCATCCGTCATTAGAGCGGACATCGATCGGGTGTCCATCGGAAAAATCCACCAGCCAGCCGACCACAGATACTCTCGCCCGGACGCGCCGATCTCCCTGAGCAAGCGATCACGGCATTGCGGTCATTACAACAAGCACAAGACATGCGAGAAATACCGTCTCGGCGACAACAAGCAGCGCCGGCTTCCAGCCTACTTTAGCCAAATCCTGCAATGACGTTTTTACGCCTAGTCCCGCAATCGCAACAACCAAGCACGCGCGCGATACATCGCTCAGAAGCGTTTGACCCCACGCAGGAATGAAACCGAAACTGTTCACCGCCACGATAGCGACGAACGCAATCAGAAAGCCGGGCAACTTAACCAAAACAGCGGAGCGCCCCTCGGTTAGCCCTCCTCGCAAAACAATAAACGAAATTACCAGAACCGCCGGCGCGAGAAGTGCCACTCGGAGAAGCTTTGTGAACGTCGCCACCTCTCCCGCCGTGTCGGAAATCATGAAAGAAGCTCCGACAACTTGAGCAACGTCATGAATGGTTGCGCCGAGATATATTCCCGCGTCGACTTCATTTATTTGCAACCACTGCAAAATCAATGGGTACAAGATCATCGCAACGGTCGATAATGTAGTTACAGAAATAACTGTAAATAACGTATCGCGCTCCGCGTTTTTATGAGGCGGCAATGCAGCCGATATTGCCATCGCTGCGGAAGCGCCGCAGATCGCAGTTGCACCACCACTAAGGAGGCCGAAATCCCTTCCGAGTCCAAGCCGCCTCGACAATAGAACACCAAAGCCGATGGTACAGGTAACGGACGTTACTACAATTAGAATGGGCACCCATCCCAAATCAAGGATTTCCGTGAGCGTAATTTTTGCTCCAAGAAGAGCGACACCCACACGGAGCACTTTTTTTCCTGCTAAATCGATGCCGACTTTCGTCCTTGGATCTTTAGACAGAAAGTAGAAGGCCATGCCAATAAGAAGCGCGTACAGCAATGTCGGCCCACCGTGGTGCTCCGAAATGAAAGCAGCTGCCAAGGCGACTGTACAACATACCACCAGCCCGGGCGCTGCGTCTTGGACCTGACCTCTTATTCCGGAGATAATAGCCACCGCACCAGCCATTTTCGAATTCTTCCTACGTTTTCTGACAACGCCATGTCGAATCGTCGCCATCTATAGAAAAATTCCGGGCCCGGAGGCCCGGAACGTACGTACGTTGTCAGTTTGCGGTCACGTTGAAGAACTTCATGAATTCTTCCTGCTTCTTGGAGAAATCGACCATAAAGGCGCGATATTCGTCCTGGCCCATGTAGCCTGGGACCAAATTGTCGGCGGCGTATTCCTTTTTGAACTCTGGATCTGCGAGGATCGCCTGAATGCCTTTTTCAATCTGGGCAACGGTCGCTCTAGGAATTCCTTTTGGGCCTGCAAGACCGCGGAATTTCCGGATCACCTGATCGTCAAGTTTCATTTCCAGAACTGTCGGTACATCTGGAAGGGTCTGCAGCCGCTCCGGATAATAGACACCCAGAACCTTCATTTTGCCGGCGGCAATGTAGTTCTGAACTTCTTGCAGCTCGACAACGCCGAGATCGACTGTGCCCCCCAATATGCCGATCAGAAGTCCAGCACCGTCATCGTGCGGGACAACGGATGCCTTCGCATCGGTATGGATGTTGATCCTCTCGAGGATCTGCCGTTCCAGCGACCCGGGGCTCGCCCCACCCCAGATCGCTTTGCCAGGGTTAGCTTTCGAGAATTCGACGGCATCAACCATCGTGTTGAACGGACTGTCGGTCAGAGCAACGATGACCTCAGGGTCGAAAAATACGTTGGCAATGTAGTCGATGTCGCGGTAGGTCACCGGCGGATTGCTGATAAGTGACGTTGTTACATGCGTCGGCGTTGTTGCGTAGAATGCAGAGCCATCCGGCTTCGCTTTTGCCAAGTTGGCAAGCGCTTTCGCGCCGCTGCCACCCGTCCAGTAATCCACGACGAACGTTACACCCATCTCTTTCTGCAACTGCGTGCTCAGTCGCCTGACGAAAAGGTCTGCGCCCGAACCAGGCTTTGAGTGGGTGTAGAGTGTAACTGTATTTACGGGATAGTCGTATTTGCTTTCCTGGGCGGTTGCCAAAGTTGGCGGGACTAAACTCGCCGCGACTAAGGCAATGCCCAGCTTTAGAGTGTTGGTCATGTTTCCATCCCCTTTGGCCATCGATTGAATGTCCTTCTGCGGACTTAGGTGGCCTTCTGATATCTTATATAAGAGATTAGAGTGGTCAAGGAGGCCCCGGCTCCATCCTGCGGGATTAAGTCAGTTCAATTGTGTACTCGTGATCTTCTGTTCGGCAGCGCGAAACGCGCCATTCCACCGGACGGCCATCGATGGCGAGCGCAATGCGATCGATTTCGAGCAATGGATGACCTTCTTCGACGCCGAGCAACTTGGCGTCTTCCGGCGACGCACCAACGGCTGTGAGCCGTTCGACGACACGCACGATCAGCACTCGATATTTCTGTTCAAGCAAACCGTAAACCGTATCGGGTTGCTGTTCAGCGATGAGCTTCTCCAAACCCGAGAACATATCCGCCGGAAGGGAAATGCGTTCGACTATGACGGGAGCATCACGATAGTGGCGGGTGCGCAAAAGCCGGATCACCTCCGCCCAGCCCGCATCCATTTGTAATCTAAGTCTTTCAGCGGAGGTCGCGGCCTCGCGGGAACATTCGAGAAGCTCGGTAGAGGGTTTTTCCCCAGGCTCGTCTTTCGGAGCAAAACGAAGGAAACGGTACTGGCTATGCCGCATCGAAGAAGCCGCGACGAATGTGCCCTTCCCTTGCTGACGGAACACAAGGTTCTGCGAGCCCATCTCGTCCAGAGCCTTACGGATAGTGCCTTGGTGTACGCCGTATTCGGCGGCAAGGCGCATCTCACTGGGGAGCATCTGCCCTGGGCCCCATTCGCCGCTGACGACCCGCTGAATCAAGATTTCCTTGATCTGCGCATACAGAGGTTTGAGTTGCGGCTGCTGCGGCCCGTCTCCGGCTGGCTTGATTTCGTTCATTTCTTTGCGACCTGGACAGAATGGATCAGAACTTGCGACTCCGCCGGGCACCGAACTATGCCCGGCTTCGCCATTGGCGCTGCGGAATCAAGCCGCCTCATTCTTCCCATTCTCCGAATGAACACGATCAGGATCAGCGGGCGGACGGGCTCGGAGCCAGTTGATGAGCCCGCCAGCCAGCAGGATTTCGATTTGACGCGGGGAAAGGCTGTGGCGAACCAATATACTGCGATTTCCGACCGTGATTTCCATCTCGGTTTTCGTTTGGATTCCAGTCCGCAGACCGTCCATGCACACCTTCTGTCCTATGGCGATTGGATCGTAGTCGCGTTCGTGCACAAAGGTGAGCGGCATCATGCCGGCGTTCACGAGGTTCTGCCACTGAATGCGGGCAAAGCTTTTGGCGAGCACGATCTTCGCCCCGAGATAACGCGGCGCCAAAACAGCGTGTTCCCGGCTCGATCCTTGTCCATAATTCTTTCCGGCAACGATCACGTGCCCGCTGCCGATGATCTCGCGCGCACGCGAAACATAGCCGGGGTCGGTGTCAATAAACGATAGCTCGGCAATCTTCTGAATGTTGCTTCTGAACTGCATTCCGCGTTGCCCGGCAGGGCTCACTGTGTCGGTCGAGACATCGTCGCCGACGACCAAGCCTACAGGTGCTTCGATACGATCTTCCAGTGGTTCGATCGGGGGTAGCGAGGCAATGTTCGGACCCTTGGAAATCACGGAACTGCGCGTTTCCTCCACAGTGGAAGACGGCGCTACCAGGAAAACGCCACGAACCGGCTCAAGGGACTCGTCCCCGCGCACATAAGGAATGCCGAGATCTCTGGGATCAGTAATTTTCCCTGTCAGCGCCGCAGCCGTGGCCGTCTCCGGACTGCAGAGAAAGACGCTATCTTCCTTGTTTCCTGATCTGCCGGGGAAATTTCGTGGCGTAGTGCGCAAGGAGTTACGACCAGTTGCCGGCGCCTGTCCCATGCCCATACAGCCATTACAGCCTGCCTGATGAAGGCGGGCGCCCGCTTGGATCAGATCGTTGAGATAGCCTTCGCGCGCCAAGGTAGCAAGAATCTGCCGTGTACTGGGATTTATGTCGAATGAAATACCCGGAGCGATAGACCTGCCCCGCACCATGTGCGCACAAACCTCGAAATCCCGATAACCTGGATTTGCAGAAGAGCCAATATAGGCCTGATAAACAGGCTCTCCCGCAATTTCACGCACGGGCACGACATTGTCCGGACTCGAGGGCCGAGCTATGAGAGGCTCAAGCTGGCTGAGATCGATTTCGTCGTAAATATCATAGGTCGCCTGCGCGTCGGCCGCCAGCGGCTTCCAATCCTGCCCTCGCCCTTGCGCGGCGAGGAATCGCCGAGTTGCCTCGTCGGATGGAAATACCGATGTCGTCGCCCCAAGTTCCGCGCCCATATTGGCAATGACGTGGCGATCCATCGCCGAAAGACATTCGATCCCGTCGCCGAAATACTCGATGATCCGGCCAACTCCGCCATCAACCGTGTGGCGACGCAACATTTCCAAGATAACGTCTTTGGCGCTGACCCAATCCGGAAGACGCCCCTTCAGGTGTACACCCCAAATTTCAGGCATACGTATGTTTATGGGCTCGCCCGCAAGGACTGCTGCGACCTCGATTGACCCCGCTCCCATTGCCAGCATCGCCATCGAGCCCGCCGCACAGGTGTGGCTGTCCGATCCAACGAGAAGATCCCCGGGCTTGCCGAACCGCTCCATATGTACGGGATGAGATATTCCGTTTCCTGGCGGGGAGAACCAGATTCCAAATTTCTTGGCTGCAGTTTGTAGAAACAGATGATCGTCGGGATTCTTGTAATCGGTCTGCAACAAATTGTGGTCGACGTATTGCGCTGCGATACCTACGCGGACACGATCAAGATTCATCGCTTCCAGAGCCAGCATGGTCAGTGTTCCGGTGGCATCTTGAAGAAGAACCTGATCAACCTTGAGCGCAATCTCTTCACCAGCCTCCATTTTCCCATCAACAAGATGGTCTGCGATGAGCTTTCTGGAAAGATTAAGCGGTTTCTGCGACATGAGCACCCCCTTCACACACGGAACTGCGATAACAAACGCATGTCCGTACATTTTCTTACGTCTTGACTGAACGCCAACAACCGGTCCGAGAAGTCGCTATTCAACCCGCCATAGGCGATATTTCCGCGGAACTTGGCGATCAGATCGTCCCTCGTCAGTGGCTCACGCTTCCCGCCACGGAAATGTGGCTGGCGATATTCCCGAACCGTCCCGTCGTCCAGGGTGGCTCTGATATGTCCGCTGTAGTTACGAGGATATTCGTTGTTGGGATCGATAACGTAGCGGATTTTCGACGCTAGGCCGAGAATTCGGGGATCTTTCGCCTTTGAATCGGTGAACTGTCCCAATCCTGCGTCGCCTTCGAGATAGCCTACAGCCATGCAGAAAGGCATGCTGAATTTCGCGGCATACCCGGATGGCGGACGGTGTTTAGCCTGTAGCGGCTCCCAAAGACGATCGACCAGCCCCTCTCCGGTTTCACATTCGATCGTTGCGATCTTTTCGGCGGGAATGCCTTCTCGCGCAAACCGAATCATACAGTCGATAAATGGGTGGATCATCGTCCCGCAGGCGTAAGGCTTGAAAGCGATGTCCTCCATAAGCCAGCTCTCACCGAGGCCATCGCACAGAGGCGCATAGTTCGGTGTCGCTGCTCGACTGAAGACCTTGAAGACGTTTCTGCTGCCTTCGAACACCGTCCTTGGACCAAAATACTCCGCGCGGCCAAGCAAAGCCGCACGATACCCCGACTGGGCCGCCCATCCAGGATGCAAACGTTTGGTCCACGCGCCCTCTGTTAGGAACTCTCCGATGCCGGAGGCGAAGCTTCCGGCCACACCAAATGCAAATGTGGTCTGTTTCGCGTTCAGGCCGAGCGCAACCGCAACTCCGGCTGTTGCCCCCAGAGTCCCGATAACTCCGACCGGATGGAAGCCGGCCTTGTGAATAGCTCCCGGGACAACGTGGTTGAACCGGCACACCATTTCCAACCCAGCGATAATGCCGCGGAGAGCATCTTCGCCCGTGCGTCCATACCGCTCAGTGGCCGCGAGTACAGCCGGAATGACCATGGCTCCAACACGAATCGGGGCCCCTTCGAGGGTATCGTCGAAGTCCTCGCCGTGGGTCGCGGTTCCGTTGATAACGGCCGCACCGGCCGCATCAAAACCTCCGCTTTGGCCAATCGCCGTGCAGGACCCTTCCCCATCCCAACCAGCGATGATGGACGCCACATAGTCGGTATTTCTCGCGGCGACACACAGCCCCGTCATGTCGATCAGATCACTGACAGCAACTTCCTGGGCCTTGGCGGATATTGTCGCCAGATCGAGTGACGAGAGTACGGTCGCGATGCGCTCCGCCAATGCGGGGCCTGCTTCTGCGCTTTCTTCTGGATGGGTATCGGCGCTCACGCTCATGATGAAGCCTCGAGGCTCCCGAGCAGACCAAAAACGTGACGCTTGCGAATACCACGTCGCATAAGCTCGACATCGATCGGCTGATGATCATCAACATCTAGATTCACCGAGCTACCGAATGTGCTGATGTACCACTCCTGCGCGGAGCTATCCTTCGCCTGGAAGATGAGGTCCTTCACATCGAAGCGCGCTGCGGTGTTGAGGATGAGATCCCATTTGGATGTCTCGACTCCCTCGCTCACGCCCTCCGCCTGGACGAGGACCTTCCATGCGCCGGCCTTCTGGTACATCTCGATCTGGCGGAAAACGTAAGCTTGGCTACGAGTCCAGTCTTCATGCCCCTTCTGTCCGGCCTCGGCGACGACCTTCAATCCGGCAGCCGTTGCCATTTCGATCAGACGACACTTGTCGGCGAGAGACATGATCACCTGCGCGCTCGAAACCTCGACCGCATCAGCGCCGATCTTTTTCACTTCCTCATAAAACTGCTTTGAAACGCCCTGCATAAAGGCGGCTTCCGTGACATCCCCCGCAAAGAATGTACGTATATCTGCTTCCTTCAACGCCGCTACTTTCCGGGCAATGAACTCGGCCCGCTGGATACGAAACGCACCGATACCGACTTTAAAAAAGTCGACGTGCTCCCCGGCGGAATCAATGATGTCGGCGAGACGATTCATCCCCATGCCGCGATCTGCAACTATGGTTAGACCGCTTTCACGCGGTTTCGCCGGACGAGGCGCCATTCTGATGAATGGAAACGTGAAATCCCCGCTGGCCTGAGAGCGCGTCATAGAAAAACCTCCCGTTGGTTACGTATTGCGTTGCGCCAACTCTTATATAAGATATCTTATCTAGGCAAGCGGGAAACACGCGGCCAATAAGATTTTTCAGGGAGGACAACGTTGCTCGTTCTATCCAACGAAGACGCCGAACAGCTGCTCACGATGGATGACTGCATTCAGGCACTTGAGCGTACGTATGCCGAAGCAGCCGAGGGCAATGCAGTGAATGCGCGTCGGTCGGATATGCTCACCCCCACCTCGCGCCCAGACGGCCTGTATTGTCTAAAGCTTACCGGAGCTGTTGTTCCGCGCCTGAAAGTGGGCGCCCTTAGACTGAACTCGGACATACTCACGTTTCCCAGCGCCGGCGGCAAAACACGAAAAGTCAAAATTCCTGCCGCCCCTGGTAACCGCTGGGTCGGTCTTGTTCTTCTATTCTGTACGGATACCGGAACGCCCCTTGCGATATTTCCGGACGGCGTCGTGCAGCGCATGCGCGTCGGTGGGACAAGCGGGTTGGCCGTCAAGTATCTGGCCCGTCATGACGCTAGGATCGCGACGATAATCGGCAGCGGATGGCAGGCCGGCGCCCAGGCAATGGCCGTCGCAGCGACACGCGATTTGGAAGAGATACGTTGTTTCAGCCCGAACCCTGCAAGTCGCGAGGCGTTCGCCAGCGAAATGCAATCGCTGTTGGGCATTTCCGCGAGAGCCATGGATTCCGCTGAATCAGCGGTCAAAGGCTCCGACATCGTCCTGTGCGCAACGAACAGCCTTCAACCCGTCTTCAATCGTGAATGGATAGAGGACGGCATGCATATCGGATCAATACGTGACCGCGAAATTGACCCTGAGGCAATTGCTCGCGCAGATCGTATTGTAGTTCACAATCCGGAGAACATGGGAAGCGAACATATAGTTCTCGCTTCGGGCGTCACTTACCAGGAAGGGGCGAAAGAGTTTAACACCCATCCGTCGTTATTACGTTTTGCCGACTCCCCCTCTCTCGCGGACCTGGTCGGTGGGAAGAGCGAACCGCGGTGCTCCGACAAGGAGGTAACGTGTTTTCTCAACTATCACGGTGTGGGGTTGCAGTTTGCCGCTGCCGGAGCAGTGCTCTACGAGAAAGCGAGAGCAGCGGGGCTCGGACGTGAACTGCCCACCGAGTGGTTCACTGAAACAGTACATCCATGACCGGCGATCCAATCACAACGATTGACGTGTTCACCGCAGCCGTGCTTGCCGCGATCTGTTTTACTGCCGCGATCGTCGGAGCGATGAGTGGATTCGGTAGCGGCCTAATCATATCAAGCGCCGTGGCGCCTATCGTTGGTGTTAAAGCCGTCGTGCCCCTTGTATCAATGGTCATGATCATCATGAATGCATCACGAATATGGACATATCTCCCTTCACTTGATCTGCGCTCGTCTACTATCATTCTCATTACGTCCATACCGACGTCCCTTCTGGGCGCTTATGTCTATGTTCGGCTGGATCCGACTTTCATTGCCTTAATCATGGGCATTGTCCTCATTCTATCTCCCTTGGCTGTGCGACTCTTGCGCCGAGGAAGCTGGACTGTAGGACCGAGATCCCTCGCCATCGGAGGAGCTGTGTTCGGCTTCTTAACAAGCAACGTCATCGGGGCCGGACTTCTCCTAATTCCAATACTTCTTGGTGCCGGTCTTGTCGGACGGGCTGTTATCGCCACCGATGCAGCGATCGCCCTTGGCACAAGCGTCTTTAAGATCGCTGCGTTTGGAACGTTTGGCGCTCTTTCTGTTGGCCTGGCCATCGCCGGCATCTTTATGGGGCTGTGCTCGATTCCAGGAACGTGGGTAGGCGCGAAGATCATCGACCATACGAACGTACGGATTCATGCCGCCATAATTGACGCCGGTCTTGTGGTCGCCGGAATCGGGTTTCTGTGGCAGGCGACAATTGGCTTTTGAGCAATGTCTCGCTCGGCCGCCAATGTTGCTAGGTTGTCGACAGGAAACGCGTGTATTTCGTATGTACCACTAAACGACGCCTTGTCTATCGTCCACGCACTATAAAAAATGCAATCGAGTGGGGAGAAAAATGCTGAAACTCCGTGGTTTTGGTTCAGACGCCGTTGTCGGCCTAATTCTCTTTGTATTCGCGGGGTACTACTGGCTCGAAGCGAACGAACTTCCGCGAAGTGCGCTCAGCGGCGCGGTTGGCGCCGATGGCCTACCAAAAGCCCTGGCTTTCGCTTTGGGTATGCTTTCGTTTTTGCTTGTGATCCAAGCGCTGTCACGCGCGAAGACCCATCCGACCTCCGATGACGACGACACCTGGCATCGTCACAAGCGTGCCGCCGGCGTTTGGGCCGTCGGCGCAGCCTCCGTCTTTGCACTTCCTTGGGTTGGATACCCCGTGACCGTCGCGCTGCTGCTGAGTGCAGTAGCGTTTTACTACCACAGACCTCTGTCTCTACAGGTATTTCTGTTCGCGGCGGGAGGTGCGGGAATATTCTGGGTGCTCTTCGTCAAACTTCTCGGCGTGCCAATGCCTGAAGGCATTTGGACGAACCTTTTCTGATTCCCAGAGGATCCCGCTATGCAAGAATTTCAGTATGTCTGGCATGCGATGATATCGATGCCAATAATTGTTGCGGCATTTGCTGGCGTCCTATGGGGAATGAGCGGCGGCGCCTTGCCGGGCATTTCGACATCCATCGCGATGGCGCTGCTCCTGCCCTTCACTTTCGATCTCAGCCCTTCAACCGCGATGGTCTTGCTTGCATCTGTCTATGTGGGGGCCGAATACGGCGGATCTATTCCTGCCATTCTGATACGTACGCCCGCTTCTGGGTCGGCCGCAGCAACTGTTTTTGATGGTTACGAGATGCACCGACGTGGACGGGGCGGAGAAGCCCTGGGCTTATCGCTCGTTGGTGGCACGATCGGCGGTTTGATTGGACTTCTGGTACTGACGTTGTTTTCCGAGAGCCTCGCCAGCTTTGCGTTGTTGTTTACACCCCCGGCATATTGCGCGTTGGGAATACTCGGCATCAGCGTCGTTGCATCGGTGTCGGGGGGGCACCTTCTTAAGGGTCTCATATCGGGCACTGTTGGCCTTATGATTGCTACAGTGGGCACCGATCCATTGTCCGGAGTGGCGCGTTTCATCTATGGGCAACCCGACCTGCTCGAGGGCATCGGGATCATCATGGTTATGATGGGCCTGTTTGCGGTTAGCGAGCTGATGATGCAGGCGGGATTGCCAGAGCTACCTCGCGGGGACAGCTCAGCAGGAGCAACACGCCTAGTCCTTCCGAGCTTGAGGACACTGTGGCGGCTGCGCACACCGCAGATTATCGCATGGGTCCTAGGGCTGATAGAGGGACTAACCCCCGGCGGGGGAGGATCGATCGCCTCTTTTATGTCTTACAACGAAGCCAAACGCTGGTCCAAGGAGCCAGAGAAGTTCGGACAAGGCTCCGAGGAAGGCGTCATCGCCCCTGAAACCGCGAACAATGTTGTTGCGTCAACAGCCTTGATACCAACACTGAGCTTTGGCATCCCCGGCTCGAATTCGACAGCAGTTCTTCTCGGCGCGCTGCTTATTCATGGACTTCAGCCTGGACCGCTGTTGTTCTCCAAGCACCCAGACGTCGTCTACGGGCTTTTTGGCGGTTTGTTCATCGCAAATCTGGCGATGCTTGTTCTAGGCATGGTCCTTCTTACCCCCGTGATGTGGCTTGTGAACCGCCCGAAGCCGTACCTTCAAGGCTGCGTATTTGTATTGATACTTTCCGGTGTTTACTCGGTTGACAATACGGTATTCGACCTGTGGCTGATGCTTGGTCTGGCAGTTATCGGGTACCTCATGCGGGTCATGAGTTTCCCGCTTCTACCAATGGTTCTGGGCGTAGTTCTCGGTTTCATGATCGAATCCAACTATCGGCGCTCTCTCCTGCTCGCACGAGGAGATCATATGATCTTCCTCCAGGACCCAATTAGCGCAGCACTTCTCGGACTTGCTGTATTGCTCATCGTCACGTCCTTTTGGCGAGAACACCGACAATGGGCGTGAAGTCTAAACTCTCGGGTGGAGCGCCTCCGGTCGCTGTCGAGCGAGCCGGAGGCCTTTGCGCTCGCCGCACAGGAACTTGTTGACTGCGAGGAAATCGGAAACATCAGGTGCCGAACTGCTTAAATTCGGGGAACCATTTCACCTGGGAATCTCGAGCCAAGCCCTTATCCAGGGAAGGTGTAGAGACTAGACGGGCAGCGCCTAAGTCCTCGGATATGGTGAAGGGATAGTCCAGACCACAAACGCCTTGGCGGCGGCGAAAGCCGCGGTGGTACGAAAATCTGCTGGCTTATGCCGTGCTGGTTCGAATCCAGCCGCCCGCACAAAGTCTCGTTGAACTGATTTATAGTCTCCGTTGAAAGGGGGTAGCGACCTTGGCCCCATCGGGGTGATAATTAAATATTTCGAGCGCGACTTCCTCCTCATTCCGTATTTTCACAATCGTAAGACTTGCGGGTCGCGTCGACGTGATCTGCCGCGGGTGCAATCCGACCAGCGTACGAAGCAAAGCGCGGATGATACCGTCATGGCATACGACAAGCAGTCGTTCCGCGTGAACGAGCTTCTCCCGAACCACCGTCTCTGCACGCCTGCACATATCTACCCAGCGTTCGCCGCCGGGGGGATCGAAAGTACCGTGCCGCCACGCGAGATAGTTTTCGGGCTCGCGGACCAAAATCTCCGGGACAGTTTCGCCCGTCCAACTACCAAGGTGCATTTCCCTAAGAGCGGCGGTACGCTCCGCGTTTGGGAAGCCCAGAAGTTCGGCCGTTCGGCGCGCCCGCATCAAATCGGATACAATAGCTAAGTCTGGCGAAAGCTCGCGGATAATCGGCATCAGGCGCTGCGCCTGCATCACACCGTGCTCTGACAGATCGACGTCCGTGTGACCTTGCAGGCGCGCAGCCTCAGTCCATTCGGTAGCACCGTGGCGAACAATGAGAATTCTCTTCATGTCAGGGCGTCGACCATCGTTACGATCTAATTGGCAGCGGTGTCGCCTAACCAAAGGACGCTCGAAGGTGACACGCTCACCCAAATCTGACGGCCGATATCGTATGGCGATTGTCCGGGATGGAACGGCTCGTCAACGATGATCTCCTGCCCGCCAACCTCGACTCCGAAGCGGATCACGCTGCCGAGGAACTCCCGACGGACGATCGTCCCCGGAAACGCAGGACCTTGCGGCCACGTCGTTACGAGCTGCGCCACCTGCGGTCGGAAGACCAGACGCGCATTCGCGGGCACCTTGACGTCTGGACCAATCGGAAACTGCAAGCCGGCGGTTTCAAACACTCGCCCAGATCCTGTATCCACGGCCTTGCCGGCAAGAACATTCGCCGTTCCGAGAAAGTTTGCGACGAACAAATTCACCGGTCGCTCGTAAAGTTCCATTGGCGTACCGACCTGTTGGACCACACCCTCGTTCATCACCGCTATGCGATCGCAAACTGTGTTGGCCTCCTCTTGATCATGCGTTACAAAAATGGTGGTGAGGCCTAGTCTCTGCTGGAGATCGCGCAATTCGCGACGCACTTGCACCCGCATTTTGGCATCAAGATTGGACAACGGTTCGTCAAGGAGGAGCACTTTAGGTTCGACGACCACGGTGCGCGCGAGGGCAACACGTTGTTGTTGGCCACCGGAAAGTTGTGACGGACGGCGTTCCGCGAGATGGCCGAGGCCCACAATCTCGAGCGCCAGGGCCACTCGCCGCCGAATCTCCGCGCGCGGAACTTTGCGTTCCTCAAGGCCGAAGGCAACGTTCTGTGCGACCGTCATATGCGGCCACAGGGCGTAACTTTGGAAAACTAGTCCGACATCGCGCCTCCACGGCGGTAGACTGCCGATGTCCCTATTCCCGATGCTGACGCTTCCCGTGTGAGCGGTGTTAAAGCCTGCGATCAGCCGCAGCAGCGTTGTTTTCCCGCAGCCAGAGGGACCGAGGAAAGCAAAAAACTCGCCGGGATGAATGTCGAGATCGACGTTCTTCAAAACATGGTTCGTTCCATAAAAGACATTGACGTTCTTGATGCGAACATCCAGCGCTTCTGTGTGCAGAAGACGTTCGGGCGCTTTCTCCAGCATCATAGCGGTCATTTTGAAGCTCCTCGGCTCTTCTGGCTGCGATCGAGAATATACTGGGAAACGAGGGTACAGGCCGCCACGAGCAAGACCGCGATCACGCCGAGCGCGGCGCCCGGCCCTCGTCCGGCGGGGGATTGCATGAATACATACAGGCCATAGGCTAACGGAGCATCGGCATTCGACTGAACGAGCATGAGCGTGGCCGACAGTTCCACAGCCGCCGTCGCGAAGCTCGTGACGAAACCGGCAAGAATGCCACCCACCATCAGTGGCACGACTATCCGCCGTACGGTCCGCGCTTTTGTAGCACCAAGATTCTCCGCCGCCTCTTCCAGAGATTCTGAAATCTGTTGTAGAGCGGCAAAGCAGGCGCGCAGTGCGTAAGGTAGTCGGCGGATCGCCAGGGCGATGACGATGACAATCCAGAGAGTCGCGAGCGGCGTTCCGTCGGGCAGCTGCACACCAAAGAAGGTCCTGAGGTAGCCAATGCCGAGCACGACACCGGGCACCGCGAGCGCAGCCATGGCCGCCCAGTCCAGCCATTGGCGTCCAACGAGTTTTGTACGTAACACAAGATAAGCGATGGCCACGCCTAGAACGATATCGATCCCTCCGGCGAGTGTCGCATAGATCAGTGTGTTTTTGATGTAGAGAGAGCTTTCGCCAAAGACGCGATCGTAGTGCGCCAGCGTAAAACCGTCAGGCAGCGGGCTGAACGACCATATCGTCGCAAATGACAGAAGCAGAAGTCCGATATGGGGCGCCAAGACGAGCAGCAGGATCAGGCCGACGACGCCATAGGCAACGGCACTTTCCCAAGGACGCATGCGCCGCTGCGCAAGGCCGCCGCCGCCGCGTTGTGTCGTTGCGTAGTCTCGTCCCCTCAACGCCATGGCTGAAACCCACATCGCAGCGACGGAAACAACGATTAGAACAACCGAAATTACGTAGCCCATCGGGTCCGTTATGCCGATGGATGTCACGCGCAGATAGGCTTGCGACGCCAGCATGTCCTTTACGTTCAGAAGAAGCGGTGTTGCGAGATCGTCAAACACCTTCACGAAGACGAGCGATGCGCCTGCGATATATCCTGGCATGGCCAATGGCAGAACAATCCGACGAAACAGGCGGAGGCCCGACGAACCCAGATTTTGCGCGGACTCCTCCATCGAGCGGTCGATGTTGCGCAGCGCCGCAGATAGATTGATGAGAATGAACGGAAAGTAATGGATAGCCTGGACGAAGATGACGCCGTTCAGGCCCTCCATGAACGGCAGCCGGAACCCGAACCAGTCTATCAGGAGCAGGTTGATCGTGCCGTTACGGCCGAACAACAGCTGCATCGACACCGCGCCGACAAAAGGTGGCATAATCAGCGGGAGGAATCCGAGTGTTTGTACGATAACCGATCCACGGAACTCAAATCTCGTGGTTATGTAGGCGAGCGGCAGAGCGAACATGGAGGCGAGAACGACCGTCGCCGCCGACACATAGAACGAATTCCAGAACGACCGCATAAAAAGGTCTGTCTGGAAGAAGTCCACGAAATTGATGAGTGTGAATCCGCCTCCGCCCTTTTCGGTGAAGGCGACATAGATCACCGATCCAACCGGGATAAGAAGAAACGTAATGAGGAAAAGCGCAATGCTAAGAGCGAGCACGATCTGTCCGGGAGTGCCAGACATGCGCCATGCTTTTGCGGGTCTGGAAGGAGTCGGTAAGGCTAGCGACATCGGCTGCTCGTTGGATTCTTGGGGTTGGTCGGGCGATGAAGGGCGCGGCTTCAATGCAGCCGCGCCCTCGTCCTTGCTATGCGGCGGTCAGTTCACGAGCTTGGCGGCTTCGCCGACTTTAGCTTTTGCCTTGGCGTAATTATCCTTGGCGAAGCTGGCCCATTGCTGCTCGAGTTCGGCCTGGCGAGCGCCCTTCTCCTTGCCCCCGGTGAAGGCGGCACCGATCGCGTCGCTTGAGGCGTCCGCTTCGGTCACCGGCATGGCGGCGATCAAATCGCGAGCCTCGCCGAGCAGCTTGCGTGCATCGGCATTGTCCTTCCCGGCGAGCTTGTTCTCGACCTCGTGGATCGCTTTCGTCACACCTTTCAGATTGTCGAGCTGGAAGGAGATGAGCTGATCGAACAGCGTGTCGACGACGTCCGTACGGCTTCCGGACTTGTCGACGTCGAACAGGGTCATTGCCTTGAAACGTTCGTCCTTGAACGGGTTGGGATAGCCTTCAGGAGCCTTCGCATAGGCTGCCGGGTTGACGGGCAGACGACGGATGGCCGGCTCAAGCAGAACTTCCTGCCCAGCGGGCGAGAGCAGAAATTCGACGAATGCTTTCGCTCCTTCCGTGTTGGGCCCCTTGGCGACGATTGCGACGTTGGCAGGAACGACTGTCGTCACGGTGGGATAGACGAACTTCACCGGGAAACCCGACCCCTGCGCGGAGAATGCGAAGAAATCAATAACGATCCCGTAACCGACCTGGCCGGAATTCACCGCTTCCGGCACGCCGAAGGAGCGCTCTGTGATGGTTTGGAAATTGCCGGCCATTTCCTTGAGGGTTCGCCAGCCCTTGTCCCAGCCTTCGCCCTGCAGGATCGTCTCGACGGTCAGGTGCGTCGTGCCTGAACGCGCCGGCGAGGCGATCGCGACGTGATCGTAATAGGGCGCGGTTGCGAGATCGCCCCAGTCCTTCGGCTCCGGCAGTTCATTGGCCTGCTGGTAGCGCGTATTCCACATTATGCCGTAACCGGATGCGGCGAAACCGAAGTAATAGCCGTCCGGATCGTTAATTGGATAGGCACCAATCTTGTCTGGGATGCCATCGGCCTTGGGCGTATATTTCTCCAGAATTCCCTTGCCTTTCAGAACCTCGAACGCATCCGGCGCCGAGGCCCAGAACAAGTCGACCTGCGGGTTCGACTTCGTTTCATCAAGATACTTGACGCCGGCATTGGTATTGCGGTTCTGCACGTCAAGGGTAACGCCGGGGACGGCCTTTTCAAAAGCTGCCTTGAATGGCTCGGTAACATCCTTGGAAAAGGACGTAACGACTGTCACATTTCCGGACTGCGCGAAGGCGCTGCCGGCGGCGAATGAAGCAACGGCAAAAGTGGCCGCAAATGCGGTGGGACGTATCATGGGCTATCCTCCACAAGGTTGTTGGCGGCCCGAAGGCTGCCCCCTGCTATTGGCAATGCCCGTGCCAATTTCCGCGGTGGCGAAAGAGTGTTACCGACCAATATATTAGGAACTATGCTCCGCTTTACGGAGAGCCGCCTTGGGAATTTTCTGTAACAGGCATGAGCCTCCCATGGGGCAAGCCGGTAACATCACTCCTCGACTTTATCCCGCTCCAGTCCGTATTTACGCATCTTGAGATAAAGGGTCTTGCGTGAAATCCCGAGCGCATCGGCGGTCTGTCCGATGCGCCCACCATGGATCGCGATCGCCTTCAGGATTGCCCGGCGTTCCGCGGCATCAACAGCAGCATCAAGTGTTTCCAGCTCGTCATGCAAAGGCGGATTTCCATCCTCGCTCAGGTCATCCAATCCAAGAACAAAGCGCTCGGCTTCATTGCGCAGCTCTCGTACATTGCCGGGCCATCGTCGGTCCATCAATGTAGCGACAAATTCGACCGGTGGCGTCTGCGGACCCCGTCCGTGTCGTTCTGCCATTCGAGAGACGAAATGGCGGAAGAGCGCGGGCACATCCTCTAGACGGTCGCGCAGAGGCGGAAGCCGCACTGTAACTGTGTTCAGACGGTAGACGAGGTCTTCGCGAAAACGGCCTCCATCGGCCAACGCGACGAGATCGATCTTGGTGGCCGCCACCACACGGATGTCGATCGGGATTTCGATGTTGGAGCCGAGACGCTCCACCGAGCGTTCCTGCAGCGCGCGCAACAACCGCGTCTGCGCGCCGAGCGGCATGGATTCGATCTCATCGAGAAATAGCGTTCCACGACTGGCGTATTCAAGTTTGCCTACACGCCGTTCGCGGGCCCCCGTGAAGGCACCTGACTCATGACCGAACAGCTCGCTCTCGATCATGTTCTCGGGCAGCGCTGCGCAATTGACGGCAACAAAACGCCCTCCCCGACGGCTGCCAAAATCGTGAATCGCACGAGCCGCTAATTCCTTCCCGGTACCAGTTTCACCGAACAGAAGAACATCTGTCGGCACATCAGCTAAAACCGCCAGCGTGCGCCGCACACGCTGCATCGCCTCTGAGCGGCCAACTAGACGGGATGCCCAGACATCGTTGTTCTCGGTGGGCTCCTTCAGAGTACGATTTTCCAGAACAAGCCGGCGATGCCGCAAAGCCCGCCGTATGGTTTCGACCAAAACAATGGGATCAGCGGGCTTTTCAACAAAATCCCAGGCCCCTGCCCGTATGGCCTTTAACGCCATGGGAACATCACCATGCCCCGTGACCAAAACGACAGGAATCTCACGATCGATCGCGGAGACGACATCGAGAACTGCAAAACCATCCATACCCGGCATACGTACGTCCGTGACAAGGACGCCACCGAAACTGGGCGTGATGAGCTTCAGCATATCCGTGGCGCTGGCAAAGTCGAATGTTTCGAGGCCGTCCAGACGCAGGGTCTGGCTATATGCGGACCGCACCTCGTTGTCGTCGTCGACGAGAAACACATCGACTGCCATTTCGGGTCCCGCGCTCATGCCGCCTCACGCAACTCAATAGCAAATGTGCTGCCTTTCGGCGATGTATCTACCAGAATCAGCCGACCGCCGAAATCTCGAACGATATTGAAGGACAGTGAAAGACCAAGGCCTAGCCCCTCGCCCGGCGGCTTACTGGTCACAAACGGATCGAACATATGTTCGCGTACATCCTGCGTTATGCCCGAGCCAGTGTCTCGTACCTCGATCCATACATTTGATCCTTCACGCCGCGCACGGATACCGATGCGGCGATCGCCGCCTTCAGAAAACGCGTCGAGCGCGTTGGAAATCAGATTAACCACCACCTGCTCTAGCCGCACTTCTTCCGCGAAAACCTTCAGACCGGCCTCGATATCCGTCTCGACCTGAACCTGCTCTTCCGCAATCCGTCGCGCGAACAGGGACAAAGCACCCTGCACGGCGGTATCGAGGTCGACGGGGCCGATTTGGCGCGCCGGGCGGCGCGCAAACCTTTTGAGATGGGTGATGGTCTGCGCCATGCGCGCCGTCAATGCCTCAATGCGGGTGAGACTGTCATTCACTTCATCGGCACGGGCCCGCGCAAGAAGAACGCCGGCATTGTGCGCGTGCGAGCGAATGGCCGCGAGCGGCTGGTTCAGCTCATGCCCGATGCCCGCAGCCATCTGCCCGAGGGCGGCAAGCTTCGCGGCCTGCAAAAGTTCGTCGCGCGTCTGCCGGAAAACCGACAGCGCATGGGCAAGGTCGTCCAGTTCATCGGAGCCGAAGCGCAGAGGTTGCGACCGCTGCGGCAGATCGACAACACCGCCCGAGGCTATGGCCCCGGCGGCAACCGTGAGCTTCTCAAGCCGTACGATCAAGCTTCGGCGGACATAGAACCAGCCTACGAGGACGGCGACAAACAGCGAAAGCAGAGCTATCGCCAAAAGAACCCCGCGACCGATTTCGATCGCTTCGGACGCACGCGCCGCGGCGTCCCGGGCTTCTCGTTCTATACGCCGCGCAACGGCGTTGATGGTATTGCCAACCTCGCTGACAATCTCACGGTTTTCCGCAAGAAGCCGCTGCCCGTCTTCCGCCGCAGCCATCTCGCGCGCGCGCAGATTCATCAGTCCACTGTCAGTCCCGGAGAGATCGACGAGGCGATTGGCGATCTGCCGTACCGTAATGCTGTCAGGCCAGGTTTCGAGTCGTTTTCCTTCTACCGCGAGTTCGTCGGAAACTTCGCCAAGGAAGTGTCCGGTCTGTTTCAGATCGTCCTTCGTACGTACCGTCGCCAGACGACCGAGAATGCCGATGGTTAAATGGGCCTGCGCATTGAGTATCAGAATGGCTTCCGTCTTCGCATTTTCCTCGCGAAGCACTTTCTGCGCGTTGGCGACAACGTCCGGTTCGCTAATCCGCTGAAGCGCCGAGTGGATGTTGAAACGGGCATCGTCCACCAGTGGCTCGACCTCGTCGACGAGGTCGGCCTGAAGCCATCGTAACTCCTCGACAATGGCCCGGGTGCGCAATTCAAAATCGAACCGCTGCGCCGCGGCACTGTGGACCGCATCAAGATTAGTAGACAGCGCATCGACAAGGCGCTGCAATGCGCCGAAACCCGTTGCCGACTTCGTATGTTGCGCTGTTGCGAGAAGTCCCGCAAGATCGTCAAGACGCGTCCGAGCGCGGCTCATAGCCAGATCGTGCGCCTCGCGTCGTCCAACGGTTGCAAGCTCCATAGCCGCCGCGGTAAGGCGTCCGCCGGCCTCTGAAAGTCGGCCGACGAAAACCAGGGCAGGAACATGATCACGTGCCGTCGAGTCGAGCTCCGCGCTCAACCGTGCATACGACAGCCACCCGACCAGACATGCGCCGACCGCAAGTGCGCCCACACCGATGAAAGCGACCAGAAGCCGACCCCCAATGCCGAAACGCGTGCCGGTAGCGAAAAATGCGGCTGGTTTGTTCGATTCTATCATGGTGTCGCGCCGCTCGTGATGTCTTGCAACCTCCCGACTTCCACCAGACGCGTACGCGCGCGTTTTGCCGCCGCTTCTGCGGCGGCTAAATTTGCCGTCGTCCAATCTCTAAGCCGTTTCGTCAGCCGCGCTTGCCTGTCGGGCGTCTGAAGGCCGCGGGGAACCCGAACGAGCTGCAGATCACGCGCTAGGAGATCGGCCTCTTCCTCGTCCAACGGCACGCTTGCAAGCAGGGCGGATGCCTCGTTCACGGCCCTTGCGGCCAATTCGTCCGGTACCTTGGCGAGACTTGCTTCGACCTCGGCGATCGCACGCCAGATCGGTGCAGCTTCTGTCAGGCGGAACGTCACGAGTTCGTCGAACATCAAATTGATGAGTTCGTAACGGGCCGCCGAACGGTCGGCGTCGAACAACCAGCTATCGCGCGCCATCGGCTCGAACGGGTTCGGCTCGTTCCTGTTGGCGTTCGAATAGAATTCAGGCCGCACTGGCCGCCGCCCGATTGCGGGATCGAGCAGAAGCCGCTGACCCTCGGCGGAGAGGACGAAATCGATAAATGCGTTTGCTGACGTGGGATTTTGCGCAGTTTTCAGAAGTCCGATGCTTGCGGGCGCGAACACTCTTTCGTCGGGAATGACGAAACGCACAGAGCTAGCCTCCAAATCGTTTGACTGGGAGAGAAAATCAATCGTGATCCCGATGCCGAATCGCCCGCGGGCGACACCGGCCGGAACGCCGAAACTGCGCGCCGTGACCGTTGCCAAATTGCCGCCAATACGCCGCCAGGTTGCCCAGCCCTTCGCCCAGCCTTCGGACTGCAGCAGTGCTTCGACCATCAGATGCGTCGTGCCCGAGCGCGAGGGTGATGAGATTCCGATATGGCCAAAATAGACTGGCGCCGTTAGGTCGCGCCAGCTTTGCGGAACTGGTAATCCGTGACGCTCAAAATAGGCTTGGTTCCATACAAGGCCGTAGGCCGACAGTGCAAAGCCGAGATAAAAGCCATGCGGGTCATTGACGGGATAGCCGCCAACTGCTGCAGGCGCGCCGGTTTCGCGCGGCGTAAGCGGCGAGAGCTGCCCCCCGCGCTTGAGGAACTCGAATGCATCCGGGGCAGACGCCCAGAACAGATCGGCGTCGAGTCGCTCGCCGCTTGTTAACAGGGCAACGGCGGTTGTGGTCTTGCGTTGAATGAATTCGACGTCAATTTTCGGTTGGGCCTTCCGAAAGGCGTCTCGATAGACGTCGATCATGGATGGCGGAAAAGACGTCACGACCCGCAGCGAACGAGCTTCAGCCTCGCTGCCCGGAACGATCCAGGCCCACGAAAGAAAGGACAAAATTGTAGCTAGCCTTAGCATGACCACCTAAAGCGAGAACACGCAACTGTATGGCGTCGGTTCAAATAAGCACAGATCCGGATTTGGGAAACACCTACGTCTTTAATCACCGCAGCAGCCAAGATAAACGCTGGCCGGAGGCGCCGAGAGCCGTAGTGGCAAGAAAACTCGCTGACTGAAATATTGCTAGTTTGAATCCAGCCGCCCGCACCCCCCGCTCATTGGCAGCTCCTGACTACCCCATCATACCCGCGGTAAGTGTGACTACGTGGATCATAGGTTCTATAGCGTCGGCAGCTTGGATTCTTTGCACTTGTCTTGATTGCCACCGGCTCCCGAGGTGCCCGCGCTGGACTAACGTCGGTCTCACGCTCGTTTATAGCCGCACGCCCTGTCTGCACGTCCGCAGCAATTGGCGGACAGCGCAGAGACTGTTCGCTCAAATCATACCAACAATCGAGATGGTTGTATGGATTTGCCTGAGACCTTACCGCTGAGGGCATCGACGTGGCGGCAAGCAAACATACCGCCGCCAGCAATAATTTCGGAAGCGGGAGAGCGCGACATCGTAATTCCATGACCATCTCCATGGTCCGCCGCTATGTTAAAGCATAGATCGCCACAGCATCCTCGACAAGCGAGCGTCATTCCAGTGGACTGGAAGCCAAAGGACGAATCCGATGCGGCTTTGGAAATCGCGCCTTCGCGTCGAGAGCGAGCGAAACAGCGGATGTAATCAACTACCAACCATACGAGATCTTGAGAAGATAAGGCTATCCGAGCACCACCCCGACGAGCCTCCGTCTGACAACCCGGGAGCACCCAGGATAACAGCAAGTTCTGGGAATCAGCACACTGGGAGTCCGCATTCAATTCGGGTGTTTCAGGTTTAGTATTTACCTGATGGCGGTGCCGAACCATCAATTTTCACGCTAGTGAAAGCCTTCCGTTCCGTTGCATGGGAAGCCGCGAATTAGTCGAGGATGTCGGGGCGCCGGTGGAGTGTGAAACATCGTCAAGTTTCTGCTTTGGGCCGTCGTAATTTTGTCATGGGCCGGTTGGCCGTGTTTGGCGTGATCGACTTGATTTTCATCTTTTTCGGGTGGTGAAAAGCCAGCGGGGCAGGTTGGGTTATCACTCGTAAGATACGATTTACCTCGAATTCAAACCACCTGAACTCAAACACCGCCTGCGCGTTTCAGAATTAAATGCGGGGCGAGGCGGGAATGACCGAACACCTTTATCGAGAGTGGCGCATTCGTGTGGCGCACACGACCGCGTGGCATGCCGAGCTGTTGAGTCCGGCAAAACGTTTCCAGGCTACGCTTGCCGCAAGCGATGAAGAGCAAGCACTTGCCCTCGCCCTGAAGTTCATCGACACGAAGATTCCCACGCATCGAGACCAGACGATGATGATCTGCTCGGGACGAGCCTCGTCTTACAAACGCGGGTAGTCGCTCGCACCGCTCGGTTTTCCTGCCATGACTACGGCTCGCCTGGTATTATCATCGACTAGATTGTCTGTCGCCCCCGCCTCCACGAAGGCGGCTGGAGCGGTCTTCCCGCCTAAGCGCGCGGAGTCTGCCGCTCCCCCAGTGCAGCAATTTCGATATCTGCGAGTTTGGTCATCTGCTCGCCCATGACCTTGATGAACACCAAAGCCCGTTCCCGGTACTTCGTATGTACCTCAGGGTTCATGTCCCACGATTGCTCGAGGCTTACACCCCGAGACGCTACCTTCATCCCATCGCTTGCGAAAAGCGCCAGTGCTACGTCATCGATCGAACTTCTAGCCATTACCGCCCATCCATCTCAGTTCAGCAGCTGTAAACTAGGTTGGAGAGCGGGCGAAACAAAGTCAGCCGGCACCTCTTGTGGCAAGCTTTTCGTCTGTGTCGACGGGAGTTGAAAGGATTTCATAGCGCCGTTCGGCGCTCGTATCTGTATCCGTCAAGCGAGCAGTTCTTTCTGAGTCTGCTCCACGTGTCATTTCCATTGTCATGCGTAAATCAGCTGACACTGGTCTAAAACCTTCGAAAGGATGAGTTTCCATAACAGCATTCAATCGGAACGAGAGGCGAGTAAAGCCAACGAGGGCGGCTTTTATCGGCTATCACCTTGAGGGCTCGGGTTCGCTAGATAGAGCCGTACAGCTTTCCTGATCAGAAACGACCGTCGCAACCTCGTCAGCAATGAAGCCGTAGCCCGGAGGTAGATGAAATGCTCGAACGCGGAATGGACGAGAACGAAGTATCTCAGGTCGTTGTGCGCTGGCTTCAACACCGTGGTTACGAGGCCCGCGCTCTTACAGCTGGCCAGAGAGGGATTGATATAGCCGCGTGGCACCCCGATACCGGGCATAAATGGGCCATCGAAGCCAAAGGCTCGACCAGCTCGAAGACTTGGACGAAGGCCCATGGCGCGCCGATTTCGGAGGGCGCGGCTTACAATGGCGTATCAAAGGCGTTGCTGAACGCGATCTTCTGGACCGGAGTATCCGCGTTCAAAGACACCAGCGTCGGCATAGCCGTACCCGACGACAAATGGTTCGATATGTGGCTCACAAGGATAGAACCGGCTTGCAAGGCGCTCGGCATCGCCCAATTCCGTGCTCATGAAGCCGGTGTGCGGGTGATCCCGGAGGGGCATCCGGACACGGGTCCCATAATTGTTTCCCGCCCGACCACGCTGCTGCGCGGGGAGCAACTTCCCCGTTCCTTGCGATGCAACTACCCTTATCCTCCTTATCCCGGCGACTAGCAGACCGTCGAAGCTGCAGCCGGATGGAGGGGGATTTCATGCTGAAAATCCGACCAGAGCCCGTAGGACCACCTGGCGATAAGCATTCATGGCGGAAGCTCAATGAAGGCATGTCGATCGAAGTTGCGGGGGTTTATTACCGCCGACAGAATGTCATCGATTTCATCAAAGGGGCAGACCGCGCCAGCCCCAGTCAGTTCGGCGTCACGTGCCGGCGGGAGCCGAATAATCCGCACAGCCCAAACGGGACAGCAACAGCGGTTGACGGATGGTGGATCGGTCGAGGCCTTCTAGGAGGCGAGAAACGCCACGAGCGTCATCTCGGATATCTGGCGCAATGGGCCTCACACGACTGCCTGCCTCGGTTATGACGACTTCGTAGATGTCGACATCATCGTCCACGTTCAGCGAACGGCCGATGAGCTTGCAGAGCTTGAGACCGCTTGCATAAGCCGTGAAGCCCGTAAACAGTGCTTGCCGGGTTTGAAGGTTTTGGCCCGCGTAGCAATGGCCGACGGCGAACCCAACGAGCAAGCCGAACTGAATATCATGCGCAATTACGTTATCGACCGCAGCGCACGGTTGGGCCTCGACATAACGCATGTCGATGTCGAGGAAATCCTAGAGGCAGCTAAGGGACTGGCTCCGTCGGACCAGGCAGCTCTATCGGTAATTCGTGCTTTCGCTTCCGATGACGAAGCCTTGAAAGAACTCTTTCAGGCCGCTGTTTCGCTCGCCCGGTCTGATGGTGATGAGGCTGAGGACGAAGTCGGCCTCTTGAAACGAATGCTGGCGTCGGCTCGGCGAAAACGTGACAAGTCCTCTTAGTGCAGGACCTCACCTTCCCTGGTTTCGAACTCGACGGCCATCCCGTCATCTTCGTCGAACAGAATTGCCAAGATTTCATAGCGCCGTTCGGAGCTCGCATCTGCATCCATCGCAGCGAGTAGTTCACCTAGGGTCTGTTCCTCATCGTCCATGGCCACTTCTCTCCAACGGAGGCTGCGACATTGGTTGCTCTTAGGAATCCTTGGCCTCGGCGGCGGACAAAGTCTAGGTTTAACCAGAAGGATTGAGGGGCCCGCACCGAGACGAGCGCAGTTGGCTCGACAAGGTCGGTGGATTTTGAAGCTTGTTCAGGCTGCAACAACAACCGTTCCATGGGCTTCTCGCAAACCTATTCGGACAATCCGCGCAATCAATCGAACTCGATGGGGATCGGCTAGCGGTGGTGGAACGCGGTGCCACCGTGCTCCACTCGCTCGGCGATATCTGCGACTTACCAACTTTCCGCAGAGGCCTGCTTGGAACAACGCTGACCCTTAACTTAGCTAGCGACGAGCCCTTGGTGCTGCGAGGTGCTTCTCATTCGGATGCCTGTCGGTTTGCCGAACAGATCAAAGAAGCGTGGGTCAGCTTCAACCTGATGGCATTGGAAAGAGACACCCCACGGATTGAGAAGCTATTTGGTGCGTTGGCCTCGCTAGACCGACCACTGCGATATCCAGCGGCCTGTACCATCGGGCCGCTGCTGAACGAAGCCCAGAAGCTCGAAGCCAATCTACTCTCTAAGCTTCCAACCGATTTGGTTGATGGCGATCAGACTGACCGCATTCAGCGAATTAGGCAATTCGTCGATCAGCCGTCCGCTATCAGGGAGCAAGCCGTTTCTGCGTTCGTTACGGACGAACTAAGCCGCTACAAAGAGTTCTTGGACACCATCGAAAGCAGGCCGCTAACGCCGGAACAACGGCTAGCCGTGGTAGTGGACGAGGACGCTACACTTGTTCTTGCTGGCGCTGGATCAGGAAAAACGAGCGTAATTACCGCAAAGGCGGCCTACCTGCTCACTTCTGGAATTCGCGCATCCGAAGAAGTTCTTCTGCTCGCTTTTGCGAAGAATGCAGCGGACGAGATGTCGGAGCGAGTAAAGGTGCGCTCCGGAGTCCCGATTACCGCTCGTACATTTCACGGCTTGGCGTATGCGATCATCGGCGCGGTTGAGGGCTCTAAACCACCCTTAGCGACCCATGCGACAGATGATGCCGCGTTCCTCTCATCGATCAAAACGATCCTGGACGATCTGGTGCTGACTCGACCCGAGGTGGCTACGACAATTATCGGGTGGTTCGCGTACTTCTATTCCGAGGCCAAATCAGAATGGGACTTTGCAACAAAGAATGCATTCTACAGCCACCTTTCCCAGCAGGATTTACGAACCCTACAAGGGGAACAGGTCAAGAGCTATGAAGAGCTCCAGATTGCGAATTGGCTCTACATAAACGGTATCGAATACGAATATGAGCCAATATACGAGCATAAGGTTCGCGGAACAGGACGCCGAGACTACTGCCCCGATTTCAGGCTGACCGAAAGTGGCGTTTATATCGAGCACTTCGGGGTGCGGCGCGAGACAGCGCAAGATGGCTCTGACCGGCTGACCACAGCGCCTTTCATTGACCGCGAGAAGTATCTCGCCGACATGACGTGGAAGCGGGAAGTCCATGCTTCGCATGGGACAGTTCTTATCGAAACGTACAGCTATGAGCGGCAGGAAGGGCGGCTTCTAACTGGGCTTTCTGAAAAGCTTGCCGCATATACAAAGCTAAATCCACGTTCAGCCGAGACGATCTATGACCGTGTCGTCTCACTGAAGCAGATCGATGCTTTTTCTCGCCTAGTCGGGACTTTCCTCCGAAAATTTAAAGGCGGTGCGTACAGTACAGCAGACTGCGAGGCAAAGGCGGAGCACATGAACCTCGGCGCTCGTGCGCGAGCGTTCCTTGAGGTTTTCAATCATGTTTTTGAAGAGTATCAGCGGCGTCTTGGCGAGCGTATCGACTTTGAAGACATGGTTCTCCGCGCAGCGGGTTACGTGGAAACCGGAAAGTATGTCAGCCCGTTTCGCCACATCTTGATCGATGAGTTTCAGGACATCTCTCAAAGCCGGGCTCGGTTAGTGAAGGCGCTTAAAGCGCAGCATCCGGATGTAAGGGTGTTTGCCGTCGGCGACGATTGGCAATCGATCTTCCGCTTTGCCGGATCCGACATTCACGTCATGCGGAACTTCGGCACGGAATTCGGTGGGGAGTTTGCGGGCGACACCGGTATCCATCAGACTATAGACCTCGGCCGAACCTTCCGATCAGTCGATATGATCGCCTTTGCTGCTCGAGACTTCGTGCTCAAGAACCCTTCCCAGATATCCAAGCAGATCATCCCTGCTGGAGAGGCCACAGGGCCGGCGATTGAAATCGTCATGACCCCTCCCGAAGGAGGAGGCAACACGCTTTCCGACGTTCTTGCCGGGTTAGATGGGCAGTGCGGCCCTGGCGAAACTGCCAGCGTTCTCCTTCTCGGACGCTATCGATTTCTAGAGCCCGACATCCAAAGCCTCCAGCGATCGTTTCGAAGCCTGAAGATTAGTTACAGGACAATTCACGCCTCCAAAGGGTTGGAAGCCGATTATGTCGTTCTCCTTAACGCCGATAGCGGGCGAACGGGCTTTCCCTCAGAGATCGTGGACGATCCCCTGCTCGCAATCGTATCACCCGAGGAGGAGATGTATCCAAATGCCGAAGAACGGAGAGTGATGTATGTCGCGATGACCCGTGCGCGTCGTTCCATGACCATCATCGCATCTGGGGCTCGACCATCTTCGTTTGTAAAAGAGCTTATCGAGGATCCCGTTTACGGGATCGGCATGCCCATCGTCGGCGGACAGGAGAAGCACGACTGCGCAGATTGCGGAGGACGGCTTCTTCGAGTTCAGACAAAGAATGAACGCGCCAAGTTTCAATGTGAGCACGTTGGGCACTGCGGCAACGCGCTTCCTGCCTGCCCCTCATGCGGTTTACGGCTTCCGCGACAGGCGGCTGACTCTTCTGAAGTTCGATGCGGATGCGGTGCGAGCTATCCGCAATGTCCAATTTGCAGTGACGGTTGGCTGATTGAGCGAAACGGACCTTTTGGCAGCTTTCTAGGCTGTGTTCGCTTCCCAAGCTGCGCGGGCAAAGGCAAGGGTCAACGATCGGCTCCCAATTGAGTACCAACGCCTCCGTCGACACATCGTTCGGTTCATTTGCGGCGAAACGTAACTATGCCGCTTCGTAGATCGGCATCCGCATCAAATCCGGCCTCTTGCCAAGATTTGCATTGCACGTGGCTAGTCATGCTCGGATCTTCATTAGCCCACCACCACTCGTAACGTCGAGCGGACGCCGGAAGGCGAACTATGCTGTCTATTTCATCAAACGTCAGCGATACGGTTCGCCCTATGGCTAGTTGAAGATGGTCTCGTAGAGCATCGTACTTGCTCATGGCTATTCACGCCCATTCGTTCCAATCGCTTCGAGATCGGCGGCGGAAGCGGACGTAATCAACCACCAACCATACGCACTGCGCCAATAAATAAGGCCGTCCGGCCGACCAAGCCAGCGGTCCTCCGTCTGAAAACCCGTAAGCAGCAAGGATGACAGCAATTCCAGCTGACACCGCATGGACAAGAGCTAGGCCCCGAAATCCGCTGTCCCAACTGCGGGTCAGCCAGAGCAGAATCCGGCTAATCGTCAGTGTGATAAGCAGGCAGCCGGTGAAGAACGCGAGCACACCCATCTTGCTCTCCCCAAATTTCTTCCGGATAGTAACGACGGATTGGCAAAGAGAAAGCTGCTTTTCGACTCGGTTTTCGAGAGAGAGCGTCTTGGGGGCAAAGAGATGCGACCATCGCCTCTGACTGTTTTCCTATTCTCCGCTATTGCGCCCGTTCAGTCCGCTGAGCTCTGCCCAAAATATGGGAGCTGCGTGCCGGTCGAGTATTTCGAATGCCAGGAAATGTCCCGTAGCAGCCTAGTTACCCGCGTCTGCTACAGCGCGCCGAAGGCGTACATGGTCATCCGGCTCAAAGCCACCGACTACCACTACTGCGACATTGATCAGGCCACTGTAGACGCTCTGTCGGAAGCCGACTCGATGGGTCGGCATTACAATCAGAACATCAAGGACGCCGCGACTGCAGGACGTTTTAGTTGCCGAGATAAGCATGTCCCGACATTCCCCTGACTACCCCCGTCTATGAAGGCGTAATTTCAGGAACATTTCCAAGGATTCTCAAATGGAAGCTTTCTCGTCGGCCTCCTCAGTCTGGCTCACAGGCTTCTGGGGATTTTCGCCAGAGGAGGAAGGCATTCTTGGATTTACTGACGAGCGGGACCGTACGCGCTTTTTGGGCCTAATGGGCGAGCGTCAGCTAGTGTGCATATATGGTGCCGCAAGCCCGAATACCGATCGAAGAATCGTGCATCAGCTTCTGGGAATTCTTGATCTCGAGAGAACGCCCATCGATTCTTGGGACAAGATGTCCGAGCACGCAAAAAAGCGAAATATCTCTTTAGGGTTCCAACGGAAGTGGCGGTTTGCTATGCCGGCTCGTCGTGCATGGCGAACTAGTCATAATCTGGATGTGAAGCAAATCTTCCCCCGGAGTTATGATCCAGCTAACGGACGGTACATCGCTAGGTTTGGAACCTGGCTGGACAAAGCGGAAGCGAAATGGCTCCTGGAAAGAGTGCCATTCGTGGAAACGTCGGTTTTCGGCGAGCCACCTCTTTCGGCGACGGTTAGTACCGCACCAGCGGCTATGGAAACGCGCTTCCATCCATCCAGAGCTGTTCTGGGCGGATTCGGGACCAGATCATTCGAAGTTCGAGATCGTCCACATTGTTTGTATCTTGCTCATTTCCCTGCTCACCCTGAACTGATGGCCGGAAGGCACATCGAGAAAGGAACCAGCGTCGTCAAGATAGGCATAACGGGCGACATCAAAATCAGATTGAAAGCGCTCAATCTAAGTTTTGCCCCTTCCGCGTTGGTTGAATGGAAAATACTGCGGACTGCCAACTTCGCTGATCGGGAACAGGCAGCTGCAGCTGAGCAGAAGTTCAAGGATAAAGCGTTATCGGGATTTGGTGGCGTTTCCTTAGGAAAGGAATTTTTCGTTTTGAAAACGACCCAAGCAGAGATGTTATTCAATCAGCTTTCGCCGGCGACCGGGTTGGTGTTGTGACTTCCTACGCTTCGATTAGATGGCTTCCGCCAACTCAAGATAGCGGCAGAAAGCGTTAGCCAATTGCATCTGCTGCGGCGTACGGCATTCGGCTTCGAACAGCAAAGGCGACCCGACCATTATGCAGACACAACGCGCGCGGGACGTCGCGACATTCAGTCGATTTGCGCTGTACAGAAATTCCATCCCACGCGGAGCATCGGCATGGCTGGATGTCGTCATTGAATAGATGACAATCGGCGCTTCCTGTCCTTGGAACTTGTCGACGGTACCGACACGAGCCCCGGGCAAACGGTCTTGCAGTTCGAACACCTGTGCATTGTAAGGCGCAATGATTAGAATGTCGTCGAGCGTGATCGCAGCCTCTTTCCCCTCAGGGCCTATCCAGGTTGCTTTCGATGTGAGGATTTCTTCGACTAGTGCTTTAATGACGTCCGCCTCCTCAGGGGAAGAATTTTGGTTTCCTTCGTGCGATACCCCGAGATAGCGCAGACCGGCACCCTTCACTTGGCTTTGCGACTTAATCGATTGCTGCCCTAGGCCGGATTTCGAACGGAGCCGGCCTTCGTAAAACAGCTCCGATGTGAAAGCGCAGATTTCAGGGTGAAGCCGCCATGTCTCTTCAAGGAAGAGACCGCGATTAACTAACACCGTGGCATGATCGCCGAGGATATGCTTTAGAGCTGAAACATCCGTGCCTTCAGGGTGGCTCCCCTGCATCGGCTGCTCAAGCTGGCGCGGGTCACCTAGCAGGACGACGGTCTTGGCCGACTGCGAGACAGCCAAGACATTTGCAAGGGACATTTGCGCGGCTTCATCAACAAACAGAACATCGAGAGTTTCGAAGGCTTCAGGTCGGGCCCAAAGCCATGATGTACCGCCCGCCACCGGGCAAGCTGGTCCGAGTGACGCGAATATCTTCGCGTTGTCCGTGGTAAACTGAATGCCCTCCACATTTTCAGCTTTCTCGGAAATTTTCTGTATGCACTGGACCGGTTTGCCGAGCTTATTACACGCACGCTGCACTTCATCGAGTAAATTACGGATGACTTTGTGGCTGTTGGCGGTGATGCCGATTTTCTTCCCGGTAGCGACAAGCGCACAGATCATGCGCGCCCCCGTGTGCGTTTTTCCTGCTCCTGGTGGCCCTTGGATCGGGAACGTGCCAGGCCCGAACGACGAAGAAATGCGCACGGCTGCGTCCAGCGTTGTCTCTCCCTCGTTCCGGATCGCTTGTCCGCCGATGTTGGGTGCTTCAAGCATCAGCAAATCGCGTGCTGCCTGATGTTGCCCCTGCCCGGTCATTCCTTTCTCGGCGACATACTCGGCGATCCGAACAAGAGCTTCGGCTTGCTCCTTGGTCCCGATAACCTTATGCGAGAAGACAGCCTCCGGATGAAATCCCGCTGAATCTTGCCGTTTCTTGATGTCTACCGTGCGGTCCTCAAGGGAGATCGCATTGACCTTCCCAAGCGAATTGCCGCCGACACTTCGTAAATCTTCATCGCCGCGCAATTCAGTTTCCTGTGCCGGAAAACTGTAGCGATGGATGGGTGCCTTGGCCGTGCCGCCCGCCTCTCCCACAAGGATTAACCCCCCCAGCGCCACCCGTTCATCGAGCAAATCTTCAGCCGATAAGGCCGCGAGACGGAAGTATTCCCACCATGCAGCCTTGTCTTCCCGCCTGTGAAAGTCGAGCACGTTCGCCAGCAGCCAGCGGGCATGCTGTTCAGGCGTTCGCTCGGCGACATCGGCTGGGATGTCGTTTGTAAGACGCTGGATAATAGCAGCTATTTTCTTTTGCCACTCAGTCAGTTCCTCGCCAGCTTCACCGCTTTTGGCTTCTGGTCGCGATATCGTAGCCCCCTCTTTGATCATCTCGGCGCGTAAGGCCTCAAGCCAGTCGCGCAGCGCCCAGGCTGAAAGACAATCATCCTTATTGTAGGCGTCGACGGCGATGCGATCGGCGTCTGCAATGCCGGAAATATCGCCTAGCTCAAGGCACGCCTGCACCTTCGCAAGTACCCTTCCTGCGTCAGACAAGTCCTGCGCGCGTTTGAAACCGTACAGCGGCTCAAGTTTTTTGATGGAGTAGCTTTCGACACTGGCGCGAATGCTGTGGCGGACCACGGCGAACAAATCGACGAACACACCCGCACGTAACAGGCGGTCGATCTCATCTTCGCGCGTCGCATAGCGGCCCATGAGCCGCTTCAAGGCGGCGGGTTCATAAGGAGCGTAGTGATAGATGTGCATCCCCGGATGGGCTTTGAGGCGCTCGATGGCGAAATCCACAAAGCGTTCCAGCGCCGCCTTTTCCTCGGCGCGCGTAAATGACCATTCCGCACGGTATTGCGGTTTGCCGGAATCGTCCTGGTACGAGTAGCCGAACAGGAATTCGAGGCCACCACCGCTTACGAAAGGATCGCCTTCAAGGTCAAAAAAGATGTCACCCAGCGAGGGTTCGGGAAGGCATGTCAGACCGAAACCGTTCTGAACCGGCAAAGTTTCATGGATGGTCTTGCTTACTTTTCGGCCCTCAATCTGAATGCGCGCCTGCTCGCGAACCTTTTCGTAACTTGGCACCGCACCGCGATCCGGCTTCCAAGGCCAAGGAAGTACCACTTCGGCCAGCTTAGCGGTCGTGCTGACGTCATGGCGTTTCAATTCAACGATCTGGCTTTTCGAGATTCCGGCAACCAATGACAGGTGATCGTCAGCCCGGCGCTTGCCGTCGCAATGCTGTCGCCAGCGACACACCTCACAATGCGCGTTCGGTTCGGGATAGAGATCGCCGCCCGTGTTTTCATCGACAGACTTCTCAAGGCTACCGCGCACACGCCGATAGTAGGCTGCGAAATCGGGCGTTCGATAAGATTCCGGTTCAAAGCCAGTCTCGGGCGTCACGACGTAGCTGAACTCAGGGAACTTCCCCTGCGCCATCGCCAGCAACTCGGAATAGAGCGCAAGCTGCAAGACGGTGCTGCCCTTGGTTTCCTTGGCGAGTTTGGTATCGATAGGCTCGTAGGACCACTCACCGAGCGAGCTCGGTGTTTCGACCCGGCGCAGCACATCGGCGCGACCGCTCCAACGACCGTTTTGAAGAGCAGCCTGTACAATGATGGGGACCCCTATCTTCATAGCGGCCAGGGTTTTGCCTACTGAACCCGGATCAACACCGATGCCGTCAATCGGGATTACCTCATGTCCCTCCCACCTCAGATGGTCGACATAGGCCTTCTCATGCAGCGCTCCACGCTCAGCGAGTATTTCAAGTACGGGGTCCCAAACCGCCGGCTTCGCCATTTCACCGCGCGCGACCGCAAGATCGAGCGCAGTCAGGTAGCGACAATTGAGATGCCCTACGAGGTCAGAAGCCGTGAGATGAACCAAGCCCTGCTCAACACGCATGACAGCGAAGTTAATGCTACCCTTGCGTGCACGGCAACTGAAAAGCTGAATCGAAAAGGACGTCTCGGCGAGTCAAGGATTGGCTGAAACTGATGAGCCTCCGGCTACCGCCGCTTCCCGTCGAACGTCCGCCAGTACTTGTCGGCCTCGTCGTCCTTCCAGCCCTTCGGGCCGACCAAATACTTCGAGCAGTATTTGATGAGGTTGGCGAGCGACCCCTTCTCGATGTCGTAGAATTCGAAATGCGTCAGCAGTCCCTGCTTCCGCGCGATCTCCAGAAACCGTGTCCGGGTGTTCGGATGCAAAAGGATGACCCCGTGAATATGCGGGTCTAAGACCATTCCCCTGTTGTGCTGAATGCCCTTTGAACCGGCAGAGTCGAGAAACATTTCGACATGGGGATGCAGGTGCCGTTTGCGATAGACTTTTGAGCCAATCAAACCGCAAACGAGCCGAAAATGAGCTCGCTCTGCTGCATGCATAACGACATCGGCCTTGGTCCAGCTATAGGCCTCACCAGGCTTGAAGGTGTAGTAAACGATGTGGTCCTGTAGGTACCTCTCAAAACTGATTGTGTCGCCTGCCTGAACGTTCGCTTTCGCGATGATCATCTGGCTAACAGTTTTAGCTAACGCATCTTGGTAGTTGACCTGGTCCATGTCTTTGGTTTGATTTCTTTATGATTTTTGGTGGTGGTCTTTGTTGTGACCCTTTGAGGTCTGCCTTTAAGCCATGACAAAATTTACCGGTGCCCGAAGGCCCAGTACGCACGGCTCAGATTTTCCGATCGTCTCATGACCCTGCCGTTACCGGCTTCCGGGCCCCGTTATCTAAACGGACCCATGATATATTGAACGAGAATCCCGAGGGCGTTTTCACCGCCCTCGGGACTGCCTTTCAGCTTCGCGTGTATTTATGCTCGCATCCGAGCTCACTGCGTCTTCTGGAGGGGCTTTCCGAGGAATTTTTCGTTCCGCTTCGCCCATTCGAGACGCTGCTCTTCGGTGAACTGCTTGACCGGGCCCGGAGTCCGATCACAGCCGCCGTACGTCCGGAGCCGTGTTGCGGAGTGCCCGCCCCAGCGGTTGGTGCTGAAGCCCCGAAGATGCGGAGGGTAGTCGGTGAGCGACGGCTCGCGCTTCTTGCGCTTGGCGCCCTTCACTGCCCTGCCCCCTCGTCCGTCGGCTCGGTCGAGACGAAGTACGGGTCCAGAGTCCGGATCGGCTCACGCGCACGAACGCGCCAGTCGACTTTCTCCTCCACGGGCGGGACGGGATTTCGCCACGCAATGACGTGCTCGCAGCCCAGGGCTATGAAGACATCGTCAGGAACGGGCTGCTGGACCGCCTTCTTACGTTTATTATACGATTTTCGTTTGTATTTTGTGCGATGCACCATTGAGGACCTTTGATAGGCTCGTCCTCGCGCCCCGAAGGACACGGCGATAAAGGTCATCATGGTATAGAGAAAGCCGGCGGACCGGCTGGTCACGTCTCAGGTCGAGCCTGCGAGACGCTTTAACAGTAACACACGCCTTGAACCGAAGCAACAGCAAGTCTAATCGTTTTCGATTACTTCGATTTACATGAAGCCCGCAGGCAACGGTCGGCACAAGGCGCCCGGGGCCCGCAACCCCGAGCGTCTGTTGTTTAGCTGAGCCGATGCGACAGCCGTGCGGCCATTCTCTTCTCAGCCGACCACGCGAAGTCAGGCGTTCCGTCGCGTTCGCGAAGAGCAGACCAGGAGCTGGGCTTCGCCGTCCTCGACCGCGACGGCAACCCTCAGCGGATCGCCATGGAGGCTATAGTCCCGGGCGGAGGTGACGAACTGGATCACCTTCGACCCCGGCGCTTCTTGCGAAGCCGCTAGAAGCTCGGCCGCCGAGACCTTCGCCATTGGAGGGTTCGCAGCGAAATACGCTTCGAGATCGGGAATGATGCCCGCCGGGATCAGCTCAAGGCGGATCGGTGCTCCGGGCTGCTGCTTTGCTACGCGCGGCATGCGGCACCTCCTTCGGATTCCATAGACTCGGTTTTGCTGGCCGTGCCGTCGCGAACGCCTTGAAGAACGAGCCCAATATACCCCCGGCTAATCCTTATCCCAGGTTCGACATCGTCATCATCTGAGAGAGGGTCGGTCCCGCCTGCAGGCGCGAGCCAGAACGGTCGCCCCTCAAGGATCTCGAATTGTTCAGCCGTGATCCTGACTGTTGCAGCACGATATCCCCTCTTACCCCAGCCGAGGTGAGTCCAGACTTCGTCATCATTGCCATTCAAGAGCTCGACCGTGCCACCACCAGACAGCATGTCGTATTGGTAGACCAACCGGAGAAGCTCCTTCGGGTTGCGGATCGATCGCCACGACTCGAAGAAGAAGCCGCTTGGCGCGTCGTCCAAATTTGCCGGCGACATAGATGCGCCCTCCGGAATCTCATTTGTCAGATGAATCCGCTCCCAAGGCCGCTTTAGTTCATCGCGAACATCGTTTTCAGCAACCATCGTATGTACCTCCTCGTTTTAGGTTTAAGCTTGATTCTTTACGGACATTCTTCCGGCCCGCTCGGTGCGCTGTAGGTTCGCGGGCCCGATCGTGACCCGCCAACTCACGTGTATCCTGCAAACACGCCGACAGCGTATCCATCTTCCTCCTTCCATATGACGTAAGGACATTGGCGCTTGCTTGCCGGCGCGATGAAGAGGCCCATCGGGAACGCCGGGTTGCTTTGCGTCATATCGAGAAACGATGCAGCGTCCGCATAGTCAGCCAAGCCCTCCTTATTCCACCACCCCTCAAGTCCGTGTTTTTCTATGATGGCGATTCGGTCCCAGTGGTCGTCCTCGAGAATCAACTTCGGGTATGCTCTCCTTGCCATTTCTGTTCTCCTCTTCACTTTTGTACGTATGATCCCAATGCCTCGCAGACATAGAGATGCATTCGGCGACCAGCGTTTGGCCGACGTTCATTCGACAAATTTTTGCAGATGTATTTACGTGACTACGGCAGATGCCACCGTAATCTGGCTTCCAGGGCCGTTGACGAACGCCTGAACCACTGTTGCGGATGGTCCGCCCCGCCTCTCGGCTTGGAGACTGGCTCGCGGAGCTTCTCCTGAGGAAGGTGGCTCATAGCGCGACTACTAGGTGCGGTTCGCCGTCCGACCATCGCTTAGGCCGCTTATCGAGCGCGCAGCTTTCGCCAGCGCCTTTGTTCGGCCGTATTCCGACGTCGAAGTGTACGTTCGGTCCACCGCAAATCGGACAAGCGCGCTCAAGCGATAGCCTACTCGCCGGCTGGTCTTCTCGAATGGCGGCCCCTTACCTCTGGTCCGCCAGCGCTGAAGGGTGCCTGCTTTCAGGCCGAGCCACTGCGCCGCCTGCTCCGTATTCAAGAGCGGATCGGCACTTGGATCGACAGGATCGGGTGAGGTGCAGCTTCGGTGCTTTGGTCTTCGTTTCGACATGTAGTTTTCCTCGCCAAGATCGATGGGCTCAGGAAAACAGCCGACTTCAGCTTTCGTCAAGCTAGTATAGGCGAAGCATTTCGACGTTTCTCGACCTTAAGTCCGCCAAAAACTGCAAGTTTTCGAGTTGCATTTCATAAGTTAGGACCCATTAGTAATGGGTCTTAACTTAAGAATCTAATCGCTATTATTCTGGCGATGCATTTAATCTTGATCAAGTGCGGCATTTCGCCGCATGTTTATCTTCCTGCCGATTTTGTCCGTGGCGGCACGTAGATGATCATCCGCCAGATGGGCGTAGCGCTGAGTCGTGAGGCCCGATTTATGGCCGAGCAGCTTCCCGATGGTTGCCAGAGGAATCCCGTCGGCCAGAGCAATGCTGGCGAAGCTGTGCCTAAGATCGTGAATTCGGACGTCAGAAAGATCGGCGGCCGTTCTGATCCGGTGCCACGGCTTCTGAAGGTTGACGAGATGCTGCCCTTCGCGCCCCCCCACGATCACGAAGGGATTCCCCAGCATTCGGGGGATGCCATTCAACACATCCACGGCCGCCGTATTCAGCGGGATCGTCTTGGCCCCTGTCTTTGAATCCGGCAGCCGCAGGATCGCCCGGTCGAAATCGACATAGCTCCAGCGCAGGCTCAGGATTTCCCCGAGCCGCGCTCCCGTGAACATGAGCAGCCGAATAGCGGCGATGACGAAGGCGCTTTCGGTTGTGTCCCGTTCAAGCTCGGCCAGCACCTGCCCTAGCCTCTCGAACTCGGCGGACGACAGAAACCGGTCCTTCTGCCCCTCCCGATATTTCTTGATCGCCCGGACCGGATTGGAATGCTGCGGACGCAGCTCCCAAGCTTCCGCGAGGTTGAACATCTTTGACAGAAGAGCCGTACAGCGGTTCGAAACCCCGGTTCCGCCTTTTACGACCGCGCCCCCCTTATAGTTTCGGGGACGGCCCTTGATGGTGGCCCCGTCCCGAACCGCTTTCTGAAAGGCTTCGATATCGGCACGCGTCACATCGTCAACGAACAGCTTTCCCATGAGCGGGATGACGTGATTTTCGATGTTCTTCCGGTCGGTCCGCACGCTCGACGCCTTCTTATGCGGGATGGCGTGATCCTGGAGATAGCGCTCGCAAAGATCGCTGACGCGGACTCTTCCAGCGACGCCCGGGTACTTGCGCTTCGGATCGCGACCACTCTGGATTTCGTGGAGCAGCCGCAAAGCCTCGCGGCGGGCTGAATCCGGCGTCCAAGGCGACCCGTGCTTGCCGATGGCCAACCAGACCTGCTCGCCCCGGCTGACGGTCTTCAGAACATAAGACTTGCTCTTCTTCTGGCAGCGCACGCCAAAGCCATGAACCTCGCGATCCCAGATAATCTGGCCGGGTTCCAGCCGATCCACGAGGGATTTTGTTATCTTCTCTAGACTTCGTGGAGGCATGCAGATTCAGAAGTTGCTACAGCGGAGCTACAGAGCTAGAGCCAGCTGCATAGGTGTTGCGCGTGCTCGCCATTCATAAAGACGAGCGATATCAATCGCCTGTACAATAACAGCCAGCTCAGTACCGATCAACCTTACAGTATCATAATCCGCGTGTCGGGGGTTCGAGTCCCTCCCTCGCTACCATCAATTTCAATGACTTAGCAGAAGGCGATCTGCGGCTGCAGCAAGAGCGACAGCGCTGAAGCCTGCCGATCGGGCGCCGGGTCGTGGCGTCGGCTATTCCTCACGGAACGCGCG
>LNFM01001271.1_pt1 | contig 58158 bp, 55 predicted proteins | sample 596031 | NCBI WGS metagenome assembly LNFM01 (sample SAMN04254537, study PRJNA301005) | activated carbon metagenome | isolation source: dual media filters at the Ann Arbor, Michigan drinking water treatment plant | place: USA: Ann Arbor | reverse complement strand
ATCTACCAGTATCATCATCATCATAAATATAGGTTTGCAAGTGAATACTTTCAGTAGCGTTGTGGATCAACTCAAGTAGCAGACCAAAATATTCTTTTCCGCCATGGATTAATTTAATTCTATTCTGGCTCATATGCTCAATACAGCTAATTTACTGTTTATAAAACCAACTCAACGGGAAACCAAATTATTCTGAGCCAAAAATCATGGTTGTAATGAGAATCAACCTGGCAACTGACTATTGTCATTCACCTTACCTTTTATCCATTCTATTTTTACTTTCACTTATTTAACATATATGAAAAGAATATTAGTTCCTACAGATTTTTCTCCCAATGCCGACAAAGCACTTGATACAGCCGTACAAATAGCTAAGAAAGCAAAAGCAACCATTGTGCTGGTACATGCCTGTGATTTGCTCGAGTTGACCTTTAAAGATAACCTGGCGCTTAAAAAAGAATTTAATCGAAAAATAGTTATGGAAGCTAAAGGAAAGCTTTCGTTGATGAAGAAGAGCATTGAAAGTACTGAAACCGTGAAAGTCCTAATAAAATTATACGAAGGGCTTATTAGCGAAACAATTCTTCATGCCACAAAAGAGAATAAGGCCGATTTGATTGTCATGGGAACCTTGGGAAATGCAGGAGCTAAAGAAAAAATCATTGGCAGTAAAACAGCTAGTGTGATTGGTAAAACAACTATCCCCTTACTTGCTGTACCCTTACTTAGCAACTGGACCCCTCCGGCAAAATTGCTCCTGGCCATTAATAATTTTTCAGAGGGAACCAATGTTGCCATAAATCCAGTATTTGAACTGGCAGAAATGTTCAATACAGAAATACATATTGTAAAATTTACAAAAGCTGACGAAGCCAATGCTGCCGATTATTTAGCCGTCGAGAGAAGCGGCTATTCCTATGCTAAAAAAATACAAGCACTTCATCAAAATGTTGCAATTAATTTTATTCATCTGGACGGTGATAAGTTCGAAAAAACAATTGAGAAATATATCACCAAAAACAAAATAGATGTAGTGGCTATGATAACGCATAAACGAACCTTTTTAAAAAGTATTTTCAACCGGAGTATGACAAAGAAAATGTCTTATCATACCAGCATACCGTTACTAGCACTCCCGGTTTAAGAAACTATAATTTTCATTTTTTGACATGAAAAAAATTGCTAATTAAGAATAATAATATACATATGAAACACTTACTTAAAATAGTTGCTTTCTCCTTGCTCCTGTTTTGTAGTTGTGGGCCAACATCCCGCATCACCAGTTCCTGGAAAGCACCTGATGTGCAGGCAAAAAAATACACTAAAATTGTAGTACTGGGTCTGATTCGTGATGCAGACCGGACCGTTCGTGAAAAAATGGAGCAGCATATGGTTGGAGATCTGAAAGAACTGGGTTACGATGCAGTATGCTCCTGTGAAGAATACAACCCTAAAGCTTTCGAAGGACTAAACGAGAAAGAAGCCATTGCCAAACTTCGGAATTCGGGAGTTGATGCAGTACTGACTGTAACTTTGCTCGATAAACAAAAGGAAAAATATTATGTTCCCGGCAGAATGACAAATTCCTCTTACTATGTTTATCACAATAGTTTTTATGGATACTATCAAACCATAAATGAACGGATTTATTCTGCCGGCTATTATGTAATAGATACCAAGTACTTCTGGGAAAGCAATTTTTATGATCTCGTATCTAATTCACTGCTTTATTCCGTGCAAAGCCAGTCATTCGATCCGGCATCTACAGAAAGCCTGAGTCATGAATACGGCCAGATTATTGTAAAAGATATGCTTACAAACAAAGTTCTCGCCAACCAAAAAAATGAAACACTTAAAGCGATGTAACGTAGCAATACAAGTTGAAATTGACAGCTGAGTTTATAACTTTAACGACCACCTTTAAACTCATGTGTAAAATGCAAAGACCTGCTAAAACTTCATTAGCAGGTCTTTGTGTTCATTTGCATTAGCAGCTTGAGGTCCCTAGCGAACGATTTTCGAACTATTTTGAAGACGATCTTCAAAGCCTTTTAGGTCTAGTAAGTTAATTATCAGAACATTCAATAAACTTTACCCAACCTCAAAAGTAACTAATCAGTTTGGCAAACGTATTTACATAAATTCATGGCCGAATTATCGACTCTTAAAATTCAACGCATATATGCAAAAAATGATCAGGAAATAACTTTGGAAGAAGCGGAAGAAGTTCTCAATTTCTTAAGGATGGTTGCTGGAATTGCCCTAAGTCAAGTTCTACAAGCCGAACCAGAGGTATTAAACCAATCACCATTAGCTCTGGAAGAATGCAGTCACCCAAAAACAGATCATAAGGTTTACTAGATGAGTTGTAGGGTTAACTATGAATTTCGCATTCACCTTTCATTATCGTTCTATAAAAAGTATAAGGATCTCTAGTAGAAAAAAACAAACCTTGCTTGAACTTATTTACTCAATTCGAATTAAATAAGCCACAAAGAAAATTTTCCAGAACCGCAAATGCTCCCTTCAACAGCTATTAATATTTAGATATCCAACTTCATTAATGCCAACTCAACATGGTTTTGACATAATTTTGCCCTACAATGATTCTATATATCAAAAATATGGTTTGTAACCGTTGCGTATTGGTTGTAAGGCAGGAACTGGAAAAATTAAAGTTGCTACCTGCAGTCATTAGTATGGGTGAAGTAGAGCTATCCAAACCTGCCACAGAAAAACAATTGAACAACCTGAAGGAAAGATTGCAAAAACTAGGCTTTGAATTATTAGACGACAGGAAGCAAAAGCAGATCGAAAAAATAAAAAATTTGCTGATAAGAAAAGTGCAGTCTGGCGAAATAGAAGAACATTTTAGTATTACTGCCTTCTTAACTAAATCGATAAACAAAGATTACAGTTATATCTCCCGTTTGTTTTCTGAAGTAGAAGGTATTACAATTGAACAATTCTTTATTCTGCAAAAAATCGAAAAAGTAAAAGAACTACTGGTGTACGGAGAATTGAACCTTAGTGAAATTTCTTACCTATTAGGATATAGCAGTGTTGCGCATCTCTCTGCGCAATTTAAAAGGGTAACAGGTTTAACACCCGGTCATTTTAAGAAGCTGGGAAGTTCCCATCGGCACTCATTGGATAAGGTAAAGGGCAAATAAGCATAATTAGTTTTCAAAATTCTATAATGTTTTTACCTGGTTGCTAAAGGAACTTTGTGTTATAAAATTTTAATTATGACACATACATACAAAGTTACCGGAATGACCTGCAGCAGTTGCGAAGCAAAAGTAAAAGGCAGCCTGCTGCTATTGCCCGGTGTAACAGAAGTAGAGGTATCCAAAGAAAAGCAAACAGCCACCATTAGCATGGAAAAGCATATTGCATTATCTACTTTTCAACATGCCTTAGATGCTAAATACACCATAAGTACAGAAGAACACAACGAAGTGGCAGAACAAACTAAAAACTGGCTTGTAACCTACAAACCAGTGCTACTTATTTTTGTATATATCACAGGTGTTACACTGCTTGTTGAATGGATGCAGGATGACTTTTTGTGGATGCGATGGATGAACCACTTCATGGCAGGTTTCTTTTTAATATTTTCTTTTTTCAAGTTACTTAACCTGAAAGGTTTTGCAGAAAGCTACAGCATGTATGATATAGTGGCTAAGCAATGGAATGGCTGGGGCTATGTGTATGCTTTTATCGAACTTGCATTAGGTATAGCATTTCTTACCGGATTTAATCCTTTGCTTACCAATACAATTACCTTTGTTGTGATGACAGTAAGTATAGTTGGAGTTATTCAAAGTGTACTAAATAAACGAAAAATAAAATGTGCCTGTCTGGGTGATGTATTTAATCTGCCCATGAGCACTATCACCATTATTGAAGATGCATTAATGATTGGAATGAGTGGGATTATGTTAATTTATATGTTATAATGACAGTTATAAATTCAATAAGACAGTACTGCTGGAAAATATTCAAATTGATATTTGTTAGAAAGAAAGACTGTTGCAAATAAGAAGTTGTAAAATGTCATAATTGTGTAACTCTTGGTCATAATTCTATCAGTTCCTTTCAAAAAACAGCTTAATTTTGATAAAGTGAAGAAAACAATCGTCATACTATTGATGTTGATTTATGGTTCTGCAACCATGGGGGCTACCGTTCATATGCATTATTGTATGAACCAATTGGTAGGTTGGAGTCTTTATCATGATAAGGATGACAAATGCGGCCGCTGTGGTATGGAGGAAAAAGACCAGGATGGCTGTTGTAAGGATGAACATAAACATGTCAAATTAAAAGTTGATCACCAAAAAAGTAATGGTATTCATTGGAGTACATATATTACTTCACCAGCTTTAGTTTCTTCGGTCGTTGATTTTGAAATTAATGCTGCCCTAACAACTTTATCGGAAATATATTCCACTTCTCATGCTCCGCCAGATATTGAGCGAAAACGGCTGCAAATCCTCTATAGCATTTTTCTGATTTGAATTATTTATAATAGAAGCTGAACATCACTTACCGGTGAATAGGCTTTTGGTGCAATCCTGTGCCTGTTAATTTATTAATTCAATAAATCAGTGATATGAATGTATCAATCTTATTAACAATAATTAGCTTATTGTTTACTACTCTTTCCAATGCACAAATTAAAAATGCTACGACCGAATCCATAAAAGTATATGGTAACTGTGGTATGTGCGAAACAACCATAGAAAAAGCAGGGACCAAATCAAAGCTTTATAAAACAGACTGGAATGCTGATACTAAAATGGCTTCCATCTCTTACGACAGTAAGAAAACAACTGCAGAGGCCGTATTAAAAAGCATAGCTCTTTCCGGATACGACAATGCAAGTTTTTTGGCTCCAGATGATGCGTACAATAAACTTCCCGGCTGCTGTAAGTACGAACGGGAAAATAAAACAGCCGTAGCCAGTAGTAATGTTATATCTGCAAATACAAGCAAAGATCATAGCGAACATGGCTAGGATAATACTGCCATGAATATGCAGGAACTAAGCCAGCTAAAAGGCGTTTTCGACCATTACTTTGCATTGAAAGATGCGTTGGTGAAAACAGATGGCAACAAAGCATCGGCAAGTGGTGCAGCATTGCTTACATCATTAGAAGCAATAGATATGGGCAAATTAAACATGAATGAACATACTACCTGGATGAAAGTGGAAAAACCATTAAAAACTGATGCCCGGCATATCAAAGAGAACAAAGACACCGAGCAACAACGGGAATATTTTATATCACTTTCCAAAAACATGTACGAACTGATTAAAGAAACCAATCTTACTGAAACAGTGTACTATCAGTTTTGTCCTATGGCTAATGATGGAAAAGGGGCACATTGGTTAAGTAAAGAAAGTGTGATTAAAAATCCTTACTACGGATCTCAAATGCTTTCCTGCGGGAAAGTAGTAGAAACTATTAAACAATAAAAAATACATACATGAAAAAAATAATTCTTAGTACTATTCTTCTATTTACAGGTGTTATTGCAAATGCACAAATCACTAAAGCAGAATTAACAGCCACGGGCCTTACTTGTTCTATGTGTTCCAAAGCTACCTACAAGCAGTTAACAGCTTTGCCAGAAGTGGAAAAAGTAGATACTGATTTGAATAAAACGGCTTTTATACTTCATTTCAAACCTGGGAGTACTGTAAACCCTGGTGATTTGAAAAAGGCCGTTGAAGAGGCTGGTTTCGCTGTAGGTGAATTAGTAGTCGTATTTAATTTTAAAAATCAACAATCAGAGGACAACGGCTCATTTACGCAAGATAATATCACTTATACTTTTATGGATTCCAAACCTGCCGTTTTAGCTGGTGAAGTAAAAGTACAAATACTTGATAAAGGATTTATAGTGGACAAAGAGTTTAAAAAACTCTCAAAACTGGCGAAAAAGTATCCAGGCTATACATCAGCAAGCAATAATTCTTATCACATAAAAACATTGTAATATGAAGAAATTGCTTTTTGTACTTGGAGTTTTCATTTCACTAAGCGTTTCGGCGCAGGAATTATTTGTATTTACGGAACCTGCCAGCAATATGCCTGGCAAATCATTAGGCATAAGAGATATGAATGCTTTTATGTTTGAAAAAGATGGCAGGCTAAATTATCATAACATGCCAGAATTGATGTGGGGTATTAATAAAAAATGGATGGTGCATGTACAGGGTTTTATCAGTAATCGTCAGGAAGGTGGGTTAAAAGTGGAAGGAGGAAGTTTATATGCCAAGTATCGTTTCTTGAGTAAGGATGATATTCAAAGTCATTTCAGAATGGCAGTTTATGGAAGGTATAGTCTCAATAATGCGGATATACACCAGCAGGAAATTGAAACGATGGGCCATAATACAGGCTATGAAACGGGTATAATAGCCACACAGCTATTACACAAAGTAGCAATTAGCAGTTCGCTGAGTTATGAAAGAGCTTTGGATAACAAACCCGATTACAAATTTCCTACAACGGAAAGTAATAACGCTATGAATTATACTTTATCAGTGGGGAAACTTATGTTACCCAAAGTGTATAAGAATTACAAGCAAACCAATATGAACCTGATGCTGGAATTCCTGGGCCAGCGGTTAAATGGAAATGGTAAATCATATCTCGACATTGCACCTTCCGTACAATTTATCATTAATAGTCAGGCCAGAGTAGATATTGGATACCGGCAGGAATTGTATTCCACCATGAATAGAACTGCACCCAACGGCATCGTATTAAAATTTGAATATACCTTTTTTAATGTTTTTAAATAATTATTCGAAATGAAACAATTACTAACGATAATTTTAATGGGATTTTCAACTTTACTTTTTTCGCAGGAGAAAGTAAGCTTCTTAATACCACCACCAAGTCCGGAAGCATCCTTTACCCAACAATTGGTAAATGGAGAAATTACAGTTACCTATTCCCGTCCTTTAGCAAGAGGTCGGAAAATATTTGGGGGCCTGGTTCCGTTTGATAGTCTTTGGCGAACCGGTGCAAGTGGGGCCACTACAATTCTTTTATCGGACGAAATTATAGTTGATAATAAAACTCTTCAAGCTGGGAAATATGTACTATTTACTATTCCGGGTGAAAAGGAATGGGCAATTATCATAAATGCGGACACCACCTTACACGGAGCGTTTGGATATGATAGTAAAAAAGATATACATCGTTTCAACGTACAACCGGTAAGGTCGGAGCATTTTCAGGAAGCATTTACAATTGACTTAAATGAGATAACAAAAAGCGGGGATGGATTTCTTACGCTGACCTGGGAAAACACAGTAGTTAAAATACCTTTTAAAAGTCCGGTAGATGAAAAGGTGATGGCAGAAATTAATTCCAGGTTGATTAATACAAAGGAACAAAATACAGAACTGTTTTACCAGGCTGCCAATTATTATTACGCTACTGGCAGAGATTTAAAGCAAGCTGCTACATGGGTGGCAGAAGCAGAGAAAAACGATAAAGACAATTTTAATTATCCAAATTTGCTTCAAAAAATTCTTGCAGATTTAAAGGAGTACAAAGCTGCAATCCCTGTGGCAAAAAGAGCTATTGCGTTAGGAGAAAAGAAAAATATGACTAATGCAGTAACCGCTTTGAAAAAACGAGTGGTAGAGTGGGAAAATAAGTAATAGAGTTCTTTTAATTAATCATCACATTATAAATCGTTTAAAATGAAAAAAACAATTCTTTCTGCCATAGCAATAGCGTTGGTATTTATTGCCTGCAATTCAAACAGTGATAAAGCAAAACAGGCAGCACCTATTGACACAACGCAAATTGAAACTACTACAATAGATACAACCACAAAACCCGAAGTAATGAAACCCGTAGCAGAACAAATGTATGCCTGTTCTATGCACCCTGAAGTGATTGGCAAAAAGGATGAGAAGTGTTCCAAATGCGGGATGAAACTTACGGTGCCTGTGAAAAATACTGAAACACCAAAGTAAAGTGCAATGAAAGCAGATATAATTCACGCAGTCAAATCCGCTTAAAAAGAATTATGGAACATCAACGCCAGTTACAAAAATACACCTGCCCCATGCATCCGCACATAGTGCAGGATAAGCCTGGCAAATGCCCTTTGTGTGGTATGGCATTGGAGCCACTGGCAAAGGCAGTTCATGCAGATGCCCATGGCAAAAAGGTAAATCATACCGGCATGATTGCCGATTTTAAAAAAAGGTTCTATGTGGTGTTGGCATTAACCATTCCCATCATGTTGCTTTCAGAAATGATACAGCACTGGCTCAATATTCATATAAGCTTTCCCGGTTCCAAATATGTATTACTGTTTTTGTCGTCTGTCGTTTTCTTTTATGGTGGTTGGCCTTTTCTGAAAGGATTGGTAAATGAAGCAAGAGCAAAAAATCCGGGTATGATGTTCCTGATTGGCTTTGCCATATCAGTCGCCTACGTCTACAGTGTAGCAATTGTATTGGGTTTAGAAGGCATGGATTTCTTTTGGGAACTGGCAACGCTTATTCTTATAATGCTCCTGGGACATTGGATTGAAATGAAATCCGTAGCCGGTGCTTCAAGAGAATTGGAATTGCTGGTGCAGTTAATGCCGGATGATGCTCACCTGATAGATGGAGAAAAAATGACTGATGTAAAAACATCAACCCTGAAAGAAAATGATATTATACTTATCAAACCCGGAGAAAAAGTGGCAGCAGATGGTATAATTGCTGACGGCGAAACCTATCTGAATGAAAGTATGCTTACCGGCGAAAGCAAACCGGTACAAAAAATAAAAGGAGATAAAGTAATTGCAGGTTCTATTAATGGCAACGGGGCAATAAAAATTACAGTATCACATGCGGCAAAAGATTCTTATTTATCGCAGGTGATTAAGCTGGTACAGGATGCACAAAATTCCAAATCAAATACACAATTGCTGGCAGATAAGGCCGCAAAATGGTTAACCATTATTGCCTTGCTGGCTGGTATCAGCACCTTCTTGTATTGGTATCTAACAGGCGAATCATTGGCCTTTGCAATGGAAAGAATGGTGACCGTAATTGTGATTTGTTGTCCTCATGCTTTGGGATTGGCAGTTCCATTGGTCGTGGCAAAATCAACGGCTCTTTCTGCAAAAAATGGGTTGCTAATAAAGAACCGCACTGCCTTCGAGAATGCAAGAAAAATAACCACTATAGTCTTTGATAAAACCGGAACGCTTACAGTAGGCAAATTTGAAGTTTCGAAAATTGTTTCCTGCAAAAAAGAGATGACAGAAAATGAAATCATTCGTTTGGCATCTGCTTTAGAACAAAAATCAGAACATCCTATTGCTACCGGTATCTTGCAAAAAGTAAAAGGCCTGTCTATAACTATTCCCGCTACAGAAAATTTTAATGCCATTACCGGTAAAGGGGTTGAAGCTATCGTAGAGGGAAAGAAAATATTAGTCGTAAGTCCCGGCTACTTAAAAGAAAATAATATCAACGTCCCTGAAGGCTTTACCGCAAATGATACGGAAACAGTAGTATTTGTAATTATCAATAATGAACTGGCAGGATACATTGCTTTGTCTGATGAAATACGGCCTGAATCTGCAGAAGCTATTCAAACATTGAAAGAAAACAATATCAAATCCATATTGCTTACCGGAGATAACAATAAAGTAGCAGCCAGTGTAAGCAACACATTAGGCATGGAAAGCTTTTTTGCAGAAGTATTGCCACATCAAAAATTAGAAAAGATAAAAGAACTGCAAAGTAAAGGAGAGTTTGTGGCCATGACTGGCGATGGAGTAAATGACGCACCTGCATTAGCCCAGGCGGATATTGGTATTGCTGTAGGCAGTGGTAGTGATATTGCTGCGGAAACGGCTGGCATCGTTTTAGTAAACAGCAATCCAACGGATATTGTTAGCCTTGTTTTATTTGGCAAAGCAACATATAGAAAGATGATTCAGAATTTAATTTGGGCAACTGGTTATAATGTGGTGGCATTACCATTGGCAGCAGGTGTTTTATATAAGCAAGGTATTTTATTAAGCCCGGCGGCTGGTGCCGTATTAATGACAATCAGTACAGTAGTGGTAGCGATTAATGCAAGTATGTTGAAAGTAAAATAACAGGCACCTTTTAATAAAGCAGTATGGTTTTAGTTCAGCATGTTATTCATTATTCACTTCACCTTGTTTTGCCTTTGGGAGTTGCGGTACTATTTTTTAGAAAAAAATGGAAACAAACTTATATTATTCTTTTATTGACAATGCTGGTCGATATAGATCATTTATTTACTAACCCTGTTTTTGATCCCTGTCGTTGTAGTATAGGGTTTCATTTTTTACATAGTTACGCCGCAATAGGGCTCTATGTATTAATGCTGCCCTTCTCCAGATTGCGAATAATAGCAATTGGTTTGTTAATGCACATGGCGACAGATTATATTGATTGCTTTTTCATCGAATTTAATTGTAAATAATGAAGGAATTTAAAGATCATAAAAACATGAAAAAAATACTATTACTTCTTATTGGACTGGTCTTTTATTCCTTTGCCTGGTCACAGACTGTTACTTATACCTGTCCTATGCACCCGGAAATTCATGCACCTAGGCCAGGTAGCTGCCCGAAGTGTGGGATGAATTTGGTAAAAGAAAAACCCAAGCCTGTAAAAAAGCCAGTAGTAAAAAAACCGCAACCTGCAACGGTAAAGAAGGATACCATAAATGTAAATCCTGTTGTTAATGAAATTAAGGACACGGTGAAGCTAACGGGAAATGTACAACAACCAGTAGCATATACTTGTCCGATGCATCCGGAAATACATTCAGATAAACCGGGAAACTGTCCAAAATGCGGAATGCCCCTGGTAATAAAAAAAGGGAATGTAAACTCAGAAAATTCAGGAAAACCTGATGGGCATACTGAAAATAATTACAAAGAGAAAATGGCCAAGGCTGGCCTTTTCAAAAAAATTGTCAGTAAGACCCCACCCCAAACAGTGCGATACGATTTGTATATACATGATACTATTGTAAATTTTACTGGAAAATCTAAAAGAGCCATTGCAGTAAACGGACGAATTCCAATGCCCACTCTTACGTTCACAGAAGGAGACACAGCAGAAATTTATGTACACAACAATTTGAAAGAGTCAACTTCCTTGCATTGGCATGGTTTGTTTTTGCCCAACAAAGAAGATGGAGTACCAAACCTTACCCAAATGCCTATCAAACCCGGCACAACACATGTTTACAGGTTTCCCATAATACAAAATGGTACACACTGGTATCATAGTCATTCCGGATTGCAGGAACAAATAGGCATGTATGGTTCTTTTGTTATGAATAAAAGAGAAGAATGGGACATCCCAACAGTGCCGATTGTTTTAAGCGAATGGACAGACTTGAAACCTGAAAATGTACACCGGATGCTCCACAATGCCAACGATTGGTTTGCATTGAAAAAAAATGCTGTACAGAGTTATGCCGAAGCAGCCAAAGCAGGGCATTTGAAAACCAAATTGCAGAACGAATGGAAGCGGATGCTGGCTATGGATGTAAGCGATGTCTATTATGACAAGATATTAATGAATGGAAAATCGGAATCCACCATTAGTGAAGTAAATGGTCAACAGCTAAAAGCCGGTGATAAGGTTCGCTTACGTATTTCAAACGGCGGTGCATCATCTTATTTCTGGCTACGTTATGCCGGGGGTAAAATAACAGTAGTTGCAAGTGATGGCAACGATGTAGAACCCGTTGAAGTGGATAGATTGATCATTGCCGTTTCAGAAACCTATGATATTGTTGTTACCATTCCGGCTGATAACACCGCCTATGAGTTATTAGCAACAACGGAAGACAGGACAAATTCTGCATCACTATATGTTGGTAATGGAATCAAGCAACTTATTTCACCAATGCCCCGGTTAAAATATTTTGAAGGCATGAAGATGATGAATGGTATGATGAAAATGAATGGTGATTTAGACGATATGGGAATGAACATGAGCCTGAACCAGATGGATATGAATGTGGTAATGTATCCTGAAATTACCGGGGAAGAAAAGAAAAAAGGTGAAATGCAAAAGGATACTGTGTCAATGAATGATGATCCCCATGCTAATCATAATCAGAATAACAGTAATGCCTTGTCAGATATAGTAACGCTGAATTATGCAATGCTTAAATCGCCAGAGAAAACAACACTACCCGAAAGCACAACAAGGACCATAAAATTTGAACTCACCGGCAACATGAACCGCTACGTTTGGAGTTTGGATAATAAAGTAGTAAGTGAGGCAGATAAAATTCTAGTGAAGAAAGGTGAAAACCTGCGGCTTGTACTTCATAATAACTCTATGATGCGCCACCCTATGCACCTGCACGGCCATGACTTTAGGGTTATTAACGGCCAGGGAGAAAATGCACCGCTTAAAAACATCATTGACATCATGCCAATGGAAACGGATACATTAGAATTTAATGCAAATGTTGAAGGTGATTGGTTTTTTCATTGCCATATTTTATATCATATGATGAGCGGAATGGGAAGGGTTTTTAGTTATGAAGATCAACAGCCCAATCCGCTGATTCCAAATCCAAAACTTGCGCAGCGTAAACTATTTGCTGATGACAGGAAAATGCACTTCATGTTTCAGAATGATTTTGCTTCCAATGGTAATGACGGTGAAATGATGTTGCAAAATACCCGTTGGAGTATTGGTGGCGAATGGCGTTTAGGTTATCACGACAAGCACGGTTACGAAACAGAAACACATATCGGCAGATTCTTAGGAAAAATGCAATGGCTCATGCCATTTGTCGGATTTGACTGGCGGTACAGAAAAATGGGTATTGACGAACAAGAAAAAAATCTCTTTGGACAGACTAACACAAAAGACAACCGGGCTGTATTAAGTGTTGGTGTAAATTATACTTTGCCCATGTTGGTTCGTTTTCAGGCAGAGGTATATACAGACGGCATAGTTCGTTTACAACTGATGAGGGAAGATATACCTGTTGCAAAAAAAATACGGGCGGCTTTTATGCTGAATACTGACAAAGAGTACATGATAGGATTGAATTACATTCTTGGACGAAATCTTTCTATAAGAACACACTACGATAGTGATATGGGAATTGGTGGAGGAATTACTTTTAATTATTAATACGATACAAGTTGGAATTTTTTTTCGGCTGATGAATTGAGAGATTTAGTTCTTTAAAATCCTTTGTAATTGCCTTGAAGTTTTAAAACCGCATTTGGAAGCAATATATTCAATGGTGTATTCAGGATTATTCATCATTGTATTGGCAAATTCTTTTCGTAAGAGTGTGAGGTATTCCAAAATGGTGGAGCCTGTCTTTTCTTTAAAGACCCTGCTTAAATTTCTCGGACTCATTCCTACCAGCGAGGCCAGAGTAGCTATATCATTTTCTTTCGATAAATTATCAATCAGATAATCCTGCACTTCGTGAACTTGTGGATTTATGTGATTTCGGTAATCAAGGTAAATGCTTTGTTGATTATGTCTTCCGCTTCTACGGTGATAGACGACTAATCCTCGGGCAACTTTATGGGTAAAGAGTGGGCCTTTCAGATCTTCCAGTATAGCAAGGGCTAAATCAATACCTGCACTGATACCTGCACTTGTATATACATTATTACTCTTAACATACAATATATCTGCTATTACCCTTGCAGTTGGGAATAGCTCTTGTAAAGCTTTTACTCTTCGCCAATGCGTAGTACACTCAGTGTCTTGCAGCAATCCTGCATAGCCTAAGGCAAAAGCACCATTACAAATAGAACAAACCGTAATTTTTTTGTCTGAACAATCTTTCAGCCATTTAAAGAACTCCTTTTCAGCTTTGAAAGAAAAACTATTAACGTATTCCATATCCATCCCCGGTACCAAAACAAAATCATTTTCTTTCAACTTTGCATTCTTATAGTTTTCCAGCTTTCCAAATCCCAGGCCGGAAGTACTAACTGGATCATCAGAGAAAGCATAAAATTCTATAGAAATGTCGAAGCCATAAAATTTAGCTTCTGTAAAAACTTGCATGGGCCCTGCAAGATCAAGTATTTCAACTGTGGGAGGAATGATAAATGCGACCTTCAACATAATTAAATGTATTAAATTCTTTTAAATAAAGGCAGTTCAGCTATTATAGATTAATAGTTAGTTCAAATGGACGACGGTACGGAGCTATTCCTTAATTTTTTTGAACCTCTCGCAATAATTAATAAGTAAATTCCAATGGTGAAATCTACAGATAAACAAAACAAATCGTAATGAGGTGGAAGTAATTCAGGCCTACCCCAAAGGTCATACCCTAAATCCCAGCTGCCATGAAGAAAATAGCCAACGGCAAGTATAAAATAATTTCGTTTAATCCCATAGTATGCTATGGCAAAAAAAACCACTGCTTGCGTTACATTAATAATTAATGATGGTATGTCACTCCAGGTAAATCCAACATATAGAAACCCAATTCCCGTAAGGATCAGCCCGTAAACAAGATGCTTGTTAAAGCCTTTTAGAATTTCAAACAAAATGATTAGAAAAATTCCTGAAGAAATTCCAATAATTACTGATGTCATAATCTATCTAGTTTAGTGTAATTGCATATAATTTTTTAACGAGTAGCAATTTCAACATGCTTTAATCTGCATTATAAATTCCCAGGCATTCTGAAGAGCAAAAATATTTGCCATGTTCGGTAGGATGAGAAGTCGCCTTGTTAGTGTCTAATATTAACATTCTGCACACCGGATCTATGTAAACTGATTCGCTATTTTCAATGCACAACTCAAATACTTCCTTTTCAATACTTACGTTTTTAAAAACCTGATTTCCCATTGATTTCAAGGGGAAATCAGATTTGTCTGACAATGCATTCACAAATTCATCAGAGCACCAAACACTACCTGCGTTTGCCCTCGATGCAATCCTTGATGTCAAATTAATAGCAGACCCGTAATAGCTATTACCTCTTTGTAATACTTTTCCATAATGGAGACCTCCATGAACCTGGAGGAAATTATTTTCACTGGAAGTATATTTTCCTATTTTAATAGCTGTAGCTAACAGAAAATCAGGCGAGTTCGAAATCACCATAATCTCGTCGCCAGTACGTTCATGCAGATGGCAATCTCCAATTAGGCAACTCTCAACTATCCCGATATAACGGTCAATTAAATCGGCAGCCGCAACAGCCCCATGCGTTTCAGTAAGAGCTGTGTACCCCGATAGGTCAGCCATAAGTATAGCAATATTCTTTTCCATTGCACAAAGTTGGTATGGATAGAACAGTTTGGTGGGACAATAAGATGTCAGAAAAGGACAAGTAAATTTTGATGTAGTAGTTCGAATCCGCCCAGGTTGCTAGAGATAGTCCACTCGAATTTTTAAAATTCGTATGGGTATAAATAGCAAAAAGCAAGCTGGTAGGCATTTTAAGAAGAAGGGAAAGTAATTAGTAAAACTCCTAAGTACTTTCCCTTTGAGGTCCCCGCCGAATATTTTTCAAACTATTTTCAACGTGATTTAGATAGGATTGTTGGTCTTTCCCGCTAGTGCAAGGTTCAGTATTTAGTAACCATCACTTTACTACCGATCGACGGATCATGACTTGGTACATACTTTATAAAGCCAAAAGATTCCAGATCCTGCATTCGTTTAGTATAGGTCTGCCGGGAATATATTTTTGCAAGTCGCATAAGAACAACACGATTAATTACAAAAAAACAACTGGGCGTTATATCACCAGCACAATGAAGCAACGCCATATACAAACTGATATGGGATGGCCCGATGCGGCCATCCGATTCAGTTTTATTTAGAAAAATGATCAACTGTTCCCCTATCATTTCTTTTTCTTTTTGGCTACAGGAGTTTCATCAGGGCTATCAGCAAGCTTCTTCTTAGCCAACACCTGCTTCTCCAACCATTTATTATTCAGGAAGAGATATGCATCTTTAGCTGTGATCATCGCTTCACCATCAAAGAGATAAAAATGTTGACGCACTTCAAAACGACTTCGTATGCCAGGTGGAACGGCAAGCCGGTCTTCAAAGCTTGTATCACGCCAGTATTTATAGCGCAAGGTATCTGCAAGGAATTTTCCTTCAGTAGTCGAAGACAATTTATCGAGACCACTCACCGCCATTTCAATTTCCTGCGCTTGCTCCAGTTCTATTGCCTCGGCTTCCCCAAAAGCTGTCCACGGGATGGATTCGAGTAGCTTCACCAGATCTTTTGCCTGAACCCCGGCCATCTCTGCAATCATAACTTGTTTACGCAGCGTAGCTTCAAAGTATAAACAACGGTATTCTCCAGACGGCTCACTCCGCTCGAACTGCATTACAAATAATACAGCATCAGCACCGAACTCCATCCTTGTCCGGATGGAAAAAGATGGTGGCAAAAAACACAGCCGAAAGAGTAATTCCTGTTCGAGACCGTTCACAAAACCAAGACTGAGTAATTGCTCTTTGAGCAGTCCGGCATTTTTTAATATTGTCATAGGGTGATTTTAAAAATTATTTAATCTTCATTCCTTTCTTGGCCCCTGTCTTTTTTTTTTCAAGGAGACTATTGTCCTGGGATTTCTTTGGCAATAGTTCTTTAGCTTTTTTTTCTGCTTGGTTCAGTTCCTTGCTATTGCTTTTCTCTTTACCAGGTTCGCTAAGTACAGGAGCAGCAGGTTCTTTCTCATTGGTGTAGGTCTTATTGTTAGCAACAGCATTCAACTGCACCTTTTGCTCAATTCGATTTTCACGGGCTTCGGGAGACAACATCAGCTCCTCTTTTTCAGTCTTCGACAATTCTCTGCCTTCTTTATCTGTAATGACAAGCGAACGGTTTTTGGGATCGGCAGTTATTATCAAATCCATTTTCTGACCATCTTTATCCATAGAAATGGTATGCAAATTTCCACGTTCCAATGATTTCACTAAATTCAAACTGTCATCAGCTTTCATGAATTCACGGATAGGATAATAACTCAATGCCTCCCTTAAATCAAAACCATAGCGCTCGCCAAATGTCTTCACTTCGAATTTTCCCTTCTCATCTTTATTATCGAAATCGAGTTGTTTCCAGGCTTTGTACTTTTCACCTTCAGAGTTCGTGAACTCCTTATGGACAGCACGCCCATCCAGCAAATTGTAGGCTTCTTTCATTGTGAAACCTTTTCCTTTATCAAGATAAAAAGTGTGTTCCCGGGGCTCCACGCCCGGTTTAATTAATACTGCGTCAAACTTGTTAAAGAAATAGGCATCTGTATCTTTTGACTTTCGGAAATGAAGTGTTGCACTGATCTTGTCATCCTTCATGTCAGTCGAAATAGAGAGCGTAAAGTCTTTTTCCACCATCTTAATTTTCGCTTCGAGCTCAGTGAATAATTTTTCACCAAAGCCATGATACTTCAGGGTATCTTTTAAAAAATTTAAATTCTTCTGTTCCATAGTTGTACTTTTTTGAGGTAATAAAATATTTTTTACTTCGAGAAATTCAGGCCTGTTCACAGAATGAACAGGGACATGGGCATCCCACAAATAGTTTGCAACCTGTATACCGCCTTCCAGTTTGCTAAGTTGAATTAGCTCCTCTTTGATACCATTAATTTCCACACGGCCTCTGTCCCATACATGCGGGTCTTCAGTATAATCATAATGCCAGTCTGCCTTTTCCATTCTTGTCTTCAATGCGGCCAAATCAACGTTGTCAAGAATATTGCGTGGAATAAAATGATCGCTTTCCATAACTCGACTGTTTAACACCTATAGATAATGGGACGGGCAACAGTGCTACTATGTAGCGGGAGTTGCGACGCTCCGTTCAGGGTTCAGTCCGCTGCTCATCATCTTATTCGTAAACTTTTTCGTTGCGATGGCTTTTTCTTTAGCACGAGTACGGGCCTTATTGCTGTTTTCTGTTGCAATTTTACCTGTTGCATTTCTTTCGGGATAGCATCATGTGCTATCTTCAACTTCCAGGCAGGGATCTCCTTTTCTACTTTCTTAAAGGAATGTTTTAATAATACATCAGCTTCCTTCAGTAATTTAACAATATGCCGGACTAAAAAGTTAGGGAACAACTTTAGCTCCATCTGTGCAATTTCACCCCGCAGTATCCGCATCACGATCCGTTCATCCTTAGTAAGGGATTTACCCAAATTGCGTCGCAGTTCATACAAGTGATCGAGCTTTAATTTTTGTACATATTTCGAATGGCTTGCTGAGATCGAAAACAGTTCTGCTATCATCTGTTCTTTTTGTTTCCAATCCTGCATCCCTTCGATCACACGGTTCCTCTCGCTCATACGAATAATTTTTATAGTAAGTCTGCAAGTATCTTCGCTTTGAGGATTTGATTATTAAAAACTTTCAAGTTAAAATGCCGGCCACCATTTTTTTCCATTAATTGAATACTGAGAAACTTTGCATCGGGGATAGTGAATTTTTCCAATGCAACGGCAATAACAGAAAAACCATAGGCCTTAACTTTGGACTTATTCCCTGCCACATACAAGGGTACGAGTTCATTTTCCTGAAGTGCAGTCCGCTTTCCTTTCTTCTTATCAACGATATGAAATTTCAAAAGCTCTATATCATAATCCAGCGGCGAATGATTATGAATTTCGAGCTGATAATAAATAACATCATCTTTAATATAGATACCTGATATCTTAGTCATAACTCCCGCATGATCCACTTTCATAATTCGCTTCGGTGGAATATTAAGAATGGAATTCGCATAGGATGATACGGTAGCTTTTTTATTGGGTGGCAGGTGCAGCACCAGGGAGGAAGGTTGCGCCGCATAATTCACGGTGAACTCATACACGTTCCCATCACCAGTCACCACACTTAAATTCGTTTCGGTAAAATGTTTACCCGCCGCTTTTACCAACAGAATTCGTTCATCTTCTTTTACCGATTGCACGATCACATCTTTCGTTCCACGGTCAACATACTTGATCGGGAAAGGAAAAATTAGGGAGGTTGTCTTGTCTGTAGAAACAGATAAAGGCGTTTGTGCAAAGCAAGCATTACACAGCAGCAAAAGGATTATCAATTTTTTCATTAGAGTTGGTTTTTATTGTTAAGTAATACTTTGTAACCGGCCTTGACCTGCACCCGCACCAGTTTTGCTTTTTTACTGACCAGTGATTTGATGGCGCCGATACCAGTGGCGGTGGCTTGTGCTTTAAAAGAAGGATCAAGTGAAGTCATATCAGCCAGGGATAAAGAATTGTTCAGAGATTCTTTAGCTACGTCCCTATTGATAGTGCCGGGTATATAAATTCCAGGAAGCCCGTCCATATCATAGACCTCCAGTTTTACAGCGCAGATCGACTTCCCATACCGGATAGTATTTATTTCGATTTTCAATCTTTCACCATCCAGAGAAGCAATACCGGATACCAAAGTATTTTGCGGCACTAATTGACCTTTTATATAAATATCATTGCGCAATCGAAACTTCACTACAGCCCCATTGACGATTGTTTGGTTAGATGCGATGACAGCTTCGATCCCATTCTGTTCGGCATATTCTTTATCCTCACTATAAGAGTAAAATCCCTTTACGATGGTGTCAGCACCTGATTCTCGTCGTACGGCATAAACAGCTCCTTTATTTTTGACCGACCTTTCTTTCACCCGGTCAGGATGCTGTATATCCAAAATTTTTTCCAGCGTTCCTTCCAGTTGTTTCATCTCCGGATCTTCAGTCGCTTGCGTATAGTTTATTGCTGGCAGTTGTTCATAATCGTCCCTCTCATATTTTCTTTCGACGGTAACGACAGGTTTATTCATCTCCTGTTCCAGCAATTTCAATTTTTGTAAGATCTGATCTTCAGGATTAGTCACTTGTTTTTCATAAGGCGAAACATTCAGACTTTGATAATACTTATTTCCTGCAGCCAGCTCTTCCAGTTCATTCGGATATGAATCAAATGAAAAACTATCTCTTTTGAAATAAGGGTCATTCCGCATCCACTCCTCCATCTTTAAACTATCCGCAGCAGCTATATCATAGAAGCCTAATTTATCCAGCAACTTGTCTTCTTTCAGGTTGGCTCCGGGCAGATCCAGGTTCAGTCCCTTCTCGCGGTTGATCACTTGCTTCCCGCTACTCCCTCCTCCCAAAGCCCAAAAAGCCATTGTTAAAAACGGTATGACCAGTAAGGGCAATACCAGCAACATCTTTTTCTTTTTCACATTTCTTTGCATACTTCTACTTTTTATGTTGTTGTAAATAAATTTCTTCCAGTATTCTTATCGAATCCATCAAACCCGGTCTTATCGGCAGACCCAAACTGTCCATATAATTTTTATAATCCTGGATCTGCTGGTAGATATCATCTGGCATTTCGCTCTCCATTATTTCATCACCGGATTTATCAAAATGCTTTGGCACCTTCACTTGGTCAATGGAGAATCTTGCTTTAGGTTTTGACACGATCGCATCAACAAAAAAATATATACTGAGTCCGGCACTTAACACGCAAAACCCGATCAGGAGTCCTTTAAGATTTTTTAATTTATTCATGCGATCAGAAAATTTTGTTTGCAACAGGATTAGCCCCCCGGCAATTTTACCGGCCACTTTATCCTGCAATACATTTTCCGATACTACTTTTTTCTTTCTGCGAAACATCAATTTCTATTTTCAATTTTCACATCTTCATTCTCCAACGTCTTCCAACGTTCGATCAGGAATCCATGAGCATTATTATCCGATCTTGACACATTGCGCAAATAACCTTCTGTCACCAGCGATCTTGTTACAATAGTAGTTGGCCGTATGATCCGCTGGACGCCTTTATAGCGGAAATAATAAGGATAGTCATTGGTGTTAATAGTGATAGAATCGGATTGCATCTCCTGGCTGATATTCCCGGAGATCAGGTTCGTATAAAAACCATTCTCTTTTAAATTATCATACTGTTGTTTCGCTGTGGCATCTGCCAAATACAATGCTTTAGTAATATTCGCATTGATAACTTTATCATCCGGGTCCATGGTAAAGAAATAATGATGAAACATTTTTACATGGTCCCGTGCCTCTACCGGTACATTATCCTTTCGGTCAGCAGCGTATGCTTCCAGTGCCTTGCCATTGGCGAGAATGAAAATTTTTTGTTGCGATTGTGTTGCTACCTGGTAGCTCTTAAAAGAAATAAATAAGGTGATCACAACACAGCCTCCAATCACAGCCAGTGAAAACAACCGCACCTGTTTAAAAGCCGTATCAATATTTTTCATCTTCGTAAACATCTGTCTCTTTTTAATTTTACAGTCCTCACAAGCGAAATCCGACATCTGACAACCTATTTCCCACTAATCTTATCTTTAAAATATCCATCACTCGTCCCTGAGCTTGTCATACTATTCGCAACTTTATTATAAGCGCCTCCCAATACATCTTTACTCATGCTCGCTGTACCCGATGCTGTATTCCGGACGGATGTACTCATGATATTGGTAACTTTTTGGAGCAGTGCATTGTTACCTCCCGCATGAATAATGTAATTCGCAACAGAAGGCACGGTGAAATAGCCGATGATACCAATGATCATAAAAATTAAATAGGCCGTATCAGTAGTGGAGAAAAAAGTATCGCCGTTGGAAGCGATCTGCTGCAGATCTTCTTTCAGCATGTTCTCCTGGATCTTTCCCATGATGCCACCGAATATATTTGCCACGGGTAACCATAAAAATATATTCAGGTAGCGGGCTATCCAGACAGTGAGCGTATGCTGGAATCCATCAAAGACAGCGATGCCAAATACCAGGGGCCCGAGTATCGCCAGCACGATCATATAAAATGTGCGGATCGTATTGATACAAAGTGCAGAAGCTTCAAATAAAACTTTTAATACTTCAGCCATCCATTGCTTGATCTGGTTGCGCAGGTTATAACCAAATTTGTCAAATGCAAAACGAATATTATTCCCAATACTTTTTAGCCAACCCTCTTTCTTCTCTCCATAATTATACTTATACCATTTATCCCGGTCACCCCTTCCACTTTCGCCAACATACATTTGCCAGTATGCTGTTGTCTTGATGGCATCCTCTTTCATCTTGAGTAATTGCGCAACGGCTGCATCCGAATCCTTTACCATTTGTGCAGTTCCTGTAACGGTTGGTTTCATCAGTCCATTGATCATGGCAATTACAGACGGAAAGATCAAAATGGCAAAGCCTAACACAAATGGTCGGAACAAGGGATAAAAATCTATGGCTTCTGCACGGGCGATATGCCCCCATACTTTATTAGCGATATACCAGGTAGCAGCAAAGCCGGCGATACCACGGCCTACTCCTATCAAACGACTGCACAACGGCATCATATCATCATAGAGTTGTTCCAGCACTTCATGCATGGAACGGATACGGGTTGCTATCTGCGCATCAGCCACCACCGGTATAAACAAAAAAATCAAACTCACACAGATCAATCTCACAACATTTTTCATACGCATCAATTTTTGATTCCCCCTTTAGGGGGTTAGGGGGCTTTTAAACCATGAATCTTTCGCATCAGATCAACATCCATTTTCTCCTTTTCCCGTTGCATAGAAAGTATAGCAGTGGAATGACTGAACTCATTGACGAATCCATACTGTTCAATCACATCATCATATAACTTGTCAATCGCTTTCAGCCGCTCATCATCACTCATTCTTAATTTTCCAGCTGTTAAAATCATAGCTAGTTCTTCCAAGGTCTTTAAACTCTCCGATAATAAATTCCCAAAGACCTTTCCCATATAGTCGATCTCGGCAATAGAGAACTGTTTATTACCTTTAAATTCAGCTAACGCCATCTTCGATTCCTTGACAATTTTTATTTGAAAATGGATAATGTCAGCCACCTTCGCATACTTCCGGACAGCAGGGCTTATTTGTAATAACCCATCAAGAAAATCCCGGTGCAGGCTAAAATTTCCTTCCGAAATGTTTTTGATCGAAGTATATCCTTTATGTAAAATTTGATACCCATTCTTCATATGCGAAAGCATCAACTTCAGTTGAGCCAGCTTCTCCACATTTAATAACAATTGCTTGGCCTCCTGGGATTGACCAAAACAAACGCTGGAACTAAATAATAGAACGATTAATATTTTTTTCATAGTCCATATAATTTTTTTACATACTCGATCTCTCCCCTCGCAGCAGACCGTTGGATCGAGATCATCCTGTTCTGCGTATTAAAATCTTTCAGATCCAAAAAATTTCCTTCAATGCTGGTAGCAACGCCATTAATAATTTCCATTCGCTTCGCATCGGTCATCTGGGTCGCAAATGCATTCACCACTAATAACAATTGATCCACCGCCTTCACACTTTCACCAAGCATACCCGTGTACACATCGGCCATATAATGGAGTTCATCCGCATTGAAATTTTTATCCTGTCGAAACACCGCCCACGCAGCCTTATATTCCTTCACCATCGCAAGTTGGTTTTCAATAATATCTTTCACCCGGTGATAATAGGTCAATGCTTCTTTTACTTTTCTTAATTCCTGGAAATAATCATCGTATAATTTTCGCTGCTTCTCCACCCAATCACTGATCTCTGTTAATTTAGTTTTTGACATGGAATTCTCCATGGTCTTCTGCGCATTCTGGAGAATGATCGTTTTATTCTGGAGTTTTTGAATTTTAAGATCAACTGCAACAATTACTTTTTTAATGGCGGCTTTGATGATCTCAGCGATAGGAAATTGTGCATGACTGTTCATAGCAACCAACAATAAAAACACTACAATAAGTCGTTTCATACTTTCAAATTTTAAAACAGCGCCTCCTGCAAGCAGGAGAACGCTGCTTAAGTCACAACCAAAAAATTATTTAACGCTTAGCTCACATCCATTACAACCACCTTCACAGTAATAGATCTTAGTATCAGTAACAACACCTTTAGCCTGTTGAAGGGAAAGCACTTTTAATTTACAAGCGGTTGTTCCTTCACAATCACAACTCGCCTTTGCTAAAAATGCTTTTTCATCCTTCACTAAATAAAATGGAACGCCATAGAGCTCATGCTTACTGAATGATTGACCGGCTGTGAGAGCAGCTATACTGTATTGGATAGAAGGCATACTAAAAAAACTTTCCTTATCCGCCTGGTATGATATTTTATCAACGCTATATCCTTTATAGGTAAACTTTCCGGTGCAGGCTCCAACACAACTGCTTTGCAAACAACCAAAGCCCATACCTTCCGCATAAAATACATTGCAGGCAGATCCAACCCCGCTGCAATAACATCCATACGTAGCGAATGGAAGTCCGGCTCCATCAGTGGCCATTCGACCAGCAGATGAAAAAGCAAATCCTTCCGGTAATTCGATCTGTACTTCCAGCTTTCCTTTTGTGATACAAATATTGCTTCCCTCCGGAAGAACAATACCGGTCTCCCCAACTTTCACCGGTGACTCAGCTTTAAAAGAAGAATCACAGTCACCTGGTTCATGAATAACCACAGGTCCAACATTCCGGTAAACAGCACGCGGTTCTTTTTTATGACAGGCAACTAATAACACCGCACTCAATACACTCAGCACAATTACTTTCATACACACAATTTTTAGTTTTAAAAAATGATTTACGTTTTCAGATCCGATGCCATCGCAGCAATGGCCTTTTGCATATCGCCGCCAAACTTCGCTGCATACTCCATTAACTTTACTTTCTCCGTTTCCTCGGTGGTATAAGCCAGGTATTCTTCCACAGAAACTTCTGTACGGTAAACTTTCGATAGCATACCTCCCAAGGAGATAAAAACTTCCTTATACTTTTTTGTGGGATCATTTGCTTTGTTAATTGAAAGCACTAGCGCTTTTTCTTTCTCCGTCAATCCTAACAATTCCTGTATCTGTTCAAATTTGTTTTGATACTTACTTTGATCCAGTAGAATTTTACAGTCACTATTATTAATGATAGCCTGCTTTACCACTGGAGACGAAATAATATCTTCCACTTCCTGTGTCACCACGATCGCTTCTCCATAAAATTTCCGCACTGTTTTAAAGAGGTATTTTATATACTCCGCCATTCCTTCCTTCGCTATTGCTTTCCAGGCTTCTTCGATCAATATCATTTTACGAACACCTTTCAGTTTCCGCATCTTGGAAATAAAAACTTCCATGATGATGATCGTTACAACAGGAAAAAGTATTGGGTGATCTTTAATAGTATCCAGCTCGAAAACAATGAACCGTTCCGAAAGCATTTCCAGATCCTTCGTAGAATTCAGCAAATAATCAAACTCGCCCCCTTTATAGTAAGGGCGCAATACATAGAGAAAATTAGAAATATCAAAATCCTTTTCCTTGACCTCATCTCGTTTCAAAACTTCAACAAACTCCCGCTGCAGGAATTCATAGAAAGAATCAAAACACCTGAAATCGCAAGCAGTAGCATAATATAGTTGCAACGCATTGGACAAGGCGACATACTCGGAACGATTGAAAGTTTCATTGTCCTTTTTCCAAAGGGCCAGCAACAAAGTTTTGATGCTTTCTTTCTTTTCGGTATCGAGTATATCACCTTCTCCAAGGTGGAACGGATTAAAACAGATCGGGTTCTTTTCACTATAGGTGAAATAATATCCATTCACCAGGTTACAGAGACCCTTATAACTATGCCCGACATCCACGAGTACAATATGTGTTCCCTGTTCATAATAGGAACGCACCATATGGTTAGTAAAAAATGATTTGCCACTACCCGATGGACCAAGAATAAATTTGTTGCGGTTGGTGGTGATGCCACGGGTCATCGGTTCATCTGAAATATCAACATGCACCGGCCTGCCAGACAAACGATCACCCAAACGAATACCACAGGGAGAAACAGAACTTCTATAATTTGTTTCCAGGTTCAAAAAACAACAGGCCTGTTCAGCGAACGTATCGAATGTATCATTCATCGGGAAGTCGGCGGCATTCCCCGGTATGCCTGCCCAGAATAGTTGCGGTGCACCCGACAGCTCTTGCTTCGGTACCGCATCTAACTGGGACAGGGCTGATGATACCAGGTTTCTCGTGTCCTTCAACTCGGCTTTGTCACTCGTCCACGCTAACACATTAAAATGACTTTTTACGGGTAACCGTTGCTGTGAGATCGCTTCATTCAGGAATTCATTGGTCGCATCTCTCGTAATCGAATTTTCTCTGGAGTAGGCAGACAAACTATGTAACCGCAATCGTTTATTTTCTAATTGCTGGATCGTTTTCTGCGCATCCTCAATAAAAATATATTGGTTGTAAATATGATTGCAGGGTAACAGCTGCCCCAGGGGGGACGCAAAGCCCACAGAGAACTTCGTTCTGTCGGTGGAGTACTTGTCGTAATTGATCCGGCTACCGCAATAAGATGGCAGATCAGCCGCATCAGCCAGCGTGAATAACTGACAATGATTGATGCCAACTTTTATTCCATCTTCGAAGGAAATATCATTAATAACAAAGCTTCGTTCATTGGGTTGTAAATTCAAATAGCGTTCAACTAATCCGCAATAGGTTTTGTTGCCACTCAGTTCTGCATCCGTTAATCTCCGCAAAGACAAATAACCACTATCATGTAGTATTCGTTCAAACTGTCCTGCACTGTCTAAAAAGTCTTGCAGCAGTGAAGGCTTCAATGTTTGTTCAGGTACGATTGATCGTCGCAATAAAGTAGAAAACAGTGAAGACCCCAACTTTCTGCCTGCAGGTTTCTTCGTCAGCATGATATAACATTGATGATCGAGATAAGGACGTTCATTAAAGAATCGCTCTGAACTACGGGATAAGAACGAAACCCCTATCGCAGAAAAATCTGCAACATGTTTGCTTTCCGTGAACCAATCTTGCTTATGAAAAACGGTACCGGTTGGTAAAATTTTAATGGCACGGATCAACGAATGATGCAGCGACTCATATTCTACATCCGACAATGTAAAAATTTCCGGCAACTGCACTTCAAATACAATTGTTACATCGCCTTGTTTGGAAAGGATGCAATCATGCTCCACACCGAAGATGGGTAATATGTCATCTAGCTTTCTGATAAAGCAAAAATGAAAATTACCCCTGGCAATGCATGTCGGTAAAAGAATTGAATTTGTGGCAGGGAGAAGTATTTGAAGAAAATAAAATTCTATTGCTCTAGCTGACAGTCAAAATTTTTTTTTACCTTACTGAATGATAATAAACCTTCCTGTTTCATGAAAAGAGATATTAAAAATTGGAATACGTATATCATTATTTACATTCTCTTTTGTATGAGCTGCAATAAGCCTGAAAACAATAACGACCCTGGTTCACCCCCACCACCAACCGACATAGGTACTTTGCGAATAGACAATATCAATAAAGTTGCCATCAATGCATTTAATATCACCTATTTCGCTACTTCTCCTGCGGGGACGGGTTATACAGGCCTTTATATGATTTGGAGTACCGATCCAAATTTTACCAATAATAAAGATAGTGCTACCATTAGCGCTACAACAACAACCGCAGGTTTATATGCGTTGACAAAACTTGCACATTCAACCCGGTATTACCTAAGGATCGGGGCCACTATCAATGGAAGGAGAATTTACTCGTTGGCAAAAGAAATGACCACGGACTTATTTAAGCTGGAGACTGTAGGTTATTCTGATCCTCCACGAGGTTTCTGTAAAGATGATACTACCGTGATATTTACAAACCTCCCGCAAGTAGTACCTGTAATCAATTCTGACACGAAAGTTTATTTCGGCACGTATGAATGTACATTGGTAAGTGACCAGGGTTTGACAATTGAAGTCAATGTTCCTGGAAATATTCCAGCAGGTAAATATTTAGTAAAAGTAGCAACACGCGGCATGGAAGCTACATGGCCGGATTCTGTAGAAGTATTACGGGGGCGCTGGGATATTATACCCAACCCTGATATTCCTGGTAATCCTGCTGCATCTTATAGTGCTTTGGTAGCTTATGGTAGTTGCTACTCTGCACAGAAAGGTTATATCATTGGTGGAGAGTACCTGAATGGCCCACCGATTGGTTTTCCAAACAGCTCCTGGCCGGAATTTTTATTGGAATTCGATGGCTCTTCGAAAACATGGTCAAAGCGCACCGTCAACAATCCTCATTACTTTGAAGACCCGCATTGTTATTATTTTAATAATGGCATTTACGTAATAGCCGGTATGGAAGCTTATGTGGTTCCGTTGGGTACGAACCGCATGGGTCTTAAGAAAATTCACCGGCTCGACGTAAACACATTGAACTGGACCGTACTTGGCGATGTGCCATACCCGACAATGCGCAATATGGCAAGCTTTGAATTAAATAATGAATTCTATATAGGTATGGGTGCTGATTCTGCAAACCGTACTACTTGTTGCGGAACACCTATTCCATCAAAAAAATTCTGGAAATATAATCCGGCATCCGGCAATTGGACAACATTGGCGGATTTCCCAGGCGATCATCAAAGTTTCCCCACTTGCTTTACGATAAATGGAAAAGGTTATGCTTTTTATGGTGCAATACCGATAGGCGATGTTGCTACTTCTATTGATTTCAGGCAGGAACTCTGGGAATATAATCCTGCTTCAAATGCCTGGACAAATATTTCACTCCCCGCTATAGGTGGTCCTCCACCCGGTGAGAAATACCAGATTTCAGTCTATAATGGAAAGGCTTATTTCATTAGTGCACAAGTGCGAAAGGTCGCAGCTACGAGTTACTATTTTAGTTGCTTTAATCCATCTCTCGAATGGGATCCTGTTAGCAATACATACAAAAAAGTGGCTTTTACCTACGACCCCAGGATACTTAAAAATTTTTTCCGTCAGGGTAATAAATTTTATTACCAGTCGCAGCCCACGGGATATTTTGATAGTACGCCTTTTACTGCTTTCAGTTTTGAAGTTGAACAATAGCATCTTACTCTTGCTTCTTCAGCAATCTGAATTGCAAAGGTGACACGCCATAAAAAATTTTAAAGGCGGCACAGAAAGCCGGGGCTCCTTCATACCCAATAATAAAGGCAATCTCGGCGATTGTTTTTTCAGTCGCGCATAATAATCTCTCTGCCTCTTTCATCCGTAAAGAAAAAAAATATCGGTATACGGTGGTTCCATATAAAATCTTAAAGCCACGCTTTAATTTTTCTCCATTAAGCCCGGAAAATTTACAAAGTTGAATTATCCCTTTCCATTCACTGGGATTTTCCTCCAGGGATAGCTTCACTTTTTCAAGTGCTATTTTATCCGCAGCTGATATCCGTAACTTTCTTTGCAAGCTCGATAAAAGTTTTTCTTGAATAACTCTTAACCACTCTCGGAACACTTCGCCTCGCCAATGTCTTCATCATACCATGCTCCCCGTATTTACGACTCATCTTATATACTTGCATGAATAGCAGCGTAGCCAGCCCAACAATGATGAATAAACAGAGGAAGGTATTGACACAGCATATATATAAGATCGCAAACAAAATTAGCAACGCCAACAATCCTCCACCCAACCACCAAATATATTGCGCTTTCAATCCTTTGAATTCGATGGGCCGGTTAATGCCTTTGTTAATTGAATAAACACTAGTGGACATACATTACTTTTTGTGTGTAACGGTTCCGGTTACTCTGTAGTACAGCGGTATAAATACCAGGAGGCAAGCCGCGCAAGTCAAAACTGCGGGCAAGATGACCACCAGCATGCTCGATCAATTTTTGCTTCAGGCGTTGGTGACGGCTATTGATAAGCGAAAAAACATATCGGCCTGCTTCAATATTATTCAAACGAATAGTCAACTCACCAGTAAGTACCGGGTTGGGATATACCTGCAACGAAGGAACTGCAGGTGAAATATTTTTATTCAGTACGAGAACAGTACTATAATAAACAATACCATTATTCTCTATAGCTTTTATGCGATAATAAACGCTGTTCTCATGTTGTGGTCCGGTAAAAAGATAATCCGCCCGTTCCCCATTATTATGCAAGGGCAAAATGGTTTCGATAGGGTGAAATAAAATTCCATCGGTCGAACTTTCTATGGCATACGATACGATAGCTGATTCCGTTAAATTGGTCCAGTAAATATAGGCTGTAGAATTTTCATCCAATGCTCCTCTCACATTGGCGTATCTCACCGGCAACGTGATGATCTCGCCATTACTGGTATCAGCAGGCAATACACCACGCACAACAAATGAGGTCATACCACCACAATCACTGCTATACCAATTATAAGGTGCGGTTGGTGGAATGGGCCATACGAAATTCGGTTGGTTCGGTGCATAATACGGGTGCGGCCATTCATAATAAGGCAAACTAATATTCGGTGCAGGAAATAGTTCCAATGGCGCACCCGTTCCCTGGTCAATATCCCAATAAGAAACGAGCACCCAACCACAATCCAGTTCATCACCATTCACAACATAATGCGTCATCAGGGAAGTATTGCAATCATAATAAGGCAGGCCCAAAGAATTATGATAACTCACTACTTTAGGAGCAGTCCAGGCATAACCGGGATAATTATTCGCCATGGAATCCATGACACCACCGGTATAGCTGCCGTATTGCAAACCGCCATTATAGATATAAAGATCATGGTTGGATAAGGAAGTGGGAGTATAAACACCTCCCGCATCCACGGTATAAAAAGAAAGCAGCAAACGGTTCTCTCTCCGGGGCGGATTCGGAAAATCATCTACCAGTCTGGTAGCAGTATATCTTGCTTTCACACCGATATACTGGGCAGAACAAAAGGTAGAAACAAAGAATAAAATAAGAAGAATAAAAATTTTCATAGTATAGATTTAAGAATTAAAAAAAGTTTTATAGCCCTCTCCTTAAGGAGAGGGTTGGGTGAGGTTACACACCAAAGAAGGATCGTATCACCGTCGCCACAACAACCAGGAACACACAACTACCAAACCATGCCGCGGCCACTTTACTGGTATCCGGATCACCGCTATTCCATTTACTATACACTTTCACGGCACCGATCAAACCGAGTACCGCACCAACGGCATACATTAAACTCGTACCCGAGGCGAAATAACTTCTCACTTTCTGATTCGCTTCATTGATACCGGCGTTACCATCCTGTGCTATACAATAAATAGAGATCAGGAACAGACAGATCAATACACTACACTTTTTCATAACCACATTTTAGTTTTCATTTATAATAAGTCTCCCCTTCAGGGGAGTTTGGAGGGGCGGCGCTCCATCACGTCATCGCCATAGCGCACGGAGGTCATCATCACAGAGACGGATGGAGCATACGGATTCACTCTGCTGAGTGATAAAAAGTTCAATGGTATCCCGAAAACCTGGTGCATCACAATGGGTATATTTTTCCAGGTGTTGTTGAAGCGCAAATAGTAATTCATTTTTAGTGCGCCGCGCTTCGAACAAAGGGCGAATCTCATCCAGCACAAACTGCACACTGGTCATGACCTCATCAGGTTCATCACTATGTTGCACAGAAAAATTGCGCAAGCCAGACAGCCCGGGCAGGAAAGAAATACGGGCCTTATAAAAAACGATCCAGATAAAAAAATAATAGGTGATAGTAGCGATCAGCAGGCAACTGATATATTCCTGCCACGAGATGTTTGCTAACATAACATTCATTTTAATGATGAATGCAAATCTCGCTAGCGAAGGAAAGAATCACTATATGAAATGAAGAGCAGTTTATATGAAAAAAAATAGGCGAAGTTGAAACTCCGCCTGTTTGCATTTCTATGATCAAGTTTTACTTGACTAAAAATAGTTGTTTTGACAAAAAATGAATGTAATAAACGTAATTTCATTCCTTTTCTTACCCTCCACATCAACACAGCTAACCCACAAATTATAAAGATGAGAAACCAAAGGTATTTTCTTGGCCATTTTAAAAGACCCCACCAGTGTTTATTATTAAATACGCAGGCTTTGAATGCCTGATTGTTCTTTGTCAACTTTACATTCTGGTGCTAATAAAGTGGTGTCAAAGTCATTATTGATTTTGTCATCAACAATTTGTCCTGCTGCAGGTGTTATGTAAAATGTCAAATAGAAACCTAATATAACAAGTACTTTTTTCAAAATGTCAAATGAGAATGAAATGTCGATTAAAATAACGCACAACATTCGAGGCTTGCTGCAGGGCTGGAATTGTTGCTGTGTGAGCCCGGCAACTGAAGCCGATTGAAAAAAACAAAACTTTAAACACGGCTTCCGTCCGCCCCCATTTTGGCAAACCCCGTTAGGCGTTCGTTATTTACATGTTAGCCATTCCAATTCTTTATCCCGAATTTCATTGGGGTTATATTTTTGAAAAAAGAAGATGTGCCTTTTTGTTGAAGTGTGTCAAAGTATGGGCAAGTGGAAATTCTGTTTATTATGTTATTGAGGTCGTCAAAAAAATCCTAAAGTATTTCCATTCTTTATTTCATTACCTGCGTAGATGTCTTCCTAAGTAAGATCCCTGGTACCCCATATCTTAACAATTTTGATTCCGTCAATTTAGTTTAGTTCTGCATTAACACTGTTGTATTCAGCAAGGCATCTTGTCTGCATCGTTATATTAAAACGGTCACAATAGTTGCAATTATTGTGAAAATGGTTAGTTTTTGAATTTTATATAATGGGAACGGATGGTCATCTTATGATCGTTAATCAATAAAGTATCCGATCTGGAAAACTACTGCTCTATTCAATACCGCCTGTTGGTCGGCCGCTGCTACATCTTCCCAATTATTGACCATATCTACATCATCCCAGCCTGCTCGTGTAAATTGTGTTGCCGTTCTCCGCCACGCCGCTGTCGATTGCCTGTCGAGAAAATCGGCTACCCTGTCCTGCAGTTCTCGGGGGAGGTCGTGGATGTTCGCCCCGCCATTATCCCCAGCCGCGCCACCATCATCATTGTCACTATCCCCTTCTTCCGAACTATCTTCTTCTGAACTACCTTCCCCTGAATCGCTAGCACTCAATTCGTTTTCATGGCCATCGTAATTTCCTTGCTCTTCTTCGCTACTGGTTTCAGGATCGCTGTCGAATCCTCCACCGTCAGCATCAACATTATCACCTAATACCTCCATTTCAAGATCGCCACCGCCACCACCAACTTCAACCGCTTCAACAGCCTCTCCAGCTATTGCCCCCTGGCCACCAAGAAATACCCCCCCTAATGCCCCTGCACCTTCACCAAGCGCCCAACCGCCCCAATTAAATGACTGATGGGCTTCCAACGCCGTTGCTTCGTAAATCAATCCCCCTATTCCGGCCCCGATAAACCCTCCACCTGCTGTTACATTGCCTGTTACTCCCAAAAATATTCCGCCCACAATTTCTGCGAGGTCGATGAGGGACGCAAATATCCATTCCCCGACGCCATGACCTGATGGATCGGCCAGATTAATTGGATCGTTCAATGTATAGGCATAACGGTTCAAAGCATTCGTTATAGTATGCCGACCGCCCAGTTGGGTGTCAGCCGTAATGAAACGTCCGATGGCAGGATCAAAATATCGCGCATTAAAATAAGCGAGACCTGATTCGTTATCGAATTCCTTGCCACCATAACCAGGCAGGTAAGGATTGAGCAACGGAACAGGTTTCAATACTCGGCCGAAAGGTTCGTACCGTGGCGAATCCAGTACGAGTCCATTTTCATCCGTGACTAATATGGTACTGTTTACCTGGTCGCGATCCATAAAATACAGATGTGGATTGGACACACCCTTTGTTGTTTCAACAGCTGCTGTTACGCCGTGAAGGCCTGGAAATAATTTAATCGCAGAAAGTATGTTGCCATTGTAATAGCTGATGTCGTTAGGAGTGAGATACACAATGTTCCCATTCGTACCACCTGATTTTTGCAATCGCCTTCCCCGCAAATCATAGAAAAATTTAAGCGATGCTTTTCCATCTACCTGTGTTAAAAGATTGCGTGCATCATATGAATACGTTACGGGCGTACCTGGCGAGTTAATACGTTTTGATTGATTTCCATTGCTGTCATATAAAAGTGTATACTCGTTGCCTTCTAAAGGAGCCACTTTTATAGTTGTACCTAGATATGATAATTTCCTGGATCCCGTAGACTGTATATTTCCCGCTTGGTCAAAACTAAATTGGTGTAACACTCCGTGCTCGTCGATCCATGTCTCCAACTGGCCAGCATTGTCATAGGTGTAAATATCAAGGACCTTTTTCGAGATAGTATCCGTGACTTTAACAACTCTTCCATAAATGTCGTGTTCGAGCGTCCGCGAGAACTGCGGTTTGCTACCATGCGCCAATGTCAGTACCTGGACCGTTTGTAATTGTCCCCTTTCATTGTACGACCAATTCCTGGTACTCCCATTTCCTGAAACAGCTTGCTGCGGCTTTCCCCAGGCATTATAGTTACTGTAACTTATAAGTAGTTGTGAAGGTGCATTAGCAGGAGTGAAATTCAACTCCTGTAATTGACCCATTCCGTCATAGGTGTATTCAGCACTGGACTTATCGTCGAAAAAATTTTGATGCAATCGCCCAGTAGGATAATAGCTTCTTGTTTGTTCCCGTTTGATACTGCCCATGATAAGTTGTAAATGTGAGCGCCTGCCATAGAGATCATATTCCTGTATCCACGAGCAAAGCGTTACTTCATCCTGGCAGGCGTCAATGCGCGCTAACCGCCCCATTTGATTTCCGGGCCCTGGTAAATCATAAGTAACCCGGTAAATTAATCCATCTGATAAAACGACTTTTACCGGCCGGCGCAGCAAATCCAGGCTTACCGTAACACTATTGCCATTAGCATAGGTCACTATTTTTGATCTCTCCGTCAGATCGTATTGGTTTTCCACCTGGCCGAATGCCGTCCCCTCCACATTCATTGTCATGCCTAGGGAATTATATTCAGCGGTTTGCGATTGTGCATCGGGCGGAATCGCTTTTTTCAACCGGCCGATCGGGTCATGTTCAAAATTGCTCACTCTCCCAAGTCCATCCGCTCTTTGTGTAATTCGTGGTTTTCCATTGACAAAATTGCGGCGTACCACGGTAATTGTCATATCCGGGCTTCCTTGTCCATGCACGGTAATTCTGTCCATTCCTTCATACCAGATCTTTGTAACAGCATTTCGCTTTTTTCCGGCAGGCTTTATACATTCGATCAATCTTCCCAATGGATCAAACTTCTTACTGACCCAGAAAATGGCGGCACCTTGCAAATAAGGTAAAGATCGTCTTATCACTTTATCTTTTGCATTTAGCGTCCATTGCTGCAACCTTGGCGTCACGGCTGGGCCGCCCTGTGCACTTGTTTGTATGGCATATTGCCTTCCCATTCCATCAAAGGACCGACTGATCACTATGAATATGGTTCCTTCCCAGTTCTGTAGCTGGGTAGTCTGCATAATAAAACCCGAACCGTTGTTGCCTGCTTCACGTATAATATGTTTTAAAATCACCTGGCCATTTGGTCCGGGGCCAAATGCTTTTAATACACGCCCCAGTCCATCCAGTTTCCATGTTCGCAACAGCCCTGCTGCATTTAAATGCATAGTCATCACACCAAAAGCCGCATCATATTCGTATTTGTCGGTTAGCATGACGGTATCAGAAGCTTTCCTTACTCTCGTATTTGGATATGTATAAGCCGTTTCAGGTCCAAATATGTAAGTAGTCAAAGCGCCATTGCTCCCAAGGACGGATTGTAGATTTCCATATTCATCACATTTGAACGTCTGAACAGGGCTGTCGTCCGGATTGGCTGAATTCCAATCCTTTCTCGTTTTTAATTTTTTAGTGTCGGGATCATAGGTCATTACAACTTGACCCAGTATTTTTTTTGCATTCGCATCTGCATATGCTGAAGACGTAAGTTGCAGGCCCAGTACCCAATTGACGATGTCGGTTTCAAAGGTTCGTTGAATGTATAAATCCGGCCCATTGCTATCATTTGAACGATGCATAGTTAGAATGTTGCCATAATCATCATAGGTGTAACTAGTGCTTCGTACAGATGGATCGCCCAGCAGGTCAGGAATAAACGTGGTTGTTTTCGATTTGAGACACACGGTAAAAACTCCATTATCATTTTTGAATTGGTAATCATTGGCGACTGTTTTTAATGGCGACGAAGCGCTCATCCAGCTTGTTGATTTCGTTACCGGCAGCCCGATCAGCGGGAAACTGCGGTGGTAACCAGTCATAATGATCGAAGAAGAATCTGTATCTGTGAAATAGGTTTTTGAAAACCCGAGCCAACCTCTTCCGTCCATGTCAACAAGCCCGTCCTGGTAATGCATTGCGCTTTCATACACATGCCCCACTCCATCAGATCGTTTGATCTTCCATACAAGCCGGTTGGGAATCTGGATTGCCTGTCGCGCCCAGTTTGACCCAAGTATTGAAAAATGATTGCCGCCTAACTGGACCGGTGAGAGGCTCGCGGCTGACACATTTCCAAAAAGCGGGGTATTGTGTCCATCAACTCCAGTTTCTAAAGATACAAGCGCATCGCTGCTATATACCCGTGTATCGATCACAGGCAGGTATTCAATATCGATGATCCCGCCAGCTCCATTGTCGATCTTTTTCACCAGATCAAAATCTCCTGTTGTTGTGCTGAAAACCTGGAATTGTAAAGAGGGTGAGCTGCCGTTTATTTGAGTTGCGAACAGAACATCATTCATTCCAGCACCCCTGATATCAGGTGTAACAATTGTCGAAAAATCTGTATTAATATTTGTATTGATCGTGGATTGGGGAACGAACGATCTGTTGCAGGCCAGCAGTGGCGTGATCACTGTATTGCCGGATCCATCGAGAACATAAAGAAGCAGATCCGTCCTTCCGTCTCCGGTTAGATTAACAGGTGAAATGGCCGACAACATGAAAGATCCCAGGTTAACAAGTGGGGGCTCCAGAACAGGGATTGCCATTTTTATGCCATCGCTCATGACGACCCTGAGGTAAACGTTGTTCCCATCCTGAAAAATCACAGCCAGGTCTGTAAGCCCCGTGTCGGATGTTATAACCGGTATTAGCTGTGCAAAATCATGGGATCCGATATTTAATTTCAAAGATTTTTCCGGTAGTGTAAATCCCGTACCGTTCGATAAAAAGCAGTAAATCTCAAGTTGATCCGATTGCACCCCGTAAATAAAATCCTGCATAGGTGACCCGGTAACACTGGCCGCCATAAGCATCGGAGGCCAGGCTGTATACATTGGGATGGCTGTGTCTACGCGATGTTGTTTTGTATAGGTTTTTCCATCAGTGATCATCAGGTAATAAGAAAAAGTTGCCATATCCTTTTGAAAAGGTATCAGGATATCTGTTTTTCCATCTCCATTAACATCCACCGGTACGATCGCAGGTACCAGGCCTTGCTCAATATCCAAATTGAGCGGCACAGGTGGTGAAACATTAAACGTGCTGTCTTCCCATTTAAGGATAGAATATACTAGCTGGTTGTTGTTTTCATATAAATAAAAAAGACTGGATACTCCATTCCCGCTCATATCCACGGTACCGAGCCCGTTGGAGTACCCATCAAAATTGCAATTCGTGGAGCCAACGATCGGGTTTTTAAAACTGCCATCTGCATTGGCGAGGAATACAGCATAGCAAAGATTCAAATTTGAATCAGCCCAGGCCCGGATCAGGTCCGTTTGTCCGCTTCCTGTCAGATCACCGGTTAGGTTCATGTAACGATCGGTAACAGGAATATTTTTCATCGGCGGCTGCAAGATTTGAGCTTCCAGCCATTTTTCGGGATCGGATGGTCTTGTGAATGTAACAGGTGGCAGGGAAATACCGTTGCCATCAGCCTCCGTTATTGTTAGAAGTTGGCTGTACTCCCTGACATTGGTTGAACTATAACCGAAGGTATAAGTTCGAACCAGGCGATCACCTATGTGAGTTGAAATCCGTTGGAGACGTTTGGTTTGCCAATGAGGAAAACCACCTGTATATCCTCCTACCTGATCCTGGCGATTTTCGTAATCGAATGTCACGCTGCGGGTTGGCATTAATTCGAGCGTTCTCGACGTGTTGCCGGTATAATTTATAACAGAGGGTCGGTTTGTTCCGTTTTCCGGGTCGGTTTCATATTCCACCTCGTAATAATTTCCGCACAGGTCGATTACCTTATTTAATGACCAGGTGCGTATCGACGTGCCTCCTGCTACAGGTACACGGGAAGAGGCTGATGCGCCATAGATCATTTTTTTCCCATTACGATTCGTCAATTCAAAATATTCAGGGCCGCCGCCCGCGTTGCCGTATGAAAAAATTCTTGAAAAGGTATCGCGTTCAGTGCGGTATTCGGTTCCATCGGCCCCATATTGACCAGAAATAGCTACCAGCCGTTCACCACCTAGTGCAAAACGGTCTTCTCCCGAATATTGAACGGGAGTCCAGGATTGATCCTGCGCCAGTGTTTGACCGGTGCGGGTGATGCTGGACAGGCCACTTAATGCAAAACCAGGTCCCAACAAACCGTTTAATTGATTACTTGTATATAAAACCGCCAATGAAGGTTGCATCTTATTGGTCCCTTTCGGTACTTTAATGGGGAAGTGATAAGCTGCTTGTCCGCTCTTAGTAATGGAGAATCTTCCATCGGATATACCGGCATAGGTATTGGTGGCCATACGTTAAAATTTCTTTGTAGGAATAATTCAAAAATATATTGACAAACTATAGTAAGTTAGGTGGTACTGGACAGTTGGGTGGCTTTCACCAGGTCGATGGTTGCTGTGTATGTACCAGAGCACTCATATAAATCGGGGCCGGTCCACCGCGATCCCATCCACAAATAAAAATCAACACGGAAATTGAACTCAACCTCGAAAGACGTTGCACCGTTTGGAGGTGGCGCAAAATCAAAATAGCTGACTATTACAAACTGGTCAGGCGCAGAAGAAGCACCGACTTGTGTGCACGAAACTGGGGTATCGTTATCGCTGTGGGTCCATCCACCATCATCCCGCATATCGAATTGGATATAGCTTGAAATTTGCGTATCGATCGGAATTACGCCAAATGCCTCAATACCAGGTGCACTGACCTGGGTCACAAACTGTTTATATTGGGGTTCCCAGGTAAAAGCGGGAGTTAGCGGCGAACCAACCTGCTGCGCATATGCCTGTGCTATTATCTGGTAAGAAGGACTATAACCAAAGTAGGTGCAGATATAATCACCTAAGTCTATACCCGGATCGGGTGGTGGGTAATTCGTCAATCTTGGTTGGGTAGGGTTTGCATTAACTGCCGGATATTGCATCGGTTTTCCATTCCTTGATGTGGAAATATTGAGCCCGTAACTAACATAAATTCCAAAAGGATCATTAAAATCCGGAACAAATGGATTTGCATTATTCATTCGACTGATGATAAAAACATGGTACCTGCCATCCCCTGGCGATTGCCCGAGGCCGTTTGCCAAAAAGATATAACCTGTGGCGTTTAATAAAATTGACATCGGTTCACCGCGAACATCGTTTATTGCAAACTGCATGTTTGTAACCATTGGTTGTATACTGCCGTAGGTGTTATATCCTGTAGGCCAGATATTATTTTTTGCTGGCCCGGGGCCAGTAGGAGTAGCACCACCGCAGCAATCAGCAGTAAAAATCCTGGTTTCCAGAAAACTTGCCATTTGCTTAGCATCGTGATTAGTGGCCAAATCCAAATCCGGTATGACTGTATAGGTGAATTTCTCAGCATCCTCTTTAGATTTTCGTGTGAAAATGCCTGTAATGGAGCTATGTAATGTTTTTCCTGTTATCCGTTGAAACTGGGCTCGGTGCTCTTCGGTCATATTGACAAGGCCCAGCGTTTTGTTTTGCCTGAGCACCTGCTGCCAGTGTATTTCATTTGCATCTTCTTTCACCGCGCTACAATCGAAAATTATTATATCTGAATCGACTGGCCACGAATGGCCCTCAAAAAGGGTCACATGTCCGAGATTGCTTGCAACGAGATGAATAAATCCGTTAAGCTGTGCCGTAAGGGCGATTTTGAAATCTTTACGCATTTGTTGGTTGTTGAGGATGACAAAATGAGAGGTTAGATTGTTTGTAGCGAGTGGCAAAACATAAATTTACCAACGTATCATCTATCCCACGTGCCGCTTTTACAAAGTATTTAAAGATAGGAAATTTTAATACCGTTAGTAGTTAGTTTCTTTACACATCGGGGGTTATGGATGAGTGTTTGTTTTCATACGGCGGGCAGGTTCGTCAGTCAGCGTTGTAGAGAACCTCGAAGTTGCAACTTCCTGAAAGCTTCGTCGATGCGTACCCGCCGGGATAAATTAAAAAACCGAAATTTTGTAATATTTCCGGAAAGCTTTTTTTAAATTATAGGGGTTGCTGCCGTTTTTTTTGGCGCGGGCGGGCATTCGCAATCCATGATTCGACATTAACGCTTAACTCCCTCCTCCCGACTCCGAACTCCGAACTCCTAACTCCCATTTCACAGCCCACAGCTCACAGCTATCAGCTTCTCCCTCCTCACAACTGACAACACAGAAAATGGCTTGATAGCAAAGCGGGATGCAATAGCGTCAGTGCACAAGTAAGAGAACAGGATAGTGTTGCAGGATGGTAAGAATGATTTGTTTGCCATCGGTAGTATTTCATGGCATCGGGCCTTGCGAACTTGTTCTGTTATCCATTTCAATTGGGGAACGAAATAAATAATCTCTGTTCTGCGGCATATCAATGGGCAGCTATGTCTGATAAAACCTAAAAGACCGTTTTTATGTTGGAGAATATTTCTCTGCATCAAGGCACTACTAATGGCGAACAAAAAGAAGAGGACCTATTTGCCTTTTTAAACAGGTTCAAGTTATAGGTAGTTGTTGTACCCGGAGAGACGAAAGTATATTTCAAAACATTGCTTTATTTTTCAAACGGAGGTCCTTTGAACTGTAAGTTGACTAGTTCAAACTCTTTTAGTTTGGCATTAAATCTATAGTTTATTGTGTAGTTGAACTGATGATCAAAGCCGTTTGAAAAAACAAAAAATAAAAACTCAGCTTTTTCCTTGTCTACCCATCCGGCCATATTAATGTAAATACGTGACTTCAGTTCTTGCTGTTTAATTGTACCAGCTTCAGGTGAAATCAGTCGAATATGTGTCTTTTCAATCGTCGCTGGTAATTCTATATCGGGGAAATCATCGGGCTGACCATTGTTGCGTTTTCCGAAGTACAGTGTATCGAAATTACTTTTAGTTCTTTTCCTGGCGTCTGTAATAAAATCTGAAATTGCCTGAGAATAGATTTTAGCCAGGTCAACCTTTGTCGGGAAATTAGCTGATTGTCCTAAGGAAGAAAAGGGCCATACAAAAATAAAAAACAAGAATCTTCTCATTTGTCAATGGATAAATTGTCTACTTAGGGCTTGGCTGTTGCAATTACCTGTAACTGCCTGGCTTGGCGACGTGGCGATATTCCGTGTAACGTCAGCCGGGACTGGTGCTGATCAAAGATATGCAGTTGAAAATAAATTCTAAAGCCTGGATTTATTCGTCAGAATGATATGGCGCAGCGCAGTGATATCGGTCAGGATTTAATCGTAAAGCCGCCTTCACGCCACCCCTTTGCTATGTTGGCAGTAGTTGAGCTTAACTCCTAATCGACTATCATTTTTCCCTTTGTTAAATAGTATGAATCCGATTTTCAAATCCACCGACAATAAGCAATGCTTCTAAATCCCTAAATACTTTTCAATAGCAGAAAATGTATTAGATCTGTATAAAATCACGCCATTACTATCTAGTAATAAGTAGGTGGGAAAAACATCTATCACCATTTTAGTCCGCATTCGGTCTTTGTTTTCATCCACTTCTCTATAATTCTTCCAGGGATATTTTTTTTCGTTTATATAATTTCTCCATGGTGCATGATTCTCATCTATCGATATCCCTAAGACTTCCACATTGGCGGTTCCTAATGCACTTAATTTCTTAATTATTGCCTGATGTTCCTGAATACAAGGCACACATCCAATGAACCAGAAATCCATCAGGTATCTTTTGTTGCCAGCAAGTTCAATAGAAGTAAGTATTTTGTCTTTGTTATAAAAACGAAACTTTGAAAAATCAATCTTGTTGACAGATAATATGGTTTCAATCTTTTTATAAGGGTTAAGTAAATGTGTTTTGATTAAATCAGTTTGAGTTAAAAGAATGGCAAATAGTTTTTTAAGCTCTTCTATATTGCTGATATTTCTACTTACATAAATGTTTGCCATTTCGATAGAAAACGGACTGTTTATTTCTTTTGTTATTGCTGCTAATAAAAAATTATTGACGGCTAATGAATCAGGATCACCAGCCAGCAAGTCTTTATACGCTTTCCTGAAATGAAGCGCCTTGTTATATAAAGCTGATCCGATGACAGTGTCAACCTGTATTTGTAGTTTGCCAGAAATTTTGCCTTTAATGGTCAGGTTTCTTCCATCCAGCCATAATTGAACCATTCGATGATCATTAGCTGCATAAAAACTGATTGCGTAAAGGTCATTGATACTGTCATTGAGATCGACGTTAATAGGGTTGGCATATTTTAGGAAATGAAACTCTCTATCTTGCGTAATGTTGGTCACCAGGACACTGTCTATTTTGATGTCAGAATCAAAATAGAGATTTAAATCCCCTGATTGCTTTTCTTTTTTATTAAAATTATAACCAATCAGTAAAGAAGATAGTATGATAATGGGTAAAGCTTTCATATGTTTTATTCCTTTCTTCTTGATTTAAATATTTTCTGTCGATTGAACATATCATTTTATACCAATGTCCTGAAATAAGAAAATCCCATTACAGTCATCTAATAAATTTACACATCTCCCGCAACATTTTCAAGTTGACAACCAGCACAATACTGTGCCCTCAACTTTTTGCCAACCGATTAAAATTTGGCGCACCGCCGGAATGAAATACCACCAACCCAGGCAATTCCCGCTTTCGTCAATAGGGAAAGAAAACAATTTGAATATAATTTATACTTGGATGCCCTGCCCACTTAATCAATGGCATTCAGCAGGGACTTATGCATTCAATAGTCAACCGCTCACCACAAATTAAGCATCAGCAATCGCAGAAAATGGCTTGATAGCATAGCGGGATGCATTAGCGCCGGAGCACAGCAAGAGAACAGGATAATGTTATAGGATGGTAAGAATGATTTGTTTGCCAGCGCTAGTATTTCATGGCATCCCAGTTGCGAACTTGTTCTGTTATCCATTTCTTTTGGGGAAAGAAATGGATAATCTCCGTTTAACAGTAGATCATTGGGCAGCTATGTCTGATAAAACCTAAAAGACCGTTTTTATGTTGGAGAATATTTCTCTGCATAAGCCGCTACGAATTGCAAACAAAAAGAGGATGAATTATTTGCTTTTTTTTACACAGTTCATTCTATGCAAGGTGAAGTGTTTTCTATGAATTTGCACAGCGCTGCTTACATTACGATCTTGCAAATTGAAGCAACGCAGCCATCTCATCCTTATCTGCTTTTTTCAATGCAGCTATATAATCTTCCCTCGCCTGTTTCGGGTCCTTATATGATTTTGCACCCCAGCTAAAGACAGGCTTGCCGAATAGATGACTCACGATCACATCCGCCATCAGCCTGGAATGCCTGCCATTCCCATTCGGAAAGCAATGGATGGATACGATCCGGTGTTTGAACCGGACCGCGATCTCATCCGCTGAAAAATGATTATGGTCTATCCAATATTGACAATCATCGGCCAGTCCCCGTAACAGGATAGCGACTTGTTTCCAATCACCACCGATATTCTTGTCGGTCAGCCGGAATTCACCGGCCCAGCGCCATACATCCCGGTACATACGTTTATGCAACCCCCGGATAAATGTTTCCGATAGAATAGCAGTGCTGTTGAATTTTTTCTGCAAGGTCCATTGCACAGCTTCCTCAATATTTAATTGCTCCGCCTCATTGAGTTGACCTTGTGTGGAGATATGCTTCAGCAAGAGCCCTTCCTTTTCTTCTTCGCTGAGCGGTGTTTGTCCTTTTCCATATACCAGGTCTAATCCCATAAAAATTTCGGCATTTCGTTCATGAATTCACTGATCTTCTCGTTCCGGGCATTGATCAGTCGCCCTTCATTGTTCTGTTGGTCTTCTAACCCCATGGTCGTACTGGTCCTGTTAATGATTTCTGCTGCTTTTGCGTGTGCAGCTTTCCGTACAATTCCTTCCAGGTTCCCTTCTTTGGGTATGATAGCATACACCAGTTTCATGTCCAAAGCTTCGGCTATTTCCTGTAATGATTTCAGGGTGATAGTTCCCTCCTGCTCTCTTTTTTCAAAATCACTGATCGAGGGAGGTTTTTTATGCATGCGGCGGGCCAGTTGACCCAGGTTCATACCAATGGCCTTCCGGATAGTTCTTATCCATCCTTCAGGTGGTACAGGGGGCAATCCAGCCTGGTCGATCCCAGCCAGTTGTTGGCTGACCTGCTGCAGCATTAATCGTTGTTTTCTTTTTGACATAAGCTTATAGGCTATTTTTATTTAACAAAAATAAGTCTATAAACTTACATTTTAAAATAAAAATTCGTTTATAGACTACTAAAATGAATAAAAAATAAGCTTACAGGCTAAATAACAAGCCATTGCCGGGTGTTTGCCAGCGGTAGTATTTCATGGCAGTGTTCCTTGCGACGCTCCGTTCGGGGGCATATCATTGGGCAGCAATATCTGATAAAACCTAAAAGACCGTTTTACGTTGGAGAATATTTCCCTGCATTAATCGCTACGGAATGCGAACAAAAAGAGTAGGGCTTATTTGCCTTTGTACACAGTTCATGTTGTGCGTTCGTTCTTCTTCTTACTGGTCTGATTTTTTGTAAATGTAAGAGTCTAAGTCGTCTGGTCTTATTTGTGCCTGTCCTCGATTGTAATAGTTAAGAGGTACACTAATTCTAATACCTTCCTTTTGTAATGGCAAAACCGTATGAGGAATTTGTCTTGCGTCAAATAAGATAAGAGTGCCACTTTTCGGGTAAATTGTTAATGTTTCTTTTGGTAACTTAAATATTAATTCGCCACCTTCATTTTCATTATGTGTCGTTACGAAAAGTACACCTGTCAATGGGTTACTGTCAACGTGCCATTCATATCTTGCATTCTTTCCTTTGAGTAGATTAATATTTGTACCTGATTTTATATTTTGGGCGAAGTCATAAAGTCCTTTGAAATTATTATTTGCAAATTCCAGAAAATCTATTTGATAAAGTTTGTGAAGCCAATTTAATTTCTCTGCAATGACATCTCCTTCTACAACGTAAACTTCTGCTGCATCACTATTTTCTGGTTCTCTTGATGTTGAAGATTTGCCGTCTAATTTAACAAGATAAGAATCTTCTTCGGCAACTTTTACAATTTGAGCAACCCAATTTTCGGGTAACAAACCTAACTCAATGAGATTAAATGAGGCGTATGTATTTGATGTGTCAAACATTGTAAATTATTTTTTACTAGCCGTAATTATCAATTCGTGACTAAGATTTGGGAATAATTTTGAAACGAATAAATTAATTTTCCAAAGCCTTGGGAATTTTGAAAAAAAAGAAACTCCTCCCAAAGTATTATAGCCAACAATACTGATGTTTGTAAAGTCTGGTTGGAATAACTTATGAAGTTCTGACTTTGTAAAGACCCAAGAATAAGAAAATCCATTTGATGAAATTCCTCTTGTCTTATATTTTTCTTTTTTTCCAAATTTAAGATTGAGGATTCTTCGCATTGAATACCTACTTATAACAGAGATAAGTATAGTGCCTTTATCATCTAAAACCCGTGAAATTTCATTTATTGTTTTTTCAACATTATCAGTATAAGAGAACGCAGTAAAGATACTTAGGACAAAATCAAATGTTTTTGGCTGAAATTGTTGCAAATTGCTCATTCCAAAATTAAACGTTACAATGTTCGGATGATTTTTCTTAAATACACCTAACATTTCATTTGAAATATCAATACCAGTGTAGCTGAATTTTGTATTTAGTGAACTACACAATTTATAGCCTAGTCCAGTACCACATCCCAAATCCAAAACTTTTGTAAATGGATTCCTATTTGCATAGCAAATTCTTTGAAGAATAAATTCATTTTCTAAATTGCTCCAATTGTCTATGTATGTATTGCTATAGTTGGATGCAACACCTCCCCAGTATTCTTTATTATTTTCTTCCCATTTATCAATCATAGCTATGCGGTCAAATCATTTCCTGTTTTGGATTTATAGTAGGTTATGTCTAAAGGATGTGTGAACTGTCTAAGTTTTGTAAATATTTTATTGTAAAAAGCTAACGATTCTGTTTCAATTATTCCCCTAATTTCTTTATCAGAAAAAACGTCTTTAGCCACAACAAAGTCGTCAAATGCAAGAAAGCCATTTGCAATTTCTCTCAATAGGGCTTTAGGGATTTGGCTTTCGTAAGCATAGTAGGTAAAATAGTATTCACTTATTTCATTGTGAAGTATTTGTTTTTGAATGGGTACTATGTTTAAAAATTCTACTACTTCAGATTCTTTGATTATAAAAATCCGTTCAACTGGAATTTTTCTATTTGATGCATTGATATTGAGCTCTAAAAATAATTTCTCTTCGTCACTATCAGTCCATTCTAAAGGGTCGCTAATTGAAGCTGCCCAAATTCTTGAAACTGCCATTTCTAATAAGGAAAATAGATAGACATAATAAACATCTTCTTCAATTTGGCTTACAATTTTATGCTTTCTTAGTTTGCTAAAGGATGTGTATATTTTTTTTGTTAGCTCCTGATTTGGATGGTTTAAAATATACTTCTTTCCAATTTTAGTATTTAGGAAATGGGTTACTTGGCTTTGAATTTTCCTTTGCTTGCTGTTGCCGAACTTTAGTGATATATAGTTAATCGTATTTTGAATTTTTTTTATTACCCATAACCTTATATTTGGAAACATAGCCAATACACCTCCGATAATTGTCAGAAGTATCCCTAATAATTGCACAGTTTGGTTTTGCAAAAAACTCTGTACAAAAGATGATGTTGAAGTGCTATCAGGTGGCATATGCTTTATTTATTTAAATCATCGAATTCGTACTTTGATAAAGGGTCTGAACATAAATAGCCTCCATCGGTTATTAATGTGGTGCCATTTATAAAAGAGGATTCATTTGAAAAAAGAAATGCTACAACATTGGCAACTTCATTACCGCCTCCCAGTCTACCTAATGGTGTAAGTTCTCTTGATTTATTAAAAATTTCATCTGTGTCCATTTCCCCACCAATCCAACCCGAAGGCAAAGCATTTACTCGAATTTTTCTTTTGCCTAATGTATTAGCCAAACTCTTGACAAGGTTATGAATAGCTGCCTTAGTTGCAGAATATGCAGACGCACCGTAAGAACCTCTGTATGCTTCTGTACTTGTTATTATAATGTTTGAGCTATCAATATTCATTTTGTCTTTTAACTCGTGAATCAGGTAATTTGGTGCTGTTAAGTTTATCGCTAAACTTTTGTCCCAAATACTATGGTCAAATTTGTCAGGATTTTCCATATCGAAGAAAAATTGGGCGAAAACAAGTCCGTCAAAGTTTGATGAAACTGATTTAATAAAATTGTTCATCGAATCTTTAGAAGATAAATCAACTTCTTGTAGAGTTAGTTTGTCGCTCTGAAACTCATTTAATAAAACTTTGGCATTGTCTGAATATTCTCTATCAAATGTTCCGATTACAAAAATCCCATCGTTTATCATCCTCCTTGTTATTGCTTCTGAATAACCTGGCTTAGCCGCTCCAATTATTATTACACTTTTCATTTTGAATTATTTTAATGTCAAATTTAGTATTTCTTATTTAGTGATTTGTTAAGCGATTTGTTTGTAGTTCGTAGGGTGTTTCACAGAATGACGCACAACGGTACGGCTTGGCGATGTGGCGGTATTTGAAATCGTCAGCCCGTAACTGCTGCTGAATAAAGTTACAAAAGATGATGATAAGAACTACAGCTCGGCGTTATTCGTCGGCTGGAACTGGAGCCGATTAGCGAACAAAAAGTTGAGAATATATTCGTCGCTCCGCCATATTGCCAAACCGCCTGTTGTGCGTTCGTTTCTCGTCTCGTCAATCTGTTAGGCCAGCAAAAGCTTTGTCAGGGTTTTTTGAAACAAGATACTTAACATTGTTTGCTCGTCTAACTTGGTTTTCTCCTGCTTTTTTTGATATTGTCTGAGCCAACAATTCTCTTGACCTTAAAGTTTTATATTGAATAAGTGCTTCATAATATTTGTAACTTGATCCGTCAAAATAATTGTCATGTCGTAAGTCGTTTGTTACTTCTTTTTCAACTATTTCAAATAGGTCGGGATGAGGGAAATTAGTAATAGCGTCAAATACAAAATCTTCTCCGATTAATCCTTCTGTTTCATAAACGTTCTTAATGATAGAAATATCGTTTGAGTTTTTGAATTTTGCCAATGCCGGCAATGCTTCAATAACACCTGTCAGAACAATTTCTCTAAGTCTATTGTAATAAGTGTCCTTGTGCGTTAAACTCTCCAGCATATAATCTCTGGACTTAAACTTTATTTGGTTATAGTTAGATTTCCTTATTAATATTTCATTTCCATAAAGCATTAGTGAGTCAATAAAGTCTCTTTGGTGATTATTGATTTTGTATGATGATGAAGAGTCATATGGAAAATAACCAACTTGTTCAAGATAAAAATCTGTCACATAGCATGGGTCAACCATGCAACCCATAATTCTTTCAAATTCGCCTGTATCATTGATATGTCTTGTTAATATGTCAAAGATTTTCGGACTCTTTTTTTCTACCAGGCCTTGAAAAGCATAACTCCGAACGACTGGACTTTCATTGTCGCACAAATGAAGAAGCTCGGATTCTGAACTTTTAGCTAACAGTGTCTCATATCTAGCCCATTGAAGCGATGAGTCAGCCGTTAGTCCAACAAACTTGTATTCAAACATTTTATAGTCAGCCATTTTCCTGACCACTTTGTCCAACGAGGGGCTTTTGTCTTTACATGATTGTAAAAACAAGAAAAGCAATAGTGGTATCGTGAAGAGTCTCCTCATGAAATGACGCACAACTCATGAATTTACGAAACTCCCGGCACATTTTCATATTGACAATCAACACTAAATTGTACCAGTTGCTTTTTCGAAACGATTAAAATTTGGCGCACCTTCGGGATGAAATACCACCAACCCAATTCCTCCTTTCGTCAATAGTGAAAGAAAAGAATTTGAATATAATTTAACCCCAGATGTCCTGCTCAATTAAACAACGAATGCCGCAAGAACCCTTTCCACAAATTTGCATCCATTAAACCAATTTAAAAGTAAGTGTCTGCTATGAATCCCCGCTTCAAGCTTATTTAAATAAAGAGACAACTAGTATACTAAAAAATAGACCAGCCTCCGGCTGGCCTATAGATTACTATTACAGATGTCCACTCATTTAAGTAAGCCTGAGGCTGTCTCCTCCTTTAGGACCGGTCATTCAACATTCATCATTCATAATTCAGCATACACTCCCTCCTCTAAACTCCGAACTCAACATTCAACCTTTATCATTCAACCTTCTTCTAAACTCCCCCGTCCCCATCCCCACCACCGTCTTAAACGCCACCTGAAAATTCATGCCTTCAGTATACCCCACGAGTTCAGCAATAGTGGCCAGGGTATAATTCGTTTCCCGCAATAATCGTTTAGCCTCCTCGATCCGCACCCTTCGCGATAATTGGAAAACCGATTCACCATACGTGGCACGAAAAACTTTGTTGAGGGTGTAGGAATTGGTGCCGATCTTTTTCGCCAGCGCGGGGATCGAATCATAACAGCGCAGGTCAGCTAAAATAGTGGCGCGGGCAGCAGCAGCAATGTCCTTAGATGTAGGAACAGAAAAGTCAACCATAGATTTTAAAAAGCTCCCCTCCGCATTTGCCTTACGGGGCAATGGGAAGAGAGCAGGTCACCAACCAAAACAGAAATGAAAAAAGTTAACCAGGACGGATAATATCGGTCATTCATAATTGTAATAAGGTCTTCAACATTTCATCATCTCAACAACTAAACATCTCAACCCCTCAACCCCTCAACCTCTCAACTACTCCACATCTCAACCCCTCAACATCTCAACCCCTCAACACCTCAACACATCTCCTGTATTGAATAAAATAAATATACAATCACACAACCCCGATCAGCATTAAACTATTTTAAGAAATTCGCTGACCCTTTACTTTACTCAGCATCACTTCACTCATACCGATCCACGACGCTAAATATTTAGCAGGGATACGCAATAAGAATTCCGGATAATGCTCTTGCAGCCATGCATACCTTTCGGTGGCCTGTTGCATGCGTAATCCAAATAATTGTTTCGCGGTAAGCCGGTAATAATTTTGCAGGAGCTCACGACCTGTCCAGTTGAATTCAGGATAGGTACGATAGATATAATACAGATCTTCATAGCTGATGCACCAGAGACGTGAATCTTCCAGTGCCTGTATATATTCATGGCTCGCGGTACGGGTATGAAAACTTTCAAGGGAAACGATCACATCCTGTTCTTTCATGAATGCCGAACAAACTTCTGTATTCCTTTTCAAATAATAGCTGCGGAGTAATCCCTGTTCAATAAAATAAATATGCCGGCAGACATGTCCGGCTTTTAGCAGAAATTCTTTTTTGTTCAATTCCCGTAGTGTCATTACCGAAAACAGGTGATCCTGGAGGGCGGGCGACAAGGGGTGGAACTGTTGTAAAAAATGCAGCACTTGCTCCATGCTTCAAAGTAAATTTCAGGCCATGCCAGGGTATCATTCAAGTGGTAATTCCAATTTATCATTCGGGATTTTTAGGAGAATTACGACCGAATGAACAACTGGTTATCCCGTTTGGTAAATCCGTCCCGGATTGGCCGCTATACCTTTTCGTAAACCTTAACGATGGACATTCGCAAACATGCTCCCCCCATCATTGCAGCCCTGCTGATCTTATTATTTGTATACACGGCCACCAGTAAATTATTGGACCATCAAAAATTTTACGCCGTTCTTTCTATTACGCAGGGTATTAATAAATACGCTTCTATAGTTTCCTGGCTATTACCATTGACAGAAATAGCCATCTCTATTCTTTTATTTATTCCGGCCTGGAGAAAATATGGATTTTTATTTTCTACGCTGATCATGGCCATCTTCACATCTTACATTGGAGCGATGTTACTATTTGCCTCAAAGCTTCCCTGCTCTTGTGGAGGTGTGCTCAGCAACTTAACCTGGACTGAACATTTATTATTCAATTTCTTCTTTACTGCTATCGCCATTGCCGGTTATCATCTCGAAAAAAACAAAGAACGATTTATTGCAATAAACAGGATCAGCCGAACACCTGTATAAACTAGTAGGCAAATTTTAAACAACTAAATTATCAATCATGAAAAAGTATTTATTAGGATTGTTCGCCGTTGTACTGGCCATTGGTTTCAGTGCATTTACGGCGCCGGAAAAATCAACAAGCGGAAATTTAAATGAAGCGTATTGGTTCTATGTTGAATCAAATCATGGTGCGGATGCAAGCTTCACCAATTCAACGGCTACGTTCATTGCATACACGGAAAACGCACCTGCTATGGATTGCAGCGGTGCCGGGAACAAATGTGTGATTAAATTTAATCCAGGAGACCTCAATATTATCACTCCTGGGGTTGAAGCAGAGATCGATGATGCCGGAGGCACAAGCCCAAAATCACCATTAAGCGTAGGTAGAGAAAGAACAGGACTATAAGCTTTTTTACCTGATAATGAGAGACTGACTCAGTCTCTCATTATTTTATAAGTTCCGAATCACCAATACAGGCATTTCCCTATATACTTCATGAATCGCAAGTCCATACGGCTTCAAAAAATCACGGAGCACATCAATGGATTTGGAAAGCTTCAATTTTTCAGAAGGAATTGTAATATCTACATTGCCGGTATAATTTGTGCCATCTATGAAACGGGAAAAACGATCCTGGGCATAAATGACATTGAGAAATTCATTGGCCAGTAATTTCATTTTCACATTTTGATACAACCAATAACCACCATTTTCAGTATGCTTTTTCTCCCGCTTGCTGACCCCTCCTTTTGTCTTTAAAGTTTCATTAATGGTGGAATCAGTAAGCATATAACATTTAACTTTTCTGATCTCAATTGAACTTTTCATTTGAAAGTAACGGTCAAGATCTTTTTGCATAAAAGATAACACTGATGCTGAGTCATTTACCCTGCACTTTAATCCATAACAATAAGTGTTTGATTGAAGCCAGTTGGTTACTTCATCAACGGAGCCATTAAAATAAAACCTGCGGGTATCGCCGTTTTCAATTAGTATACGGCTATTTGGTATAATGGGAAAAGAGTCCAGCGTATTTTGGTACGCATACCTGTACATTTCTAAAATTGACTGGTTAACCATACTAACCCCTCTTTTAATTTTACCGGGACCAGTAATATCTTTCACGATACCCGAACCACCCTGGCCAATTTCAATATGCGGCATAAAAAAAGAATACATGGCTTCATCATCTCTTATCGGGCTATCATCACTGACCCATGACAATGGGTCATCCATCTGCATTTCCCGGTGAATCTTTTCATCAAACTTAGGTTTTCTTCCTGCCACTAACATTTCGATTGTAGCAGCATTAGTCGAACTGCTATAAGCCATTGCTTCAAACACCTGGTTCTTATTGATCCAGACATGGGTGGGTACACCAATAAATGGAAACAACTTATGAAGTATAGTATCTCCCGTAATACGTATTAATTCATTACCGGCCTTGATCCATTGGCGTGCTGCGGGATTATCTTTAAATTTAACCCACAACTTTTTTACTTCTTCTTCTGTATTGTGTGTTACCAGGATAACTTTAATTTTATCACCAAACTCTTTTTGAAAGGTGGCCATCTTTGGCATAGCAACAATACAGTCAGTACATCGTACACTCCAAAAATCCAGCAAGATCACCTGACCTTTAAAATCACTGAGCGTTGAAACAAAAGATGAATCACCAATCCGCATCGTTAATGGTATAGCGGGAACCTGCTCTCCTTTTTGTAAGGGCCAAAACTTTACGAACTGTCCGATAGAATTGCTTACAATTATTACAATTGCAGTAATAACGAAAAATATTTTTTTCATAAAATTAGTACCCTGGGTTTTGCACCAAATATGGATTGCGGTTTAACTCTGTCAGCGGGATGGGAAATAATTGGTCGGTAGATTGCCAGTTGGGTGCTTTGGAGATACCGAATACTGCATTGGCCCTATCCCAGCGTTTAAGATCAAACCAGCGATGCCCCCCCTCTGCAAAAAATTCTACCCTTTTTTCCTGTTCGATTGCCAATAAAACAGCAGTGGATGTTCCACTATTGATCACTGGAAGTCCTGCCCTTTGTCGAATAAGGTTTAAATCAGCAAGGGCCAAAATCAATTTATCCTGCATTGCCCTGGCTTCACTTCGGATCAGGTATTGTTCTGCGAGCCGAAAGACAATATAATATTCTGATGGTACCGGGTTGGCATCGGATCTTAATTTATACTTATGAGGGTACCAGAAAGTTTGACCCGTAACGACCTTTGATCTCATCCAATTACCATTGACTCTTCTGTTATCACCCGGCTCAAAGGATAATAATAACCCGTTACTTAAAGCATAACGGGGTCGAACAGACGCCGAGCTGGTAGGATTAAAGATTTGTCCTTCCGCAGTATTAAAGTTGGGTTGAATTGGACGCAACTGCAAGATGGCTTCCTTACTGCCGGCAAGAAAAACAGCATTTAAAACTGGTTCAAGCGAATACATAGCAGAACTGATTACCGCTGTTGCCATTGCCTCTGCTTCGGCCCAACGTTCTTCGTATAAAAGTAATTTGGCAAGAAAAGCGGTGGCGGCCATTTTATTGAACCTCACTTTTTCTCCCGAGGGATAGTGGGTGGAAAGTTGCTCTCTTGCATTCGAGACCTCTATAAGTAAACGGGCCATCACCTCCTCTTTAGCCATTCGCGGCAGGATAGCATTTTGGGTATAATTGATAGTAGTCACATAAGGCACCGCACCAAAAAGATTAACGAGGTTAAAATATAACAGACTACGGATTACCCTGCACTCTCCAAGCAGTTGATCTTTCAGTGAAGGAGTAATGTTTTTACTATTGGTTAAACCATCAATGCAGGCATTGGTTTGGTAAATTAATTTATAAGCCTGCAGCCATAATGCGTTATTGGGAGCATTTTCGATTGAGATGCCATTACTTTGAAATTCATTTTCGGCAGCATTGGTAAAGGCTGTAGTAAATAATTCATCAGCCGCAAGACCGGTGTAAGCCGTGATACTTCCGTTTCCAAAACTTAGAGAAGTGGAAACATTCATCATCTCTGCATAAATCCCTGAAACTGCACCAATGGCATTGACACTATCTGAAAAAACCGATTCAGTGACCAATTGATTTTTGGGAAGGCCCACATCAATCATTTTTTTACAGGAACTGCATAGGATGCCGCAAACGATTATTAGCAGGAGGATAGATTTGAAAATTTGCATAAAATAAAATTTAAAAATTAAACTGAACACCAACAGTAACAATACGGAAAGGCGGCACCGAATAAAAACTCATGGTCTCCGGATCATTACCTTCGTAAGAAGTAATGGTGAAAAGGTTCTGTGCTTGTAAATAGATCCTGCATTCATCCATTTTCATTTTACGAATAAGATTTTTCCCTAGCGAGTAAGAAAAGGACAGGGTTTTCAGACGCGCAAATGATGCATCGCCATAGGTATTCGAAGCATTACGTGATCGCCGGGCAGCATCTGCTGTTAAACCAGTCTGCTGGCTTGTTAATCGTTGTACCATTGAAACTTCTCCAGGTTTTCGCCACCGGCTATTCAAAGCAGCGGGTTGGTTTCCATAAGTTCCGGGAACCGTTTGATTGACTTGCCCGGTATATAGGGGACCTTCTTGTTTAGTAAATTGGATAAAAAAGTCCAACTGGAAATTCTTCCTGTTGATACTGTTGTGCATCCCACCTGTAAATTGAGGAGTGGCATTTCCGATAACTTTATAGTCGCGAAATGCAACAGGATTGCTGGTTATTCCATTGACGGATTCAAATTCATAGATCCCCGTAAGAGGGTTGACTCCTACGGCGATAAATTTATTCAGCACGGATAGTGGTTGCCCAATTATATATTCATTTACATAACTTGAATTTTCAATCCCGGGGAATGCAATGACTTTGTTCCGACTGGTGGAAAAGTTCAACTGGCTGGTCCAACCGAAAAGTTGTTTTCGGATCAGGCTTATCTTGGTGGAAAATTCAAACCCCGTATTTTGAACAAGGGCAGGAAAATTTCCGATGACTCCATTGAACCCAGTTTGAATAGGAAGATTATAGATCGCCAATTGATTTCCGCAACGGTTTCGGTAGGTGGCAAAACTTGCTATGATGCGATCTTGTAAAAAACCGAATTCGAGAGCAACCTCCAGCTTGCGGGTTTCTGACCAGCCAAATCCGGGATTATAAAGATTCTGCGGTACATACCCCATAACGGACTGATAGGGATATAAGCTCACCCCCCACCTGGACAGGTATTGATAATTTCCAATGCCATCATTTCCCGTCGTACCATAACTGGACCTGAGCTTGCCATAGCTAAGCCAGGGAATATGTTGTTTGATGAGCTTAGCATCAGAGAATATCCAACCGGCACCGATGGAAGCAAAGTTTCCAAATTGTTTGCCGGGTCCAAATCGACTGGAGCCATCTCTGCGACCATTCAACGTAAGAATATACCTGCGGTTCAAAATATAATTGATACGGCCAAAAACACCAGCATATTTATAGCGGTTAAAACCATCACTTACTGAACGGGTAGCTGCCCCGGCTATGCTACCTAATAGAGCATCGTTTGAATAATTAGAACCTACAATACTGGTGGCAAAATTTGAATTATGTTGATAGGTGGCCCCAAGGAGGAATTCAACTTTACTTTCACCAAACTTGGTTTTATAGGTAGCTTGAGGCTCGATGATATAAGTATTATAATCATTGCTCCCAAAACTTGCCATAGAGATTTTGTTTGCGCCAGGATGAAAACTAGCCTTTGGTAGTTGTAGAATTTCATCATTATTCAAAGTATTATACCCAAAATTGCTGCGGATAATTAATCCGGGCAGGAGTTCGTAGCTGAGTTGTAATCTGGAGATGAGATTCCTGCTGTTACTTGAATAATTTTGTTTTAAGTATCCCAAGGGGTTCTCATCAAGGATGATTCCATTGTACTCCCAATTAATTTCACCTGTTTGGGTTAGAAGATCAGGATAGTTTGGAGGCAACCGGAAAGCAGTAAGCGCATTTACGGATCCTGGAACATCATTGTGTGTGTAGGAATAGTTGGAGGAAATTTCGAGCATTAATCTTTTAGTAGAAGACTGGTGTCGTAAATTAAAATTAAAAGAACCCCGCTGGCTGCCAAATTTCCCGGGAAAAATATTGGATTCGTTACTATAGCCCGAACCCAGGATAAATTGAGTAGCAGCGTTGCCACCTGAAAAGGAAGCATTCACACTAGTAGTATTTGCAGTCCCTCCAAAAAAGTAATCCATCCAATTGGTTGTACGGGTGCTATCAAAAATAGTTAAGTCAGGAGCGTAACCCGAACTACCGGCCAAAGCATTTGGGATAATACCATCATTTGAAAATGCTTCTTTTCGCATTGCCAGGTAGTCGGAAGTGTTCATCATCGGCATTGTTCTGGTAACCGTACTGGCACCGGAATATATATTGAGGCCAAACTTTGGCTTGCCTTCCTTTCCTTTTTTGGTTGTAATCAGAATTACACCATTGGCCGCACGGGAACCGTAAATAGCCGTAGCATCTGCATCTCTTAACACTTCAATACTTTCTATATCTGCAGGATTTATTGACTGAAAAGGGCTCATCCCGCCATAGGAATTATTATATAATTCACCTTCGGCAGAAGCGATGGATTGGTACAAATTGATATTAGCATTTTGGGGAGCAAATGGAACACCATCAATAATGAACAATGGTTGATCAATGGGATTGATAAAAATTCTTTCGGGATTGGAATTGATTGAATTTTGTCCACGTATCTGAACCGTAAAAGCAGCACCCGGAACACCACTCGTTGAAGTAACAATTAATCCCGGCACTCTTCCTTGTAATGCAGCTAATGGATTTTGTACCGGTTGCTGGCTAATTTCAGCAGCACTAATTTTACTGACACTTCCGGTAGTGAATCGTTGCGTCGTCGTACCGTAACCAATGACTACGGTTTCATCTAACACACCTGTCCTTTGAGATACTTTGATGGTCAGGTATGATTGCTGGTTAATATTGATTTCCATTGGCATAATTTCAGCGCCACTTATCAGTAGCATACCAGTGGGATCAACCTGTGCAAAAGAGAATTCTCCTTTCGAATTGGTAGTGGTGATCAAAGCAGAATTTTTGACCCGCACAGTTATCCCGGCAACTACTTCGCCTTCAGCATTAATAATTTTACCACGAAGAGGTTGTTCAATATCGGCAACCGACTTTTTTTCATTGTTGACTTTTAGAATAATATAGCGGTCATCCATCGTGTAAGACAACCACTGCCCTGCCAAACAAATTTTGAGCATCTCTTCAATCGTACCATTCTTTAATTCAATACTCACCGGCTTCGCCAGCGAAATTGCTTCTTTGCTATACACAAAGCGAAACTTAGTTTGCTGTTCCACAATCGCAAAGACCTTTTCCAACTTCGAATTTTTTACCGAGAGGTTAATGCCCTGTGAGAATCCACGGGCAGATAATTGCATAGAAGCAACCGTTAGCAGGAGGGCCAGCAACTTCATCGCTAATAAGGTTTTTAGTTTTGGTGAAAGGCATGCCTTTCCTTTGCAATACACGGGCTGTTGCATACATTTGTTTTGTTTGGGTTATACAATGATTCAGTCTCGCCGACTTTTAATTTGGGATAACCTGGACAAAATTGAGCGGGTTTCGG
>LNFM01001270.1_pt1 | contig 58169 bp, 99 predicted proteins | sample 596031 | NCBI WGS metagenome assembly LNFM01 (sample SAMN04254537, study PRJNA301005) | activated carbon metagenome | isolation source: dual media filters at the Ann Arbor, Michigan drinking water treatment plant | place: USA: Ann Arbor | reverse complement strand
GATCAGTGAAATCACGGCTATTCCAGTCACCCTTAATCTGCAACTTACGCGGATCAATTTGGTAGAACTCCTTGCGAGTACCCATTTCCTTAAGTGAAGCCATTTTACATTCTCCATTGGTTGAGAGTGATTTGTTTATGGACGGTTTAATTATTTAAGTCAACTATTATTTTAGATATTCTTGCAAAGAACTTTGTTAGTTTGACGATACAGAGAAACTAACTCTTGAACGCGAAACTTAACGCTGAGCATTTCGATATGAGAAAGAGTGCCTTCAGCGCGATAGCGCCGCAATGACCTGATTGCATCCCGAGCATTCTCACGGCGCATTTCAATCACTTGTGCATTGCGGCGTTGATCCCAAGTCTTAGACATTTGTTTATCTCCGTTGCTGATAAATTAAGTTATAAACGTATCAGCAATCCATGTCAACATCTATTTTTAAATTATTTAATTAATTTCTATCAAATTCTAGCAATTGATGCCTAATCATTCTTCTAAGCAAGTCAGCTCTATAGGCTTTCCACCATTCTGTATTCATAGAGCTACCATTAATAACTCGCTCAGCATGTTTAATACTTTCGTCTAATTCAGACAAATATGGGCAAACATACGTCATTTCAAATATTTCCCTCCTCCAGCCTCAACCGGCCTATCAAATCTAGCACTATTGCCAGCCTTAATACCTGCTGCTGCATCTTTTTCACTAAGCCGCTTGGAAGGCCCTCTAGACTTCACCAAAGACATATTCAGCTCTTTTACTATCAAGTCTTGGGTTATAGCCCAATTCTTGGGAGCAAGCTCAGCAAGCTTCTCATTAATTCTATGAGTACAACCTGCAACAAAGCTAGCTGAAGTCAGGTTATTGCTATGAAACGCTCCCTTATTCTTAATCAAATCCTTCTGATACTGGCGCAAAGCACGCATGACAAAGCGCTGGAGCGTATCTAGCAGCCATGTTGCAAAAATGATATCGCTAGGTTTACCAGCAAAGCAGATAGTCTGCTCACGGTCCCTAAAGGCCTTTGTGCTGGTAAATTTACCTACATTGACGCTTAAACCCTTTTTAATATCGTAAGGGTCAGAAACAGCCGTTTTATGAACTTCAGCCTTTTCAGCGGCGTTAAGCTCGCTTTCATCAATGTCATAAGCCGCCATCAGTTCCCTAGCCTTGGCTAGGAAGGCCATAATTTCTGCTTCAGTCCTGCCCTCAGTATTGAGCATGGCTCTGACTTTTTCGAGCATTTTTTTGCGGGCTGATGAAGTCATAATTAGGCGCTCCTTCTCTTATTTTCTGTCATTGCATCCCAATACTGCTCATTCCAGCAAGCCCACCAGCCTTCATCATAATCATGACCTACAAAAGTACCATCATTTTCATGAAGTTTTGGGCGATTGTCGCGGCAATCTCTGAAGCCTTTAGCGTACATATGGGAAGCTCTATCAAGAATGCACATAGGCTGTACTCCAGTTAGAATACAGCCTATCTATACGGTTAAAAAATTAAAGTCAACTACTTATTGTCAATTTTTCCATCTAATTTGTCCACCAACCCAAAGCACCAATCCATCAGGCCAAAGCTCTACTTTGATTGTCCCAAAAGTATCTTGAAATCGAGTGCTATGAGAAACAAGCTCAATTTGTCGCTTAGGCTCAGGCTGTTCAAATTTAATCACTCCTAAAACTTCTAACGCTTGTACTAATGTTTCAGGATGTACAATACCATGAAGCTTTTCAGCAGCTTGACGGCGCGTCATATCTTTAATTAATACAGTCACAATTTCCCCTCCAAATAAGTAATCAACGTATCCCTAGCTTCAGTCCAGCTATAACAGACTTTACAATAATAGCCAGCTCCAGCAAGATACTCCATATACTCAATTTGATCTAGCTTAGCTCCTCCGTTATGATGCCGTCTATACTTTTCATGCTTCATTTCGATAAAGCAGCCATAATATTTAGGCCCAATGGCTCTACCAGATACACAAGGCAAAAATATATCAGGAACGCCGCTCCTCGTACCAGTACCCACAAACTTAGTTGCCTCAGCAATATGCCGGGAGCCGCCGTTTGGAATGGCAAACATCCATTGCAATTGTGGGTAGCGTCCAGCAATGACTTCATCAGCAGCCCAACAGAATAAAGCTGCCTGATGCCCATCCTCTGAGCCACTAGCAGCTAAATCTTCAGGAGTGATCTTCTTCCCCTTCTTAGGAGGATCAGGCTTGAATTTTGGCGGATTGCCCCAAGTCATTTGATTTTAATCTCAGGATAAGTAAAATGTGGGCATGTCGTATATACTCCATGTCTACCATCAATAGCACAAGCATATAAATAGTCAGCTTGCTTACATATAGCAGGAATATAAAGCTCAGCTTTTTTACAGCTATCTTCTGTGAATGGTCCTATGTACAAATTAGCCATCACAAGATACCAATTTATCATTCCCTCTCCTTTGGTGCTATACCACCATCATTAATAATTTTGCTAATGATATTAACTTTCAATATCTCCAGACTTGTCACAACAGCATAAGCTGTACCGGGAGCCATTGCTATTTGCATCTCAGGCTCTCCATCATTATTGATCATAACAAACACAAGAGACTTAATTTCACTATCAGCATTAGCCAGTACGAGCTGCTTAATTGCATCTTCTACAGAAGGATTGCTCATGTGATTATAGCATCAATCATATTTTGCCATCCTTCTTTATGTCCACCGCACATATGGCAAGAAGGATGCACTTCATCAGCACTAAGCATCTTCTCAGTAGGCTCTCGCATAGCTTTAATTATGGCCTTGATTGCCATATCAGACATTACTTTAGCATATGGCGCTTTGAAATCTATAGCTGGTGCGAAGCAGCGTTCTAGTTCTGTTTTACATCTCTCAATCATTTCATTATCCATCAGCATTCTCCATTAACATACAGGATCAGACCAAACCGGAATAAGCCCTAGGCGTTGATAAAAGCCACGTCTATTCTGATATTTTAAGTTATCATTCCAGTCAGCATTCATTTTAATTTTTAAAGTGAATACTGATCCTTTAGCAGCTAAGCCATATCGATGCTCTAATGGAAAATACTCAAGTGTAATTTCAGCTTTTTCAAAGCTAAACCGAAATAACCTTAACAGCTCCTTAGCATCAGCTACTATTTGCTCAGTTGGCCTAAGAGCAAATGCCATTTACTTGATTTTCTTATAATCAAAATACATCTTAGCTATGTGATAAGCTGCGATGGATAAGCAGAGCATTCCACCAGCAAATCCGGGACCATCAACACACATTATTTTACCTCGTTTTTGCTATCTCGCATGAATAATCAAGCTCCCTGTCATCCAAACTATTAACACACAACAAACTATTGTTACTGTCAATAGATATTTGTCACGGTCAGTTAGTTTTAAATTTTTAAAATATTTCATTGCTTATTCTCAGCTTGGCATTCTAGACAAAGCATTGAAGGAGGAGCTGACGGATTACCGCAATCAATACAGCGTTTAGCTTTCTCCACTCGCTTTAACTTTTTAGCTGGATAGGTTGTCATTTGTCCTCTTGCGCCATTCGTTCAAAGATACGCTGTACTGTAATAATATCACTATCAAGCTCATTGCACAAAGCAACTAAAACAGCATCCCTTAAATTTGCAAAGTTATTTGTAGGAGTATTAACAGGTATAGCCAACAATTCCAAATAAAAGTCCGCTAGAAGCTGCTTACGGTTTTTCATGATTTTACCATTAAGATTATAAAAATTACTAATAGGATAGGACCAACAATAAGCATTACAAAATGACGTTTTCTATCTTTAGCTAACTCTCTTTGGCCTTCATCATAAGCATCGCTAGCGCAAGGTGGATCAAACGTAGATAAGATAAAAGCGCGACGACTAGGAAAGCTGCCTTTGTAGAGGCACTGTGATAGCCAATTAGCTTTATCAGCATTACCGCAATGCTCACAAGGACCTTTCATTAATCACCTTTATTCTATCATTAATAGCTTGCATCATTTCTAAATCATCTTTGTAAAAATCTAAAACATCGCGCAATTGTATAGCTTGATCACAAGAGCCTGACTTAATAGCATTGAGCGCGATAGGCCGCAATACTCGCTCACTATATTCTTTGAGGTTCATTTAATATCTCCTCAATAATCGCTAGCGTAAGCCTAAGCCTAATCGCTTTACGCTCCTCAGCAAATTGCTTTTTATATTGCTCAAGCTTGAAGCGAGCCGATAGCATCTCAGGATAGTTTAAAATATGAATGGTTGCGCTCATTTCACCATCAACCATACAATAAAGATTGCCACCCCAAACGGTACAGCATAGTACCAAGGAATGTCATTATAGTGACGATTGATATCGTTTCTCATTTTACATTCCTAGAGTTTCAATTTCATAAACATCAAGTATAGAATAATGCATAAACATTTGGTCCTGAAATGACATACGAGTTTTTCTAATTAAAATTTTCTCAACATCGCCGCTTGAGCGATGGCAAATTACTTTATAAAAGTAAATCATTTGATTAATTCCCATTTAACAATTAAAGCCAACCCTATCAGGATAGGCATTGATATGCAAGCTCTGATTAGCCAAGGTTTAATCATCGCCAATTTTCTTTGAAAGTTGAATTAGCAATAAAAGCTCTAGAGCTGCCATGATCCATCTCAGGTTAGTTGTGTCTAAGCTGAAGCTAGGATTAGGTTTAGTCTCAATTAGATGCCTTATTGTTTTAGTAATATCATCTTTCATTCTACATCCTTCCCACACTCAACGCTCTGACGGATGTTGAGGCATATCCATTTTCATTAATGACAAATAAGCTCCTCTGAGAGTTTCAGCTTCAGTAGTCATAATTTCTATATCGTCATGAGTTAACGTAACTATATAGCCATCTACAACATACAAAGCTTCAATTTTATAATGTAAAGTATGCCATTTGTCAAGAAAATCAATAATATCGGTATCAGTCACTATCAATCTCCAATATTATTAGCGAGAGAACACTCAGCACAAAAAGCTTTATAACCATCACCATTGGCTTTCCATCGTATCTTCCAACCTTCATTACTTGCCGCATTATTCAGAGCTGCAAAACTTTTTGTACCCGGATCAAGGATGGCTCCACAACCACACTCATGATAAAGAATGGCATTAGGGTTAGTGTATGGGTCATGAGTTGGTTTCAAATTATTGTAGACCTTTTCAATTTTAATTTCTTCATGCCAGATAATCCCATCAACTACAGTAGTCAATACTGTCTTTTCGCCAATAGCTATATCAAGTCCTGTCCAAATAGGAGGCTGTTTTGGCATTTCAAAATAGCTATTTATCTGAGCCATCTCTTCCTCAAGCTTAGGACTATCCAAGCTTTTAATTTTATATTTAGGCCATTCCTTATCCCAAACCACTTGACAATCCCCCTATAATAATGCCAATCCCAATACCTAATGCAAATACAGCAGGAGTGGCCTCGCCGCTCCTACTTTGTGTTATGATCCAACCTGAAATTAATACAGCTATGGCTGCTATAATGTAAGTCACACTCCATCCTTATTTTTATAGTATCTCAAAGCTTCATCGGCATTCATAACAACAGGAGCGCGGGTAAAGTCAGTGTTGAGCATTTCCCAAATCTGCTCAACACTCTCTTTAACAAAATAATATTTAATTATAGGTCCATTATCAATGCAAATGTGAGTATCGATGCCTTTGCTAGATATTCTAATTGATGATATTGAGGCTGCATTTAGAATTATAGGAGTTGTATTATTATTGCTCATTGCTTCAGTCAGCTTAATAAATTTAATCATAGCTATCCTTTATTTTAAATTATTTCACATTACTCAGCTTAGTCCTCAACCGCTCGATTTCATGCGGCTTAGCAATTTCGTACAACATACCTGTTTCCCTAGCTTCATTCAAGGCATGAATAAGCATGAGGACTTCTTTAGAAGTTAAGGGAGGATCAAAGTAGGGAGTGTGATCAGACATTAATTCTAACCTCAAATACATGCCATACAAAAGGACCATCAAAGATAGAATTAATATATTTTAAATATTTTGGCATAGCGTCAATAGGATGGCCTGTTCCAATAACTCTAATCTCTCGCCACTCCATAGGAGCAGTATCGTCAATCATTGCCCAAATATAATAACCGCCAGCTTGCTTATCCGCAGTTAATATTTGAGCTGCTACAGGCATTTTTATTTTATCGTCAGCTAGACCAAAGCTATATTTAAAGATACGATCAGCCATTCGCCACCACCTTCTCAGGACGTTCAATATTAATTTCTGTGTACTTACCCCAATAAGCTGAGCGCAAGTCAGCAGTCTCAGGATTGCCATTAGGTTTAACCAAATTTACACATACTTTATTGCTAGGCCAATGAATAGAGCTGATAGTTATGCCAGCTACCATTTCACCACTCCCCACAATATCACCCGGCTGTAGGTGCTGAGCTTGGACGCGCATTTTAACCATTATTAATAGCCTCAATAATTAACTGTGACAAGATTTGGCTATGCTCATTCTGCTTAGCAATGTCATAAACCTTAGCCAGCAGCAATTCAGCCTTATGTGCCTGTCTAGCAACAGTAACTAAGGAGTTTCCAGTTTCCTCAGTATTTAAAGCAGCTTGTATATGCATTATAGTTTGAGCTTCAGTCATGCCAAAAGCCTCCGAGGTTCAACAATCTGAAAACCAGTGTAAGGCCCCTTATGATAGCCCTTAGCATACAGGTTGCTCAGCACTGCGCCAAATGCCTTAGCATAGCTACCATAGAAAGCAATGTTCTTATGCTTGGCAATTGAATGAGCAAATTTGAACAGCTCTAATTTGGACATTAGCGCTGCTCCTCAGCATAATTCTGCACCATCTTACCATTAAGCCAAACTTCACCTTTGACTTTTTTACCGTCCTCAGCAGCATGATAGAATGTGCTAGGCTGACTATACTCATTTCCCTGAGCATCAAATACCACATATTTGAACTTGCCGTTAGCCTTGCTCAATTCTGATTTGGACATTTGCTTAGCTCCATCTGTTAAGTCATAACATAGACGGATTAATTTAATTGTCAACAGGCCTATTCCAACAAAAAGCACAAATACGCTTTCCATCTTTGATATTAGCTTCGCTACAATTAAATGGCTGATTACAGCGCTCACATTTAAACATTTAGCCAATCCTCCCAATCTTCTTCATTCATTGGCTCGCTATCAAGCTCTAATTCAGGCTCATAACCATAACCATATCCCCAAATATACAATGGTTCAAATGGATCATATTCATTTAGATCATAGCACATTTAAATGCCTTTAAAAATTAAAGTGGGGCCGGAAGGGGTCGAACCTCCATAACCAATTAGCAGTTGCAACAACTAATCAGCCGTTTCTCTATCATTTCCTTAAGACTGTTGCAACAGCACCTTAAGTTTCAGATAGCGTGTCTACCAATTCCACTACGGCCCCATAGTGCTACCTTGCTTACTACTCGCACAATGTACGCTTCAACAAGGTAGCTCCTCTATGCATCCTGAGCTTTGAATTAGGTCCATCTTTACAGGCTTCAGCGATAGCTCATGCTCTAAGATTACTGGTGCTTACTCATATTCAGCCCTTTAGCAATCAACCGCTTTATCCAAACCCTTGCTCATTGCTGCATAGAGGTAGTGAAGTGTTACATATAGCCGGTCATAGTATAATTGCAAGCCTTATTTCTCTTAAGATATCTTGCAATCAAAGCGTAAAGATAAACAGCGTTGCCATTTCTAACAAACATAAGCTTGTGATCTAAGCTCTTAATTGTAAGAACACTTGTCACTTAAGCCTCCTGCTTCTGATACTTCCTAACCGGCTTCTTAGCAGCGGTAGCAGGCTTATCACCAGCTCGCAGCCGCATATAGAAAGTCATGTAAGGCACTCCAGCAGCCTCAGCCGCGAGCCTGATGGACTTAAAAACCTTCTTCTTTGATCCCATGCTAACATTCTTCATTTTACATTCTCCATTTTGATATTTAATTATTTACACGGTTGGATTGAATTAGTCAACTGCCCTACAAGAAATAACTGAGTGAAACCACTCATTAAGACGGCCTTGCTTATCATAGCAATAAACGCGACTATCATCAAAACTATCCAGCGTAACAGTCTCACCACGAAAAGTTTCTACCTTATCACCCTTCTTAACTTCCAAGCCAGTCTTTTCATTGATAAGTCGCATTCTCATTCTCCATTTGATTTGTCCACTATGGACGGTTAGTTTTAAAGTGTCAATCTTCTTCTAAGCAGGCCACAATAATTAACTTTTCACCATTGTACTGCTCTTGAAGCTGCTTACGAACCTTAAATGCATTAGACTTGTAAACAGTTGCCAACACAGCACCAGATTTTTCACCAACTATGTTATAAAGAGCTGGTTTGTCTTTCTTACCAATCATCATCTTCATTCCCTCCAGTTGATACACTCTTTCTATACGGCCAGCTTAAGTTAGTCAACACCTGTTTTAAATTATTTTGGATTAAGTACTCTGACCTTACATTCAACCACACAAGTCTGCTTTGCCTTAATTGTTATGTTATCAATAAACTCGCTAGCTTCCTTGCCAGTCATCGGACCATAAAGAGCGACTTCGCCAGAATTGTACTTAACATCAACTACATAATTTGTCATTTACTTATTCCTTCTCTCTGACAACCTTTATAGACGTAGAACTTAAATCAGTCAACTGTTATTTTAAATTATTTTATATTGCGCTGCATTATACATTCAAATGTTCCTTCAAATATAGATACAGCAAGTGAGCTTGATTACGGTCTAACCAAGCTGCATTATCATCAGGCTGCTCAAATTCTAAAACAAGCTCATTGTTTTCAAATTTAACTTTTAACTTTGAGCCTAAAGTATCAGTCAACTTTAATTTTTTCACACTCATTTCTTTAGTTTCCTTATTTCTCTATGCGCAACTATTGCTTGATAAGGTCCATCCTTATTTGCTTGCTCAACACATTTAGCAGCCGCTTCAATTGCAGCATTCCATGATCTTACGTCATATCCAGTAAGCTCACAACCTGCCCACACTTCTTTATTGTTCGCTGTATCAGTTGGAACAAAGATACCGCACAAATCATAAGGATGAAGAGAGCTGTGCCTTCTACAAGCGCAACAATATTCTCTCTCGTTTGTTATAGATACAACATCACTCAAACTATCATCTTTCATTTCTTTAGCTCCCTAATTTGATAAGCTGCTAGCTTATGTTGCATTGTATCTTCAACCCTTAAAGCTGCTGCCTCAATAGCTGCATTCCAGCCTTGAGTATAAATTTGCTTAGCTGTCATCTTAGCCAGCTCGCTAACATGCTCGTTAGTCAGCTTACCAGTTTGCAGTACGTCTTTTGCTATGTGTGAAATATCTTCAGACTTGCTCATATATCATTCTCCCTCATAAACTTTTTAAATCCTTCGCTCTGCTCCTCATTTAGCACTATTGAGTGCCAATCCAGCTTTGAGTTGCCTACGCTTATTGTAACTGCGTTTTTACCTAAAACTGTTGTGACTTGAAGCAAAGCTTTTCCGTCATTAGCTGCGTAGTATTTTTGTTTCATGCTTCTCATTTCCATTCTGTTAATCGTAAACTTTCAGTAATTAGATATAACGGCATTTAGCGGCTCAGATATCACGAAAACCCCTTAAAACTAAGCATATATAATATATATAATATATATAATAGAGAGAGAAATAGGTAGTTTAGAGGGGGCCTAGGGGAGGGGTATAAGAACCATTATATAATTACACCCGTTATATTTTCGCTAAGCCTTTGATTTTCCACGATATATAACAAAAAAGAGGCCATTATATGAGCGATTTTCCATTATATTTTTAAACTAAATTTACTCAATCATAGACAAATCATTAACAGCAAAGCACCGCTGAGAAGTCCCATATTTTTCCTGTGCCCAAACTTTACCAAGCTCCTTAATTCGATCAGAGTCAATTAAGTTTTGAATAGCCCGCTTCATTGAAACAGTAGCTCCAGACTTATCATTACGAAATGCAGCAGCGGCTATCAAACGACGCTGAATATAAATATAAGGAATAATCCTATCTTGATGCATTTTAGTAGACTTGAACTGAATATATTTTTCAACCTTCTCATAAGGAGAAACAATGTAGTCCTTAATCACGCGGATAATTTCACCAGCTTGTTTAACCTCAAATGAATTGCTGCCAATTTCACCAGCCTCAAAGCGCTCAGTCAAAGCAGCAATGTCAGCTTGAACTAAGTTAGCTGCCCACTGCATATCTTCAGCAGTAATTGTGGGCTCAATCATATTGTTGCCAACAGCAATCAATGCTGAGAGCTTGAGGACTTTAATGTGCGCTCTATTCCATAGCTGTCTAATAACTTCTTTGTTAGAGGAATTAATACGGCTATCAGAATACTTATCAAAATCATATAGCATTTTAGCAGCTTCAGGAGAGGATTGAACATTGATAACTCTCCTAGGATTGGAATGATTAACAGTCTCACATTGCGCGGCTAGAGCAGCTAACTTTTCAATAATGGAAAAAGAAGGTATGACTGCTGTGTGATGCTCATTGAGTGGCGGACGATTGCCTTTGTATTCAATGAGAAGGAAACGCGGTAACAGACCTTCGCTAATCATATCCTCGTTTAATGCGCCGTAGAAGCGCTCAGGGGTACTTTCTCCGAGTATAGAGAAGCTTGGTGAGGGAACTGCACTGGTATTATTCGCTTTGTCGGAATAGACTGAGGCATGTAGTATTTCGGAATATCCTGACTTGTTGTACAAATCGAGGAACATTCTTCTAAGTGAAACTTCACTGCCATTAGCATTGGGGCTGCTCATTTGTTGTAGGCGCAAACCAAATTCGCCTAAGAGAGAAATAAAAGATTGACTGGTATTGCCCAAATATTTAAACAGTGCTGAGCCTGAGCTAATTTCTGATGGCCCAATAAATCCAGAGCTGGTAGGAACCTGCATCTTAATTGTATTCATCAGCTTATTGATACCAGATGCAGCCGCTTCCTTACCGGCTCCTGTCATGGCTAGGAGCAGCACATATTGGTTTAATCCAGTGCCAGAGATGTTGTATGCCCTGCCGCAAATACCGCTCAGCAAGCCAATTGCAGCCGCTAGAGCTACTTCAGGGACAGGACGCGGCGCTGCTTGATAAATGAAAGATGTAATCTCTCCTAATAAACCGGGAGGAATGGTAGGGATGGCTGGATTTGAACCAGCAACCAAACCGTTATGAGCGATTGGCTCTGACCGTTGAGCTACATCCCCAAGAGGTAATTCAGGTTCATCATTAGCAAGCTTTAATTCAATCGCATTCTTTAAACCATCAAAATCTAGTGGTGGCAACATCCGGTCAAAAGACCTTGAAATCATACCTGATACATAATCGGAACGTTTTGCCTTATCTCTGAAGCCCAAAGGGCTTCCCCTAAACAAACGTATAATCTGTGTTCTATTTTGGGTATAGAAAGCAAGCATGTCGATAAAAGCAAAGTCTGCTTCAGACTGACTATTATATAAGTCTTGCCATTCGCCTTTAAGAAGCTTAACAAATTTATCGCCGTTGACTGCATCTGTAGCTCTTTGAATAATGATTTCATCTGTATCTGTTTCTTTATCATCACCACGATACAATGATTGAGCTACAGGACCACTACCCATCTGCTCCCATAAGCGAGTAAGCAGCTCTTGCCTGTCATTAATGACAAGCTTCTGATTATAGACGTTGCCAGTCATAGTTGCATAGCGTTGCGACGAGTAGACTTCTATCTTGCTTCTACGTCTGCCAGCCGAAATTTTACCCTTAATGATAACATGCAAACCTTTACCTGAAGGAGATACTTCAGAATAGCTATCAAACTCATGAAAGACTTTTAATTGTCTCTCTAATACTGTATTGTCACCTTCAGCATCATCTAAGTCAATAAATGAATAAGGATCATTATTGCTAAAGACAAAGCCAATCCCTGAATAGTTACCAGTATTAAAAACATTAAAACATTCTTCAAATGTTGACCAAGTTGAAGGATCATTTACGCTAACCAATTTACCATTAGGCTGATACGGGACCTTAGTAGGCTTTGCAGCTCCTACGTCCTCATATTTCCATAGGCACCATTGTTTTAATAGGCGCAATTCTTCAGGGATATTGCTGAAAAGACCAACCATCAATTAATTCCAATATTAAAGGTTGGGCTTATTTAAAAGCTCAGAAGCTAAAGCTTCCTTAGTGAGACGCTTGATCACTTGAGCTATAGACAATCGTTGAAGTAACCGCTTCTCCAACAATGCGCGAAGCTGCTCTATGTCGTCTACGCTCCCATTCGTGAGAGTGACGTTAAGGCGTTTTGTGGGGATTTTTTCTGAATTTGTCATGCTCTCTACGCATAGTTAAAAAGTTTTCCCTGTCAAGAAAAAAATGACGTAATACCCTCTTGACGTAAGGAAATCGCCGTGTATGCTGAAACCACTCAAAACCCCTTGCGTGAGGGTCTAAACAGTGCAAAAGGAGCGCTCATGAGCCGTCTACCTAAAAAGTAGCTCTGAAAAGAGAGGCTATATACTATCCAACTATACCTGTCATATTAAATATTAAATGAGGACTTCTTTGCCTAACAGAATACCCAAATCGTTAATCATTAAAATTGAAATGGAAAATGAAAATGCTTGATGTTCGTGAAATTCTAAAATCCTTAGACGCTGACGATAAGGCTTTGTGGCTTGAGCATCGCACTGCAATGCGCCGTAGTTTTATATCTGCCCACACTACCGTACTAGGTATTACAAAATGGGATGAAAACGATGATGCTTTCCTAGACCTAATTGACATTAGGTTGGCATTGTTATTTGATCGCTCTGGCAGAATGACACAGCAGCTTGATAAGGTATTAGTGGATAAAGCTGATAGTAAAGAAATTGAAACTAATTTAATAGAACTGAGCGAAGCTAGTAAAATGCTAAATAGGCTTGATGCTCAGTCTAATTCAAATAATAATGCAGCATGGCCTAAAACAGATGTTTGATGCTTGGCTTAAAATTTTAATTGCCAAAGCTAAAGGAATTTAAAATGAATAATTGGCCTAATGCTAATATTGATGCGCCATCAGCTAATATAAATCCTTGGCCTTCAGACCCTAAACCATCCTCTCCTTATGATAAACTAACTAATGATCAGCTTTTGCTCGAATGGCAGAAGAAGAAGGACGCTATTGAGACTGCTAAAGCTGAAGAAATGGAATTGCGCAAATACATTGTAACGCGCGAATTTCCTAAGCCTAAGGAAGGTATGAACACTAAGGAGCTTGGTGAAGGATATCAGCTTAAGGCTGGAGTTAAATATAATTATAATCTTGCTGATAATGACACTGTAGAGGCTTGCCTTGAAAAGCTTTCCAATATGGGAGCAGCAGGCTCAGCTATTGCCGATAGGCTTGTAAGCTGGAAACCAAATTTTTTGCTTACGGAGTATCGCCAGCTTCAGGAAGATAAAGAGAAGGGAAGTCAGTTTGCTCAGACTGCGCTGTCTGTTATTGGCGAGATGCTAACTATTACTGAAGCTGCTCCGACATTAGAAATAAAGGAGCCTAAGGGGAAAAAATGAGAAAATTTAAAATTGAATATAGGCCGCAATACACAACCATTACTTATTGTATTTACAGAAAAGATTATAAGTATTTTGGCTTGATACAATATTGGGAAGAATTGACTTCTTTTGCAACACTAGAAGAAGCTGAAACGGCACTAAGAACGCTTAAGCTCTTTCCTAAGTATTATGAGATTTAAATGAACACTCCTCCTGAATTTAAAGAAACTCGTTATCTAGGAGATATTGCAGCTAAAGCTGGTGTAGAAATTAATGTGCGCCACGATGGCTTGATGATTTGGATTAATATTGACGGCATTTGTGCAGCTCGCATTGCCACAAACGGAATGATCCCTGTAGAACTTAAAGATGATAGGAAAGCTAAATAATGACAGATAATGACATAAGAGCTAGGGTAAATACTATAGTGAATGCTTACGCTAAAGGAGTTAAATTTAAACCTGAGGACGTAGTAGTTGTTAACGCTACTATAGATTTAGTTGTAAATTTTCTTGAATGTATTAACATTATTGCAAATAAGAAAAATTAAATGGATATTCGCGATTTAAAAGCTGCTGGCGACCATGCTAATAACTTTGGTATCAAAGCTATTGTATATGGGCCTGCTGGTACTGGAAAAACCCCAATTTTGAACAGCGCTCCTAGGCCAGTATTGCTTGCTACTGAAGCAGGTTTGCTATCTATGCGAGGCTCAACCATTCCCACATATGAAGCTTACACTTCGCAGCGAGTGGACGAATTTTTTAAATGGTTTTTTAATTCAACTGAAACCAAAAATTTTGATACGTTAGGAATTGATAGCGGCTCTCAGATGGCAGACATTTATTTAAATGCTGCTCTGACAGGCACCAGCAAAGCTGGTAATAAGGTTCATGGGCAAGCTGCTTATGGCGATATGGCGAGAAACACAATGGAGCATTTGCGAACATTGTTTTACACTCGCTATAAGCATGTTTATTTAATTTGTAAGGAGGAAATAGCTGACGTAGATTATCAATCGTTGCGTAGACCATACTTTCCCGGAAAAGTTTTACCTGTTGACGTTCCTCATTTATATGATTTCATTATTAGGCTAGCTAAGACACAAGCTATTCCCGGTATGCCGGGAGAACATCTAGCTTTTCAATGCAATGGAAATATGAATGTCATGGCTCGCAACAGGACTGGCAACCTAGCTGACTTTGAGCCTCCTAACTTTGGAGCACTTATTGAAAAAGCAATGTCAGCTCCACCACTGATCAATTATTAAAATGCTTAAACTTATAGACATAGCTGCTGAGTTACGTCATGAAACAGACAAAGCTTATCTTATTTATGATGGTAGATCAGAAATTAAAAAAGGAGACACAAAACCTAGCGAACTACGCATTTGGATACCTAAGTCACAATGCCAAATGAACGATGATAAAACTTTCACAATGCCAGAATGGCTGGCACTAGAAAAAGGGTTTATTTAAAATGTCTGAAGCTAAAACTAAAGCCTGCAATCTAAATGAAGATGAAATTAAAGCGTTGATTATGTATCACGCCAGAGAAACTATTAATGAAACTGATTATAGTCTTGAGCGTATGAACTATCTCAACAAGCGTCTTAAAGCTTTCTCTGAGCCTGAGAAAGTTGAAGAAAAGAAAGCTACTGAAACTAATTTTGTTGCTCCTGTTTGGCCGGGAGCATCAACATAATGGCTAAGAAATCTAGAAGTGCTATAGCTAAAAAAGCTTGGATTACTCGCAAAGCTAACGCAACTAAAAAACGTGGCGTTAAACCGGGAACTAAGCGAGGGCCTTATAAGCGTCCAGGAATTGTAGTTCTATCACGCAAGCAAGCTGTTGAAGCTGGCTGGAATGTCTCTGAGAACCAAGTTGGCCCTGTTAAACTTTCACTATGTCAGCAGCTAGAGGAAACTATCACTCGTTTTGAAAATAGGATTAGCAATTCTATTGGACGTTTAAACGAGCTTATGGGAAAAGTTTAAAAATGGATAGGATGCTTCAATTTTTTGAATATAAGCACTTGCCTGAGCATCTTCAAAATGCTAGTAAAGTGTTCCATGAGTTAGCTCATTATATTGTGGGCAACTTTCCTCAAAACCCTGAGCGCACTGTTGCATTACGCAAGCTTTTAGAAGCTAAGGATTGCGCTGTACGTTCTACAATCTATAAGGATTAAAACTAATGCGCTCCGGTATATATTTTATTCTTAATAAAATAAGTTTAAAATTATATATCGGTAGCGCGGTTTATCTTTTAAAGCGTAGATCAGAACATTTTACTAGACTTACCAAAAATATTCATCATAATGAACATCTTCAGCGAGCTTACAATTTATATGGAGCTGAGGCTTTTGACTTCATTATAATTGAGCTGGTAGACGTTCAAAAATTGTACGAAACAGAAGCATATTATATAGCCAAGCATAGAGCTACTGAAGAAGAATTTGGCTACAATAAATGTGAAGTTGGTAGCGGAATGACAGGCAGAAAGCATTCTGAAGCTACTATAGAAAAAATGAGGATTAAGCAATTAGGAAGAAAACACACACAAGAAACCAAAAGCAAAATAAGTCTAATTCAGACTGGAAGAAAAACTAACTACCCTAAGAATAGAAAAGCTTCTTCTGATGAAACTAAAGCTAAGATATCAAAAGCAATGAAGGCTAGATTTAATGGAGAAGCTAAGGATGTAAATAGAGCTAAAATGTCTAAAGCTGCAAATACAAGATGGAACAACTTAACTTAAAAGGATATCAAAATTATGCAGGTCCAATGGAGTTTCAATGCAAATCAGTATGAACCTAAGCAGGGTATGGAGGGCCATCCTCCAGCACTTAAAATTCCGTTTACTATTACTAGCACTTCCATTGTCGAAACCAAAGACAAGACTGGTGGAATGCTGGTAGTAGAGCTTACTTCTCCTCAGGGTGCTGTCACCCATCGCTACAATATCAACAATGCTTCCCCTAAAGCTGTTGAAATTGCTTATCAGCAGCTCTCAGCACTTTGCCGCGCTGTTGGTATCTATAATATTGATGGTCAAAACGAATGTGCTGCATTGCGCGGCGGTAAAGGCTTGATGGATGTTGGCTATCAAAAGGGAGAGGACCCTGCGACTAATCCTGAAGGTAAGGGTTATACTGAATTGAAGCGTGTTTATGATATTAATGGCAATGATCCTAGCAAACCTGCTCAGGCTCAGCAGGGACAGGCCGGAGGAGGGTTTGCACAGCAGCCTCAAGGTCAGCCACAACAGCCTCAGGCAGGGCCAGCGCCTATGACACAGCAGCCGGGAGGAGGTTGGGGTCAGCCTAATCAGCAGCCTCAGCAGCCCGCTCAGCAACAGCCTCAGCAGCAAGCTCCTCAGGGTGGTGGAGCTTGGCAACCGGGAGGTAACGCCGCTGGAGGCGCTGCTCCTCCTTGGGGAACTCGCTAATAAGAAGCCGTATTAACTGTTAAACAAACTTACGGATTGCTAGTAAGGCCGCACTTATTAGCAATCCGTTTTTAAATGGAGAATAGATAATGTATAATCCTTCAAAATTTAAAAATGGCGTTTATAGAATTTTTTGGATTGATGGTGGTAGCTCATTAGCCTCATTTGGTAGATTGCATGACGGTACTTGTTGGTTTGCCCCTAGCAATTGGGTAGCCAAATGCGAGCATGGTATAGCTTGCACTAAATGGGAAATGGTAGATAGTATGGAATTGATTGATGCTTGATCTATCCAAAGCCTCAGACCGTGAAAAGCTAGAAGAATTGCTAGATGCTGACATTGATGCATTCTGCGCTAGCTACTATGAGCAAGGTCATAGAAATCATCTAGGAGCCTCAACGCTAGGTGATACTTGCTGGCGTAAGCTCTGGTATCAATTCCGTTGGGTTAAACAGGAAAATTTTGATGGTCGTATGATGCGTCTATTTAATGTAGGTCATTCTGCTGAGCCTAGATTTGTGACTTATCTTCGCGGTATTGGTTTTGAGGTTAAAGAATTTGATGAAGATGGAAAACAGTTCCGTATCTCTGGAGCTTGGGGCCATTATGGCGGCTCGCTAGATGGTAAGTGCATTCCACCAGCTAGATATGAAATTATTGGAGATATTATACTTTCTCTCAGCTTTAAGACTAATAACACTGGATCAGGATACGAGAAAGTAAGTAAAGAGACTTTGCAAAAATCTAAGCCTCAACATTGGGCACAAGAATGTCAGTATGGCTATAAGACTGGTATTAAATACTGTATTTACATGATTGAGAATAAGAATGACAGTCATATAACTTTTAAAGTTATTGAGCTTGATTGGAATTATGGAGCGCAATTAGAAAAGAAGGCTGAGCAGATTATATTTTCTAAAGAGCCTCCTCCTAGGATATCTGAAAATCCATCTGCGTATGAATGTAAGTGGTGTCATTTAACTGACATCTGCCACAAAGGAGTACAGCCTGAAAAGAATTGCCGTTCATGCCGCAACGCTACGCCAGTAGAGGCCGCGCAATGGCATTGCGGACTTCATAATTCAAATATTCCTAGTGACTGGATTAAAAAAGGATGTGACCAATGGTTACCAATTTAGCGCTGGAAACAATATCATAAAGAATATAGAAGGATAAATTAAAATGCGAGTAAATATCTATGCTGAAGAAATGACCAATCGAATTGAAATTATTGAAAAAGAAATTGATGGTAATGTATTCGAGGCTTGTCGTTTCTATCTTTATTTGCCCACAACTCTACCTAGTGGTGAAAATGTTCAAGGTCCATTTATACATCGCGAAGGAGACGATGATAGCGCGGCTGTAACTTTTTGGTCTCGCGGCAAATTGCGCGAAATTCTACAGCAGGCAATTGAAAAGCTAGATCAGCATCATGCCGATAAGAATGTAAAATTTTAAAAATGATCCAACTTCGCTACTACCAGCAGGAAGCGCTAGACGCTCTCTATAATTATTTCCTCACTCACGAAACCGGCAATCCCTTAATCGGGCTTCCTACTGGCACTGGAAAATCTGTCCTCCCTGCTGCATTCATTCAAGGTATCATGAAGCGCTGGCCTAATCAGCGTTTCCTCATGATCACTCACGTTAAAGAGCTGATCCAACAAAATGCAGATGAACTTTTAAAACTTTGGCCTGAAGCCCCTCTTGGTATTTATTCGAGTGGTTTAAAGCTGAAGCAGACGGCTCAGCCAATTATTTTTGGTGGAGTGCAGTCAATGATCAAACATCCTGACTGGTTTGGTCATCGTGATATTGCGTTTGTAGATGAAGCTCATTTGGTTTCTGCTGAAGAGAGCAGCCAATACCAAACCTTGTTTGCATTTTTAAAACTGATCAATCCGAATTTAAAAATCATCGGCATGTCAGCTACCCTGTATCGTATGGGTATGGGCATGATCACAGAAAATGGATTGTTCACTGATGTAGTTTATGACAAGACAGACTTAGAAGGCTTTAACGAGCTGCTAGCTGCTGGCTATATGGCTCCTCTCATTCCGTTGCGTACCAAAACTGAGCTTGATGTATCTGATGTGAGCATTCAAAAAGGTGAATTTGTTGCTACTCAGTTACAAGGAGCAGTAGACAAAGCAGAGATAACATTTAAAGCGCTACAGGAGTTGTGTCATGCTGGAGCTAATCGTAAATCGTGGCTTATTTTTGCTAGCGGCATTGAGCATGCTGAGCATATCGCTGAGCAGTTGGGAGCCTTTGGTGTTGATTGTGCCCCTGTTCATTCTAAGCGTCCTTCAGAATATAATGATGCAGCTATCAGAGCGTTTAAATCAAATAAACTCAAAGCTATTGTTAATTACGGAAAGCTTACAACAGGCTTCAACCATCCAGAAATAGATTTGATTGGAATGCTGCGACCAACCTTGAGCGTTCCTCTATGGGTACAGATGCTTGGGAGAGGCACTAGGCCAGCTAAAAAAGATTGCCTTGTCTTGGACTTCGCTCGCAATACTCCTAGGCTTGGTCCTATCAATGATCCTAGGATACCAAATAAGAAAGGTGAAAGTGGAGGAGAGCTACCTATTAAAATCTGCGAGGAGTGCGGCTGTTACAATCACCCTAGGGTCAGATTTTGTATTCAGTGTGGCGCTGAATTTAGCTTTCAAGTCAAATTAGTTTCAAAGTCTGGCACAGATGAATTAATTCGAGCTGCTGCTGTTGAGCAGACACCAATAGTAGAAACGTTTAATGTGACTGGAGCAGTCTACCAAAAACATCCCGGCAAATTAGGCAAGCCGCCAACAATTAAAGCTACCTATCTAGTTTTAGGCAGAGAACCTTACAGCGAATATATTTGCTTGCAGCACTCAGGCATGGCTGGTAAAATTGCTAGAGATTGGTGGAGGAGACGGCATAGAGAAGAACCACCAGCAACAGTAGATGCAGCACTTTTAAAAATTAGTGAGTTGCGCTGTCCTAGATTTATTCGAGTGCATACTAATAAGTTACATCCGGAGATATTGGGAGCTGAGTTTTGATGTCTTTAGAACAAACTAGAGAATTAGAATTGATAATAGATACTGGAGAAATGTGCTGGAGAAAAGAAAACCCTTCTTACTATTGGCATATTTTGGATTGGCTTTGTTGGAAACAAAGATGTAAATATCCAATTTTGCGCGAACAAGATAGAATTATCAGTTATGCAATAACATCATGAGCGACACTAAATTAAAATTCCGTCTAATAGGCAAGTATGAGCTACAAGGCAAGCTCTTTGCTTCAGTTATGGAAGTTTTAAAAGAAGTCACTCCTAAAAATATGATGTTTGAAAGCTGTTTAGTATGTGAACATTTTGAAACTGATACTGAGAGCTGCAAAATGTTTAATGTCAGACCACCAGCTAGGATTATAGTTTTTGGCTGTGAGAAGTTTAAAGAGAGTGATAATCCAGATATGGATATACCGTTTTAGGATTAATGTATGCCTCGTAAATCTCCCGGCTCCAAATCAGAACCAAATAAATCCAGTCTTTTGACTGCGATAGAATTTTGTAGTGTAGTGAGTGAGAAGTTAGGAGCGCCTTATGAAACGCATATCGGATTGCGGAATAATTGGGCTATCGCTTTTAATGGCATTGTCGCTGCTGGTAGTCCTATCTCTGAGGACATTACCTGCTATGCCCACACTATGCTGCTGGCTGAAGCCTTGTCAAAATGTGACGATAGTTTCTCACTCACGCAATTAGATAACGGTAGGCTTTCGATCAAATCAGGTAAATTTAAAGCTGTAGTACCTTGCCTTGATCCGGCTCTGATGCAGACCGCGCTTCCTGATCCTCAGATTGTAGGCATTACAAACGCTTTTAAAGAGGCTGTAGAGGCTGTAGGGGTTTTGGCTAGCGAGAATGCACAACACATTTTAACCGCGTCTGTCCTCATGAATGGGCCTTCTGTCATATCTACAAATCGCGTTATGATTATGGAGTTTTGGCATGGTTTAGACCTTCCTCCGAATGTGCCATTACCTAAGCAGTTTGTTGCAGCTTTGGCTAAGCAGAAAAAGAATTTAACTGGATTTGGCTACAGTAATTGCTCAGCTACATTTTATTTTGATGATGGATGCTGGCTTAGAACTCAGCTCTACAATGATGAATGGCCTGATGTATCTAGTATTTTAAATCGTGAGGCTAATCTATGGACTATAGACACTGGCTTCTTTAAAGCTTTAGATGCCATTGAGCCATTCTCAGAAGATGGTAATGTTTATTCAGAATTAAATTTATTGCGCTCTCATGCTGATGAAGGAGTAGGAGCTAGTTATGAATGTGCTGGTATTCCAAAAGGCTTTGTCTATCCTATTAAACAGTTAAAAATTATTAAACCGTTTGTAAAAAAAATAGATTGGATGGCTAGCGGAATTGCAGACAGTACCTATTGCTTAGTCTTTCAAGGTGATGTAAGCAGGGGTGTCATTTCAGGAAGGCAGAGAACATGATAATCTATGAATATTTAAACGTCCCTATCCCAGCTACTTTAGCTGAGCATATGGAAATTCTAAAAGAGTATGGGGCTGTTGGCTGGTATGTGGCAGCTATGTATAATGGCTATATTTTCTTTGAGCGTAGAATTAAAACTAAGGTAGGTTAATGCCAGAACCTAGTCAAAAAGCAGCTTACGTTTTAATGACAGTTGGTATTCAGCCTTGGAAAGCTTCTGAGGTTGAAATTGCTTTAGCTGAGCGCTTATCTAAAGAATACAAATATATAGAAAGTGCGGCTGAGGAGCTTAAGAAGATTTTAAATGTTAAACGATGAAGGTTTAATAGTCCTAGATAAGCGCACAGAGCTGCTACCTTACAAGCCGCGTCCATTCATTCAGCGTGAATACCTGACTGATGCTGAGTTAACAGCTAATGCTGGAGGAACACTTTTCCTCAACGCTGAAGTATATCCAAATTATTTCCTGATCACATTTAAGCTCCACACTACAGGAAAGTTTGTTGAGCTGGAGTGTGGAGAAGGCAGGAGCTTCAATCCTCAATTTTTGTCTTGGATAATGCACAGCTATCGGACAGTTGGATTTAATTCTCTTAGCTTTGATTTGCCTATATTGTGGCTGGCATATCATTATCAAGATGCAAACCTTTTAAAAGACGCCACTAATGACTTAATCGTTAATGGAATGCGCGAATGGGAACTAAAGCGTAACTATGGTTTTCAAGTTTTTAAAACCAATCATATAGATTTAATTGAGGTTGCACCGCTCAAAGGAAGTCTCAGACTTTATGGCGCTAGGCTTCACACTAGGTCTATTCAGGATCAGCCATTTGATATTAACGCTGATTTAACTGAATTTGAAATTGGAGAAATTAAAAAGTTTAACTGTAATCAGCTAGACATTACTGAGGAGCTTTTTGACTTTATGAAAGAGCGCATTGAGTTGCGCGAAGTCATAGGAAATGAATATCGGGAAGATTTAAGAAGCAAGTCTGATGCTCAAATGGCTGAGATTGTGCTATCAAAAGAAATCAGCCGCTTAAATGGAAAGCAGATTGAGCGTCCTGATATCAAATCAGGACCGTACTACTATCAAGCTCCAAGCTTTTTAAATTTTACTACACCAGTATTGCAAAACTTTCTGGAGGTTTGTAAAAAAGCTAAATTCATGATTGGTCCTAATGGTTATCTAGATACTCCTGAAGGAGTAGATGCGACCATTAGAATAGCCAATATGGAATACAGCTTTGGTATTGGAGGGTTGCACTCTAAAGAAAAGAATGTAGCATATAAGGCTACTGAGACTAAGAAGCTCACTGATAGAGATGTTACCAGCTTCTATCCAAACTGCATTTTAAATTTAGGCTTGTGCCCTATTGGAGCTGGAGAAAACTTCCTAACTGTATTCAGGGGATTTAAAGATAGCCGTGTAGAAGCAAAGCGAGCTAAGAACTTCACTAAGGATAAAGGATTAAAGATTTTCCTTAATGGTACATCTGGAAAATTCAGCGATCTGTGGTCTAAGTTGCGCTCGCCACATTTAACAATGCAAATGAATTTGACTTGTCAACTTAGTATTTTAATGCTAATAGAAATGCTGGTTACTGCTGGATTTGATGTAGTATCGGCTAATACAGACGGCATTGTTATTTATCACGATAGAGTTGATCAAGAAAAGCTAGATGCCATTATTAAAGCTTGGGAGCAGCAAACCAGATTTGATACTGAGGAAACCGAATACTCAGCTTACTACGCTAGAGATGTTAACGCTTATTTTGCTGTAAAGCTTGATAAAGGAATTAAGAAGAAAGGTCCATATTCGGAAGTAGGCTCTCAGTCAGGAACCAAACTTGATACCAATCCATTTGTTCTAATTTGCTCTGATGCTGTAGAGAAGCTATTGGCTCATGGCGTACCAATTGAAGAAACAATTAAAGGTTGTTCTGATTTCACAAGATTTATTGCAGTGCGGCAAGCCAAGGCTCCCGGTGCCCACAAAAACAGGGAATATTTGGGGAAGGTAATTCGCTGGTACTACGCCAAGGGTGAATTAGGTTGCATACAGACGGTACAGACAGGAAATAAGGTAGCTGACACTGATGGAGCAAAGCCCTGTATGGAGCTGCCAGAGAGCTTCCCTGATGATATAGATTATAGCTGGTACATTCGATATGCTAAAGAAATATTAGAAGATATTGGATATAGTCCTAAGCCTAAGCAGATTGAGTTCTTTTAAAAATAGCAGTTGACTTAATTTTCAATCCTGATACTCTATCAATAACAGATGGAGCAACACAATGGCTAAAGTTCACCTTCAAGGAAACGCTGGAAATACTCAGGCTCCTTTTTCCATCTGCTCAGCTAAGCCAATTGGTAATGGTAAGGTAAACCGCAATAATCGTTCCAAGTATCAATTTATGGCTTCAGAGATTGTTAAGTTTGCTGAATTTAAGAATGTTCCTGCTGATGATCGTTGTGTTCATTGCATGGATATGGGTTTGGAAATGAAGAATCGTCAACGTAAGGCAAAAGGTTTAGCTCCTGTTACTCACTTGTTTGAGTGAGTAATGTCCCGCATAACCCGTAAGCCAGTCCCACAAATCAGCACTTGTCTCAAGTGTGGGAATGAATTTAGCTATATGCGAACATTAATGGTTAAGCTACACTGTAAGCCATGCAATAAGCTGAGAAAAACCGCTGAGTATTTTAAAAGACTAGAACGGTCAAAATTGATCATTTCTTGATTTAGATTTGTGTTATTTTGCGTAAATGCGTAGGTTATTGGCATGGCTCTTTGTTGAGTTTCCGCCATTGAGCGAACGTGCCTCCGCTTGGCTGCGTTCTGAGCTGTCCCGGCCCTGTCCAGACTGGCATATATTCGAGGAATAAGGCTCTCCTGGGGGCCTTTCCTTTTTGCCGCTGCTCAGGGAGCCGGGAGCTGAAATAACGAATGGCTGAGCCGGAATATCGATCTAATGATACTGCCTAGTCTTGAAGGTAGCTCCTAAAGCCGCGTCATTGAGCCGCTCTGATGCTCTGACCAAATCTTGAGTAGCTTGGTTCAATTTATCTCTAGATACCCGCAAATCTTCTTCCTGCTTTGTGAAATCAACATCACCGCTACCATTATCGGAATATATGCGACGAAACTGCTTTAAGACTTTATCCATTACTATTAGCCTTAACCTCAGTTGTTAATATTTCTAAAGCTTTAGCGGCATTATTAGCAGCAGAAGCACTATCATGAATAGCTCCAGCTATTCTATCAGCAGCTTGTATTCTTTCATCATAGCTTTCAATCAATTGATTTTCTAGCATTTGAATACGAATGTCTTTTTTTTCTTCGCGTTTTTCAGATTTCATAAGCATAATCCAAAGGACTACACAAATAAGACCAGCTATTCCTAGCTTAAGTAATTCTTGGTCCATTAATCGGTCGCAGTTTCATCAGCCGCTATGATAGCGTCAATCTCCTCACGCCAAGATTGTTCCTGCGCTTCCATCGCTTTTCGTTCCTCAATCGTCAAAATTTTATTTTTAAACTGAATTTCATAAGCCAATCTAATGTAAGGAGCTGCATCCTTACCTAATTGATAGGCGGTAGTAGCTAAAGCCAAAGCAAGCTTGATCGTGTTAACATCAATCATAATACTTCAACTCCAGTTTTAGCAATAAGAGCTTTGGCTGTATCAATAGCAATCATGAGAGTATCATAAGCTAAAGATGCACCAGAATTATCACCAGTGTCAATTTTGCGTTGAGTTTCTTTAAATCCTTTTTCTACAACTTTATCAGCATCTCTAAGCTTTACGAGCATAAGCCTATCATGGCAAGGAACGTTAATGCTGATGGTTTGTCCTGTCTTGCAACGAGGCAGAAGGGCATAGCGACGCAATGGGGCTAACACAGCTCCATTGTAAGCCGTGCGAGCTGTATCAACTTGGCCTTGAGTGACAGTGAAATTGGATACAGCAGCAATAGTTTCCTTTACGGCAGCAACACGGCTACCAAATTCTCCTACGCAACCTGCAAGAGCTAATGCTGTAAATGATATTGCTATAATTTTTTTCATTTAACTGCTACCACTTTATCAGAAGGAACCATATTAGCTAAAACAGGATCAGCAACTTTTATAGCAGGAGTTTTAACTTCATCAATATTTACTACAGCTTCTAATACTGATGCTTTTGCTTCTAAAGAAACTGGCGTATTGGGGTCTTTAAGAGCTTCCACAATAGAAGCAGCTTGACTGTCAACCTTAGCTGACTTGCTAGCGTAGCGAGCCATGATACCACCAATAATAGGAAATGCTACAAGTAAAACATTCCACAATGAAGTAGCTCCACTGAACACCATACCTAATCCAGTGAAGATTTCATTAATGGCGTCTATCATACCTTTAGAATTAGCAGCAGAGACAATGCCCACACCACCAATAAATCCAACTGCCGTGCTGATATAGTTACGGCCTGAAGCTAATAATCTGCCAACAGTTTCAGTAGAAAAAGCCATTAGTAAAATCCCCTCTATCCAAAGAAGCTGTAAAATATTTTAAATGGAACTACAAGGTTTAATTTATTAAATCAGCGTAGAATTGCTTAGATATTCCGGCAATTTCTACCATTTTATCAGTTCCGTTGATAATCCTGCGAGCGTTAAGCCAATCGGTAATGCTCCCGTTAAAATAATTTAATAATTTCTTTCCAGTAAACGTTCCTCTAATCATTCCCTCAAACATCACAAAAGAAGCAATATCCACCTGCATAGCTAAGTCTGGATTTTTAACCAAATCAGCATCAATTCCAGCAGCCTTTAAAAGTTTAGTCATCGCAGCGTAGTTATTCTTCCAAGTTAATTGCACAAAGCCGCGTCCACAATATCTAGCTCCATCACCGGGAGTTGTATTGCCGTTTCGTTTGGCTAGTGCAGATCGAGAACCAAGAGGGTCATACATACGAGTATAATATGCATTGCCTCCAGCTTCTTTGTTTGGAGTCATAGTGTGGGCAGTCTCCCATTTGGTAGTACCCAACATATATGCTAACCATCGCAAGTCAGTAAGCTTGCGTCGCTCCCATTCATCTAGTATTGCTGACATTCCTTGGACTTGGCCTTTAGCTAGCTTACCAGAAAAAGGTTGCTGTTTAACGCCATCAAAAAATTTCTTACGGTCAATCATTTGATACCTCTATGGGTTAAATACACGTTGCGCTAAAATATTACCAGTCACATTTGAACCAGCGGTATGACCATTTAAAACTGTAGCAGTAGAACAACTACTTTCTACATTTTCAACCAACACAGTGTTGTTTGGGTTAGTAGATTGTAAAGTTATCCCATTGACACAACCGCTAACAATAGTCAAATTGCTTAATTTTGAAAGTTGGCTTGCTGAACTAGTAGCTACATTAATCCCATCTCTGTGTTGCTCAATATGCGTATTTTGAATAATAAAGTTTCCAGCTTGCATATTTACAGCATAAATACCAAGAGCACAAAGGCTAGGAGCACAACCAAATACAGCATCACGAATTATAATTTGAGTTCCTGACGAGTTTCCTGAAAAATTAACATTAGTAGTAGTGTCAGCAACCTCACAATCAAATTTTTCAAAAATAGCGTTAGATGCTCCTCCTTTACCTATTTCATATTTTATACATTGGCGTCCTACTGGCTGAATATACACATTGGTAATTAAAGGAAACTGCTGTCCACTATTTGAGTAAATAGCTGATGTACCGGATGCAGAACTACCTGTCATAATTAAGGCAACATCTTCCAGACGACAACCGAATTGCCCAAACTGCGAATTAGGATCGCAGAGAGATACAAAATGCTCAGCGCTATCAGCTACAGTGCATTGCTTAAGTGTTGTACCGCCATATACCCCAGCACCTTTAATAATAACACCATTAGGAATTTGTAATGTAGCGAATTGAGAAGGGCTAGCACAAAAGTAGGCTGCTCCTTTAGGCATTAAGAATGTGCCACCATTAATGATAGCAGAAGCAGAACCATTTGTAGTAGACATAAACGCCATGGCTGACTTAAATGAAGCTAAATCATTTGTAGCTGTCCCATCAGTACCAGCCCAATCCGCTTTGATGCCAAATTGACGCCCATTAGGAGCGCCACCTTCATCGACTACATATTGCCATAGAGCGCCAACAGCATCAGTAAAAGAACCTGTTGGAGAGCTGATAGTACTAACAGTGTACGTTGCACCACCACCAGTACCACCTACAGCGGAATTGAGAGGAGTTAAAACGTTGCCTACTGCATAACCATTACAAAATCCTCCAGTAAGATCAACCGCAGTTACAACTCCTCCTGCTACTGTTACTTTTCCAATACATCCTATACCTACTCCGCCTCCCATTGGGACACCTAAATAAGTGCCGTTAGTATAACCTGCTCCAGCAGCAATAGTACCAGTTAGAATGTAAGTATCTTTAAACGGAACTCCAGACACTTTAACAAAAGTAGCTCCCCCACCATCACCGGGAGTTGCGTAGCCTAATGTTTTTATTGAAGTATAGCTAGATAAATCTAAAGTAGCTGCGTAAGCTCTAGATGCTAAAACATTAGTAGTTAAAACACCACTTACGACTTTAGCAGAACCAACACCAACAGCAATTGCTCCCGTTGCGCCATCTAAAGAAGTTACTCCACCGGGAGGAATTGATATTGAAATGACGTTTCCAGTACAAGTGATGTTAGCACCACAAGTAATATCACCTGTCATTCCCTGAATACTAGTAACACCAGAAGCAGTAGCGGAATTAGCATCTGGAGTAATTTTAATAATATAATTTGAAGTTTTGGTAGGTTGAACAATACTATGTGCAGCAGCGCTACCAGCATTACTAACAATTATACCAGTTGTAGCAGAAGCAGTAGAATGCGTCATATTAGTGACAACACCACTAGCACTATTATTGGTATGTACTATGTAATTAGATGCTCCTCCGGCAGCAGACGCAGTTTCAACATGAGTATGCCCCGGATCAGTTATACCGTGAGTATGAGTTAGTATGACACTATTTGATTGCGAACCACCAGCCGCACCAGATGAATTTGGATTAGTAGCTCCAAAATAAGTAGTAGTCAAAATAGAGCTAGCTACTCCTCCCATCATGTTATTACCAGCAATAGCAAAACCTCTAAAATCTGGTAAATTAAAAGTAGTAGAGCCATTACCCCTACCCCAAGGAAAAAATATAGCATTAGTATTAGTCGTAACATTAGCATTAGTTGCTAATGTTACTGAGGTTGATGTTTTAGAAATTACTGTAGAAAAACCAGCAGCTACACAAGATACCTCAACGCTCATACCAATCCAAAAATTATCAGTGCTAGTTAAACCACTTAAAATTGGAGATGCTGAATTACAAAAAACAGGCTGAGAAGAAGTAATGGCAGCAAACAGAACTGCATAAGTAGTTCTATTAAGCTCTTGCCCATAAGTGAACGCATATTGATTTGGGGCTGACATTCCAGCCCAAGGTTTAATTGTTCCAACTAAATCACCATCACCTGTAGCGGTAGGCCCTCCTCCACCACTTGAGCCTGTAGAAGAAGTAACTGCATCCCAAATTATATTGCCAAGCCTATCTTTAACAACTTGGCGATAAGCACCATCTCCTAAAATTATACCTCTACCACCAGCATCCAAAACAACAGGATTTGCATTAGGCGTAGTTTTAGCTGCATCTTGCCATGTAGTTTTACGAGTGGTAGTAGACGGAATATAAAAATCTACCGTTCCTGAGGTTAAAGGCTTTGCTGAATTATCAAGAAACTGAGTTTTAGCAGGAGGCAAAATACTTGCTGTTTGCGCGTAAGCTAAATTTGTGTTAGCAATAATGCACAAAGATAATAAGAAAGTTTTAAAAATGGAATTATTCATTTTGCTTTTCCTGCTAACTATAATTTTTAAATTTCGCAGACTTATTTGGATGCCCACACTACTGATAATTTTAGCTTACGTAAAATGGACCTGCTTAGACCCTATCGTTCTACAATTTAAATTATGGTCCTACAAGCCTAGAAAGAGTGCCAGCCCCTCTAGTCAACAAGGATTGCTTGGGACCGGGGATTTGAGCCTCAAGAGCCACGATTAGAGCGTCACGGCTAGGGCCTTCAGTTGGTAATGCGAGCTTTGCATACTGAGCGTTATGCTCCTTAGCCAGCTTCAGGCTAATTGCGTCCTTTACCATCGCACCAGCTTTAGCTACGCCAAGCATCGCTGCGCCAGCTCCCGGCATACCTCCCATAAAATAACTAGACGCTTCAGCAGCAGCGACGGCAGGAGTGCTTTTCATGACTTGAGTTTTGTATGGTAAAGTAAACTGTGATTTAGATGCACTTCGCATAGCCGTTTGACTACCCTCAACAATCTTATTATGCGTATTAGCTTCCATGCGGGTATGCTCAAGCTTGGTTAAAAGCTTTTCAGCTTCATCCTTACCAAGCAAAATTTCTAAACGCTGAGCATTAAAATCATTTTGCCCAATAGCAGTACCGCGACTAGCCGGATTAGTTGCAGCAGAGCGAGTACCATTAATCTCAGCATTAATTCTAAGCCTAGCTCCTTCTCTCGCAGCTTCTAATTCTCCCGGTTTACGCGAAGAGCTATCAACCCACTTCTTAAAAAATGACGGATCATTTTCTAAATCATTCACACTGTTTTTTAAAATCTTGTCATGCCCATAATGAAAGGCTTCTTCAACTTTCTTTTGACCTGCATATTTAGCTAATGCTTCTTTGTATTCTTTACCAACAGCATCTTTCATCTTCTCGCGAAACTCTAACAACTGCTTTCCTGTGTGACGCTCAGAGCCGGTAGCACTTTTAGACAGAGCGCTTGCGCTTTCCCGCAATGCTATTTGAGCATCGTGTAGCTGATCAGTGTAGGCAAACATTTGAGAACGGTCAGGCCAATCTGTACTACGCAGCTTATTTCTAACGTCCAGCAATTCACGCTGATAAGGAGTTAAGGGCAAAGGAGGAGCTTTACCTTCTTTGATTGCTTTCATAGCAGGATGACCAATAGCAGTATCAATGTCTTTAATTAGGCTAGTAATATCTGTATGAGGCTTAGCAGCTAAAACAGGCTCAATATTCTTCTTTCCAATTTCCTGAGCAGCTTTCTTTAATTCATCAATCTTCTGAGCTGCGTTAACAGTAGCTCCCATGGAAGCATCAAATGCTGTATTGACGCTATCTTTAGCGCTAGCCATTCGAGCTGCTGATGTTTTAGCAAGGTAATCTATCTGAGGACCATCACTTGTAAACAAATGCTGAGCATCCTGTAGCACTCTAGGAGATAAATCAGCAGGGCCTAAGCGAGGATTAGCTTTCATCGCCGCTACAGTAGCAGGAAGATTTTCAGGACCAATATTTTCTACAAGGTTACGGAAAGCTTTGTTCTTAGGCATAGTTTTAACAATTGCTGCTCCACCGGGAACAACAGGAATAGCTGTACTAACGACCATGCCGGCTTTATCACCAATAGATTTGCTACCAGTGATATCAGCAATAGGAGTTACAATACCTCCTTCTACTGCTCCAGTAATAGGAGCAGTACCCATTTGGAAAACACCTAATGCTGTTTTACCTACACCACTAGCAGGATTACTGCTAGCTATATCGCTTATGCCACTAGACGCCATTTCCTTTCCAGCAGTATAATCTTTGATAATGCTTTCTTGAATATTAGTTGTAGGCAGACTGCGCCTAGGATTTTCTACACCAAAACGCTCAGTTCTAGTCTGATTTAATTCATCAGAAGCGTCTTTAGAAATTCCAGAGATAGGTGGTCTAGGATCAGTATTTATGATTACCTTTTTAATATTTTTTGGTAAAGCTTCTGCTGGTGATGCTTTAAAATCAGACAAAATAGCATCAATATCCAAACCAGAAGGCTTAGACTTGGCAGTACCTTTATATTCAGAAAGAATGCTATCTAAATCCATTTTTAATCCACGTCATAAATTTTTGCATTTTTAGCTAAATCAACAGTTTCAAAGAAACGAGTTGCTTTTTTCTTAGCAACATTATCACCATTGCGATAATCTAACTTCATTTTAGCTACTAATTTATCTCTTTCTTTTTCATCCATTAAATCTAAAGTTAGAGCTTTCTCGTCTACTGATGTTGGAAAAGTGCCACCATGCTTAATATAATCATCAAACTTCTGAGTTTTAAAAGCTTGAGGCTTTAAAATTTGAACCCTATCTAGAGCAATGGCATCTCTAGTTAAATTCTGTAAAGCTTGAGTAACTTGCACCTTAGGATTAGGAGAACCTGCTTCAGCTAACGTCTGAGCTGCATCTGAGCGTTGTCCAATAGGACTGCTGCCCACATACTGAGCAAGTTTTTTGTTTAATTCCTGCCTTAACACTGTAGGGTCATTTTCAGCTTTGGTATCGACAATACCCCAAGCTTTAGCAGCAGCAACTAAATTGGTGAATTGATCAGTACCCGGACCTGTAGCTAGTCCCGGCATTAATTTTAAAGCCTGAATAGCAGGCTTGATTGCAAAAGCTCGTTGTCCTGCATTTCTCTGATCTTCAGTATACGCTTTTTTGCCTTCCTCGAATAGCGGCGTAGGTCCAGTAGCAGGGCCAGCAGGCTTAGGAAACGATGCTGCAAAGCGACCATCAAAAGTATCAGGCCCGCTATCCGTTCTCACGGTAGGCCCTGTAGGGCCGGTTGTGCGAGCTGGAGGAGCCATAGGCTCAACAGGCATAGGACGCGCGCCAGCCGGTTTAAACTGACCGGGGAAGCCGGTATTGGCAGGAGCAGCCCCTTCAGGAATAGCTGCTGGCTGAGGGCCTAATAATCGCGGCTGTCCTGAAACAGGGTCCATTGTTGGCGTAGTCGGAGGAGCCTGCTGCTGCACTGGCAATCCTACAGGTCTAACACCAAATCCCGGCTTAACGCTGGTTACAGCAGGAGTGACAGTCTGACCATCTCCAACATCTTGCCTTTGTCCTAAATGATAGTCCATCTGCTTTTGAGTTTCAGAAGCAGCAGTAATAAATTCATTATAGAAAGCCTGAGGAGTAGGAGCTTTTTGAAGCCTATCCATATAAGAATTTAATTGTTGCTGAGGCACTAAGCCTTGCTGTACTGCGTTTTGTGCTACAGCAGCATATTCCTCTTTGGTCGCATTAGGACCAAGACTGCCCATAGCTCTAGTCATAAACCCTAAAGCTTTGTTAGCTTGGTCCATCTTAGCAGCATCGATTTGTAACTTTTGCTGCTGCAATGCGCCAACTTTAGCCGCAGTATCTAAAGGAGATACTGGCATTCCTGCTTTAGGATATGAAGAAACATCAATTTCAGCCATTTAAAAATATCCTAAGCTCTAAACGCAGTAGGACCGCTAGGTCCACCATAAGTAATTCCACCACTACCAGAATTACCGTACATTCCTTGATACATCGCATATCCACCAATATTACCGGCCATAGTGCTCAAAGCTCCACCAGTAGCATTGGCTGCTGCGGCTCCAGCATTACCAGCTCCAATAGCAGCGCTACCTTGTTGAGCGGCAGAAGCAGTGCCAGCCGTACCCGTACCAGCAGCGGCCGTATGTCCAGTATCGATTAGTCCTTTTAATCTAGTATACGCATCTCCTTTATTAGCTCGCTGCATTTCAAAATTAGATTTCCATTCTTGACTGTTTAGTCCTTTAGCAAATGCAGCAGCACCTTTTAATGCTGCTCCAGAGCTAGCCAAGCCTCTAGCAGCAGCCGAATTAGTTACAGCTCTATTGCCTTCTTTTTCTAAGAATTTGTAATAATCACTACCTAAAAAATCATCAGGGTTTACGCTAATAGGATCAGTTAATTCACTAAGCCTAACTCCCATTCTAGCGCTAGCATCTTCACCAACAACGCGGTAAGGGGTTAAATCCCCTCTAGTCTTTTCATACATTTCGCGCGATATGCCAGCAGATTGCGCTGCTGCGTCTTTTTGAGCATCAGCGGCTTTATCAGCTCCCCATATTGTAGCACCAGCCCCAATAACCGCTGATCCTATAACTGCCGTTGCTACCCAAGCATTGCACAAGCAAGGGTCTATAAACTCAAATTCAAATTTGACCCTGCTCATAATCATTTATTTAAATCCAATAAGTTTTAAATATTCTGCGTACATAACATTCATAAAAATAAATAGCATCATAATTTAAATTCCAATTGATTAGTGTTGCAAAACTCTAACCACTCTTGTTCGCTTGTAGCAAGGAAATGATCTTTGATTAAATTAACATCGCGTTCTTCAGTACCGTGAATAGTAGTCCAAACACATTCGGTAATAGTGTGGGCAGCTCGCTTAGTACCGGGAGGAGACACTACAGTAAATGGAGCCGAAACTTCTTTCATCCCTTCCTCAGTTGTAACTAGCATAGTTCCGGCTGACAAAATATTTAAATTTTCAAACTTGTGGATTTCTCCGACTAAAGTGACGCCAGCAGGAATATGAAGCTCTCTAGCATAAACTCCTTTAGAGAAGTGGTGAATGACTTTTAATTCTAATTGTGGATACCGAAGCATCGCAGCTTCAAGATTAAGAACTTTAGTTCTTAAAAAATCTTTAGTTTGCAAATCCATTTTTAATTCCCCAAGAATTGAACTGTAGCAGGTCCAGTCCAGCTAACAGTATCCCCAACAGAAACAGGAATGATGCGTTCGCCATTTAAGTTTATAGTGACTGGCCCTCTAGTCAAATTAACAGTAACAGCTCCAGTCAAAATAACATTACCATTGGCATTAACAGTAAGTGGATTAGTAGAACTGAAATCAGCAATAGAAGGGGCAGGCTCAACGAATTGTTGAAAGAAGCTATTCCAAGGAGCAAGAAGATATCCTTTAAGAAGCCCCTTAGCATCCTTTTTAATTTCTACTATTGGTGAATTTAAATTAGCTACAGGTAAAGTCATTTAGCAGAAGCCTTAGCGGTCATAAATCCACCGTTTAATGCTGTCTCAGCATCAATAGACCAAGATAATTTAAATACCCTATCTCTGGCTTGTCCTAGATTATTCCAAGAAGGAACTATGGTATATTCTCCAGTTTTTCCCATACTCTGCATAATTGGATTGCCGTAAGTCCTTCCTTTATCATCCGACCAACTTAAACTTATTTGAGGGTCCTCCTCTTGATCAGTGATCGTTCCCGGCTCAATATCAGCTTGAAAATTAAGATAGCTAATCTTTTTACCATCAGCAGTCATATGAGGAAAAGTTCTAACTCTAACAATAGGAGTACCTTCATCAGTATAAGCATTAATATCTAATTCTAAAAGTTTTCCATTCTCCCAATCACCACCAACATTCTTACCATTAACAAACATAGCGCAATTGAGCCTAGGTCTTAAGAAATTTCCATTTTCGTCATTCCAATTCCACTCTAACCATTGTTTAAATCCAATATCATATACCAAGCCTTTACTAGCAGTAGGAAATACTAACGCATAAAAAGCGTGCCCATCGAGTTGAAAACAGAAGCCAATAGCATCTTCAAAACTAGCATAGCTTCTAATCATATTGACAATACGAGGAGTGGAAATTTCAGATACATCGTATCCTTGTAATTGTACTACAATTCCACTTCCTTGCTGATCCTGCATAATGAAGAATGCTAAAACATCTAGAGTTGCTATAGAAAATTGAGCTGCGCAACCATGATTGATATAAGCGCCTTGCTGCTGTTGAAAGTAAAAATCAGCAGCTCCAGTACCAATCCAAGTTTCAGTAGTCAACGCTCCAATTAATTGAAGCTCACGATGTACAGCAACAATGCCCACAATAGGGTCACTGAAGCCTGATTTGGCCGCAATGTCTAATGGATCAAACGCGCCAACTGTAGTAAGCAATAAATAGCTAGCATTTGACGTACTAATATAAAATTGATTTGTCCCAGGATTATTAAAAATAAAAAACGTATCCAATAAAGCTACATAATCAGCTCCATAGAAATTAGGATCAGTTATAATACCCAAAGCATTAGTAGCTAGGTCTATCACATATCCATTTAAACCATCTACCATTACGCAGACAATACCATTATCAGCAAATTTAATCTGGCTCTGTCTATCTGCTATAGCCCCAATAAGAATTAAAACTCCAGTAGAGCTGAGAAAATAAACATTTTGTCTAACTACATAAAATGCAGTACCTAAACTAGTACGGTAGCAGCCTCTAGAGTTATCAGCTACAGTAGGTGTAGCGTACAGCACTGTACCGGGAGTAGGATAATAAGTCACTTTAGCTGGAGCTTGAGGATCGCGCTGATTTATTTCAGGATATAAATTAACGCATTCCTGTCCAGACGCAATTATACTTTTGCCATCGTAAGCAGAACTTATTAGCTCTATTCTTGATGTACTAGATTTAACCATTTAGTATGCATCAGCGTTATAAATGTAAAAGCTGTTACCTTTTCCAAATCGTAAGCTTCCCGGCATTTGAAGCTTAGAGATTTGAGAATTGGAATTTTTAAGACGATTTAGAGCGAGCACAGCAAGCTTTCCTTGAACTGGATTAGGAGCATACTGGTAGTGAGCTACAAGCCTAACGCATAAATTATAATGAATAGCTTCCTCATATTCAGGAGGCATATTAAACACAGCATCAAGGCTGTCAGTTACGTTATTCACTCGCCACAATATACCAGCACCAGCGCCAATAATGGTTGTATCAAACGATAAAATGTCATTGATTTTATAACCATCTCCTCCAGCAGCAATAGTAACTGCTGTCACTATTCCACCAACTACAGTAACGTCTGCTGTACCATCACCGCCTAAGCTGCTCACATTGATAAACGGAACAGCAGGATATAAACCACTAGTATAGCCAGCTCCACCAGAAATGATTTCACCAGCTTGCAATTGCATAGTAAAATTAATAGGACCTTTGGTAATTAAATGAATTTCATAATCAGATGTGGGGATAGGCCAAATAAAAACATTACCATAAGGAAACGCAGCGTCGTAAAAGTAATAGCTAGGCCAGCTCTCCAAATTCTTCATTTGGATTTTAACGTAATCCTCATAACTCCAAATTGGAATTAAAGGATAGCTGACTTCATTACTGGCTGCTATTTGTTTAAAATAAGCAGATTGAATTTTATCAGGACGTTGCGCGTTATAATATTGTCCCGGCCCAATACGATTGGAAATTGAACCATTACCAATTGCAGCAGTATCAATAAGATTAGGAACCAACCAACGCTGTTTCTGCCAGCCAGCCAACATCATATGAAGAAGCCTAAACCCTCCATTGATATCTTGAGGATTGGCAGTTTGACCTAAGCCAACTACTCCAGCTTCTCTTAGCGCAAATTCGATAAATTCGCGGGCTGTTGTCATTTATTTAGTAGGCCAAGGATTAGAGGTAGTAGCTGGAGCTGGAGCCGCAGGTACAGAAGGCTCTCCCTTAAGCGCTTTCTCTTCAGCTTCATTATTGGCAATCTGACCATTTACCCACATAGGATACTTGGTATGTCCAAATTCATTTAAAATATTAGGATCAGTGCCAAAGCCGGGATGCGGGTTTGCAACAGAATAAGGGTTCAAGTCAATATTCCTTCCATCTAATACCATATCTTTAAATTCTAATTTCAAATCTTGAGGCTCAGGAAACGCGACGATAGCCATTTTTAATTTTCCTTGTGTCTAATTAAATATTGTTTCATTTTTTCTAAAAGCTCCACACTTTCATTAACTCTACCAATAAAATGATTACATCTGGTGCAAAGCAAGTCTCTTATTTTTCCAGTAGTATGGCAATGATCCTGAGATAATTTCTTAACTTTGCCTTCTATATTTCTAAATAGTGCAGTCTCAGGCTCCTCACAAATAGCGCAAACATAGTTCTGTTTCTTTAATTTTTCATTATATTCATTAGGATGCACACCATATAATTTAAAAGACTGATAGTGATTTTTACAAAGTCCCAAACCTTTGATTTTTTCGTTACAGCCTTCTACTGTACAATTTCCTTTTATTAGTCCTATGACTTTTTCTAGTCTACCGTATTTATGCATCCTCCACCAATGAGGACGGCACCAACCTTTACCGTAAGCTTGCCGCTCGCAACCGTCTACTTTGCATTTCATAAAATTTCATCCATTCAGGTCTAAAGAAAAATAAATTCTAAAGTCCTGAATGGATGAAAGCAACCTTTACTTTTTGAAATATAATTGCTGGTAATTAGTCAATTATACTTTATCTGCGATAACGCAGAGCCACTCGGGGCGGATATATTTGAACCCGAATAACACATCCAAACGGGTAGCTAACTGATCCGTCAGCGGGAGATAGTCAGTTAACATACGCATAGAGACACCATCAAAGCTGGTGCGAGCCGCTTCCTCAACTGCCTTCTTAGGCATAACTAAGTCAGCAGAAGCCATAGTAACAGCCTTCTGAGTGTAGGCAAGAGACTTGCGATACACAGAAGAAGCAGGAGTAACTAAAGCAACAGCCGCGCCATTTAGGGGCAGAGCATCAACAGTCTGATACTGCTGATCCGCACCACCAGCAACACCACCAACAGGACCAATCAAGCCGGGGTAAATCGGCAGGACGGTAGCAGCGGTAGCAACATCAGCAGTAATAACGAACTGACGCAATGTACCAAGGCTGTCCTTGGTAACGCGATTGACGGCATTAACGCCAGCAATCGCAATAATGTCACCCTTCTTAAAGGTGCCAGTGATAGCATTAACGGTAATGTTACCGCCACCAGTTCCGGTAGTCTGACCACCACCATTAATAGTACCGCCAGCAGAGAAAGTACCAGTAGTATGCTTAATCACAGTTTGATCGCGGAAGAAACGATCAAAACCTAAACCAGACTTCATCATACCTGAGCGAAACTGAGCTGAGATTTCAGTAGCCGGGTTAAGTAAGCCAGCAAGAGAGCTAACTGTACGTGCATCAGTAGTAGGATCATTAACGCAGCGACGATCAAGCATAGAAGCTCCCTGATCATCAAGAACAGCGTTAGCTCCCGTAAACTGATCCATAGTCGGAGAGATGATAGTACCAGCGCCATCAACATTGCTAACAAGGTTGCAAACGCCACCTTCAGAGCCGCGCATAATGGTGGAGGCAACCTTACCGCAAAGAGCGCTAACCATCGGAGCTACTACCAGCTCAGAATAGTTATCAATGCTCATGGTACGCTCAGCCGTGCTATACGGCGTAGCAACGTTTTTCTGAGAAGAAACAGTGAGGCTGGTGTACTGCTGAGTATTGTCCTGAAGCTGCATCGCAGGACCATCAGTAACAACAAAGTCAGACGGCAGACGAATGCGAAGAGTATCACCAATCTTTGCGCCATCAATGGCGAAAGATTTGTCATACTGCGTATCCATGTTCATAATGAACAGGTTACTATTCTTAAACAACATTACTGCTTCAGCAGTAATCATATCGATAGTGAGATAAGAATTAGCCATGTTAGCCCTCAATGGAATGAATTATTGATTGATGATGAAATAGCAGATGCTTGAGGCTGCAATTTTAACAAGCAATCAATAGCCAGACAGGACTAAGGCTGTTTAAAAATCAGGGTTTATACGAAACCAAGAAACGTTTTGCGACTATATTCTTTAAAATTATCAAGTCGTCAAGAGGGATTTTCTAAAAGCGTGGGACTTTTTCATACCTTCCGCTATATTTTTCTTATGGCTCTCAGGGAGCTTCTTTCCCAACTGCCGTCTAGATATGCTAGCTGATAATTCAGCTCTAGCTTCTATAGTCAAAACTCTCGATTTTCTTTTGGGGTATTTTTTATATTTCTTTCCAGTCATAGCTTTAGATAACCTAGCTATGCTTTCTTCACTAAATTTAAAACCTAAATTATTACCTGCTTTCGGAGCTAAATTATATCCAGTCTTACAACAATTGGTTAGGTCCATCCAATATTGCTCACGTTCAATTAGCGCATCCTTATCAACAACTCTTTCTAAAATATGAAAAGTAAAAGCTTCCTCTCCATGTTTATTCCAAGATGCTTGAAGATATTTATTAGGATGATATCCAGCTCTTAAGCTTCTTAAGTGATTTTCTAATCTAGTTTTAAAATTTATAGCAGAGCCTATGTAATACTTTTTAGTATCAGCATTCAAAATTAAATATATGCCAGAATTAATCATTATGTAAATATTCGTATTTTAAAAATTTTATATCGTCAATAGAAAAAGTGTGGACACTTGGAGGAATGCCCACACTTCTCTAAAGCTCCATTCCTGAGGCGTCAGGTAGAGGAGCCTAACTATATCCCTGAGCTTTACGCCGTTCAATTATCTGCTGTCGTCGCTTAGCTGCATAAACATCCATATCTTTAGTATCTGACTCAGTAATAGCAGATGATACTTGCCTGCTTCCCTTAACAGGTTCAATAGGATCAGGCACTTTAGAAATTTGCTTCTTAGGCTTTTTCTTAGCTTCAACAAGCTTGTTAGAAATTTCAACCAATTTTCTTGTCATGGTTGCTGGAGACTTTCTCCAAATGCTTTCTGCTTCATCTTCCTTGTCAGCAAGATAGGCTAAGACTTCTCCCCCATTATCCATATCAGCTAGAACACCAATCATGAATGAGGGGATAGGACCAAACTGAGCACATACATCTTCAATCTTGTCATCAAATTCTTTATCAATTTTCTTGGCTGCGCTCTGCAAATCATCACAACTCTTTTGAAAATTAGCTTGTAGAGTTTCCAGCTCCTTAGCTTTAATCTGTTCATCAGCAAGAGCTTTAGCCTGCTTTTTAATTTCTTCAGCAGTCAAAGTCTTATCAGGATCAGCAGCAAGTTGAGCTTCTAAAGCAGCAACCTTATCCTCAGCAGCTTTCTTAGCAGAGATGGCTTCATCAATACGCCGCTGCATTCTATCCTGTTTACGCTGAGCCTTAGCAGCTTCTTTTTCTGAAGCTTCACGGGCTTCTTTTTCTTCAACAGTTTCTTCTACTTTTTCACCGTCATCGCCTTCTTCTTCATCTTTTTCTTCTTTTCCGTCCCCTTCATCGTCCCCTTCGTTATTTGATTTATCGTCAGCGTCTTGCTCATCTTTTTCTTCTTCCTGTTTAGGCTCATGCTCAGAGCGAGCTGTTACGTTGGTATCCTTAGCAATCTGAGCGCGCAAAGCAGCCCTGTCATCATTCTCTTTATCATAGAGCGCGTAGGAGAGCAGAGAATTGCCATTCATTAAATGTTTAAGCATTTTCAATTTCCTTAGAAGGATCAATTCCAGCTTCTAACTTATCCCAAGTATCTAAAGTTCTTTCTTTTTCTTCTTTAGATAAGTTAATTCTAATTGGACCTACAGCTAATGTAAATTCACCATCAACGTAACCGGCAGCTACAAAATCGTCTATATTAGCTGGAGCAGGATGATTATTCATATCTTTATATTTAGCCATTTTGTTTCTTTCTAATTTCTAATTCTATAGCATTCTTTAATTTTAAAAAATTTGGATTAGGAGGAGGGAAGTCCATAGCTTTCTTGTTATTCTTTTTGTCAAATTTATGATGTCTACTCGCAATCTCTCGTCTCTTCTCAGCTTCAACCAAAGACTTATAAACCATACCCAAATCCCATAGTGAATAGGAGGCTATAGGCTGATCTTGATATACTTCAATGTCGATATCTTCACTCATTTGATACGATCAATCTGAGAAACTTGCTTCTTAGCAAAAGCCTTTGCTTCCTTTAAAAGTTTAGGGTCAGCAGCAATTTCTCCAGCGCGTTGAAGCGCTCTAGCAGCGTCCTCAATCTGATACTGCCTTTCGCGCTGTCTGTCCATAGCAGGAGCCGTACAACTTTCAACCGGCATACGAGATTTGATTTTTTTCTTAGCCATTTAAAATGCTCCTATTGCTTTACCACCAATATATAAACAAAGTTGGGAACCTAAACACGATATAACAAATACAAAAAATCCAAAAAATATGTTGCCAACTCTACTGTCTCCAGTTTGCTCTTTTACTGGCATTAAACAAATTAAGTAAGCTGTAATGCTTCCACCAATAACACAAATAATAGCAGCTAAAACAGCTAGTATCATCACAGCCCAAGGATACATAATAGAATATGCGTTCATGTAACTCTCTTGCTATCAAAGTTGAAATCAATCTTTGGAGTATTTAAAATAATTGGTTTGGGTTTTTCAGTATCATCTTTGTATAAAACAGTCTGTTCAAATTCCGGCAAATCTCCAGCAGTTTTAGCCATCATATCTAACTGAGGATCATTTACGCGCTCCATCAACGCATTATAAATTAATTGTCGCTGATCCTCAGGAGTTTTAGGATTGCACATGATATCGTTAAGAGCTTTAACAGCAGCAGGAATGAACGCTTCAATATGACGCCTAGCAAAATCGCGAGGAGACTTGTAGCGAAGCAAATTAATAGTTTTGCCCTGTAGCTGAATTACTTTCATACCACTGGAGCGAGCTGCATCATAAAAGACACCAGCAAATTCACCAGCAGTCTTTTCTACAATTACTGTAGACGGATCAATTACTTTCATTTTTGGTCCTGTTGAAACGGATTGCCTTGCACTGGCACCAGCATGTAGCCATTTGAGAAAAGCGGAAAGCCTTTATGCATGGCTGTATCTTTTAAAGATTGTGGAATGTCAATGTAGAAAGCTATTTCAGGTTTATCAGAAACCGATTTAGTTTTAATGTAATGAGCTGCTTCAGACTTCTCCATATCGGCCATAAATGTACCATCTTTATAAACGCTAACTATTTCCTTACCTTTTTTATTAAGTAAAGGATTTTTAGTTTCGTATTTAGGAGCTGCTTTTAAATTAGCAACTTTTACCTTAACTCCATGCTCCTTACCAAGCTTCTCTAACGCCTTAGGAATGATTTGGTCATAGAAGCCTTTCATGCCTTCACCGCCAATTTTTAAACCTTCTCCTGAAAACTCATGAGGCTTCTCAAGCTTCATAATTTTTTCAGCCATCTCCTTGCCCACAACATCACTAAGAGGTTTTCCGCTAAATTGGTTGGCTGATCCCATTCCGTCTACTTTACCATCCTTATTAATCATGAGTTTGAATGGAGTATCATTCTTAGCATCAATCCTAACTGAGCGAGTGCCATTAGGATTGACCATGGGAACAGCAATCTTATCCACACTCTTACTCAAATCATACCTAGCAGCCTGAGCTTCACCGGGCGTCCAGCTTAATCTATCATAACCCTTCTCAGCCGCTTCCCTAAGCATACGCTTTAAAGCTAGCTCATGCCATGATTTTTTAAATGGTGCGTCTGGAACGCCAACTCCACCAGAACCAATTTCATTAATTTTAGTTTGAATTGTAGGCAACTCTTTATAAATTTCCTTATAGCGAGCATCGCTAGGAGCTAATGTTGAAGCTTCCTTTTGCAATTCATCGCGTTGTTTTACAAGATTAGCCATTTGCTTTTCTTGCTCAGGACGATATCCCTTATCCCTCCCCTGCTGATGCCAGTCACTCTGTATCTCCTCCAGATGCAGAGACTTCTTACCGTCAATATTCCTATCATTCATTCTAACATGAGCTAGAATGTTTGGCTCATCCCAATGAGAGGATTTGTAATTATTTTCACCAGTATTTAGATAACCGTTCTTTTGAGCATTATCTAAATAAGGCTGCCTCTCAGCAGCACTTAATTTTTCCCATTCTGTACCGCCACCTTTTTTGCCCCACTGGTCATATAATTGTTTAGCAAATTGATCTACAGGTAAAGGCTTATTAGGCAACGTCAACAGCATTTCCCTATAGTTTTCACCACCGGGAAGCTGGTAGGAATGATATTTAGTTTCACCATTTATTTTAGGCTCTCCAAACTCAGGCTCACTTTTAAAAGTTTTATCTTTTGTAACCTCCTTCAACTCCACCTTATTATTAGCCAAATGCTCCTCAATCTGAGCCTTAGTAACAGGTTTACCTTTATTCTCCTCAAGGAAGCCCTTCAACCCTGTCCAGTCTAATTCTTCTCCCTTTACTCCCGGCTTATTTGCCAGAGTGCCTAGCCACTGATCACCAGTCATTTTAGATTGTGGGATAGCTGATAGATTATGCTCTACTGCTGAATAGAAGGTAGGCTTATTAGACTGCAAAGCTGCTCCTTCTTTTGAGCTGTCAGCTAGCAAAATTTTTTCAATGTGATTGCCATTAGGGACAGTCATTGATATAGAGCCGCTATCTTCTCCTACATTTTTGTAATAGTAGCCGTTTTTAGCAATCCCTCTTTTTAATTGTCCTCTCATATAACCATTAGCTTTAAAATCGTCATAAGGATTATTGGTAGTATTCGTCATGCTACCTTTTAATTTATAAGGAGCTACTTCCGGTTTAACTGTCATCGGCATTTCTGTGCCGTCTGGATATTTTTTAATTTCAGTAGGATAATAATCTTCTTTTGGTACGTTTACATTATGACCCGTTAAATTATAACCTTTAGGGTCCATTTTCTTTAAAGTATCTTGTCCAGCCAATAGAGTTTTTCCATATTCTCTATTTCCGGTCCACCCTTTACCGTCAGCAGGGATACCTATCCTTGCTTCTAATGCTTGAGTAGCTGCTTTCTTAGTTCCCAAATGCAAGCCGCTTGAACCACCGCGCAAATCTCCACTAGCTGAGCCATGCCACCAAGCGTTATCTAAATTGGCTTTTCCAGCTTGCGCCATAGCCTCAATAGCCGTACCCGGCTTAGAACTATCAGCCATAAGAGTACTAGTCAAAGCTCCATATTTGCCAGCTTGAGGATCAATCAAGCCAGTATTAATAGCATACTCTAATGCTTTATCTCTAGTTAAGAATTGACCTTTATCATTAACAAAGCCAAAGTTGTAATGACTAATATCTTCACCAGACATAGCCATTTTTTGAAACTCAGGGTATAATTCATTAGGAATCACATCCATATGCTGCTGGCCTTCTTTACCTTTATACAGCTTCTCTTTATATTTTAAAGCAGGACGCAAAGAAGGCCCGGCTCCCAAAGCTACTCCAGCCTCAGCGCCAGTTCCAGCAATACCGCCACTACCCGCTAATGCTGATATGGCCTGAGCTTTTTCTATCAAATCATCTCCCGGTTGCGCCGCAACAGGAGCAGCACCTAGGATTTTACCTAGCCAAGTGCTATCCTTAGTTGGGCCTGAAGGGGCAGGTATATCAGTTAAATCCTCTCTGCGCAAGCCCAATTGCGATAAAGTATCAGTTGACATGACTTCGCCAGCGGCTTTTAAGCCTTCTCTAACAATTTTCTCAGGCCAAAGCTGATGTCTTTCTTTACCACCTAAACCAAACAGTTTCTTTAAAAGTTCACTTTCTGATTTACCGGACTTATCCTGTACTCCAGCCATACCTAAATTATCAAATATTCCCGGCTCTGGCCTAGGTTCAGGACGATTAGCAGTAATGATTTCATTTGGCTTAGGCTGTACTATTTCATCTGGCTTATTAATATATACTCGCCTAATACCATCAGCATCAGCAGGAACACCTAGATAAGGCTGCTCTACCGGCAAAGCTGCTGATACAGGCTCCTCATAGGCATCAGTCATTTGATATAGATTAGGCATTAGGCTGAGCCTCAGGCTTTATCACTTCATTCCAGCCTTTTTCATTCTGCACATAGATTTTGCCATCGGCGGCTTGACGAGAACCGGGGATTTCTGGAATAGCGTCCACTTCAGCCTGAGCGCCTTCAGGAAGGCCCTGAGGAGTGCCAGCCTCATTCATGCCGGGAGCAAGCAAAACCTCCTCAGGCATGTCCGCTCCCGGTCCTCCAGCCTCTAAAATCTCCAGCAAGGTTTGCTTGATGATAGGCCCTAACTGCTCCACCGAAATTCCCGGTCCTGCATTACCAACAGCCGTTAATCTATCAGTCATAGCTTTAAAATCTTCTCGCATTTCTTGAACAGCAGCCCTAGTCCAATCAAGCTCAGCTTTGCTTTCCTTAACGTAAATTTCTCTATTCTTATCTTCTAAATCTTGAGTTAATTTAGTGATTTGAGCAAGCTGAGCTTCAATCTGCTGAGCAGCTTGGTTCATTGTCTCCTCAATCGCAGGGTCCATAGCATCCCCTGTAATATTCTTGGGAATGATTTTCCTCCAGCGCTGAGCCAATACCTGAGCTTCAGGAAAATCAGCAACCTTCCAAAGGATATCACCAGCAATACCCATAAACTCCTTATTCTGAGCTGCAATCTGAGTTAAGGCATTAAAGGCTTCCTGCCTGCGAGTAGCAAAGCTAGGTCCAGTATCAGCTTGAACGTCATAGATGCCCACACTAGGATTAAAAATAACATCTACAATTTGCTGATGGTTGTCAGCATGAGGAACCCCTTCAGCTTCTTTTTTCTCATAAGGTTTCTCTGCTTTTGGATCAATAGTAACATTCATAATACTGTTATCTTTTGCTTCAATCCTAAGCACTCTCTTAGTATCATAAATTTTAGGAATTAGATCAATTAAGATTTTTCCTGTGAAACGAATGGCAATGGCCTGATTATCAATAAAATGATAAGTGGCCCTATCTCCTTGGCGCTGTCTAGCATTGATAGCAACACCAGACTTAGCATTTTCATTCTCTCCCATTTGTGCCTGATACTGTCCAGATACCATCATCATTTCATTTTGTGCAATCTGCATCTGTTGTACATAAGCAGGAGAAGCCTGAGGAGCGGTCATTCTTTGAGGAGGGCTGAGCTTCCTTCCTTCTTCATCATATTCATTATAGAGCATGACAGAAGCATTATCGATATTAGCTCTAGCATACAGCTCCTCATGCCCTTCAATGGCAGCAGGAGAAGCAGTTAAAGGAGACTTAGACTGTAATGCTCCAAATTCCACATTTGCAGATGAATTAATATTATAAATTCTCTGAGGATCAAGCAAGGCTCTAGTATGGCCTTTGCAATCCCAAACACCATCAATGACAGTTTCAGTACCGGGTAGACGTACAATAGGAATATATTTGCCTAACCATTGCTTCTTATCAATAATGCGATTGCCAGCAATTTTATAACACCAAATCTCTTCGCTTAATTCTTCTTGCTCACGATAAGTTTTCTCTTCATCAGGAAGGTTATCTTCCCTAGCTTTAATCTCATTAAAAGCTTCTTTTCCTTCTTTAGGTAACTTACTCCATTTAATAGGACCTATTTCTTCTTGAGTTTCAGGCAAGATAAAATAAACTAACTTATCATCCTTTTGAGACTTCCTAAAATACTCAGCAACTCTAACAGTCTCTCCCTGTAGCCAACCGGGAAAATCATTAGAGCTAAACGCTACATTACCAACATCTTTAAATTTAGGATGCTTCGCTTCATATAAATCTTTCGGCATATCATCGAAAACAAAACCATACCAAGCATCAGAACCGTCAACCTCGTTGATATTAAAATCAAGATAGACATTACGAGGGTCTTTAATGCGCCTAATAAAAAGTTCTTTGTCGAATGTGCCATTAATTTTTTCTACAGTAACTCTCCAGTATCCCCATCCTGCATTAACTTGGAAAGTAGCGGCATTGTCATAAACATTTTCAGCACTTGAAATATATTCAATATGCCTAACTACTTCCTGAAATACTTGAGCAGCCTCAAAGCTGGCTTCATCGCCTACTGGCCTAATTGTTACTCCCGGTTTATTTTGTTTTCCATCATTAATAATTTGCAGATTATGCTGTTGAGTTTTGTTGATAGTTAAGCATGGTCTACCGGCAGTCTGCCTGTCGCCAACTACCCAACTATCCCACTGATACATATTATTGCTATCAGCATTAGCAAATTTATAATCGTAATTAAACCAAGTCCTAGCTTGGCTTTCCCATGCTTCACAAGCCTTAAAACGCTTCTTAGCTTCTAAAAGAATTTCATTTTCTTCATCGCTAATTTGTGAAGCAGCGGACTTAGGAGTAAATGATGTAGACCAAGCCATTATTTTAAAGCCTTAAGTAAATATTCATCTTTTAAAAATTTAAGTCTATCGCTAAAATCAGCAGTTTTCTTAGGGCCTTTTATACAAATCAATCTCTGATACTCAACGGATATTTGATCAGCCGACATTGATTTATAATTTAACTTCCAAGCATCCATCACTAAACATTCCCCATCCAAGCCCTAGGTTGCTGCGATAAAGGCAAAACTACTTTCTTCTTAGGCTTCTTAGTATCATCCTCAGTCTTTAACGATAAAGCGAAAGTCTGCCAACCGTCTGCACCGTGCGACCAAGGCGTATCGTGATCAGGCTCTTTACTAAAATTACCTGTCTCCTCGTTTACTTTATAGGCATAACGGGAAAGACATTGCCAGCCGTCTTTAGTGTTTTCTTCATCAAAATTACAAAGTTCAAAAATAGTCCGAGCTGCGTTGATGCCAACTGCTTTCTTAGCAGGTCTATTGACAACTATAACTTTATAACCAGCAGCTCTGGTAAGATTAGCAATAGACCTAGACGCTAATGTTTCATTGTCAGCATCATGAGGCTGATAGACTGTACCATAGTTATAACCTAAGCTCTGCATATGAGCTAAATAATGCGGGAGCTTCTTAAGTCTATTCTGATAGTAATTTATAACATTGTATTCCATTCCTACTCTCTGGATAAACCAGATGGCAGTCATATCGGAATGACCTAAATCCCAAAATGTATAGACAGGCTTGGTAGGGTCATAAGGAATCTTCTTCCTGCGACCGTCTAGCAACGTCTGTCTTAATTCATCAGCGTAAATAGCTCCATCTAATGTTTGCTTAGTAAAGCCTTCCCACACTTCAAGATATTTGTTTTCATTGTGGGTTTTTAAAAGTGTCATTTCCCTTCTAAGATCAGGGGGGAACCACTTGTTATCATACCAGTTTACTTTAACTACATAGGCGTAACGTTTTCGCTCTAATTCATCAAACTTAGCTTGATCTGCTTCAGGTAAAACAATCTCACTATTTTTTAATTTTTCTTCAACGGCCCTAAACCAAGTCTGCTGCTCTACTGGCACTTCTTCAGTGAAGTCAGGAGCATACATATTCTGCTTAATGACATACCTATCATAAACTTCATCATCATCTAATTCAGGATTAAAGCTAATCCAAACTTCAGGACCTAATTTAAATGGCCCTCCCATTCCTTCCTTAGAGCTTTCATGCTTACCACGAATTGTGGGCATGAGCTTATCAAGAGAATTTTTAGAAGTATTGTTTGCTTCATCAATCCAAGCTATATCAATCTTAGCTAATGATTTAATAGAATTGATTTTATAGCGAAGTCCTGAAAAAATAAAACGAGTGCCAGTAAGAGTACAAGTAATGGACTTATCTTTAATATCAAAAGCCCAACCTAATTCATATTGCTCTATATATCCTTCAATTGTACTCTTAACGCTCTCTTCCAGAGAATTTTGGATTTCACGCAAACAAAGAATACGTAGTTTCATCTTCATAGCAAAGATGATTAATGCAATTGCATATCCGTCAGACTTGCCAGCACCACGACCACCATAAGCAATCTTTAATCGAGCTGGTTTGAATAGAAATGCGAGCTTTTCGTTAAATTCTAATTCCATTTTAATTAATGCGAGTACCTGTTATGATACCATCACAAGTTAAAGTTGATGCTCCTATAGTAGCCTGAGCATTAAGGAAATATTGCTGTGAACTAGAATTATAAACAGATAAAGGACCAATGCTCTGTGACCAAGCTGGATCAGTTAGCGTAGCTCCTCTATAACGAGAAACTTGACCGCGAGTATTAACATTAGTATTAATAACTGTATTAATAGATAACCAAATGTCAGTTAATGTAGTAGCTCCAGTACCAGAACAAGAATAACCTGCACTAATTGACCAATTTCCAGCCGGAAGAGTAATGCTAGTTAAGTTGGTAGGAGTTGCTGTAATAATGGAAACAACAGCAACGCTTGCAGTTACCTGAAAACCAACACATGTAGTACAAGGTATAGCACCACTAACGGTAGCTGGTAAATTACCAGCAGCGGCACCACCTTTATTTGCTGGCACTACATTGTTATATGTAGTAGCATTTCCTACTGAAGTAACATCACCAGTAAGATTAGCATTTGTTGTTACGGTAGGATTTGGATAAGTTCCTCCAAGACTACCTCCTGCAACTCCAGTAGGAGAGCCTCCACCGCTAGGCGTTATACCTTGAGCATTAGCTGAGCTGACAAATAAGCTAAAAATTAAACTTAAAATCTTACTGCTGTGACGCATAATAAGCCTCCGTAGCTGTACCAGTGATTTGAACAGCAAGCTTTAAAACAGTATTGTTATAGTCACAAGTAACAGCTTGACCTGAGATAAGTTTAACTGATTTAGCAATAGTAGCAGCAGCCGTAGTACCAAAGAAAACATACATAGGATTAGTGCCTGTATTTTGAATAGTACAAGCTACTCTACCAGAAATGGAAGTGGAAGCCGCAAAAACTTGCTGAAATGTATTTGTAACAGCTATAGTAGAGCTTTGATTATCTACTGCTGTTAACTGTAATGGCTTAGTAACTACTGTAGTCTGAGCTTCAGCAAATTGAGGCAAAAGCAACAGAGCTAAAAGAATTAAAATCTTTTTCATCTTATGACCAAGCCCCAATCGTGAGTAATAAAATTTAAAATAGAAGGACTAAAAAAGGTGCCAGCCCCTTTTGGGAGCTGGCTAGTTTCAGAGAAATTATGCAGATACAAACCTACGCCAATTACCATCTCTAAGGCAACGTAAGATGATCGCTGCACCAGCGGCCAATGAAACACCAACATTACCAGCAGTAGCATTAATAGTATCAGAACCACTGGCAAAGATTTGAGCAGCGTCAGCAGCATCATTGTTGACAATACTAATCTCCATGCCTGCTTTAGCAGGAGGAAGTTTGACACCATCAGCAGCAGTAGCGACTACAGCAATACTTACATTAGCTGCGTTTAATAAAAGTGACGTAGCCTGAGTACCGGCAGGAGTAGCAGTAACAGACTGATAAGAAGTCAGACTATCTGTAATAGCATTAGCCCAACTACCCGGAAGTAATTGACGGCTACTAATAAATCGCTGAGCTAAATCAGCAAAAGCTGGTAAAGGCATATCAATAATCCTTATGTTTGAGGGGTTAAAGGATTACTGAGTGCGATACCAAACACCAGCAGAAGCACTAGTCTTGCTATAGGTCCACTCATAGCAAGTACCAGCACCAGTGGCAGGAGGTACAGCTAAAGCAGTAACAGCAGCAGTACCAAAAGTATTGCCAGTGCCAGCGCCGTGAGTAAGCGCAGTTACAATCTGAGTACCGCAAATACCAATACGAGAACCATCAACCATAGTAGCAGATGCAGCAGGCATATTAACAGTTAAAGCTGCAATAGTACCAGCCGGATTAACAATCAACTGGCGTGTCTGAGCATCAAGGGTAATGGTAGCGCCAGTGAGAGGAGCTGATACAGTGAGCTTACCGCCACCAATAGCAGTAAGTGGAATATTCACAGTCTGAGGCACAGCTCCAGCAGCCGCATGAGTGTCACCAATGACAGTTTCATAGCCAGTGATGGCTGTAGGGCCAGCAGGAGCATAAGCATTACAAACGTTATTATTACCATAACGTAAGCACTGCGTATCAGCCGGTACATTTACAGTAGGAAATCCAGCACCAGTACCACCAGCCTGAGTAGTATACTGAGCAGAAGAAGCACCAACAGTAAACAATAAAGCAGCAATAGAAAGTACAAATTTCTTTAACATAGTCATAGCTCCCAAGTTTTCGCACCAATGCGAATAGTTTAAATCAGATAACTTAACGCGCAGCTCCACCAACTAGTTTTAAAGTAATTGGTGAATTAGAATTAGACATTTCTGATTTACTATTGGGAACATTAATAACAGGCTTAGTTTCAGACTTAACTAATTTAATAATCATTTCATTAATAACAGTTTTATTATTTGAATTATCAATCTCAACTTTACCAGTAAAGCCCATAACCTCAGAATATAATTTAAGAGCTGCAATACGATCTTTCGCTTCAATTGTGGGGATCATAACCCCATTGCGCTCAACTTTTTCCTCAGCCAATGCGAGCAATTTAGCGGCAAGCTGTTCCCTGTCAAGAGGAGGTTGAGATAAAGCAACAGTTTTTAAATAAATATCACGAGAAGCAATAACAATTGGATCAGTTAACCAGTTAAAGCTAGCCCATAATGCTTTATTGGTTTCTTCACCAAAAATTTTACATCCGGCTTCAAATGGATTTTTAGCTTTGGCTAATTCAATGCCAAAAGCTTTCTTTAAATTTTCATCAGTCTGATAGGCTTGAACTGCTGGAGGCTGTTGAGCAGCTCCTACTGTCCAAGGAGATACAGGAGGAATAGCCTTCTCCCAACCACCTGTAGGCGCGAAAGCCTCAGTGTTCTTTGGCTCTACTGAAAATTTAAAATCTTGTGCCCAACTCATTCGCGATACATAACACAAATTTGAGAAAGAAAAAGGCCCTAGTGGAGCAACTCACTAGGGCCTTATGGAGTATCGCTTTGCACCTACAAGCCGTAGGACTATTTCTAGTGCGCTGCTGTTCGTTCAACTCCCCTCAGCAGTACCTACTAGGGTAGGTTATTATTCATCTGCGCAGAAAAAAGGCCCGCTGTCAAGCGAGCCTTTTTACCCGGTACTTTACCAATAGGGAGCCGGACCTATAGCCAGCTAGGAGTACATCCGTCCTGCTTTGATGCTATAACCCGTATCAGCCCTGTTAGTTCCTGTCAACCCAAACGAATTACAAGCGCTCCATCAGCATCAGCTTCTTCACCGTCATCACCTGAGGTAATCTTGTCTCCCTTGACAACAGCTTTGACGATAAAGTTAGGGCCAACCAACTTAGGACGAAAACCGGACTTGATACCAATTCGCGGCTTATCGCCATCAAGCTGTACTGTACCATCTTCATTACGCTTTTTCTGGTTAATGGCAATATCTTCCATAACATCATCGCCATTTTCATCACGTTCAATCTCAGAATTTTGCTTGCGATACTGATCCACCTGCTTATAGAGCTTAGCCATCAGAGCATCAGTAGTACCGCCTTTTTCAACAGGAATAAACATACCCTGCCCAAATTCTAAATCCTCAAATGGATAATTGAATTTGGAATGACCTTCCTGAGGCAAATAATGGCTCAACTGTAAATTAGCATTATCAATAATACGATGCTCGCCAATTTCAGCATCAGCTTCACCCTGAGGCTGAGAGGTAGGATGCAAGGAAGTGATAGGAGCGTGCACCAGCCCCATTTCCTTACCGCCTTCCTGAGTATCAGGCTGCTTCACCAAAGCATGCTCTACCGCGTCAGGATTGCCGTGGGGAGGTTTTACCTGACCAGCGTTGGGTTTGGTGCCCGGATTGGGTGTCTGGCCTGTAGGCCACGTCTGTTCCGTCTGAGGCTGGCTCTGAAGAGGTTCCATGGAATAGGCCCTTTTGTGTGTGAGAGAGTGAGGCAAAAACGCGGCAAAGCAAGAAAGGTTCCTCAAATGGACATATCGTCATTACAGCCATTTTATTCATTTAATTTTTCTATTAGATCACAAAAAAGTGATAAGTCTCTGTCGGGAACCGGGCTGACAAACATTAAAATCCGTTCATAATCCTAGACCCTTGTAACCAAATGATGAGTATCAAAATGGGAAATGCAATCATCTTGAAGCCCACTAGAGCTTGCGTAGAGTGCAACAGCCCAATGAAGCTTGTAAGCTTAACTCCTGCCCACACTCATAGCAATTCTAAAACTTATACTTGTTCGCATTGTGATAACACTGAAAAGGTTATTACGTTAAACAAGTCTTGGCTAAATGTTTGTGCGGCTGCTGAGCCATCCTCTCAAACAGCTTAAATAGCTAAACTTAGCCAAAGGTATCGATGTAGTTTTATGAGCCTCCCCCGCTCTAAGCCGCAACTACACAGTACCTTTGGCTCTTTTTTGGTTTTTGATTTCTTCCTTTCTCCTAGCTTCTACTTCTTTATCTTTTCTAATAATATCAGCAACTATTCTATCAAAATTAAAATGCGTCCAGCGTATATAGGAAGCTGAGAAGCGTTTGAAGTATTCTATATGCTCATTCATTCCCACACTCCTATAAATTGGTTCCCGGTAACAGATTTGAACTGCTGACCTGAGGTTTACAAAACCCCTGCTCTACCAACTGAGCTAACCGGGAATGGTGTCCCCTCCCGGACTTGCACCGGGAAGCCTTACGGCAAGGGTTTTTAAGACCCTCATGTTTACTAATTTCATCAAGGGGACTTTAACTATTAAAATTGCTTACCTATAGTAAGCTCTTGAATAATAATTTGCTTGAACGCATTAGGACCAAATCGCAAGCCTAATGTAAATCCTTCGCCACCAACTTTAGTCATTACATCAAGCAACGGCTGAGAGGCTTGTATAATTTCTTGTCTAATCTCATTGGCTCTATCTTGATCAGACTTAGTTGTAACCAACTTTACAGGCTCATTCATAGCTAAAGCTTTCTACATAATGAGCTATACAAATCCAATTACCATAAGGCTCATGCCGCCAAACTAAAGGAAATACAATGATGGTTTGCATAACGCTATTTTGCCAAACACTAGCTAATATTTCGTTATTATCTTTATTCATTGTTTAACTTTCAAATCTTTCTTGATACCACTAAAGTATCGTCCTGCTGAAGCAGCATTAGTCAAATCGTCATAGATAGAACGCTCTACCTCAACATAGATATATCTCTTGCCACCAACAAACGTAACAGTAAGCTCCTGTGTTTCATCGTTATAGGAGCAATCGGAAAGCATAGAGCTATTTTCAAATTGAAAATTGCGGATCATTTTTATTCTCCATTTTAAAATTTAACTAGATCAACCATTCCGCGCCAAAGCCTATAGTCATCTGATTTTACTACAGCAAAATAAGTGGAATGATCATGACAATTTTTTTCATTCCACTCTTTAGCCTCTTGCTCAGCTTGAATTTCATCCAAGCCTTCTTTGTGTAAACTTTCAGCTACGCTTTCTTCAGCAAAATTAGATATAAGCACTACTTTCATAGCATTACCCTTTCTGAATTGGAGGCTCAGCATCAAGTTTATTCATTGTCTCAACACTATGACCATTCATGACGGCCCAAGCGGTTAGCCGTCCTAGCCGTTTCCTGTCTGCGAAGTTAGCAAAATCTAATTCAGTTTGATATACTATTTCATCATCATGAGTTAAATCAATAATGAATACATAAATTGGGCAATGATTGTTTACTTGATCTAGACGCCTATTTTCGGCACCGGGAGTATATTTGTTATAAGGCATTTTTATTCTTTCATTTAAAATTTAAAAAGGCCGGGAGAAGATTTGCCCTCCCTCCCGGCCTGTAATATAATTACGTGATGCAATTCCTTACAATATGCCCGGAAGGGTAGCTAGCTTAAGCGCTACCCTTCCGTTTGCTCTAACCAACAGGGTAATTACTCCCCTGCTAGAGCGGCACCCGTCAAACTTACACAGTACGCGCAACCAACGCACCATCCTCAGGAGCAACCCAATCACCAGACTTGTAACCAGCCTGCACCGGGCGAATGGTGAACTTGCGGTTATATTTCTTAACTGGGAGCTGCACAGTCTCAGTAACCTTTTTACCATCAGCGCCAATTACAGCCTTCTTGGTAACAGGGTCACGAACAGCACGGGTAACAGTTTTCATCTCTCCAGTAGGCTCAGCATACTTGTCATTCTGAGCTGATACAGTGCTACCAAGAGCTTTAACAGCATCACCCTTGTTATGCTCGCTATTAGCTGAGAAGAACACACCACCAACAGGCATATCAGCAAACGGGTACTTAGTAGGTGCGCCAGCCCCACCAGTGTTGCCACGCTTCTTAGCCGGGGGGAGCGTAACATTCGTCAGAATGGAATAATTACCAGCAGACTTGACAGAGCTGCCATGAGCTTCGCTGGCATCACTGGCATGAGCTGTCAAATAGTCATTTGCAGCAGCCGTAGAGCGGCAAAGAACCTGAGAAGGATCAGCCGGATTAGTCACTTCGCCGTTAATTTCAATCAGCGGCGGATTGTGAGCAAGCATTGGCTGGCCCATAACCTGACCAACATAAGCAGGCTGACCTGCATTAGTTGCGTCAACAATCTGCTTCAAATACGCTTTATCAACCATTTTATCAATTCCTTGTTTATGATTTAGGGGTCATTCCCTGATTTCAATCATCTCTAATTAAAGGCTTAGTTTCTTTTCGTCAAGAGTAATTTTCAAAATCTTCATTTATTTTTTCGGGATCAGCAGGAGTAAAAACTTTTTGTGGACAATCTTCTAGAAGTTTTAGATCCTCAGCAGAACACTTTTTGCAGTACGCAACTTTTACATGCCCATCATTATAATAGGCAAGCTCATGTTGCTTTGTCACGGTTTTGCCTCATTGTCGTTAGCCGCTGGCTGATGCTCTCTCCAAAGTCCAGTACTAACAGCTTCAATTACACCTTCTTGTGCGCTGGAAATGAAAATGCCTTTCACTCCTCTAACCCTGAAATATCGACAATATCCTAAAAATTGTCTATACGTCTCCACAAGGATAGTCCTTCTTTAGCTCTTCAATCGTCCGTTTATCCTCGTCATGCAAGGCTATAGGCTTTCCTATTGTGAGCTGGTCTTTGCCGTTACCATCTGTTCGCTTATCGTGCCAGATGCAAGCAACAGGACCAAGCATACTAGGCTCATAAACAAAATAACGTGTTATCCTCATTCTATCATTCCTTATTTAATATTTCTTGCGCAGTCTTGGTAGGCTGAGCATCGCTAAATCCCATAGTGTACTTAGGATCATCACGCCACATTGGGCTAGCTACATCATCTACAGCAGCTCCATAGAATCTAGCATGAATTGAGATTGCTGCTTCTCTTGCCATTTCATTCACTAGAGCTTGCTGTTTCAGGCCGGGAAACTTCTTCCTGAGTGAGTTTTTAATTATTGTAGAAACAAAGCGTCTGTAGTCATGCGATTTCATTTATCCCTCAAAAAGTATAACCAAGACTGCCAACACTATAGACAAGCTGCTAAAAATGGCAAGCCCTTTAACGATTTCAGCGGCAATCCAGAGATGTTCCATGATAAGCTCCTGTTGTTGTGTAGACAAAAGCTAGCATGGAGAAGTTAATTAAAAATTAAATTCCACAACAGCAAGCTGCCAAATACGAATACGAATAGCATTATCTTACGGCTCCTCCTAATTTCACAATGCACTTCCTAACGTCACATCTAATCTTAAGCACTGCTCTTATGTCACTAGGCGTCTTGGATATGAACAATTTTTGTGTCTTGCTATTGTAGCTGATTATGCAAGCAATATTTCTTTGTCTGATCTCATAGTCTAGATTAGCTCCAAATTTATGAGCTTCATCCATCGCTTCTTTGACGTGATCAAGATAGCGGGGCATTACTACTCTCCCTTAAAGGAAAATTCTTTAATTTTTCCTTTCCAAAAGTCTTGAGCCTTAGCCGCTATCTTGCAATCAGCTTTAGTCTTACCGTATGTAACCAAATGTATTAATTCACCATCCCACCCAATTAATAAAACTTGTTTTAGATCATGTTTTTCTGCTACTTCTTTTGCAGTAGCTATTGGAATGCGTTTAGGCATAATCATTCCTCCTCTTTCTCTTTAAAAGCTAAAGGAGGAGCTTTATCTGCCCCTCCAGCTTAACTCAATAGTCAATCATTTCCATCAGCTCAGCCCAATCTCCTTCAGGGATGGATACCGTAACCATGTTTTCAGTATCGTCAATTCTCTCCTCAGCATATGCTTTTTCAACCAAGGCTTTCAAATGAGACTTTAGGGAATTACGCTTTTCCTTAGTCGCTTTGCCTTCTCCACCTTCTCCGCCTTCAGTGTCCTTAGGCATGGCTCGCTTACGTCCATCACTCTCAGCCACCGCAACGGCTCCAGAAAGCTCAGCAACAGCAAGAGCAGTATCTTCATTGTGCTTCTTCCAAACACTCAGCACCATTGAAGCAGAAGCCTTGCCTTCAGTAATGAACTTCTGAAGCACGATAGGCAAGCGCAGCAGTTCAAGCAACTGGCTAATGCGACCACCAGAGAAGCCAGTCTTTTTAGCAACATCATTCTGCTGCCATCCCATATCAATCAAACGCTTAAACAAACGAGCGTTTTCAATCGGACCAAAAGGCTTACCAGAGTTGCTGATAAACTGAGTAAACAGCCGGTCAGCTTCATTACCACTCTTGTCCTCAGCTAGTACAGGAACAGCCTTGATATCAACGCCGCGCTCAATGAGCATCATTACTGCGCGATAGCGACATTCACCATTGGTAATAAAAGCGTTATCACCCTCCAGATAGACCTTCAGCGGCTCCCTGACACCATTTTCAGCAATAGACTTGGAAAGCTCCTCAATGTGGGCAATGTTTGCCGGATCAGTGAAATCACGGCTATTCCAGTCACCCTTAATCTGCAACTTACGCGGATCAATTTGGTAGAACTCCTTGCGAGTACCCATTTCCTTAAG
>LNFM01001269.1_pt1 | contig 58193 bp, 54 predicted proteins | sample 596031 | NCBI WGS metagenome assembly LNFM01 (sample SAMN04254537, study PRJNA301005) | activated carbon metagenome | isolation source: dual media filters at the Ann Arbor, Michigan drinking water treatment plant | place: USA: Ann Arbor | reverse complement strand
ATGTTCGAGCGGGAATTGCAAATGGTACAGGTGTTCATGCATAAGACGCTACATGAACTCTTGCGAAATTGAAATGCTATTCCGCACGAAATGGTCAATAACGCACAAAATGACGCAAAGTGCGAGAAATAAATTTTGTAAAAAAGCAACGCGGACGAGGTGTCCGCGTTTTATCGTTTACATTAACCGGTCGATGGCTTTTGAGATAGGGACTGTGATGTCGAATTTGGGGTCGATGCCGCCGAAAGGGTCGCCGGACTGGCGGCCGCTTTTGTCGATGATGACAAAGGACGGAACCTGTTCAACGTTAAACTTCTTGAGCGTAGCCGCTCCGTCGGGATCGCGAAGCACGGTCGCCGTTAGCCGGTTTTCCGTAGCAAACTTCTGGATCTCCTCATTTGTGGCGAAGTTCTTCGATCCGGTCTTGGCCGAATCGGTCGCGACGAAATAGAACACAACGTTTTTGCCCGCGTATTTCTTCGACAGGGCGTTTGTATACTCCGCCTGTTTATCGGAGAGCGGCAGCCAGCTGGCGCCGATCGCGAGGACGACGACCTTGCCGGTCTGGCCCTCGACATTGACCCTCGCACCGTCGAGCGAGGTCAGCGAGACCTGTGCTGAAGCCGCAACAGCGGCAGCGATGGTCAGGATCAAAATTGTGAAGACACTTTTAAGCGTTTTCATATATTTAGCCGGGCACACTTTCGCCTCGACACTGGGTTAGATGCAAGTTTGATACCAAGCTACTGCTTGCGATTGAGGATAACGTTGTCGATCAGCCTGACGTCGCCAAAATATGCCGCGATCACGATCAAGGCCTCGTTATCTCCAACTTTATCAATGGTTTGCATCGATTCGCGATCCACGATATGCACGTAATCCAGCCGAGCGAGCGGTTCTGTCGCGATCGTGTCTCTGACGATCTGCGTCAGGTGTGACGCATTTCGTTCACCGCGTTTGAATTCAGTCTTAGCGGCACGAAGGGCGTTTATGATGATCGCGGCTTTTTCACGTTCTTCAGCCGACAAGCGCTCGTTGCGCGACGACATGGCGAGGCCGGATTCTTCGCGAACCGTCGGAACAACTACTATTTCCGTCTCAAATCCAAGATCTGTTGTAAGTCTTTTGATCACAGCGACTTGCTGAGCGTCTTTCTGGCCAAAAAACGCGTGATCGGGGCGAACAGTGTTCAAAAGGATAGTTACGACTGTCGCCACGCCGCGAAAATGACCGGGCCGCGATTCGCCCTCGAGAACGTCGGTCACGCCCTGAACGTTTACGTAGGTCGAGAAGCCATCGGGATAGATCTCGTGTTCCTCAGGTGCAAAAATGTAATCGACCTCGTATTCGGCGAGCAGCGAAACGTCGGTGGTCAGGTCGCGGGGATATTTTTCGAGATCGACGCTGCTATTGAACTGCGTCGGGTTCACAAAGATCGAGACGATCACCACGTCGCACATCTGCCGAGCTTCCTTGACCAGCGTCAAATGACCCTCATGCAATGCTCCCATCGTAGGAACAAAACCGACAGTCTTCGACTCACGCCGCAATTTGCGGGAGATCGAGAACATTCGTTGGCGGCGGTTTATGATCTCCATTAGGATGCGCCCATTTCTTTTTTGGTCTCTTCCGTGAGCCCGTACGATTCCTCGACGCTAGGATATGCACCGGACTTCACGTCAGCGGTCCACGACTGGATCGCCTCGGTCATTACTTGTCGAAGATTAGCATATTGACGGACGAAGCGCGGCTGGCGGCCGAAGGTCATGCCGACGAGGTCATGAAGGACCAGTACCTGAATGTCGCACTCGGCTCCGGCTCCGATACCGATGGTCGATATACTGATCTCTTCCGTGATCATCGCGGCGACTTCGCGAGGGACTAGTTCCAGCACGATGGCGAAGGCTCCGGCTTCTTCTAGGAGTTTCGCGTCCTCGATCAGACGTTTAGCCTGTTCCGCGGTGCGGCCCTGGACGCGGTATCCGCCCATTTTATAGACGCTTTGCGGCGTTAGGCCGATATGGGCGACTACCGGAATTTCTTCGTCAACGAGGCGTCGTACCAGGTCGACCCGGTTGCGGCCACCTTCTAACTTTACTGCTTCAGCACCGCCGTATTTCATTAGGCGGAGAGCGTTCTTGACACTTTCGTTTTCGCTTATGTGATACGTGCCGAACGGCATGTCGCAGACGACCATCGCCCGCTCGGTACCGCGCTTTACGGCGATGCAGGCAGATAAGATCTCGTCGATCGAAACCGGGATGGTGTTGCCGTAACCGTGGATAACGTTTCCGATGCTGTCGCCGACGAGGATCATGTCGACGCCGGCTTCGTCGACGATCCGGGCGGTCGGATAATCGTAGGCAGTCAGGCAGATGAGCTTTTCGCCGCGTTCTTTTGCGGCACTGATCGCCGGAAGATAAACCTTACCTTCCTTGTCGGGCTGTAGATAGGCCATAGAATTGGGTAAAGTCTAGCGTGTTTCCGCCATCCTGTCGATATTTACGCCACCATTCGGACGCCATCTCTTGACCTCGCTGGGGTCATCGAGGTTGGCAAGGATATCGATCACCTCGGTGTTTAGGCCCGGGACGACGATATTTGGAGCTATCTTTGCAAGCGGTTTTAGTACGAAGCGACGCAGGTGAAGCCGCGGGTGAGGAAGGGTTAAAAATGCGCTGTCCATCTGGACGTCACCGAAAAGCAGGATGTCGAGGTCGATGGTCCGTGGTTTTTTTAGAGATTTATCGGTGCGGCCGAGCAGGTATTCGATCCTCAAGAGCCGAGCCATCATTTGTGTCGGCGAGACGTTCTTGACGTGGATCTCCGCGACCATGTTGAGGAATCTTTTGTCGGTCTCGATTTCAACCGGCTCGGTCTCGTAGATGCCGGACAACTTATGCACAACAAAACTAGCCTCCATCAGGCCGCGTACGGCCATCAGCAGGTTTCCGGCCCGGTTTCCGAGATTGGAGCCGAGCCCGACATAGGCGATTGTAATGTCGTTATCCAAAGGTTTTGCTACATAGTAGATAGAGCAATTTGCGGTCGAAGTCAACGACGCGGCTGGGCGATCGGATTCAAATGCCGATCATAAATGCGTACATTTACTTTTAGCGCGTTCGATGTTCCAATAGAAATGCTAGATTTTTGACACCAGTAACGTTTCTAACGCGTTCGGGCGGTTTGCGAGGCCGTCATTACACAAATCTCTCGCCGACACTGATGCCGCGAAGAAAATTTCGTCACACACAGCGTTTTGAACCGGCCAGCGAAACTGCTTTCCAAGAATACCTCGTTAATCAACCCACACAATCTACCACCAGAAGCGAGCTGTTGCGGCTGATCCGAGGCGGTGAAGACACCTATCTTGAACTCAAGGTCAAGCTTTCTAATTCCGAACGGATCGCGCAGGGGATTGTCGCGTTGGCGAATACTGACGGCGGTACGATCATTTTTGGAGTGAACGATCAGCTTCGGATCGAGGGTGTCGCGAATCCCGAATGGGTTCAGACCGAGATCGTCAGGATCTGCCGCGAAGAGATCTTCCCGCCGATCGTTCCGATGATCGATACCATTGCTTTTGACAGCGGGAAACGGATAGTCGCGCTCGACATCGATGGGCGAAAACGGCCGTATCGGACGCGTGACGGGCGGTTTTATCTACGCTTTGGGGCCGAAAAGAGGGAAGTCTCGCGGGGCGAGCTTTCGTCCTGGCTTGATGAGATCAGGCCGCTGGGCTTTGAGAATATTCCGCTGCAGACAGTTACGGAGGAGGATTTTGATGATGCTCTCTTGTGGTCGTTTGCGAGCGGATTTGATGACAATGCTCCGAACCTGAATCTTTACAACACCAGCGATTTTCTACGGAAAGATCTGCTGCTGGCGGTCGGGAATGCGGACGAATTTTTTCCGACGGTTGCAGCACTGCTGCTTTTTGGCAAGAACGACCGGGTAGCCGAGCTGCTGCCACGGTCTAACGTCACGGTCGCGAGATTTTCCGGTGATAACGGTTCGGCCCAACTGATCGAGGCTATCGAGGTCAAGGGAAACCTGCTAACGCAGTTCGAGACGATAATGGCGTTTGTTCAGCGGTACGTTGACATGGGAAAGGTGCGGCCAAAGCGGAAGCTCGAGCTCGTTACCGACTCGGTCGTTGCCGCACGCGGGAATTATCACTACTATTCCGTGGCGGAGGCAACGATCAATGCCCTGATGCACCGCGACCTGGCACTCCGGGATATAAGGACGCGAATAAACATCTACGATCACGCCATCGAGTTTATCAACCCGAGACGAACAAACGGATTTTCGTCGCCGGCAGGAAGGGCAATACGCTACGGAATCACGCAGCGTCTAAATCCGCAGATCGCTGCTATCTTCACTCGCCGCGAATACGGCATAAACGCCCCACACGGCGGCCTGCCGATGGTCTTACGCCAGTCAAATCTCTATTCGGGCAGAAAACCCGAGATCTACATCGCGAACGACGAATTTAAGGTTAAGCTGTACTCGCTCTAACGATCTATTTTCCCGTCGCTTGAGGTTTTGCCGCCCCGAGTTCGTAAAAAGAGATATTAGATCCGACGTTGTTGACCACGTAGAGACGGTTCTTGTCTTTCCGCTTATCTATCGCCATGAAAGCCGGGTATTGAAGAGATGACTGGGCCGGTTGAGGCATTGGGTCTAGCCGTTGTCCGTCAGTGCCAAGGACAAGGACCTCGTTTCTGCGCGGGCTTGTTACGTAGAATCGTTTTCGCTCCGGATCAGCCTTGATATCTGGAAACTGCCAGGGAAAAGCATCCCATTCCGGAACGACCCAACGGGCTTGAAACGTTCCGTCGAGCGAAAATTTCTGTATTCGATTGTTCAGAGTGTCGACGACGTAGACCGAATTGTCGAATATTTCGATCCCACCCGGCTCAGCGAACTCGCCATCTCCCGAACCGTTCTTACCCCAATAGGATGACAACTTGTCTGAGGCAGGATCGACCACGGCGATACGTGAATTGCCCTGATCGACGACATACACCATACCGTTCGGACCGATCGCGACACCGCGAGGGCCGTAGAAAGTCGTTGTGGCGTCAGGCCACTCAGCCTGATAGACGCCTTCGGGTGAGAACTTTAGAAGCTTGTGTTTAGCCGCATCAGTTACGAAGATATTGCCGGTTGCATCTACCGCGATACCGTTTGGCTCGCCGAACTCAAATCCGCGAAGTGTAGACTGAAATTCGCCTGATTCCGAAAAAACCTGGACTCTAGAGTTTCCGGTGTCCGCAATGTAAATTTGACCTGCCGGCCCAACAGCGATGCCACGTGGGGCTTTGAATTCTGCTGATCTCGCCCCGACACCACCGACAAAAGCAGTCGCCGGAAGCGGATTGTCGGGTGTTTTAGGTTTTTCGGATGGGGAACTGGTCTGGTCTCCGGGATCTCTAGGGATCCGATAGATCGATAGATCGCCATACCGTTTCTCAGTGTCGGCAAAGACTTTTTCGAAATTTTGCGAGTAAGTCTCTTCATTCAGATTGTTCACAAACCCGCCTTTGCGAACGCCATCATCAATCGCTACGTAGGAAATGTTGTTTTCTTTCAGAAGGGTTCTTAACATCGCCGGGTCACGTTCGGTAAACATCTGGCGATATTTGGCTTCACGGACCGGAGTATTGTATCCGGCGGCCCATGGGAACAGAGGGTTACCCATGAAAAGTTTGCGGCCCGCGAAAAGGATCGGATGCGATAGATGGCGATCGCTCAGAAAAATGTCTTTGGGGGAAGTATTCTCCATCACCCAGATGCTCAGTGGGTCGGCGTCCACCTTTAAGTTGACAAATGCATCGTTTTTTAGGGGGAACAGGTCAATAACCGATCCACCGGCAACAGCTAACGCGAGAACAACGCCCAAGGCCTTTCGCCAAATCGCTCCCTGTCCGATCCTGACGATCGCGTATGCCGTGAATGCGGAGGTCAATACGCTCCAGACGTTCAGCAATTTGTGATTGTTGAAAACGTCGATGCTGAACTGGAACAGAAAGACCGCAAAAACGAGTCCTGTGAACGCTATAAGAAGACGCCGATGGAAGCCCGTTGACAGTATCAGAGCAACTAGCAGCAACAAGAATTTGATGCCAAAAAGCCATCCGGCATACTCAAGCACCGCCGAGATGGTCGGATTCGGAACGATGTAGCCGAAATAGAATAGGGCCGGTTGGGGATCAATCTTATCGCCGGATTGCAGATAAAGTATCTGCGGCAGGGCAACTAACATTGCGGTTGCGAAAACTACGGCGGTGAACTTCCGTGCCGGCATCAGTACAAGCAATGCCACCAAAACGATAGCAGCGGACAGGAAAACGGCACTGTTCCAATACGGTAAGGCTCCGATCAATAACCCGCATAGCAACAGCCCGGGCAGTTCGGTCTTGAAGACCGCATCGGCCATCGTGGGAGCATGAAGTGGTTGTTCGACCGGCTCCTCAGCCTCATTCACAACCTCTTGGACAAATTGATCGGGCGTTTCTTCTAACTCGAGTGGATCTAATTCGAGTGGATCTTCATCGACCTCCGTCGCGGACGGTTCCGGTGTCGGATCCGGCATCACGTTTGTTACTGTAGTTGCTTCGTATCGAGAGCGATAGATCTGAACCAGGAAGATGATCACTAATATCAGGATCGCAACTGCACTTATGAGGTGCCGCTGGTAGGCATAGACCGCTACAGTCAGCGATCCCCAGTCGTCTCCGCGATAGGCGTAGCCCTTAACAAAGTCGCGCAGCTGGGCGATGGCGGAAAACGCAGAGGCAACGCTCGAATGGTTTGAGAGGTATGCCAGATACGAGAGAGAACTCGATGAAAGGAAAAAGAAAACCCCCGCGAGTCTGCCGACCCACCGATTGCGGAAGAGCTCCTCAGCCAGGGTCATCAATAGAACGATAAGTGATAGGAAAGAAAGAATGCTGAGCACGTTGATGCTGCTCGCAAGATTGACGCCGAGGTACGAGATGTTTGCCGCCAGGAACCAGAACAAGAAGTGATAACGGATCGGCTCACCGGACAGGAACGGGTGCTCGGTCGGGTAGTTGTTGCCCAATGCAAAACTCTGCGACAGTGAAAGATTTGCACCGAAGTCGCTCCACGCCTTGACCGAGAAATTAAAAGATCCATCGGAATATTGGAGCGTCGAGTAAACCAAGAAGATCGAGAAAAGAAGGAAGAATCCGAGGAAGAAAAGGTCCGTCCGATCACTTCCCTCAGGTCTGGAGCGGTACCCGCCGTCACGGAGTTCGCCGGCAATTACTTCGCCTAAATTGAATTGTATTTCGCCGCTATCCGCTTTTCGCCGAGACTTCCATGCCGCAAACAAGAAAACCGCGAGACAGCCGCCGAAAAAGAGCAGATTCGCCCAAAAAAGCGGAGAAGCCGTCGATGAGAAGATCATCGCCCCGCAGTAAAGCGTGACGGACGAAAAAACGGAGCCCACGAGAAATGCCACCGCCAACCGATGTGCTAGGGAGCTGAAAGGGACGAGACGCCGCGAAAGAGCATCCCCGATCAAGAAGATGATCACAATAAGAACGATACCAAGCATAAGCACGATTCTAAATGAAGCCGGAATTTTCGGGAAGTCTGGTTTGCAATTATAAACAGCAAATAAGTTTACATTGTTCACTGATAATCGCTACAATCTTGAGAAAGCCGAAAGCAAGCTTTTCAATCGCAAAGTTTCTCTCGCAAACCCTCTATGCTTAACGAAACTCAGGAAGGCCCCGCCGTTTACGGCGCAACAGAGCGTCTTCAGGCAGATCATTACGACAAGATCGCGCAGGACTATGCATTGCATTACGGCGACCGATATAGTCAGGAATATCGTCGGCGGTTTATCAATGACCCGATGTTCGAAGGGATCGAACTTAAAGGGGCTACGGTGTTGGAGGCGATGTGCGGCTCGGGCGAGACGACCGCCTATTTGTTGGAGCGAGGGGCGAGAGTCATAGGGATGGACGTCTCGCCGTCAGAGATCGAGAAATTCAAGGCCCGTTTCCCGGAAGCAGAAGGGCTGTGTTCCTCGATCTTTGCGACCGAACTCGAAGATGAGTCGATCGACTGCGTCGCGGTCGTTGGCGGGCTACACCACTTACATCCCCACCTCTCGGATGCTGTGCGTGAGATCCACCGGGTTCTGAAAAAAGGCGGAGCGTTTTGCTTTGCCGAACCCCACACGGGAACGATAGTCGATTCGATGCGTCGCGTGTGGTATCGCCACGATGACCTCTTTGCCGATAATGAAGAGGCTATCGACATTGGGGCATTGAAGAAGGAATTTGGCTCGATGTTCGAAACTGTCCACGACCGTTACACAGGAAATCTGGGCTATCTTTTTGTTCTGAATTCGATGGTCTTCCGCATTCCGCTGTCAGTCAAGAAGTTCTATTCGCCCCTTTTCCTCGGCATCGAAAACGTCGTCCAGAAAGTACAAGGACCAAAATTGTCTTGTATCGCGGTGTCGCAGTGGAGAAAGATCTGACCTTTTTCCTTTCCGCTGACTTTCCGCTGACTTATTAACATTTTCAAACAGTAATTTGCATTAGGCTATGTTGCTCGATATTTCCCCGCTCCGAACCTCGAGGGACTATCGGCTCTTGTTCTTTGGCCAGCTGATCTCGTTTTTTGGCTCGATGATGACTTTTATCGTCGTGCCGTGGCAGATGTATCAGTTGACCGGGTCGTCGGCGATGGTCGGATATATTTATCTGGCTGAGTTTGTGCCGATGGTCTGCCTCGCCTTTGTCGGCGGGGCACTGGCCGACTATTTCGATAAGAGAAAACTGTTAAGGATTTCCGAAATGGGTCAGGGGGCAGGTTCTTTGATCCTGCTCATCAACGCCTTATCGCCGCAGCCCCAGGTATGGATCCTTTTTGTATGCGTGGCACTTCACGCAGGCCTCGCGGCTGTTCAGCGTCCCGCTTTTGAAGCCTTTATCCAAAAGGTGGTCCCGCCGGAAATGATGACCGCGGTGATGGCTTTGAACTCGATCCGGTGGAGCCTTGGGGCGATAATTAGCCCGGCTATCGCGGGGATCATTGCGGTTTCTCTGGGGCCGGCTGCCGCTTACGCCATCGATCTCGTAACTTTTGCAGGAACGATCTATGCGGTCTACGCCATTTCGGCGGTTGCTCCGCCGGAGAATGCCGAAAAACCGAGTTTTCAGGGGATCAAGCGGGCCTGGAAGTACGCATTTTCACGAAAAGAGCTGCTCGGAACATACTTCGTGGATATTGCCGCGATGTTCTTTGCGATGCCTCAGGCTCTTTATCCCGCATTAGCTGTTTATTACGGTGCCCAATACGTCGGATTTTTCCCGGCTGCCATCGCCCTCGGGGCCTTGGTCGCAAGCCTCACTTCGGGATGGACGAGGAATATTCATCGCCACGGACTTTTCGTAACAGTTGCGGCGCTGCTATGGGGCGTTGCTATCATATTTTTCGGGCTTGTTGATTCGATAATTCCGGCGCTGTTTTTTCTGTTCGCCGCGGGATTCTTTGATATGGTTTCTGGTATCTTTCGCGGGGCGATCTGGAATCAGACGATACCCAATTACCTTCGCGGGCGTCTAGCGAGTATCGAAATGATGAGCTACCTGACCGGGCCGATGCTTGGTAGTGCGAAAATGGGGATCGTAGCTGAAGTTTTCAGCGTCAAGATAGCTCTCGTTTCCGGTGGCATATTGTGTGTCGCGTCGGTCGCCGGTGCCGCGTTGCTTTTGCCAAAATTCCTTACGTATGATGGCCGCGATGGCGTGAAGCAGAAAGAGATAGAAGAGGCTGAAAGAGCCGAAATGTCACGACTGAGCGAAGCCGAGTTTTAGCGAGTTAAAGGGGAATAGTTTATTCTCGTTTTATGCCAATTCTACGAAAACGTGAGATCGAAAATCTCGAACAATTAAGCGGCGAGGAACTAGAGGCTTTTCTCGACTTGCTTCCCGCCGCCCAGCATACGATCAGTGAACTTATTGATTTTGTCGAGGACGAGCTTTATGATGCCGAATGCAACCATAGCCTGCAGTTTTCGATGCGTTATATGATGGAAAATCGGCTCGATTTTGGCAAAATAACCTCGTGGCTCAACAACAACGGCGGTTACTGTGACTGCAAGGTCCTCGCCGAGATCGCCCCGATATGGCGGGCTAAATTTGGAGACGATTAGTATGAAGATGAAGTTATTTGTGGCCTTGGTCATCATATGTTGGACAGGTGCGGTGTACGGTCAGAGTCCGAAAACGATGAGTATCAAGGTATTCTTCTCCAACGAGAAATTGAATCCGAATATAGATGACTGCAACAAGGTGTTTCCCGTCACACGCACGATCCCGAAAACGTCGGCCGTTGCCAAAGCAGCACTCGAAGAGCTGTTCAAGGGCGTGACCAAGGACGAGGAAGCGAAAGGTTACGGAAGCATTCCCACGGCCGAGTCTAACGGCATCCTCAAGAGCCTAAACGTCAAAAACGGGGCTGCTTACGTGAACTTTACGAACCGTGTCCTCGAACAGATGGGTACCGCCACAACCAGCTGCGGCGGTGGACAGTACTTCGGAATGATCGAGAAAACCCTCACTCAATTCCCAACGATCAAGAGGGTCTACTACGCCGTCGAAGGCAACACAAACGAGTTCTACGAATGGGTCCAGGTCGGAGAATGTCCGCACGGACGGCATTGTCGTTCCACGAACTTCAAGTAGAGAATCTACTTCAAATAAGTTTTCAAATATCTGCCCGTATGCGACGCCTCGCATACTGCAACCTCTTCCGGTGTTCCGGTTGCTACTATGTGGCCGCCGCCGACACCGCCTTCGGGGCCGAGGTCGATGATGTGGTCGGCGGTTTTGATGACGTCCATGTTGTGCTCGATGACGAGGACGCTGCCGCCGTTGTCGATCAGTGCCCGGAATGCTGTCAGCAGCTTGTTAATGTCATCGAAATGCAGTCCGGTCGTTGGCTCATCGAAGATGAAGAGCGTCTGCGAGCTAGTCTTCTGAGCGAGATGCGAAGCGAGCTTAACGCGCTGAGCTTCGCCGCCCGAGAGCGTCGTCGCCGACTGTCCGAGCCTAAGATACCCTAAGCCAACCGAATCCAGCACTTTCAATCGCGATACGATCTTGGAGACGTCCTTAAAAAAGAGTATCGCTTCGCGGATGGTCAACTGCAGGGCTTCGTGGATGTTCTTTCCCTTGTATTTTATGTCCAGGATCTCCTGCTTAAATCTCATTCCGCGACAGTCTTCGCACGTCAACTCAACGTCGGCCAGGAACTGCATCTCGATCGTCACGGTGCCGCTGCCCTGACATATCTCGCAGCGACCGCCGGGGACGTTGAACGAGAAATGTGACGGGTTAAAGCCCTTGGTCTTTGCTCCGTTTGTTGTCGAAAAGACCTCGCGGATCGCGTCGTATGCTTTGATATATGTGACCGGGTTGGAGCGCGGAGTTCGGCCGATCGGTGATTGGTCGACGAGGATGATGTCGTCGATATTGTCGCCGCCCGTGATCTCCTTGAAAAAGCCGACCGGAGCGTTCCATTCGCCCCGCTGTTTCTTGAGACCTGCGTAAAGTACGTCGTGGACGAGCGTTGACTTGCCCGAGCCGGAAACGCCGGTGATACAAGCGAGCATGTCCAGCGGGATCTCGACCGAGACGTTGTTCAAATTATGCTCACGGGCACCGATGATCTCGATCTTTCGCTTAGTTGCCTTGCGGCGTGACAGCGGAACCTTGATCTCGGCGTCGCCGCGTAAATACTTGGCGGTAAGCGAGGTTTCGCTTTTCAGAAGCTTTTTAAAGTTACCCTCGAAAACGATCTCGCCTCCGTGCTCGCCCGCGTTTGGGCCGATGTCGATGATATTATCGGCGGCACGCATGGTTTCCTCGTCGTGCTCAACGACGATCAGCGTGTTGCCGATGTCGCGGAGGTTTTCGAGGATCTTGATCAGCCGTGAATTATCACGTGGATGCAGGCCGATGCTCGGTTCATCGAGGACGTATAGCGTGCCGACGAGCAGGGAACCGAGGTTGGTCGCTAGCTGGATTCGCTGAGCCTCGCCGCCGGAGAGAGTCGCCGCGAGACGGCCGAGCGTTAGGTAATCGAGACCGACCTCGACAAGGAATTTGAGCCTGCGGCGTATCTCGAGCAGTACCTTATCGGCGATCTTTGCACGTTCGGGTGTTAATTCGAGCTTCTCGAAAAACGTGAATGCATCTGCCACCGACATCTCAACGATCTCAGGCAGCGAGCGATTGCCGATCTTTACGTCGCGAGCCTCTTGGCGGAGTCGCTGGCCGTCGCAAGCGGGGCATTTTGTGTAGCCGCGAAACTTTGCTAGAAAAACGCGGACGTGGAGTTTGTATTTTTTAGTTTCGAGAAACTGAAAAAAGCCCTTGATGCCTCGCCAGCCTTCGTCGCCGTAGATGATGCAGTTCTGCTGATAATCGGGAAGGTCGACGTAAGGCGTATTGATTTCAATATTTGCCGATGCAGCGTATCGCAACAGCTCTTTTTGAAGCGACGCATAAGCGGGACGCGTAAACGGCTCGACCGCACCTTCCTTCAGAGATTTGAGCGGATTCGGGATAACGAGCCCATAATCGATGCCGATCGTGTTGCCAAAACCCTGACAGGTCTTACACGCACCTGCGGGGGAATTGAAGCTGAAGAGGTGCGGTTCGGGTTCTTCGTATCGGGTGCCGTCGTATTTGCAGACAAAACCGTCAGAGAACTTGAGGAGACGAGGCGTTCTGTCGGTCGTGGGTGAGATTTTGGTGGGTGACGTCACTGCCCCACCCGCTACCGCAGGTGGTACCGACTCGGAGCCTGTGCCGCCTGATGCGACCTGGATCACCGCCGCATGGCCCTCGCGAAAGCAAATCTCGAGCGAATCGACCAAACGCTGTCTGATGTCCGCAGAAACCGCCAGCCGGTCAACGAGAGCAAAGGTGTTATCAAAATCGTCAAACGTGTAATCCTCAGGTTTTTGCAGCTCAACGATTTCGCCGTTGCGAAACAGCCGCGTGATGCCCTGCTGCATTAGGGACATGACCATCGCACCGGTGCTAAGGGCTTTGTCCGTCGATTTCGTCTTCTTTGCCCGAGCCGCACGGACGGTTTCACGAGCCAGCTCGTCCTGGATCGGGAAAAGTACGTAAAATCTGGTCTTTTCCGGAAGTTCCGCGAGAATTTCGTCAGCGGCTGACTCCGGGGAGTCTTTCTTCACTTCGCGGCCGCATTTATGACAGATCGTGGTTCCTGCACGGGCGAAGAGGAGACGTAGGTAGTCGTATATCTCGGTCTGCGTGGCAACGGTCGAACGCGGATTTTTGGTCGAATTCTTTTGCCTGATCGCGATCGCCGGTGAGATGCCGGTGATCTCGTCGACATCAGGTTTGTCCATCCGTTCGAGAAATTGCCGTGCGTATGCTGAGAGCGACTCGACATAACGCCGCTGGCCCTCTGCATAAAGCGTTTCAAAAGCAAACGAAGATTTCCCCGAACCCGACACGCCGGTCACGACCGTCAGCTTATTGATAGGAAGCGAGACCGAGATATTTTTCAGGTTATGAACCCGGGCTCCGCGTACCTCGATCTTTTCCTCTTCCTTTTGTTTAGTACCTTGCATAGATGCCTTTCCGTCCGCTGTCGCAAACCTCGATTTTACCATCCGAACCGCCTTCCATTCGAACTGGAACGGGTCTGCGTAGGGAATATGCTTATTTATGCTTACGCGACGCGGAGTCGAACCGTCGGTAAACCGTTGAGCACAAACCGGTTACTGAAATATCCTCCGTTTGTCCCATTTCCCACCACCTCAGCGCGCGCAACTTTCTGACACGTTTAGGCATCCGGTTGCGTATCTTTTCTCATGCAGAAAGTCATATTCATCATCATACTAAGTGTATCATAAAATGTTGCAAATATTATGTGTGAAACATCGTGTTCAGCGAAGGTTGCAAAGCGTGTAAGCCGGACGCAGAGCGATTGCCTTGCCTGTTCCGGAAGGAAAGAAAAGGGAACGCGGAAGCATTCCCTTAAAACGGTCACTCAGATAGATTACTTCACTGCTAAAGGCTGCAAGAGCTTTTCGCCGCTTTTCCGGCAAGCGGGGAAACAAATAGAACGTTGGCCAGCGGAGCGTCCATCAGTTGGGTGGCCGGATGAGGAGGTTCCGCTCTGACAAGGAAAACATCCCATGCCCAGCGCCCCAACTGAGCCCCTCTTTTGTCTTTAACCTTTGCTCGATATTTGAACTGGTTGCCGTGCTCATCGGTTCGCCTGGAGGTCTTGAAGCCCAGATCGATCGACTTCAATCCGACTTGCTTGAGAGTTTTTAACTCATTTGCCTCGGACAAACCGTTTTGATTCAGATCCTGCCAAAGCCGCAGCGAATCAAAGACTGCATCGTCCTTTGTGATCTCACCGTCAGCGTTTCCACCGCTGGCAACGGTATCGAAAACCCCGAGGGCGGCAAATCCATTGGTTTCAACAGTCGTGGGGCGAGGCTGAGAAGTATAGTTACCGAAAAGCTCTGTTCCGTTATCGACTATCCCATTGCCGTTTCGGTCGAGAGCAAGCCACGCGTCGTCCGTTCCGACAGCGGTCCAACTTAAACGCTCACTGATGCCGTCCGAATTTATGTCGAAATTGACGCCATTAGCCGCGTTCGTTAGTTCGAACCCGTCACCGTTTACATCGACGATTATCGGAGAAGATGGCCAACCAGTTACCACCATCCGCACAGCAACCAGTAGTTCCCCATCCGCACCACCGCCAAACACCATCACATTGCGGCCCCATCCCATGCTCCGCCTGACACACGGACTCTTCGTCGTCGATACAGTTCGAGTCCACGCAGGGCATTTCACACAACTCCGTCGCTCCGGGATTTATGGCGGCGATGGTATCATCACAATCTCCGTCACATGCCCCGTCGCCGCAATTGGCATAACATTTAGTGTACCCGTCTTCGTCCTCATCCCGACAATCCGGCGTTGGAGAAGGCGTCGGAGTTGGAGTGGGTGTCGGCGTTGTTTCTTCTTCGCAATTATCTCCTATTTCTGCAACTATGCCATCGCCGAAGGGCCTCTCATCCTCTCCACATCCATTGCAATAATGTCTGGCAATCTGACGGGAAGTGTTTCCGGTGTAGTAGCAACTATTGGATGGGGAGACATTGGCACGAGCTTCTTGTGCATTGACGCTCCAAGATCCGAAACCGTTTGTGTTTACATCCCAACCGAAATCGTATTTTGGATTACAGGCTGTTGGCGGCGTTGCCCCGTTCCATTGACCGCTCGACTGTAGGTAGACTCCGGAACGAGTGTAGCCATCGGTCCACCAAATCGTAAAATATCTCGTGAAGGAATATGTTTGCCCCGGATCTTGATTAGCAGGGGTATATTGGTATGAGTCTGCCTGAGCAGTGTCACCGCAAACTGCCCAAACAAGACCCGCCCCAAACAAAACTAATAATATTGCAAGAGGTAAGTAAGCGGGGGATTTCATTCTGGATCAACCCTCCTGCCTTTATTCTTAAGGGTTTGCTCAACAAGTTTTTTTAGTTCTTTTACCGCCTCCGGCTCCCCGACGGAACTACCGTCGCTGTAAATCACCGCATTAATACGCAATGGCATTCCAGTCTTAAAATTCCCAATAGGAACTTCGATCGCAAACTCCGCGTTCGGTTTAGCTAGTGGACCAGTTTCATCGGATAAGCTAACTCGGCTAAACGCATCCGCATGTTTTTCGTTGCCCGACTCAGCCGTAAAGGCAATTATCTCCTTGTCAGCATTGTTCTTTAAGAGAATTATGGCATTTGCCTCCGAACGGTTACGTTCTCGATCCTTAAATTGAGTATCCAAAACCTGAATTTGATCTGAGGTGGAGATTACGGAGGGCATGCGGAAGGACTCCTTCTGAGTTTGTCCGAGTACCATCGTCCCGATGCTAACACCCAGAACACCGAACCCAAATACACTTAAAGTGATTATCTTTTTTTTCATTTCTTTCCTTGGAACTCTCGCGGGAGAGCGGGAATGTCTTGCGACAGAAAGGCTGTTCGTCTTAGGAGGCAAAACAACCGGGAATGTTGTTCGTGACGAATTGTTGTTCGTGACGAATTGTTGTTCGTGACGAATTGTTGTTCGTGACGAATCGTTGTTCGTGACGAATTGTTGTTCGTGACGAATTGTTGTTCGTGACGAATTGTTATTCGTGACGAATTGTTGTTCGTGACGAATTGTTCTGCTTATATACCAAATTGCGGTGATTGTCAATGCATGAACTCGGAATGTTGGAAGGGGAAATGGGTTCCGTCATGCAATTTTGCAATTCGTCGTTTTCTTTTGATTCCGCCTTCGTCGAGATTGTCCGTAATCAGCAAGGATCAGCGAAATGCAAGATTGCATGACGGCCACTTTCCTCCGAAGCCGAGAGGCCCTTCTGCTACTGTTCGAAGAAAAGTGATCCGTTTAGGTCAAGAGTGGCCAGTTGGTTCGTGATCCCGGCGGCATCGGTCTGGAGCTTTAGCTCACGGAGCGGTGAGCTCGGGGGTTCGTCGGAGAGGTCGAAGGTGCCGTAGTGCATCGGGACGAGCTTTCGGGCACCGATGTCTTTGAAGGCTTTGACCACGTCGGCGGGGTTGTTGTGATTGGGTTCCATGAACCATCGCGGTTCGTAGGCACCGATGCCGATGAGGAAGTAGTCGATCTCGGGGAAAGCCTCGCCGGTCTCGCGGTAGTGGCGGCCGTAGCCGCTGTCGCCGCCGAAATAGATGCTCGTTTCACCGCTGCGGATAACGTAACCGCCCCAGAGACGGTGGTTTGTGTCAAACAAACCCCGCCGCGACCAGTGGCGAACCGGAAGAAAGAAGAGCTCGACCGGCGACTGGCCGAGCTCGAAACGCTGGAACCAGGCGGCGGTTCGGACGTCGTTGGTCGGCGTGATAAACGACCTGAGCAGATCTTCGCTTCGCATTCCGGCGAGGAACTTTGCGTTTGGAAACTTTGCCGCGATCTCGCGAAGCGTTGGCTCGTCCATGTGGTCGCGGTGGTCGTGCGAGAGCAGCACGTAGTCGAGCTTTCGGATCTGCGGGAGCGGTGACGGGACGTCGGCGAGCCGCTTTATCAGCGGCGGCGAGCCAAAGATCGGGTCGGTCAGGATCGCGACACCATTCAGCCGAATGTAGAACGTCGCGTGGCCGAGCCAGATCATGCCATCGCGTTCGCTTGCCAAAAACTCCGCAGGATCGGCGACATTCGGCCGCCATGTGTCGCGGGCTTTTTCCTCTTCAAATGGGTTCGAACCGAATTGCCATTGCAGAAAGCGGCTGGTCTTCATGACCATCGGAAACTCGTCGTTCATAAACCGCCCCCGCTGATCGACCGGAGTGCCGGGCCAATCTGCCTTGATCGTCTGTAGTTCGGGCTGTGATACGCGACTCGTGAGTATCGTCTCGTCGATCTCCGTCCAAAACCCCGCCCCGACCAAAACGAGCAGAAGCAAGCCGACGAGGATACCGATGCGTTTGAACCACTTTCTCATACAAATGATTCTATCATCGCCCTCTCGACCCTGATACAGCCGGTTTTCGGAATAAGATGCAGTTCGCAAAGCATTATCAGGTCATGAGATTACCTCTTTTCATAGCAACAATGCTTACACTTGCGACATCGATAGCGTTCCTGATCACGGGACAGAGCGAAAAGACGGAAGCAGTCGCCAAACCCTCCGAAACAGGAACCAAACGCCCGGTTCTGGTCGAGTTATTCACCTCAGAAGGCTGTTCGAGCTGCCCGCCGGCCGATCGGCTGCTGACGGAAATGTCGAAGGGGAAATTTGCCGACGCTGACACGATCACGCTCGCTTACCACGTCGATTACTGGGATCGCCTCGGTTGGAAGGATCGCTTTTCTTCAGCAGAATACTCACAGCGGCAGGAAACGTATGCATCGAAATTTGGTCTACGCTCGATCTACACGCCACAGATGGTCGTCAACGGGACGGCTGAATTTGTAGGGAATAATCGGTCGAAGGGGATCGAAGTAATCGGAGAGGCCGGGAATGATGTAGGCGGCGGCGTCGACCTGAGCTCGAACGGGGGGAAATTGACGGCCAATATTCGTGATCTGCCCGGTCACGGTGGTGCTACGATTTACCTCGCCGTCGCGGAAAGCGGGCTGTTTACAAAAGTTGGCAGAGGGGAAAATGCCGGCTCGACCCTCGAGCACACGTCGGTCGTCAGGCATTTGAGCGTCGTCGGAAAGATCAAGGGATCTGAAAAGCAAGCGAGATTTGAGATCGAACTGCCTAGCAATTCGGAGTGGAAGCAACACAACCTAAGGTACGTCGTATTCGCGCAAGAGGATTCCACCCTGCGAATCCTAGCGGTCAATGCTCTTCCGTAGCGGTGGCTACCAGCGTGGGTCGTAGCCGCAGAAATTGTCTCGCCAGGTGTCGTCGGTTTCGTAAGGTAGGACTGGGATCGAGCCTTCGATCGTTAGTTCGACGTTGTGGTTACGCCAGAGACGGTAGGTTCGGCCCGAGGGGGAGCAGACGGTGAGCGTTACACGTTCTTCGGATATGCGGGAAACGGCGGCGAAGCGCCAGTCGGTTTTTGAACGGACGATCAGGCGTGAGCCGACGGCGAGTTTGTCGAGGGTTAATTGAGTTTCGGAAGTTTCCACGCCTTTTGACGAGAATCGTAGACTTTTTTTGGCATCTGCACAAGGTACGGAGTTTTGGCGGGCGAGAGCCAGACGACGACGCGTTCCATATTACGGCTTTCCATCGCTGTGCAGCCCGCCGTCGGCGTTTCAGCGTCCTTCCAAACATGCAAAAAAATACACGAACCGCGGCCTTTCTCGACCGGAAAGGTGTTGTACGCAACGAAAACACCCAGTTCGTATTCCGGCATGATCGACGCCATCTTTTCGGAGCTTTTCCAGTCAAAATTGCCCACTTGCATCCGATTTACAATTCGGTTGTAAAAGCTCGATTTTGAATCGTCGACACATTCCGTGTATTCGTCGAGTTTGGTATATGGCATCCTTACTCCGCTCGGTTTTGAACCTGTCCCGAAGGCGGAAGTGAGCGGGAAAAGACCCGCCGGGGCGTTGCCGTCGCCTTCCTGCTTGATCTTCGCCATATCGATATCGCCGTTGAGAAGTTCGGCCCACGCCAACCCGCTGCGGCCGACAACTATCGGAAAGCTTTCACCATTCCGTTTCCACTCGCTTTTGGTGTTTTTTCGTTCGAAAAGCGTAGCGGTTCCGGTGGTTTTGTCCCAGTCGTCGGTTATGACAACGACGGTCTGGAGAGACTTGTTGAAGGATGGTTTGACGAGCGTGGTACCAGACATCTTGACCTGGGCAGTGATCGCGACGCTCAGGCAGAGGATGGTTATGAGGTATGATGCGACTTTCATTTAGAGATTTGCGTGGCACCATCCAGCTTCGCTAGTTGACGGTCGAAGGTGCCAAGAGGAGTGTGTCCGGCCCGCCGCGCAGTTTGTAGAATCAGGCAATCCGAGAAGCTTAAGGATGAATTGTTGCGAAAGTGCGTCAGAGCTTCCTTTACGAGGTCCGCATCCTCGACTACGATCGTATCGTGCTCGAGTAGTTTTTCAACCGTCGAAATTAAAGCTCTATGATCGCGTCGATAAGCGGATTTCAGAACCCAAATAGTTTCTGCTAGCACAAGCTTCGATACCCATGCCCCCGCGGCGACGAACATTTTTGCGGCCGCTACCTGATCGAGATCGTCTTTAACGATCAAGCGAACAACTACGTTCGTATCAATCGCGACCATAGCGTTCTCTCATCAAATCGGCGATGCTTTCTTTTAATTCTTCGAGCGTTTTGGGTTCGGGCGGTTCGTCGAAAATATCCCGATGAATGTCGTCAAAACTGTAACGCTTAGCACGACTTACGGTGATCTTCTCACCTTCGTCCTTCCACTCAATTATCGAGCCGGGACCGATACCCAGACGTCGGCGAACCTCAGCTGGAACTGAGATCTGACCTTGAGAAGTGAGTTTTGATTGAACGGTTTTCACGCGTTGATAATAATCCATTACCCGGGTAATGGCAAGGATTTATTTTGCCTGGAGCCGGATTAGTTCAATCCAGAAACAGCGTGTCTTGCTTTGCCTTGATCCCGCGGTTCGCGTAGAGCCTAACGCCGACGGCCATCATTACGAGCGAGATCGCGATCCATAGGACTACCCAGAGAACGGCCGGGATTCCCGTTGCGGCGGCCATGTTGGCGGCGTCGGACGAGGCTTCAGTCGAAGTGGTGATGACGAACAGGGTCTTCAGGCTAAAGAAGGCGTTCAGCAGACACTGTACGGCGAGGAACGCGAGCGAGAAATTGACCCATTTGTCGGTAGCGAACTTAGCGATCGCAAAAAGTCCCGCGGTCAGGACCGCTCCGGAGAGTACCGTGAAAACAACGCTAAAGAACGTGACGTTTTGGAGGAAATTTAAGAAAGGAGCGATGAAGCCGAAAACGACCGTCATCACGGCGATCAAACCAGAACACAGGTATAATGCAAGTCGCGATTTGAAGCCAAAACGCATCCAGACGAGCAAAAGGGTACCGAAAAGCGTCGTTCCCATGTACCCCGCACTTGAAACAAAAAGCGATGCGATGCCCGATGTTTGCGACCAAACCATCCCGCTGCCGTCCGGTGAAACGGTCAGGCTCATTACCGAACCGCCTGTGATCAGCGTGGCCAGAGCATGAGCGCTTTCGTGGATAAATGTGCCGAAAAGCTGGATCGGGTAAACCACATAGCCGATCAACGGAACATACCAGCCGACTACCCAAAGTCCAATGCTGACAGCGGTTGCGATCAGCAACAATTTTACCTGTGGTTTGGCGTCAGCGGCGAGCGTGTAATTGATCGGCATAAAAAACTCCTTCGACCCAGCTAAATGTGAATACGCTTATTCTATCTCAAAGTTCGAATCAATGTCCCGATAATTTTAGCCGTTAGCCGTTAGCGACTTAGCTGTTAGCGGCTTCAAAATCGGATTTACCGCCTGTCTTCGACATCAATTTAATATCAGCGATCACGATGTCCTTCTGCACCGCTTTGCACATGTCGTAGATCGTCAGGGCGGCGACTGAGACGGCGGTTAAGGCTTCCATTTCGATGCCGGTTTGGGCGGTGGTGATGGCCTCAGCTTCCAGATAAACGCCGAAATCGCTGAATTCTGCGGTTACATTTACCTTGGCTAGATTTATCTGATGACAGAGTGGGATCAGGTCCGAGGTCTTTTTGGCCGCCATTATTCCGGCTATCCGGGCGATCTCGAGCGGGTCGCCTTTTGGGGATCTGTGGGTTTGGAGAGTTTCGAGAGTTTCGCGTGACAGGAGCACTTTACCCGACGCGACGGCTCGCCGCGTTGTTACGTCTTTGGCCGAAACATCGACCATTTTGATCTTCCCTGATTCGTCGAAATGCGATAGTTCTGACATAGGTTAAAGATAAACGATCTTGGCGGCTTCTCCCGCCAAGAGATTTGTTCCTCGCGGTACGACGACGAGGGCTTCGGCTTTCGCAAAGCCCACAAAGTCGGACGAACCCGAGAATCGGAGGGGCTCGGCGACGAGCCTACCATCATTTGTTGTCGAAAGCCTTGCCGGCAGATAGACATCCCTTTCCTTTGTTCCTTTTGCGGCGATCAAGAGCGACGCGAAGCCCTTGTCTGCGTTGCTATTTGACGCGTTTTGAAGGAGAAGTATCGCTTTCCGAACGAACAGATGGAAGGTTACCGCCGCCGATACCGGATTTCCCGGCAGCCCGAAGATCAGTGTTTTGCCAAGTCGGGCAAAAACTGCGGGTTTCCCCGGTTTGAGCCGCACTTTATCGAAAAAGATCTCGGCTCCGATCTGCTCTAGAGCTGTTTTCGTGTGGTCATATTTCCCGACCGAAACACCGCCGGTGAGGATCACGATATCTGAAGACTGGGCGGCTTTTGCAATTTGCGACCGTAGATCTGATATCTCGTCGCGGACGTTCGGCAGGATGATCGGCGTAGCTCCAAACTTTCGGCAGAGCACGTCGAGCATTACAGAATTCGAGTTCCTGATCTGATCGCGACGCGGCTTTTTGTCGATCTCGACTATCTCGCTGCCCGTGCCGATGATCGCGACACGGGGCGATCGGGCGACTTTGACGCGGGCGTAGCCGAAGGCCGCAAGGGAAGCGATCATGTTGTCTGTGATCATCTCGCCCGCCTGGACAACGACCTTGCCCTTTTTGATCTCACTTCCTTTTTTAACGATGTACCGGCCCTTCTCGGTCGGTTCGAAGATGCGGACGCTGTCATCGATCTCTTGAGCAACTTCTATTTTCTGGATCGCGTCGGCTCCAGCGGGGACCGGGGCACCAGTCATGATCCTGACCGCTTCGCCGCGTTTAAGCACCTTGTGCCACCCTCGGCCGGCGGCTGATTCGCCGACGATCTTTAGGTCTACGGGACATTCGATTGTGTCTGCCGCAACGACGGCGTACCCGTCCATTTGAGACCGGTCGAACGGCGGCAGGTCGCTGTCAGAAACGATATTTTCGGCCAGAACGCGACGTACAGAGTCGGCGAGCCGGATGCGTTCGCCGGCGAGCGGTTTTACGTTCTGCTCGATGATTTTTATCGCTTTGGCGACAGGGATCATGGCATTTATGCCTTTCGAAAAAAGTCAAAAGTTAGAGGTGAAAGGTGAAGACTCTACTTGATCAAATAAAATTCTGTTTGCCGCGGACGGATGAATTTATAGCCTTTTTCAGTCATTACGGCGTCGTCCTCGGCCATGATCGTTACCTTTTGACCGCCCCATTCGGCGACGGGGGTTGACGTGTTTAGTTCGATCGACATGTACGAGCCCGGCAGGATCTTATTGCCGCCGCCGCCGATGTTGCCACGGAAATCTATCGACGGCCCGAGCCCGTGGCCATGCGTGCCGATCGGGTGCGAATAGATCATCGCTTCGATGTTCTGCCGTTTCATTTCGGACATCGTTTGATCGTAAACGTCGGTTCCGGTCATGCCTGCCCTTGCGACGAAGAACACGGCGTCTTGCAGCTTATTTGTATTTTTGAGTGCCGCTTTTAGGCCTGCGGGAGCGTCGCTTTCGCTGGGTTTGAGGACATAGGCGTGTTTCTGCCAGTCAGTTGAGAGGCCCATGTAATTAAGGCCGAAATCGACATGGAGCAGGTCGCCTTTTTGAATCACATCTGCCTCTTTCGCGGTACTGAGGAAGGCTCCAGTCGTGCCGGTTTCGGTTCGTTGGCGCTGGATGCGGAGGTCGGGTTGGAACCAGATCGAAAGGCCTAACTTATTGACCTGCTCGATCATCCACCAACGAACATCCCCGACCGTTGTAACGCCGGGTTTGATTACCTCGCTTGAGAATGCCCTGCGGGTGATGACGTCGGTCGCCAGGACGGCTTTTTCGTACTCGACCATTTCTTCTGGAAGCCGCGTGTCAAAGAACTCCGTGAGAAGATTGGCCGCTGAAACGAATTTCTTTTCGTTATCGGCGCCGAGAGATTCGGCTAGAAACTTATAGGAATCGTGCGAAAGGCCGCTCTGCTGGCCGCGCGATCCGCCGATGTTTAGTGCGATGGTCTTCGGATTCCTTTGATCGACCAGTTTTTTGAGTTCTTCTCCAAACTTGTCGCGGGCGGGCATGATAAAACGGTAATGATTCCTCAGGCGTTCCTCGTCATACCGGACCATCGCGATGCGTTCGATCCGTTGGCCTTGATCGATGAAAATGAATAGGTCGCGGCGGCCGACCATCGGGATCGGCGGCGTGATGTGCTCGGTGACCGGGTCGCTGTTGAATTCCTCGTTCGCGACGATCCACATTTCGATGCCGTGTCGCTTCATCATCGGCAGCAGCAGGGTTCCGAGACGTTTCATCAGCCACTGTTCGCGAACGTCCATCTGCTGCCGCTGGTCGAGCAGTTTCGGCATAGCGGGGATCGGCTCGCCGGATCGATTTTGACTGAATGCGACCGGAGCAAGAAAGGTGAACGCCAGCAACGAAAGAACGATTTTTCTGACCGCCATAATCTTGGGGCGAATTTCGCAGAAATATCCGCGAAATGATAGACTCCTAATTTGATTTACGAGCAGATTTTAGCATAACGAAAACTTAGCGAGGACTTTTAACGACGTGATCGAACTGGAACTGACCGAAGAACACATTGCGCTGCAGAAAACCGTTCGCGAATTTTGTGCGGGCGAAGTTGCACCCTACATCAAAGAATGGGACGAAAAAGCTCATTTCGAACGCAGCGTTTTTGACAAGATGGCCGATCTCGGCCTGATGGGCGTCTGCATTCCCGAGCAATATGGCGGGGCGGGATTTGATTACATCTCGCTCGGGCTTGTCTGTGAGGAGCTCGAGGCGTGTGATACGTTTTTGCGGGTTGCGATGTCTGTACATGTGGGACTCAATAGTCTCAGCATTTTCTCGTGGGGAACCGAGGAGCAGAAGCAGAAATATCTCGTTCCGCAGGCAAAGGGCGAAAAGCTCGCGACTTTTGGTTTGACTGAGCCAAATGCAGGCAGCGATGTCGTTGGAATGCGTTCATACGCGAAACGTGACGGCGACGACTGGATCCTTAATGGTGAAAAGATGTGGATCAGCCTCGGCGACGTCGCCGATCATTTCCTCTTCTTTTGTTGGACCGATCAGGAGAAACAAAAGAATCGTGACCATAGCGGCATCTCGTGCTTCATCGTCGAGCGAACGATGGCGGGTTTTTCGTCGGGCACGTTGCACGGAAAACTAGGTATTAAGGCTGGAAATACAGGTTATTTCTCGCTGCAGGACGTCCGCGTTCCGGCTGCGAACATGCTTGGGAAAGAAGGCGAAGGGTTTAAGATCGCGATGTTTTCGCTTGAGAATGGACGTTACACGGTCGCGAGCGGAGCGACTGGCGTCATCCGTGCATGCCGCGATGCTTCGGTTGCCTATGCCAACACCCGTGAGGTCCAGGGCCAGCCGATCGCGAATTTTCAGCTTGTAAAGCAAAAGATCGCCAACATGGAAGCGGACTACGAAATGTCGCACCTTCTTTGGCTGAAATGCGGATACCTCAAGAATGAGGGTAAACCGTCAGCAAAGGCCGCGAGCATGGCGAAATGGCAGGCGACGACCCGCAGCGAAACTGCGGCGTCAATGGCGATCGAGATCCACGGAGCAAACGGTTACACTAATGATTATCCGGTCGAGCGTTACCTGCGAAACTGCAAAGCGGCTGTGATCTACGAAGGAACCCGCGATATTCATACGCTGATGCAGGCTGATTGGGCGCTTGGGTTGAAAAAAGAAAAGGCGGCCCGCGTCATCCTTCCGCCGTACGCGGCGGCCGCGGCGGCATAATCGGTTATACAAAGCGGTTTGGTGTGTTTTATGCAGCCAAACCGCTTTTCTGATTTAAAGAATTTTTTATTGAGTTTCTAACAAAGGAACCGGTCGATATGATCGGGTGCAGGCCGTTTGCGAAAGTATATAAAGTTCATCCTTCTCTTCCTTTTTGCAGTCTTCCTTCTATGGTTTTTTGGAAGGAATTTGGACTGGCAAGAGGTAAATGCGAGTTTGCGAAAGGCGAATCCTTACTATCTGGGGCTGGCATTCGTAGGTATTTGTTTAGGATATCTGCTTCGCGCCATTAGGTGGAAGGTCTTGCTTGCCCCGATCACGGATGTCAGCCTGCGTGAGTTGTTCGCAACGACCACGGTTGGCTATTCTGCGGTTCTTTTCTTAGGGCGAGCCGGAGAGTTGGTACGGCCGATGTGGCTGCCGATGCGTGACCGGCGTGTCAGGCCGAGTGCCGCCCTGGCGACGATATTTGTCGAACGCGTATTCGACATGGCTTCGCTGATCTCATTTTTCTCGATCAGCCTGATTTGGTTTCGCATTCCGCCGGGCCGCGAGGCGGAAATGGCATCCATTCAATGGGCAGGAAATCTACTTTTTGCCGGGGTTATTGTCGGGATAATCGGCCTGATCGTCTATCACCGGTTTTCGCAGGTATTTATTGACTGGATGTCGCGGCTAACCGACAGGCGTTTTATTCCGGGGCGCATTCGCGATATGATCCTCAGCCTGATGCTGCAGTTTGCGACCGCTTTGAACATCCTGCGAAGCCCGAAAGAGATTCTTTTGGCTAGTTTTTGGACAATAACCTTGTGGGTGGCTATCGCGGTTCCAACCTGGCTAGTGATCTTGGCGTTCGGACTGGAGATGCGATTCGTTGACTCGATCTTTGTCATGGGGGTCGCATCGCTCGGGACATTGATCCCCACACCCGGCGGTGCAGCGGGAGCGTTTCATGCAGCTACAGCCGGGAGTTTGATACTACTTAGTATCGAAAGGGAACAGGCCGCCGCAATCTCGATCGTGATGCACCTGATATATTTCGTACCCGCGGTGTTTTTCGGGTTATATTATTTTCTCCATGGTGATATAAGTATTGAGCGATTTCGCAGCTTGCTTTCGAGCGAAAATGCCGAAAAGGAGATCAAGTCCGATTCGCCGGATTTTGAAAGAGCAGGATGAGAGTGGGAAAGCGGAAAAGTGGAAAAGTGAAAATGCTTGATCCTTCTGGTGCACAGCGTCGTGCTTTTCGCTTTTCCCCTTTTTCCCTTTTTCCTTTTTAACCTTTTAACTTTCTATGCGCTGTCCATTTTGTTCACATATTGAGGATAAGGTCGTGGATTCGCGGGAATCGAAAGACGGGGATTCGATCCGTCGTCGGCGCGAATGTCTGGACTGCGGCCGGCGGTTTACTTCGTACGAACGTATCGACGAGATCCCGTATATGGTCGTCAAGAAAGACGGCAAACGCGAGGGTTTTGATCGGAACAAGGTCCTCGCCGGCCTTTTTCGAGCCTGCGAAAAACGGCCAATTTCCACAGGGCAGCTTGAAGAGATCGTCGATGAGGTCGAAAAGAATGTCCAGGATTCTCTCGACCGTGAACTCGCAACTAACGAGGTCGGCAAGATCATAATGCGGCGCCTAAAGGTGCTCGATAAGGTCGCTTACGTCCGCTTTGCATCGGTTTATCTGGAGTTCGCCGATGTCTCCGAATTCATGAGCGAGCTGAAACAACTTGTCGGAAACCGAACTCCAGCCGCCGACACAAAGAAAAAGAAAAAGAAGTAAACTGCCTATTATCAATCAGTTACAGTCATGGTCTTCGCAAGAAAAGAGGTTGATTCTCGGCGGCCTTACCTGCTAACATTAAGCCAATCTTTTAAACTAACGGCAGGTCGCCCTTAGGCAACTGTCTTTCTCGTCCCACGGTCAAGTAATCAGGGAGGATACTAATGAGGAAAGTAGTTTTGGGTCTGCTGGCGGTTTGTGTTTCTGCGTCGATCGCTAGTGGTCAGACGAAAAGTGCAGGGAATTCGGAGATCAAGGAAGCAAAACGAGCCGCTTTGGAAGAGATCCGGATCTTGAAGCGCGCTAATAGTGCTGTCGACCTGCTCGCACCAGCGCCGTCAGCCGCGCTTTTTGATCAGGATTCTTTTGGAAAGTCCGTGGTATTTCTGGGAAGCCTTTATGCTGGCACGGTCGTAGTGGATGACTTTACTGGTCTAGGGCCCCTCAATTCTAACGGCTGCCCGACAGACCCGCCATTTAACTTTGCACCAGATGACCATTGCGTTCAAAAGACAACGGGTAGTCCCGTTCCTCTTCCGGTTCCGTCGCCGATGCCGCCAGGAGCGGCCTTTATAACCATTTTCGACCCAGCATGGGAAGTTACGATCCCAGGAAACACTGTTAAGAACGTGGTTTATCCCATGCTTAACAATAACGTTAATATCTTCCGCAACGGCGGAAACTTCGCTGCCCCAGCGGGGTCCACGCAAGACAACTACGTTTATGTGCCGGTCGTTACAGTTGTCAGCGATGCACTCAATGATCCGCAGGCAATTGTGAACGGAGTGCCGCTAAATGGCGAATTCACAACGTCAATGACCGGTTCGAAGTCAGAATCGCGCGGTTATCCAGCCGGGCCGTACCCGGTAACGGTGCCATTCCAAAGCGAGTCGCACAGCTACGCTTCAATTGCAGGTCGCGGCATCTCGCGTGACTTCTGGCGTGCAGTCGGCCTGCCTGAGTCAGTTATCAATAATATTTACAAGAAGCCAATGACCCTGAAATTCGGGATCAGATTCCGGATGGGTAATAGGCCAGACAGTGGCGCAATGTTCTACACCTTCCGATTGCTCGGACAATAGCGTCCGCCTTTTCGTTAGACTGAAAAACGCCGCCGAACCAACCGGTCCGGCGGCGTTTTGTATTTCTCGGAGGACGGCACTCGTTGCCCTTTGGGTCGGATTCTCCTAACATAAAGGGTTATGGTTGAAATCGAAGAATTCCCGGTGCCACTGGCAGAATCTGAAGCGATCGAGCCGATGATGCAGATACCGGCCGAACTCCCCGTCCTGCCGCTACGCGACATTGTTATTTATCCGTTCATGATCGTCCCTTTGTTTGTCTCGCGCGATCGTTCGATCCGCGCTGTCGAACAGGCGTTGAGTCAGGACCGCATGATCCTGCTTGTTTCGCAAAAAGATGTAAATAAAGAAGACCCCGAGCAAGAAGATCTTTATTCGGTCGGCACGGTCGCGATCATCATGCGGATGCTTAAGCTGCCCGACGGCCGCATACGCATACTGATTCAGGGGCTTTCACGCTGCCGTGTGGATTCGGTGAGCGGGAAAGGCGAATACGTGAGGGCAAGCGTTACGCCGATCGTAGAACCGTTGGCGCCGGAAAATTCGCTTGAGGTCGAGGCCCTCGTTCGTAATGTCCGAGGTTCGATGGAGCGTGCGGCGTCGCTTGGTAAGAACATATCGCCGGAAGTTCTCGCGATCATTGCCAATCTTGACGACGCTGGCCGCCTTGCCGATCTCGCGGCATCAAATCTCGAACTCCGTGTCGAAGACGGGCAGAGCGTTCTTGATGTCGAGGACCCGACGCCGCGCCTCCGCCGAGTTAATGAACTACTCAGCAAAGAGATCGATGTTCTGACCGTTCAGCAAGAGATAAATACGCAGGCCCGCGGCGAGATCGATCGTTCGCAGCGTGAATATTTTCTGAGGCAGCAGTTAAAAGCTATACAGGCAGAACTCGGCGAGGGCAACGAGCTTTACGAGGAGATCGAGCAATATCGCGACAAGATACTGAAGGCGAAAATGCCTGAGAATGCTGAAGAGGAAGCCTTGCGGCAGCTTAAGAAGCTCGAGCGGATGCATCCTGACACGGCAGAGACCGCGACACTCCGAAACTGGCTCGATATAATGTCCGATCTTCCGTGGTCGAAGTCGTCGAAGGACAATCTCAATCTTAAAAAAGCCGAGCGGATACTAGACGAAGACCATTATGGACTCGAGCGGGTCAAAGAACGCATCGTGGAAGCTCTCGCGGTGAGAAAACTTCGAGAAAAACCAAAGGGGTCGATACTTTGTCTCGTCGGCCCTCCGGGAGTTGGTAAGACCTCGCTCGGCCGCTCGGTCGCTCGTGCTTTGAAGCGGAAATTTGTGCGATTGTCGCTGGGCGGCTTGCATGACGAAGCGGAGATCCGAGGACATCGCCGTACGTATGTCGGTGCAATGCCGGGCAGGATCATTCAGGGCATTCAGCAAGCTGAGACGAATAATCCGCTGATCATGCTCGATGAGATAGATAAGGTAGGGGCTGATTTTCGCGGCGACCCGAGTTCCGCTCTGCTTGAGGTGCTCGATCCGGAACAGAATGCAACCTTTCGCGACAACTATCTGGGTGTGACGTTCGATCTGTCGAACGTCATGTTCATGACGACGGCGAACGTACTCGACACGGTCCAACCCGCTCTTCGAGACCGTATGGAGATCATTTCGCTTTCGGGATACACCGAGGAAGAAAAGGTCGAGATAGCAAAACGGCATTTGATCCCCAAGCAGATCGAAGAAAATGGACTCGAAAAAGAGGACATAAAGTTTGATCGAAAGGCGATCGTTAAGATCATTTCGGAATATACGCAGGAAGCCGGATTGCGTCAGCTTGAGCGTGAGATCGGTAAGGTCTGCCGAAAGGTCGCACGCCGCAAAGCTGAGTTTGAGAGCGAATTCAAACCGGTAAAGATCGCCGCTGAAAACGTCAAAGAATATCTCCGCGTTTCTCGCATCTTCAACGAAGGTGCCCTTAAAAAGGACGAGATAGGTACCGTGACCGGCTTAGCCTGGACGGCGGTCGGAGGCGATATTTTGTTTATCGAAGCTCTGAAGACGAAGGGCAAGGGCAAACTGCAGCTCACCGGACAGCTCGGTGATGTAATGCAGGAATCGGCTCAGGCAGCATTTTCCTATGCGAAAGCTCGTGCGAAGGAGCTCGGCATCGATGAAGAGGTTTTAGAAAATTTCGACATTCATATCCATTTGCCGGAAGGTGCTATACCGAAGGATGGCCCCAGTGCGGGCATAACGATGGCAACCGCTTTGGTTTCGGTACTTTCCCAGCGTCCCGTTCGCAAGGACGTAGCGATGACGGGCGAGATCACTTTGCGCGGCAACGTGCTGCCGGTCGGCGGCGTCAAAGAAAAACTGCTTGCGGCCCGCCGTGCGAAGATCAAGACCGTGATCCTTCCGGCCCCGAACGAGCGCGATCTAGAAGATCTTCCGCAGGAAGTTCGGGACGATTTGACGTTTATATTTGTGGAGAATGTGCGGGAAGTTTTCGACATCGCACTGCGTGAAAGCCGAACAGGAGCGGAAAAGGGCAAGGTTTCAAAGGCCGCGAGCCGCTAGAAAAACACGAAAGTCCTTATATCATATGGGGTTGTTCGGATTTGGTTTAAGTGGTAATATCAAGGTTTGAGGTTATAATGCTCGTCTGCGGCTGAGCGAATTGCAACTTTTTATAAATTGCCGCGTTAGAAATAATGTTCGATAAACCGCTTATCCACGGTTTTCGAAAACAAAATCGATCTGATCTTGAATGAAAATAAGCAATATTAAGTATCTAAGCTGTACCCTGATCCTGTTTGTGGCAGCGTCTGCCAGTTTTGCGCAGACGACCAGCACCCGTTCAAGCAACGAAACTCTTACTCGTGATGCGATCCTTGCTCAGGAGGCGGTTAACGAAGTTCTTTTGAAATCCGGAACGTCATTCCGAGAAGGGCTGCTCGCTTACGAGGATAAAAAACTGTCAGACGCCGCTGGTAAATTTAATAAAGCGGTCGAGGTGTTTCTGTTTTCGACGCTCAACATCCAACGCGAACCGCGTCTACAGAACTGCTACAACCAACTCGTTGAGACGATCTACCGGATTGAGTTTCCGACGGATAATCAACTGCCGCAGGTACGCAACCTTTCGGCGACCTGTGGCTGGAATATCGACGGAGCATTTGCCGATAAGATCACGACGATCGCTCGCAATTCGCTGATCCGGTCCGTGGCTCCTCCAGCTACAGCTGTTGCCGGAAGCACAATGGGCCCGGTCGTGCCGAGTGAAGTCCAAGTTGGCTTCAATACTCAGCAATTTGAACCGTCGCCGCTTGATGAGCTTTCTAAGCTGCAGCTAACCGAGGAAGAGCAGCAGGTCGAGGGTAATCCGGTCGCTGAGGCACAGTATCAGTACATCCAGTACGCCGTTGCTAACAAATCGCTTGGATTTTCTTTCCAAGTGCATCCGATGATCCAGCAGTACATCAACCACTATCGTGGCCGTGGACGCGGTACGATGGAAACGGGTTTGTACCGCTCGGGGATGTTCATGAGAATGGCCCGCAGGATCTTTAAGGAAGAGGGAATTCCGGAGAATGTCGCATGGCTCGGTCAGGTCGAAAGTGCCTGGAAACCTAGTGCTCTTTCGCATATGGCCGCGTCGGGTCTGTGGCAGTTTATTCCCGGCACGGGAGCACGTTTTGGCCTCGCTCGAAACGCCTGGGTCGATGAGCGAAATAGCTTCGAAGAAGCAACGCGAGCTTCCGCTCGGTACCTGAAGTTCCTATTTAATCGCTACGGCAATTGGGAACTCGCGATGGGAGCCTATAATTGCGGGGAGGGCAACGTCGACCGAGCTATCCGCCGTGCCGGAGTTGCGAATTTCTGGGCTGCTTATCCGTATTTGCCGCAGGAAACGCGTAACTACGTTCCAAACATTCTCGCAACGATCCTGATCGCTAACAATCCGGCGCAGTATGGCTTCGGCCACGTACGTCCGGCCGCACCGCTGACGTATGATCGCGTGAAGGTTCCGGCTTCGACCAATCTCAATCTGCTTGCACAGGCTTCGGACACGACGGTGCAGTACATCCGTTATTTGAATCCGCATCTTCGCACCAACTCGACGCCGCCGACGCCGTACATCATTAACGTTCCGGCTGGTAAGGCGAACGAGGTTGTTGCGGTTTTCCGCAGAATACCGGCGACCAAGGTCAATACGACCAACCTCGCTAACTCTTCGGCCGGCGAGTCGTGGGTTAACATAGCAAATCGCACGGGTGTGACGGTCGCAGACCTGATGGCGGCAAATCCAGGCATGCCCGAACCTCGAGGCAAGGTCGTGGTCCCTATCAGGGGGAATAACGTCCAGTCCACGAGCTATTCACGACCTACCAACGCTGCTGTCCCTAATGCGAACGCGGGTGTCAAGATCGTAAAAGCAAAGGCGGGTGATACGGTTCAAAAGATAGCCGAACGCAACAACGCAAATCCCACCGACGTCGCAAAGTTCAATGGCCTTTTGACAAACTCCGTTCTTGGTGCCGGCCGCGAGATCAAGATACCGTCGAAATAGTAACCACTAAACAAAACGAAACGTACTCCAAAAGAGGTGCTGTTAAGCACCTCTTTTTTGTGATCTCGTGATCATTCAAGCTTGACATAGCGGCCATCTGTAACTATACTGGTTACAGTTATGGCGGCTAATAGTCAATTTTCGATGGCAGTTCATATTTTGACGATGCTCGCGACAGCGGGTGACGAAAACGTCAAATCGGACTACATCGCAGGGAGCGTAAACACCAATCCGGTGGTGATCCGACGCATCCTTAGTCAGTTGAATGCGGCTGGATTGGTCACATCACAGACCGGTGCTTTTGGCGGGACGCGGCTTGCGAAGCCGCCGTCTGAGATCACTTTGTGTTCGATATACAAGGCTGTTTCGTGCGGTGAAGTGTTTGCATTGCACGCAAAAGGTCCGAACATGGATTGCCCGGTCGGTAGGGGCATCGAGACGGTCTTATGTGATCTGCAAAAAGAGATCGAAAAGAGCGTCGGCGAGAAACTTGGGCAATACACACTGGCGACAGTGATCGAGAAAGTTTCGGTCGCGCATGTGTAAATTTTTTTGACTGTAACTGTATCAACAATAGTTACAGATATGTTACAAACAAGGGGAGAATATGGGAAATAAATTGGTTCAAAATGACGTTTTACTAGAAGGCTTGAATTGGCGCTATGCAACTAAAGCCTATGATCCGACGAAGAAAGTTTCTGATGAGGATTGGGCAACGATCGAGGCGGCACTTACGCTTGCCCCTTCGAGCTTCGGTATTCAGCCTTATAAATTCTTTGTAATCACTGATCCGGAGACCCGCGAGAACCTGAAGGCGGCGGCCTACGGACAGTCGCCGATATCCGACGCTTCGCACATAGTTGCGTTCGCGTATAAGAAGACGCTGACGGATGGCGATATAGAGCATTTTGTCGATCGAATTGCTGAGGTTCGAGGCGTTTCGAAAGATACGCTTGCGGATTACGGCAATGTGATGAAGGGGTCTGCGAAGCGCGCGGTTGACGGTGGCTACATCGAGACATGGAACTCGCGGCAGGCTTACATTCCACTTGGCTTCCTCCTTCAGACGGCGGCTCTGCTCGGGATCGACGCGACGCCGATGGAAGGATTTGATGCCGGCAAGGTCAACGAAGTGCTCGGCCTGACCGACTATTCGGTCGTTGTTCTGGCGGCGGTGGGTTACCGCGACGCGGAGAATGACTGGCTTGCTGCACTGCCAAAGGTTCGCGAACCGATCGAAAACATTATCGTGCGGGTCTGAAGGCCGCATTCATGGAGGGAAGCATGACAACATTTTTAGCAAACTTGACGCCGCGGGCGTTGGATATCTTCAAGCTTTTCGCAAGATTTATGGGCCTGTGATCAAGGGGGCGAAATGAAAGAGTACTTGGAAAAGGCGATGACATTCGCCGAATACGAAAAATGTATCGATGATCTGTTGGCAGAAGGGAAGACGACAGGTCCTAATCAGTCGGAAGCGATGGTCGGCTACGGGCGGCTGAATCGTCAGCGCATGGAACGACTTGGGAAGACGGTCGAACTCGGCAATGAAGTGCGAGCTGCATTGCGATCGGCCGGTCGCAAAATGATCTGGCTGATCCTTACCGAGGGTTGGTGCGGGGATGCGGCCCAAAACATTCCCGTTATCGAAAAGATCGCGGTAGCAAGCGAGAATATCGAGACGCGGTATCTACTTCGTGATGAGAATCCTGAGCTTATCGATCAGTTTCTGACAAACGAAGCAAGAGCGATCCCTAAACTGATCGCGATCGACGCCGAGACGTTTGAGATTCTTGGGTCCTGGGGAGCTCGGCCGGAAAAAGCACAGGAATTATATGTCCGGCTTCGCGAGGAAGGAATTGCAAAACCGCAGATCATGGAAGAGCTTCAGCGTTGGTATAATGCGGATAGATCAAATTCGCTGCAGATAGAATTTTCCTCTCTGATCAAGAATTGGGGTCAGGCGAAGGTGAAGAACGCGGCGGTCTAAATACAAACTAACATTTCCGAGGAGACGAAAAAAATGAGTAAGACATTTACAGTAGCGATCCTTTCAGCGGCCTTGTTTGCCGCGTCGTGCGCCGATCCGGCGGCGAATAAACCTAAGGCGACAACATCGCCGTCCTCAAATTCAAACGCGAATGCCGCGGCAAATACCGCGACGGCCCCGGCAGCGTCGACTGATGTTTTTGCGGGATTTAAGGCAACGGGAACCGAACTTAGTTTTGGGCCGGAGACTTCGAAGATCGAATTTACCGGTTCGAAGGTCACGGGCAAACATGACGGCGGATTCAAATCGTTTAAGGGGGCTGTCGATCTCGTCGGCGATAAGGCTGAGACGAGCCGCGTGATCTTTGACGTAGACATGGCCTCCGTTTTCTCGGATGCTGACGGGCTGACGAAGCACCTTCAGACTGGCGACTTCTTTGAGGTTGAAAAGTATCCGAAAGCTTCGTTTGCATCGACCAAGATCGCTCCGGAAGCAGGCAAGGCTGATACCTATACGGTTACGGGCGATCTAGAAATGCGTGGCGTAAAGAAATCGATCACGTTCCCGGCAACGATCAAGATCGCTAACGGATCCGCTGATGTAAAGGCTGAATTCTCGATAAACCGTAAGGATTTTGGTATCGTTTACGCCGGCAAGGCTGACGACCTGATCCGCGACGATGTGGTTCTTCGGCTCGATATCAAAGCCGCGAAAAAATGATGAAAGCTTGGGTCATAAACGAATTCGGGATAGATAACCTCGCTTTCGAGGATCGTGAAAAGCCGCAAGCGGGGTCGGGAGACGTTGTTGTCCGGCTCCGCTCCGCATCGCTAAACTATCGCGATTTTATGGTCGTCACGGGCACGTACAATCCCCGAATGAAGGTTCCAGCGATTCCCGTCTCAGATGGTGCCGGTGAGATCGTCGAGGTTGGCTCGAATGTCGCGAAATGGAAGGTTGGCGACCGGGTCATGCCAATCTTTGCACAGCATTGGTTTGACGGAGAGACAAGCGAAGAGAAACGTCGAACTTCTTTAGGGGCTGGTTCGCAATGGGATGGCGTGCTTCGCGAATATGCCGCTTTCCACGAAGAGTCACTCGTCAAGATCCCGGAGAGCCTTTCGTTCGAGGAGGCTTCCACGCTGCCCTGTGCGGGCGTCACTGCCTGGAACGCCTTGTCGGTTTCGGGGAATGTAAAAGCCGGGGAGACTGTGCTGACACTCGGGACGGGCGGAGTTTCGATCTTTGCTCTTCAGCTAGCAAAACTTTTCGGGGCTCGGGTAATTGCGACTACGAGCAGCGAAAGTAAGATGGCGAAACTAAAGGAACTGGGAGCTGACGAGACGATCAACTACCGGGTTCGCGAAGATTGGGACAGTGCTGTTCTTGAGATTACAGAAAAGAAAGGGGTTGACCATGTGATAGAGGTAGGCGGCGGGGACACGCTTGGCCGCTCGCTCACGTCCGTACGTCTCGGCGGACACGTCGCGATGATCGGGGCATTGTCCGGACCAGCAGGATTTAACCCTATTTCCGTGTTTATGAAGGCTGTCAGGCTTCAGGGGATCTTCGTTGGCTCGCGAAAGATGCTTGAGGACCTGTGTAAGGCTGTCGAGGTAAACCGGATGAAGCCGGTTATTGATCGGGTTTTTGAGTTCGACGAAGCTCGCGAAGCTTTAAAATATATGCAGAGCGGTTCGCATTTTGGGAAGATCGTTTTGCGGATCAGCTAGTTTACGACAGGGGAAGAACAAGGAGTAATAAAATGGCGACATTATTTGACGGATTGACGATCGGAGACATCAAACTTAAGAACAGGATCATATTCGCGCCGATGACGCGCAGCAGGGCTAATGACGAAGGTGTGCAGCCGGATTTTGTGGCCGAGTACTACGAGCAACGTGTTTCGGGCGGGCTGTCGATCACCGAAGCGACGAACGTTTCACCGATGGCGAAAGGCTACGTACGCACCCCCGGCGTGTATACACCGCAACAGATCGAGTCATGGAAAAAGGTGACCGAAAGAGTTCATACAAAAGACGGCAAGATCTTTATGCAACTCTTTCATACCGGCCGCATTGCCTTGCCGGACTTTCTGCCGGGCAACACGTCCCCGGTCGCTCCGTCAGCGGTGAAAGCTGCGGGTGAGAATTACACTGACGACGGGATGAAGGAGTTTGTCGAACCGCGTGAGTTGAGTGTGGACGAGATTGCGGTTATCGTGCAAGATTTCGCAACGGCGGCGAAAAATGCGATCGAGGCGGGCTTTGACGGCGTCGAGATCCACGGAGCCAATGGCTACCTGATACAGCAGTTTCTTTCAACTAACGTTAACAAACGTACTGACGGCTATGGCGGATCGATCGAGAATAGAAGTAAGTTTTTGTTTGAAATTCTCGACGCAGTAACCGAAGCGATCGGAAGTGAGCGAACAGGTTTGCGGCTTTCGCCCGGCGGCGAGTTCAACGACATCAAGGAAGATGACGCTGAGGAGCTCTATAAGTATGTTATCGCTAAGCTGAACGATTACGGGCTCGCATACCTTCATATCGGAACGTTCGACCAAAACCGCGACTGGCATCCCGTTCTGAGTCCGCTTTATAGCGGAGTTTATTTTGCTGGTGTCGGCTTTGATAAGGATCGGGCAGAGAAGGTGTTGGCAGATGGCGGTGCCGATGCGATCGTCTTTGGCAAGCTTTTCCTCGCGAATCCTGACCTGCCGGAGCGGTTTCGCCAGAATGCACCGTTGAATACACCGGACGAATCTACGTTTTATACTCCGGGTGAAAAGGGGTATACAGATTATCCATTTCTCGAAATGGCCAAGGCGGTTTAGGGCTGGTATTCGATAGGAGATGACCATGAAGATCGGAATAATTGGGGCGGGGAACATCGGGGCAAACGCCGCCCGGCTTTTTGTGAAAGCGGGACATCTGGTTACCATCAGCAATTCTCGTGGCGGTGATACGCTTAACGAATTGGTCGAGGAACTTGGCGACAATGCTCAAAGTGCGAATGTAGAAGCGGCAGTCGATTTCGGTGACGTGGTTTTTATATCGATACCGCTCGGGAAGTATCAGAGCCTTCCGACAAATGGCTTTAACGGCAAGATCGTTATCGATTCGAACAACTACTATCCTGATCGCGATGGGTTTATCGAGGAACTCGACAATGGTTCGACGACTTCAAGCGAACTGCTCGCGGCTCATCTACCGGGAGCCCGCGTAGTTAAAGGGTTTAATACCATCTGGTTTGAACATCTGAGGACTCTGGGCAACACCGATCTGCCTCTCGCGGATCGCCGGGCGATCTTTATCGCGGGGGACGACACCGAGGCTAAAGCTGTCGTGGCTGGATTGATCGAGGATATTGGATTTGCGGCGGTCGACACGGGATTCTTGAGCGAAGGCGGCCGTTCGCAACAGCCGGACTCGCTGATCTACAATAAGAACTTAACCGCAGTAGAAGCGGCGGACCTGATCCGCTACGAGTCGCTTCAGGATTAAATAGGTAAATTTTTGTTGTCGAAGCGTTTTTTTTTGAGAGCATTATAAAATAAGGAGATATAAGGCATGGCTAATAAACTTTATGAGATCCCGGTTCGCCGGATCGATGGTACGGAAACAACATTGGGTGAGTTTGAGGGCAAGACACTGCTGCTCATTAACGTTGCGTCAAAGTGTGGGTTAACGCCTCAGTACGCAGGAATGGAAAGTCTCTATAAGGAATATAAAGATAAAGGCTTTGAGGTGCTAGGTTTTCCTGCGAACAATTTCAAAGGGCAAGAGCCTGGAACGAACGAAGAGATCAAGGATTTTTGCGAGTCGAATTACGACGTGACCTTTCCGCTATTCGAAAAGATATCGGTTATCGGCGAAGATCAACATCCGCTTTATAGCTATCTGACCAGCGAAAAGAGCGAAGCCGACATTGCTAACGGCGGTGAGTTTGAGGAGAAGCTTAGGGCATTTGGGCATACTCGGGAGAAAGCGGATGACCTTCTTTGGAACTTCGAGAAGTTTCTCATCGCGAAAGACGGAAGCGTAGCGGCGAGGATCGCCCCTGACGTGACCGCAGAAGACGAGCGAGTCGTTGCGGCTTTGGAAGCCGAACTCGCAAAGTAACAAATGAACGAGAAAAAGGTTTGGTTTATAACCGGGTGTTCGACCGGATTCGGGCGGGAACTTGCGAAACAGCTGCTCGAGGGCGGTTACCGGGTAGCGGTGACTGCCCGCGATGTAGACAAGGTGCGAGATCTGGTCGAGATAAACGAGGCAAATGGACTCGCTCTTACGCTCGACGTGACCGATAAGCAGCAGGTTGCCGAAGCAGCTGCGGCGGCGGAAGCTCATTTTGGCCGGATCGACGTGCTCGTCAACAACGCGGGTTTCGGCTATTTTGGGGCAGTCGAGGAAAGTGATGAATCAGAAGTTCGAGCGATGTTCGAGACGAATTTCTGGGGCCTCACTTCGATGACCCAGGCAGTTTTACCGAAAATGCGAGAGCGACGAAGCGGCGTGATAGTCAATATTTCGTCGATCGGCGGTTTGGTCGGCAATCCCGGCGTCGGGTTTTATAACGCGACGAAATTTGCTGTAAACGGCATTTCTGAGGCGTTGAAAAAGGAATTGGCTCCGCTTGGGATCAGCGTCATCCTTGTTCAGCCGTCGGGCTTCCGAACGGATTGGGCGGGTCGTTCGGCAGTTGATACGGCTGTTCAGATCGAGGACTACGCAGAGACTGCTCGGGTCAATCAGGAAACGATCCGCGGCAACAGCGGTAAGCAGCCAGGCGATCCGGTTCGGGCGGCTAGAGCGATCATCGACGCTGTTGAGTCCGACGATCCGCCGTTCAGTCTTCTGCTCGGAAGAGCGGCACTTCGCGGGGCCCGGGCAAAGATAGAGAGCCTTATCGAAGAGACAGAGAAATACGCGGCGATCTCGGAGGGAGCGGATTTTCCTGAGGCGGACGCCGCACAGGGCAAGTAAGAAAAATACGGAGATAAAATTATGGCAGGAAGAAAAGCAAAGGCTTCGTGGAAAGGAACGTTGAAGGAAGGCGAGGGCAGCATCGCTCTTGGCAGTGGTTTGTTCGAAGGGCCGTTTTCATTTGGTACCAGACTCGGTGATGAGCCGGGGACAAATCCGGAAGAGATGCTAAGCGCTTCGCTGGCCGGTTGTTATGCAATGGCCTTGAACGCGGCACTTGAGCGGGCCGGAACGCCGGCGAACATGGTGAAAACCGAGGCCAATTCGCATCTTGGCAAGGACGACGCGGGGTTGGCGATCGTTGGCATCGATCTCGTTGTCCGTGCTGAAGTTCCAGGGCTCGATGCCGACGGATTTGCCGCTATTGCTGAAAAAGTGAAGACCGAATGTCCGATCTCAAAGGCGCTGGCCGCGGTAAAGATAAACCTCGACGCAGAGCTCGCTTAGTTGGTGTTTGGTATATCGGCTAAGATATAATTTCGAGAGTTTTTTAAGGAGAAGATAATGGCACATTTTGCTGGTGAGATAACGGACTCGAATTTTGAGACGGATGTTTTGGGATCGGACAAACCGGTCCTGGTGGATTTTTGGGCCGAATGGTGCGGCCCGTGTCGTATGATAGCCCCCACGGTCGAGGCGGTAGCTGAGGAGTATCAGGGAAAAGCAGGTGTTTTCAAGATGAATGTCGATGAGAACATGAACGTCCCGCAGCAGTATGGTATTCGCGGCATTCCCACGTTGATCCTATTCAAGGGCGGTCAGGAGCAGGAACGTATCGTCGGAGCAGTAACGCGTGAGGCGATCACGCGGGTGATCGATAAGTACGTCTAGTAGGTAGCTTAAACACCTAAAACTAAAGCCGCTGTGACGACCAGTCATAGCGGCTTTTTCTTGTGTCAACGGCGAGTTGGCTTCACCAAATAAAACGACGGCCTATGAAATATCATAGGCCGCCGGCTATTGAGTTGAAAAACTAGTTACTACTGATTGTGTGTGTCCTGACCGGTCAGAGCATCACCGAACAATCCCCAGAACTGGTACTGGACAGTTGAGTCGCTCGACCTGAGGATATGGAATATGCTCGTCTGGCCTGACGTGCTTCTCCAGATCGCATGGTCGGTCTTGCCATCACCGTCGTAGTCGCCCTGAACTTCAAGGTCAGGTCCGTTGCGGCCCCAAGCGAGTCGGCGAATGACCGTTGGGTTGGAACTAGGCAGGTTATACCAAGCAATCGCTGCGCCTTCAAAGCGGGTTACTGAAAGGTCAGTTGCCCCGTCGCCATCCCAGTCTCCAGGAACAAAAGTATCAGTCGGAAGACCGAAGCGGATCTGCGAATCATTGGCACTTGCCGAGTCGAAACCGCCGGTACCATAGTGAATGAAAGCAACACCTCTCGTACCAACCTGTCTGTAAACAAAGAAGTCGGCCTTGCCATCACCATTGTAGTCGCCGGGAACCGATGAGTCGCCACCGACGCCCCAATTGACCACGACCTGGACATCTTTAGTTACGCCGTAGCTGCCAAACCACCAGAACTGGCTCTGTCCGGCATCCGTGTCGGCCTTGCGGTAGATCGCCGGGTCATCCTTGCCGTCTCCGTCATAGTCGCCGATAACGAAAGGATTATCCGCCGGAATTCCAAAGCGGACCTGTCTGACAGTGTTCGTCGAGCTTTGAAGGATGAAGAATCGCGAGTTGTTCGTTTCAGAACGCCAGATCGCGATATCGTCTTTGCCATCGCCGTCGAAATCACCAGGCGTGATCGAGTCGGTCACGACACCGAAATCAATCTGACTTTCAGCACCGTTAGGTGCGTTGATCTGGTTGAACCAGCGGATCTGCGTTCCGCCTAGTCCCGCTGTGGGGCGGACGACTGAGAAATCAGTTCTGCCGTCGCCGTTAAAATCAAGCGGGGCGTCGTTGGTGCTCGAGCTTATCTGCCCGCGGATCTCGCCGCCGGTGTTGTTGCTCGTGTGAATGTTGAAGTACCAAAGGCCCGCACGAAGGTCAGCGACCTGCTGAGCCGTGACGTTGAACGTTGCGTCGATCACCGAACCACTAGTAACACCCGTGGTCGGATTCAAGTTAAACAGCACACCGGCGTTCGCACCAACGGCAGCAGGGCCGTGGATGTGGCCCGAGACCGTGCCGCTCGAAAGGCCTTCCCAGTAAACCGAAGCAGTGATCTGCGTTTCGGTCGGGTTGAGGACAACGCGGCCAAAACCGCGGCCATTCGTCGTAACCGGCGGAACTTCCTGAGCACCGCTCAAACGAGTCGTAAACAACCGTTTTGGCAAAGCTCCCGGAAGCGGTCCCGGGGTCGGAGTCGCTGAAGGCGTCGGCGTTGCCGTCGGGGTTCCTGTCGGAGTCGCAGTTGGGGTAGGCGTTGGACCGCCCCCGCCGCAAAGAGCGGCTGTTGTTGCGGTATTTCTTGGAACCGGGGCAGTAACAACATCGAAGTCATTATTATTATTGTCAGTCTCGGTGCACCCGCCCGTCTTGCGAACGTTTCCTTGGGTCGCAGTCAACGCGGCTCCGCCGTTGGTCGGAGCTCCACCCTCGGCATTATTCGCAGTGCCCCACGACACTACGTCTACGATCGTAGGAGTCGGAAGGGTACAAGGCGTTGCTGTTCCACCGCAGGAGTTCTCCGTGAACGCGGCCGTAACCAGAGCTATCTTTCCATTCGTACCCGACATTGTTAAGTTGGTCGTGGTGGAGTCCGGCGTTACCGGCAAAGCGGCTCCCGCCGAGCCAGCAGCACTAGTTTGTACGAGATAATATTGTCCGGGATTGATCGACACATCGGGCAAAGCGAAAATATTACCTGTGCTCGAGCCAAACTGCCCAGTTGCAGAGCCGTACATCAGACGAAGACCATTGAGCGACTGAGCGGTAGAGGAGATATTCTTCAGCTCCACATAATCGTGAAGGTATGTACCCGTGCTGCCGCCGCCGCCGCCGTATGCCTGACTAATGACGATAGTCGTCGAAAGATCGGGGCGATCCGAAAAACCGTCTTCACGTTCCTGTGAGCTGCTCCGATCGACAAGTAAAGCAGTTCCGCAAAATAATGCGGCTGCGATAAAAATAACTAAAATTGTAGGTCGTTTCATCAGATCAAATCCCCTCAACAAAATAATTTCAAGGTATGGCGTGCAGATCTCGCACGATCAGTGACCAATGTTTCAAGTGCTAAACGCCAGGCTAACTTTTTTGAAAAGATAACTTTTCAAGAGGATACCACACATCTAAGTAAAAGCGACACCAAAAACAGGTTTTGGCGCAGGTAGGGGCTAATTTTTTGTTACAATCTAAGTAAGAAAGTGAGGGCGAGTCTTGATGCGGTTGAAAGAGTTTGTTTTACTGCTGGCCATTAGTTTTTTGATCTCGGCCGGTGCGGTTGGTCAGGACAAAAAGCCCGACGACGAGGTGATCAGGGTCGATACGCAATTGGTCGATGTGCCTTTTGCCGTCACAAACTCTGCCGGAGCTCCATTAAAAGGGCTAAAGGCGTCGAATTTCATTGTCTACGAGGACGGTAAAAAGCAGGAGATCGTTGATTTTGCGACGACCACAGCTCCTTTCGAGGTAGCTCTTGTTTTAGACACCTCCGGATCGGCCCGTAATGATCTGCTGCTCATTCAGAGGGCCGCACGTGATTTTATCTCATCACTTCGGCCGGGCGACAGGGTTGCTGTGATCGCCTTCCGCACCGAGAGAACTAATAATCAAGCGTTCGCGACCAGCGAGATCCTTACTAACTTAACTGATGACCGTACGAGACTTAGCCAGGCGATCGATAACGTTAAGACGAGCAACGGCACGCCTTATTACGACTCAATGCTGCAGGTTGCCGAGAAGGTCTTTGCCCAGCGGCCGGCCGGCGAGTTCCGAGGTCGACGTGCGATGGTGGCCCTGACGGATGGCGTGGATTCGAGTAGCGTGGCGGACTTTAAGCTGGTGAAGGAGAGCCTGAATCAGGTCGGCCTGGTCTCATTCTTTATTCAGGTAGATACGCAGGAGTTTTTTGAAGAAAGCCTTCTCGGCGATTGTCAGAGCGCCATTCGCTTTTCTTCGGCTCAGATCCGCCGGTATTATCAGACCATCAACTCAAAGGGCAAGAAGATGGAAAAGGCTGTAAATTTTTGCCAACTCGGAGACTTTGAGCGATTGGCGATCAGCAAACGGCTTTACGATATTGCGGATGAAGAGATGAATGATCTCGCAAAAGGCTCGGGCGGGAAGGTTTTTCAGGTCGGTGACCTGAGCGAAGCCCGCAGTGCTTTTAGGAGCGTTGCCGATGAGATCGGCACCAAGTATTCACTCGGATACTACCCGTCGAACGAGAAAAAGGACGGCACCTATCGAACGATAAAGGTCGAGACGAAGGGCCTGCCAGCCGGAAGTGTCGTTCGTGCAAGAGAGGGGTATACGGCACCGCGTAATTAACGGACCAATAATGAAAAAATTTAGACGAATTTGCTTGATGGTTTTGGACTCGGCGGGGATCGGCGAGATGCCTGATGCCGCCGAATGGGGCGATGCCGGATCTAATACACTCGGCCATATTTTGGAATCGAGGGCCGTCAATATACCATATCTCCGGGCAATGGGGCTCGGTAACATCACTCCTCTTAAAGGCCTTGCTCCGGTCGAGCATCCGACCGCGTCGTTTGGTAAATGCACATTAAAGTCGGACGGTAAGGACACGACAACAGGCCATTGGGAGATGGCCGGGATAATTCTGCGACAGGGATTTCCGAAGTTTCCCGAAGGGTTTCCGCCAAGGATAATCGACGAGTTCGTTGCGAAAGCGAAGGTTCCCGGCGTACTCGGGAATGTGCCGGCGAGCGGGACCGAGATAATCAAGGAACTCGGCGAAGAACACATAAGAAGCGGTAAACCGATCGTTTACACATCGGCAGACAGCGTTTTTCAGATCGCTGCCCATGAAGAGATCGTGCCGATAGACCGGCTATACGAAATGTGCGAGATCGCGAGAAAGATACTTCATGGCGATGACGAGGTCGCCCGGGTCATTGCCCGTCCGTTTCTCGGAAGCAACGCCGAAGACTTTAAGCGAACGGAAAACCGCCATGATTACGCCGTTCCTCCGCCAAACGGCAATCTTCTTCCTGAGTTAAAAAGTGCGGGCTTTGATGTGGTCTGTATCGGCAAGATCGCCTCGATCTATGACGGGCTAGGCGTTACGCAGGATCTGGTCGCAAAGAACAACGACCAGACCATGGATCAGACGATCAATGCGTTGCGGTCTGAGTCGAGTGGGCTCATCTTTAGCAACCTCGTGGATTTCGACATGCTGTACGGCCATCGACGCGATACGGAAGGATATGCGAAAGCTCTCGAGCATTTCGATACTCGATTGCCAGAGATAATCGACGCTTTGAATGACGACGATCTGCTCATAATGACTGCCGACCACGGGAACGATCCGACTTATCCAGGCTCAGACCATACTCGCGAGTACGTTCCGTTGATCGTGTTTGGCAAAACGGCAAAAAGCGGCGTTGACCTCGGCACGCGGCAGTCACTTTCCGACATCGGGCAGACGACCGCCGAGAATTTCGGCCTGCGAATTGATGATGGTGTGAGTTTCCTGAACCAGATCGCCTGACCAGACCCTACTTCGAGACCCGGTCCAGATTTGCCTTGAATATAGCGGCTCGCTGCGCGTCATTTCGAGAAACAGCGATATCGTAAGCTTTCTGATAGCTCTCGCGAGCGGCCTTTTTATCGCCTGTCTTTTCGTACGCTTCGCCAAGGCTGTCGTAGGTATTTGCCGAGCGCGGATAGTTTGCGGCGTTCTTCTTAAAGGCTTCTATCGCCTCCGGTCCCCGCCCTGCGGTTAGAAGTTCGTATCCTGCCCGGTTCATAAGATCTTCAGGAACTACAATCGAGTATCCGTATCGCTCGGATAACTTCTTATAATGAGCTTCCATTTCCGCAACAGTTCCCGCAGGAGGCGGCTGCCAGCCGGCAAAAACTTTCCGCAGTCCAGCGTAGTAGGCTGGTAGGACGACGGAGCCGTGATTGTCGTTCGGGAATTGTTGAAATTCGTAGCTGAGTTTCTTTGGACTCGTCTTCTTTAGCAGTTCACGAAAGGAATCAAAGGCTTTTTGATAATCGGGTTCAGCGCCGAGGGCCGCAAAATACGTTCGATCCCAATCTCGCTTTTCGGCAAAAACAGACTGCCCTTTCTTTATCAGCAAGTCATTGTCCCAGTGCAAAACGGGACTCGCGGCAATGTAGGCATTGAACATGTTAGGCCGCTCGAGCATCGTGTAAGTGACGATCAGGCCCCCGAGGCTGTGTCCTGCGAATATCCGGTATGGTTGCGTTCGGTAATTTTGCTCAACCAGCGGCATAACTTCCTTTTCAAGGAAATCGAGGAACTTATCGCCCCCGCCAGTACCAGCACGCTGCGTCTTGCTTGGCGTCATATCACGGGTCCGATTGGTGTTTTGAATACCGACGATGATCATCTCCGGCATTTGTCCGCTCCACGCCTGCTGTTCGACAATGCCAGCGGTCATTGCATTCTGGGGCGGATGAGCGTCTAGCATGTAGAGTACCGGAAATCTTCCCTCGCCTCTTCTATGTTCCATCGGAACGCGAACAAGTATCGTTCGCTCCTCACCGAGGATCTGAGAATTTATTTTATGAGTATCATGAACGACGCTCGCGGTTTGCGGCGACTGGCCGTGCAGTAGGTGGGAGAAACAAATAGAAATGACGGATAAAAAGAGAAATTTCTTCATATTTATGTTCTGGTGAGGCGATCTAGAACGTATAGATTCCTGACTCGAGATTTCCGTTGCAACGGGGCAACCCGCAAAAAAAGAAAAAGCAGGCTGTGTGTTGAAGCCTGCTCTCTGAAAAATATTCTATTTTGCGGAAAACTCTTATTCTGTGAATTCGAGTTCGAGATCTTCTTCACAAAAATCAAACTTCACTGGCTTCGATTCTGATTTGTCGGCGTAGACGGCCTTAACCCATTGTTTACAGGGCTCTGAATCTGTGGATTTGCTCCAGACCAGTTCCGCCGATTTACCGGCGGCGATGCCCGCACCAATGTCAAAGAATCCCCATTTCTTACCGTCTACCGAGACCATCAGCTTTTTGATTGATGAATCCGTCCGATTGAACACTTTGAATGAGAACTCACTGTCTTGAGCACTAGCAGCAGTGAATTCAGCGAAAACGATCATCAGGGCAAACATAGATGTCCTGACTATATTGCTTGTTAGCTTCATAATTTCCTCGAGCGTCGTAAGTCTTTTAGGATGAGAACGGAGAGAGTCTAGCGGGTAGACGTGTGGATTGCAATAGGAAATTGTATTATCTTGAGTAAGTCAAAAAAAAACTATCCGATTGTTGCCTTGGCCCGATTCGGTCGGGTGTTTTCGTGAAATACTATGTTTGATCTGATCCGCCGGTGCTCATGTTTCTTGCTGATTGTCTTAATTGCTTTACCCGTTACATTTGCCCAAACACCAGATGTCCTGGTTACTCACAATGAACCGCCCTCACGAATACGCGGAATAATCGAAAAGTTCAGTGAAGACCGTGGGATACTGACCAGGTTTTACTCGGCTCCGACTTCGCCGAACCGGGCTGCACGATTCAAGCAGCTATATCGGGACCAGATCCAGTCTCTAGAACGCTTGAACTATGATTCGCTAAACCATGACGAGCAAGTAGATTACGTGCTTTTCGTGAATCACCTGAACCATGAGATCAGGGAACTCGAACGTGGTGAGGTCCAGATGGCAGAAATGGCGTCGCTGATGCCGTTCGCGCGCGCTATCAGTGACCTCGAAGATACGCGTCGTAAGCTGGAATTTGCCGATCCGGCGAAGTCCGCGGCATTGCTGAATGAACTCGCTAAACAGGTTTTAGCGACCCAGCGGTCACTTGAAGTTCCAAACGCCGCGAAGCCGAAACGCACAGTTGCGAACCGTGCCGCCCGTACCGTCGACGGCCTTCGCCGAACGCTGCGATCATGGTACACCTTCTACAACGCCCACGACCCAACGTTTACATGGTGGTGCGAATCGCCATACAAATCGGTCGATGACGCACTCGGCAAATACGCTACGTTTATCACCGAGAAACTTGTTGGGATCCGGGCCGACGACCGGACCACGATCATTGGCGACCCAATAGGCCGCGATGCTCTGATCGAAGAACTGAAATTTGAAATGATCCCGTACACGCCGGAAGAATTGGTCGAGATCGCGAATAAGGAGTTCGAGTGGTGCGTGGCCGAGTTCAAGAAGGCGTCGAGAGAGATGGGCTTTGGCGACGATTACATGAAAGCCATTGAGGCGGTAAAACAGAAATATGTTGAACCGGGCAAGCAGCCCGAGCTGATCAAAAAGCAGGCGTACGAAGCGATCGAGTACATGGAAAAGAACGACCTTCTCACCGTTCCGAAGCTCGCTCGTGACGGTTGGCGAATGGAGATGATGACCCCGGAACGCCAGCTCGTCGCTCCGTTTTTTCTCGGCGGCGAGACGATACTTGTTTCGTACCCGACCGATGGCATGACCCACGAGCAGAAAATGATGTCGATGCGAGGCAACAACCCGCATTTTGCCCGAGCCGTCACGCACCACGAACTCATTCCCGGGCATCATCTGCAGGGATTTATGACCCGTCGATATCGTCCCTATAGAGAGATGTTTCGCACGCCGTTCTGGGGCGAAGGCTGGGCTTTGTATTGGGAGTTTATCCTCTGGGACCGCGGTTTTACCGCTACGCCGGAAGACAAGATCGGTGCCTTGTTTTGGCGTTCGCATCGAGCGGCCCGCATTCTATTTTCGCTCAATTTCCATCTCGAAAAATGGACGCCGCAAGAGTGTGTGGATCTGCTCGTCGACAAGGTCGGCCACGAACGCGACAATGCCCTCGCCGAGGTGCGGCGTTCGTTCTCAGGCGATTACGGGCCGTTGTACCAGATGGCATACATGATGGGCGGATTGCAATTCTATCAGCTTCACAAGGATCTCGTCGGAACCCGGAAAATGACCGACCGGCAGTTTCACGACGCTATTTTGAAAGAGGGCTCGATCCCGGTTGAGATGGTAAGGGCCATTCTGACGAAACAAAAACTTAGCAAAGACCATCGACCGAGCTGGCGGTACTATCCGGGACTTAAGAACTAATCCCACTATTCTGCGTAGAAAGACACAATGAAAAATTTAATCAAACGATCGACACTGATCGCCGCAATTCTCGTTGGCTCAACTCTGATGGGCCTTGCCCAGTCAGCTGCCAAAGCTCCCGTTGACGAACGGAATGTCCGAGCGGCAATGCACTTCCTCGCGAGTGATGCGATGCAAGGCCGTGGAAGTGGAACTATCTTTGAGCGGATAACCGCCGAATATGTTGGCTCGCAATTCATGCAGTTCGGGCTCGAACCTGCGGGAGAGCCGGGCTGGGATGGGAAACCGACGTTCGTTCAGACCGTTACGATCGAACGAAAGACCTTTGAGGCTGATCCGGCCCTAAAGATCGGGCAAACCGCATTCGTTCACGGTAAAGAGATCCTTGTTGTCCGGACGAATAATGCTGCTATACAAGGAAAGCTGCAGAAGCTGGCCGCGGGGGAGAAGCCCGAGTCAGGAGCGATAGTTCTCTTCAAGAACCCACCTGCTTCCGGAAATATGAATCAGGCTGCCCAGCCGTTTTTCGCGGCGGGAGCTTCGATGGTCATTATCGAGGAAACAGCACAATATCGCAGCGGTTGGGCAAGTATTGGTTCACGAAAACCGGCCTTTAACGCATCAAGCGCAAAGCCATCAGCTTTGATCGTGGCAAGCAAGGAATCGGGTGCTGCGATCTCTGCATTGGCCGACGGGACCGCGATCGAATTTGGCGGAAACGTAAGCACGCAGGCAAACTACACCTGGAACGCGATCGGCAAACTAACCGGGAGCGACAAGACGGCGAGTGCCGAAGTGATCGTGTTGAGCTCGCACCTCGATCACATCGGCGTGAATGAGAACGCCCCAGGCCCTGACAAGATCAATAACGGCGCCGACGATGATGCTTCCGGCACGGTCGCGGTGATGGAGATCGCCCGTGCACTTGCGGCCGGTAAGCGTCCAAAGAGGACGATCTATTTTGTCTGTTTCGGCAGCGAAGAGCGTGGCGGGCTTGGATCTAAATATTTTGCCGAGAATATGCCGTTTCCGCAGGATAAGTTTGTCGCGAACCTGCAATTCGAGATGATCGGCCGCCCCGATCCAAAGGTCAAGCCAGAAGAACTGTGGCTCACCGGCTACGAACGATCAAATCTCGGCCCGGAATTAGCGAAACGTGGTGCAAAGCTGGTTCAGGACCCGCACCCGACGCAGAATTTCTTTCAGCGGTCAGACAACTACGGTTTCGCGATCCGCGGCATCATTGCCCATACAGTTTCAAGCTTTGGCCTCCATACGGACTACCATCGGGTTACTGATGAGGTAAAGACGATCGATTTTCCGCACATGACCAAGTCGATCAACTCGATGGTGGAGCCGATAATTTGGCTTGCGAATTCCAATTTCGTCCCGGCCTGGAACGAGGGCAAAAAGCCATAGCGGCTAAAATTGGTCGAGAATGAACTTTTCCCATTGAGGCCGGGTCATCGACTCGGCCTTTATTAACTTGAATTTGAACGTCTTCCACTCCGGATTATCTGGCAGATCGATCTCGATGTCTTCGATCCAGCCGCGTTTGCGGTTTGTCCAAATGAAGCCGCCGCGATCCTGAAGGCCCGCTCCATTTATCGAGTATTTCCTCGTGCTTGTTCCGTTTCGGCGTTCGTTCGCGACGAATTTCACAGTTACAGAGCCTTTGTACTCAGCCAGCGGTTTCGAATCCGAGAAGGTGGGGTCGGCGATACCAACGACAAAGCTTCCCGCCAGGTTTCGAAGGTGCGGAAATGAAAAATTTAAAGATCCCAGGTCGAAATTGTAAACGTGGACCGGGAAATGCGGTAGCGAGAAAGTCTCAGGTTTCGGTCGCATTACTGGGATCGATACCTCAGAAAGCCGCTTTGCCCGGTCAAAGGTGATGGTTGCGAACAGTGGCCGTTCTGTCTTTGAATTTATCCGGTACGAGAAAAGACCAGCGGCGGAAAACGACGTCCAGTCCATTTTAGCAACGACAAGCGCCGCAGGAAAAGCTTTTGGATGAAACTTGAATGCCTCCATCGTCGAGTCATCGGCAAAATACTGAGAGACGTATTCTGGCGAACTTCCGTCGATGTTCGACTTGACGTAGTGGAGGGTCATCCCCGAAAGTGATCGGTTCTTCGCGAAGCGGAACTTCGCTACATCATCGATACCGAATACAGCCGATGAGAATAAAAGGGTTGCAAGGATTGACGTGACAAAGGGTCTCATAGAAATTGTCAACGAGCATTGTTAGAACAATGTTCCGGAATGGCTGAAAAAAGTGACTAACGCCCCGCAAATTTATATCCGAGCAGAGAGGCCGGGATAAACGTGATCAGGCTCAAGGCGATAAACCACATCGGTTGTCCCGGTATGAAAGCGAAAAAGTTGACGAGGCCTCCGAGAAATAGCAGCGCTCCTACGAGAACAGCGAGTCCGGGCCCCGGGCTTTCGCGTCGGCTCATATTGCGAACAAGAAAGCCGCCCGCGAACGACCCGAGGAAATACCCGATGAGCACGATCACATAGGCAGTCATCGGTAATCCATCGAGAAAAGCTCGCATCTTCACTGGATCGTTCATGACCTCCGCCGAAGGCGGCATGGTAAAGAATGAGTTCAACATTTGAGTGATCAGAATCACCGCTATCGCGGCGATCATTGAGACCACAACAGCCAAAGTTTTTCGTCCCATAGCAGATACTCCTCCCCGGATGAGAACTATTTTTAGTGAATTCCCACTTTGTATACCCGTTTCCGTTTGATGTCAAGCTTTCTCATGTTCACGTGGCTTTGGTTTTGAATGGATAAAACAGCTAGAATCAGAAAATTGTGAGCCCTGAACGCTGGCGAGAGATCGAGGCGATTTTTAACGAGGCATTGGAACTCGGGGCTGACGAGCGCGAGGAATTTGTTTCGAATGCAGCCGAAGAGGACGCCGACCTGGCGAGGGAAGTAAGGAAGCTACTCGCGCAGTACGAAGATGCGAGCGATTTTATCGAGCAGCCGCTATACGACAGCGCGAGAACAGGCTTTCTTACGAATTTGCTCGATGACAGCGATGACGACCCGATGGTCGGCAAAGTGCTGGGCAACTACCGTATCGAACGTGAGATAGGGCGCGGCGGCATGGGGGCGGTTTATGAGGCTGTGCGGGCGGACGGGGAATTTCGCTTGCGCGTCGCACTAAAAGTCGTCAAACGCGGTGTCGATACCGACTTTGTGCTTCGGCGTTTTCGAAACGAGCGACAGATCCTCGCGGCCCTGGATCATCCCTTCATTACTCGGCTGATCGATGGCGGCACGACGGACGACGGACGCCCGTATTTTGTGATGGAGTTCATCGACGGGCTTCCCCTCTATCGCTACTGCGATCGCGAGCGGCTGTCGATCTTCGACCGATTGACCTTGTTCTGCCACGTTTGCGAGGCAGTCGAGTATGCGCATCAGAAGCTAGTCATCCACCGCGATCTCAAACCCTCAAATATCTTTATAACCAATGACGGTTCCCCGCGTTTGCTCGATTTTGGCATCGCAAAATTGCTCGATCCGGACTTAGCGATCGACACGCTGCAGCCGACCGCGACCGCTCTCCGAATGATGACCGTCGACTATGCGAGTCCTGAGCAGGTTCGGGGTGAGAGGGTCACGTATGCGACCGATGTTTATAGTCTTGGGGTCATACTGTTTGAGCTGCTCACCGGGCACCGGCCTTATCGCCTTAATAGCCGCTCGCCGCACGAGGTTGCCCGGGCGATCTGTGATGATGATCCGGTTATGCCGAGCGGAGCGGCGAAGGATCCGAAAGTTCCTGCGGTGCTTGTAAATCGCGTCGCGTCGACCCTTATCAGCGATGCGAACGCCTACACGCCCGAAGACCGAAGTGACGATCTGCGGGGTGACCTGGACAACATAATTCTAAAGGCACTGGCGAAGATGCCCGACGACCGTTACCGCTCGGTCAAGGCGTTTCGCGAGGATATTGAGCGTTATCTTCGTGATGAGCCAGTTTTGGTCGACGAGCCGGTCGTCAAACCTAAGTCCGTACGAATGCCGATGTCTGACTCTCGCCTGCTGGCGGTCTTGCCGCTTACGTTGCTCAGTCCGACGGGGACTGGCAACACGGACGAGACCTATCTGACGGTCGGGCTTGCTGACGCGATAATAACGAGACTCACGAGCGTCAAACAGCTCACGGTCAGGCCGACCAGCTCGATCACTCGTTATGATGATCATCAACTAAACCCGTTTCGTGCGGGCCGGGAACTCGGGGTTGATTTTGTGCTGGATGGGCGCATCCGGCGATTTGGCGAACGGTTGCGTATCTCGCTGCAGCTTCTCGACATTAATAATGTCACGGCGATCTGGGCCGGGCAGTTTGATGAACATCTGACGGATGTTCTCGAACTCGAAGATGCAATTTCCGAACAGGTTGCCGTGGCCCTGATCCCGAAGCTCACCGGGGAAGAGCGTGATCAGCTCGCAAAACGCGGGACCAACGTCGCGGCTGCGTATGAAGCATATTTGCGAGGCCGTTTCTACTGGAATCAGTTCACGTCCCAATCCCTGCCTAAAGCTCTCGAAGCATATGAATCGGCGATCGAGCTCGATCCGGAATATGCCCTGGCCCATGCCGCGATCGCGGAATTCTATGTGTGGGCGGGCATCTACGGGCTGATACCTACGAAGATCGCGGCTGAGAATGCCGACGCTTCGATACGAAAAGCCCTGACGATCGACAGGGATCTCGCCGAGGCGCACGCCGCTCATGGGCTGCTACTGAATAATCACTTCCTTTTTGAGCAATCCGAGCAGAGTTTTTTGCGTTCGATCGCGATCAATCCCCAGTACGCACTTGCCCGTGAGTGGTATGGTGCGTTGCTGGTAGGTACGGGGCGTTTCGAACAGGGCCTCGAAGAGATGCTTCTCGCCGAGCGGCTCGACCCGATGTCGCTCCGCACTAAGATCCTTGTGGTTTGGTATCACTACCAGATGGGCCTCTTTGAAGAAGCGCTTCGCAAGGCGGAAGAGATCGTGGAGATGGATAGGAATTATCCGCAAGGGCACCTGCAGCGGGGAAATCTGCTGAGTATTCTTGGCCGCCATGACGAAGCGCTAGAGTCGATCGCACTCGCGGACGGGATGATGAAGGACTCGGCCCTCGTCCAATACACCTATTGTTTTGCGTATCATCGGGCTGGCCGGGTTGAAGACGCGCTGCGGTTGGCCGATGAGATGGAACTTCGTTCGACAACGGAATTCGTCAAGCCCTATTTCCTTGCCATGGCAAATCTTGCCGCGGGGCGGCTGGAGCGGGCGTTCGAGCTGCTGGAAACTGCTGTCGAAGAGCGCGAAGCGTGGCTCGCGTGGATGGGAACCGACCCGAAACTAAAGATCCTGCATGACGATCCACGATTCAAACGACTTCTTAGAGCGACCAGGCGAGAGATCGTCGACGGGCGCGTTCGTGCGATCGACGCGAAGCCTTTTGAACGCCGTATCTCCGAGGCAGATACGGCAAAGATGTATGATTCGCCGGAGACCAGCTCAAATTTTGTTTTCCTCCGCCGGAATCGATGGTTGCTTGGTGTCGGGGCGGCGGCTGTATTGCTGATCGCCGGTGCGTATTTCACGGGATTTTTGTCGGTCTCGATCACGTCGCAGCCGCCGATCGTCCAGCGGTCGGGCGAAACCCGGCGGTCGGTTGCCGTTTTGCCGTTTAAGAATGAAACGGCCGATCCGGAGAATGACTTTTTGTGCGACGGGCTTAGCGATACGTTGATCGCGCGGCTTGCGTACTCCTCGGACATTCAGGTAATGCCGCGTTCTGCGTCCTTCGCGTACAGATCCAGCAGCCTGACGCCCCGGCAAGCCGGCGGCGAGCTAAAAGCGGATGTCGTTCTGACCGGAAAACTCGCAAAGAAGGATGGCCAGAATGAGATAACGGTCGAAGCGATCGATGTCGTGACGGGTACGCGGGTCTGGGGCTTTGGGTATCGCGGGACGGATGCCGAACTGGTGTTCCTTCAGAACAAGATGTCCGATGATGTAAGCGAAAAGCTCGGGCTCGGGAACACGCGACAGGTTGCGGCTAAGACTTTCACGCAGAATCCCGAGGCATTCGAGCATTATTTGAAGGGAGAATATCACCGGCAGAAGGGAACGCCGGAAGATACGCGAAAGTCGATCGAATTCTACAAAAAGGCTTTGGAGTTCGACCCGAATTACGCCCTCGCCTTTCAGGGGCTGGCCCTTGCTTATCGGATGGCGCCGGCTTATGGGACGTATTCGCCGCAGGATTCGTACCCGATGGCGAAAGAAGCGGCCCTGAAGGCTCTCGCTATCGATCCGCAGCTTGGTTCGGCGCACATTCCGCTTGCGTCGATCAAGTTCGTCTACGACTGGGATTTCGCCGGGGCCGAGGCTGAGTACAAAAGGGCGATACAGCTTCTGCCGAGCAACGCCGAAAGTCATTATTCGTATGGGAATTTCCTCGTCGCGATGGGGCGTCACGACGAGGCTCTGAATGAACTGCGTATCGCGCAGCAGTTTGACCCGCTCTCGCTGACGATCTCGTCCAATATTGCCTGGGCGCTTTATGTTGCCGGGCGTTTTGACGAGGCGGAGGCTCAGGCAAAGCTGGTTTTGAGCCGCGACCCGAACTACGCTCGGGGTTATCAGGTGCTCGGCGAGGTCTATCAGGAGCAAGGGAAGTTCAATGAATCGATCGCTCACTTCCAAAAGGCGAAGCAGATATCGGACGACACCATCAGCGAGATGGCGCTCGGGCATGTTTACGCCACCGCGGGCCGCCGGGCCGAGGCCGAGAAGATCGCGGCTGAGCTCGAACGTAAAGTGATGAGAAAAGAGATCTCGCCCTTCCTCCCCGCCGTCGTCTACGCCGGCCTCGACGACAAAGACAAGGCTTTCTACTGGCTGGAACGCGCCTATCAGGAACGCTCGAACTGGCTTTCCCTAATAAAAGCCGGCCGCCGCCTAAAAAACCTCCGCCCCGACCCAAGATTCGACGACCTGCTAAAGCGCGTCGGGTTTTGAGACCGAAAGCCCGCGTTAGCGGGCTAAAAGCATAGAGCCTATTGAGCCCGCGTAGCGGGTGACAAGCATAGAGCCACGGGTGTAAGCCCGTGGAACGGATCGCGTAGCGATCAAATGAATTTAGCCGTGGGTGACAACCCACGGAAAACGGATCCCCCAAAATCCCCCGCGTCGCGTCAGCGACCGCATGATCTCCTCAGGATCGCGTAGCGATGCCGCGAATTTAGCCGTGGTGTTTCAACCCACGGAAAACGGATCCCCCAAATTCCCCGCGTCGCGTCAGCGACTTCGACGATCAAAGGTCAAAGACCAAAAATCAAAGCCCCAGGATCAAACGGAAATTGTCCACTCGGACGTTTTCGTGGTAACGTTCCATCATTTCAAGGACTAGAGTTTTTGAGCCCGCGTAGCGGGTGAAAAGCATAAAGCCACGGGTGTGAGCCCGTGGAACGGTAATAAAATAAATATAAGCCCGCGTAGCGGGCGATAGCGATATACCAAGATCGTACACGAGGTTGATATATCACATCGTTTCTTCGACCTGTTCTTCTAATTACCTTTTATGAACAACGACGATAAGTCACGGAGTATCTTTAACCAATTGGATTCTCCAGTTTGGAAAGACCGAGCTGAACTCGGATCAAAGGCAGTTCTCGCGATCGTCGCAGTTGCCTATATTGTCGGGTTACTTATCTTAAATTTTCATGTCAGACAGTATGGTGTGAGTTATCTCAACTTCCTTCAACTGGAATATGCGTTAGCTGGGTTTCTTTGGCTTTTTCTGATCGTTGCAAATTATATGTTAGCAATGTTCGTCTGGCATTGGACGAAGTGGCTTTCGCAAATCGAGATTTTAAACGTGAAGAAAAGGTGGATACGAATTCTTCTAAAACTCCTAGTTGCAAGCGTCTTCCTTACGCTAGTTTACGTGTCGTTCAGTACTTTTATCATTTCTCATCTGAGCGAGAATTCGATTCCAGTATTCAGCTGGGCCTCCTTTAAAGCCACTGGCCTGATGCTTCTGAATATGTTCGGAACCGTTGCACTCGTTGTTTCCTTGAAGCGGAATGTTAAAAACATTCGACTCATGAATTCGGATGATAAATCTGTTAGACAACTTCTCTGGGAGGACCGGTATTTCATATTCCCGGCGATCGTCGGGCTGACCATCATGATTTCCCTATATTCGACCGTCCTATACCCTAAGCTATCACCGTCGATTGGCGGCGGCCGTGGATTTAGGGCAGAAATTATAATCAAGAAGGACGCGAAGGAAATGTTTCGTGCACTCGGATTCGTCGTTAAAGAGGACAACGTAAATCTGGGGAAGCAACATATTATTCTGGAGACCTCAGAGTTTTTCCTAATTAAACCGCCACTAGAAGACGGTGGACAGATTAAGGCCATCCGCGTTCGCAAAGATGTTATCGATGCGGTCCAGTATCTTTTGGACAAAAACGAAGACAAATGACCGTGGGGTTGTAAGCTTGCGTCGCATACCTAAAGAAACGCGATTCGCCCTGCTGCTCGAGCCGTCGAAAAAACCGCTTGCATTTGTCATAAAAATCATTTTATGATTCCGACGCTAATTGGAGAGTACCGTTGGTTGTTGGCGTTCTTTGTGGGGCGGGTGACAGTTGCGGTGGGGCTTTCGGGCCCTTTGCCCATTCCAATTAGCAGGAAGCGGAGACGCTTCTAGCGGGCACTGCATCGGTTTATCTTTCTCCCGAAAAATTCTTACAATTTACGACCTTATTTGATCGACGACACGCGGGTTGGCGGGTTTTTTGCGTATGCGTGTGGGGTTTGGGGCGCTTGTTTGTTGGGTGGGGTTGGGTTTGGGGTGGGGATTTTTGAAAGATTGGCGTAAGAAAACGGCCGTTTTTGACAAATATATGTGAACACGGGGGAAATCGTCGGGTTTTTGGCGGTTTTTGTGGTCTTTGAAATGTAAATGTTGCAGCGGATGGGCTTAGGGCTTAAGGTTTTGGGCTTGGGGCTGTGGAGCGAGGCCTCCAGCCCGTGGAGGGAGTGCTCCAGCCCGTGGAGCGAGGGCTCCAGCCCGTGGAGCGAGGGCTCCAGCCCGTGGAGGGAGTGCTCCAGCCCGTGGAGGGAGTGC
>LNFM01001746.1_pt1 | contig 58218 bp, 51 predicted proteins | sample 596031 | NCBI WGS metagenome assembly LNFM01 (sample SAMN04254537, study PRJNA301005) | activated carbon metagenome | isolation source: dual media filters at the Ann Arbor, Michigan drinking water treatment plant | place: USA: Ann Arbor | reverse complement strand
GCTTCAGTCGAGGAGGTCGAAACCGAGGTTGAACATCAACGCCTCGTCGACCAGGAATACGAGATCGAACGACCACCGCCCGACGTTCATGCCCAGCGACGGAATGATCACCGGACCGATGTCGCCGATCGTCACGGGCAGCGAGTCTTCGTGCTCATCGTGGTAGCCATGCAGGGCGCCGCCGGAGAGCTTCAGATGGAAGGTCCGGTCCTGGATGCGGTACAGATCGAACTGACGGCCCAGGTACAAATACTGCGAGAACTGTCCGTAGGAGTTGTTGAACAGGCCGACGCCATAGAACCAGCCGCCTGACTTGCGCACTTCGACGCCACCGTAGATCGGCGGGCCGGCGTAATCGTCGCTCGATTCGTAATGGGTGTAACTCGCGAGTTGAAGCTGCAGCCGGTCCTTGCCGGGCGTGAACAACAGGTCCGTCGGCGCGGCGCCGGCCGGCAGGGCCACCCAAAAGCAGGCGGCGGCCAGCCACCGCCTGCAGCCCGATTGCATTGGCATCTTCTCCATCCCCCTGTTTGAACATCGCCGCTGCCGGGCCGTGCTGCGTTGACAGCGTCAGCGATGCTCGCGGTCCGGCCAGTATGCACGCTACGGGTCGCGTGTCTGTGCGCCAGGGGCAGCGCCCGCTTGCGCCAGATCAACAGGCCGCCGCCGCATTCCCGCCCGGCCATGGCGCGGTGATGCCGGCGCGGCAGGCCCGGTCAAGGCGCCAGGCCGGCTGGGGGCTCGGGAGTTCCCCCTCTATACTGCCGCCTTCCACGCAGGGACCCGCACGATGGGCATGTTCGCCGCCAAGGCACCGATGAATCCCGAACTCGTTCGACGCAAGGCGCGCATGCTGTCGGGTCTGCGCCCCGCCCTGTGGACGACCAACATGTTCGTCGTGCTGACGACCGCGGCGGTGCTGTGGCCGCTGTTCCCGGCGCAGCAGCTGATCCTGTGGACGCTGCTGCACATCGCGCTCGCACTGGCCCGCCTCCTCGACTGGCGACGCTTCGAGCGCCAGCCGCCGCACGACCCGGTCGTGCTCGAGCGCTGGCTGCAACGACTGGTGTCCTTCGCGGTGATCGGCGGCGTGCTCTGGGGACTCGCGGCCGTGTGGTTTCTCGATATCCGCTCGACCGCAACGTTCACGTTTCTCGCGATCGTGCTGATCTGGGTGGCGACCGCCTCGCTGTCGGGCCTCGCGGTCTACTTCCCGAGCTTCATCGCCTTCATCACCCCGCTGCTCGGCATGCTCGCGTTCAGCCTGCTGGAGGCAGGTGGTGCGCAGTCCGTCGGGATGTCGGCCGGCACCGTGGCCTACTACGTCATGCTCCTGATGTTCGGCCGCAATTACGCGCGCACGATCGAGGCCTCGATCGTCACCGATCTCGAGAACGCCCGCCTGCTTGCATTGGCCGAACGCGCGAACCGCGAGAAATCGACGTTTCTCGCGGCCGTCAGCCACGACGTGCGTCAGCCGCTGTACTCGCTCGGCCTGTTCCTGGCCGCGCTGAAACCGCAGCTGACGACACCGCGCCAACTCGAACTGTTCCAGCAGGCGGCAACCGCCGAGCTCGCGATCGAGGAAATGTTCGACACGCTGCTCGAAATCTCGCGCTTCGACACCGGTACCGTCATCGCCGTGCCGGTCCACGCGCGGTTGGCCGATATCATCGCGCCGATCGTCGGGGAGTTTCGGGCGCTCGCCGAGGCCCGCGGCCTGCAGCTGTCGGCGAACGACGCCGATGCGGTCGTGATCACGGATCCCGTGCTGTTCGGCCGCGTGCTGCGCAATCTGGTCAGCAACGCGATCAAGTACACCGACCGCGGCAGCGTCGAAATACGCTGCGATCCGGCCACGCCCGGCAGCCTCGCCGTGTCCGTCGTCGACAGCGGGCGCGGCATCGCCGAATCCGAGCACGAAAAGATCTTTTCCGAGTACTACCAGCTCGACAATCCCGAACGCGATCGCAACAAGGGGCTCGGCCTCGGGCTCGCGATCGTTCGTCGCACGCTGGCCTTGCTCGACCACGGGATTACGCTCACGTCAGCCCCGGGTGCCGGCTCATGCTTCTCGGTCGTGCTGCCGCAGGGCGATCCCGAGCTCGTCGCACGCGTCGATGACGCCACCGAGACCGCTCCGAGCCGGCAGGCCCGTATCCTGGTCATCGACGACGAACGAGGCATCCGCACCGGCATGGCGACCCTGCTCGAGGATCGCGGGCTGGAGGTCGTGACGGCGGCATCGGCCGCCGAAGCGATCGCGAACCTGACACCGGCGGTGTTGCCGGATCTGCTGATCTGCGATTACCGCTTGCGCGAGAATCTGTCGGGCTTCGACGCCATCGACGCCGTCCGCGCGGCGACCCGGGGCGATCTGCCTGCGTTCATCATCACCGGCGACACCGATCCGCAGATTCGGGAACAGGCGCGACAGCGCGGCCTCTATCTGCTCGGCAAGCCGGTACGCCCGGCGCAGCTGCTGCACGTGATCACAAGGCTCCTGGAGCCGTCGTGAGCGCGTCGCGATGCGACAACGGTGGCCGGCGCGCGCGCCGATGTCAGTCGATGAGGCCAAGGCGACGCGCCGCCAGCGCGCACGACGTGCGGTTCTCGGTATCGAGCAGGGCGAAGAGGATCGACACGTGCCACTTCACCGTGCTCAACGACACGCCGAGTCGGCTGGCGATGTCGCGATTGTTCAAGCCGTCGCCGAGCAGGCGTAACACTTCGCGCTGACGCGCGCTCAGCGCCACGCGACCGCCGGCGATGTGCTCGACGCCGGCACGGAACGCATCGAGGGGCTGGCGCAGACGCGGCGACACGTAGCGGCCCTTGCGTTCGAGGTCCTCGAAGGCCTGCCGGATCTCGGCTATCGGCGCCGATTTCGACAGGTAGCCGGCAGCGCCGGATTTCAGCGCGCGGTGCACGATGTCCGGGCTTTCGTTCGCGGACATGATCAGCACGGGGATCGGCAGGCGCCGTCGGTTCAGTTCGACGAGCAGTTCGAATCCGTCCATGTCGGGAAGCTGCAGATCGAGGCAGACGTAGTCGAAGTCGAGATGCGCATCGAGCACCTGCAGCGCACGTTGCCCCGTCCCGGCCTCGAGGATCTCGACGCCTGGCCCGAAGGTCTGCAGCACCCCGCGGATGCCGGCAATGAACAGCGGATGATCGTCGATCAGCAGAATTTTCACGTGTCCCCTCTGGCGATGTCGCGCACGACCGCTGCGGGCTGACGACCCGTGACGGCGTAGCGCCCGGTGGCCATGATGCGGCGGATCGGCACCTGCCCGCCTGTCCGGAAGTACGGGTGGAAGTCCTGGTCGGACTTCACGCCGGGCCGGCCGTGACCGGCCGGTGAAACAGGAACTGCGACCGCCCGCCGGCTACTCCAGCATCGCATCGAGGCGCTCCCGCGCCGACAACATCTCGGCCATCATGCCGTAGACGATTTCCCGCACGCTGGTGGTCCCACGCAGATCGCCGACTATCTGCCCGACAGGATAGGTCAGGAATTCCCGCGTGCGCACGCGCTCCACGCGCGTGCGGCCTTCGCCCCACCACAGCAGATTCTGCAGCGGGGCCGGCAACGGATCGGGCGCGTCGGGACGCTCGTAGGCATCGGTGAATGCCGAGCGCAGTGTGCGACAGGGCTTGCCGGTCACGCAGCGCGTCTGCACCGCGTCCTCGGCCTCGGCCGCCAGCAGGCGCTCCTTGATTTCGGGCATCACCTCGCTCTGTGCGCTCGGCAGCCACACCGAGCCACACCACACGCCTTCGCAGCCGAGGGCGAGCGCCGCCGCGACCTGACGACCGCGCCCGACCCCGCCGGCGCCGAGCACCGGCAGCGGTGCGACGGCATCGACGACGCTCGGCCACAGGACCATCGAGGTGATGCTGCCCGTATGCCCGCCCGCCTCGGTGCCGACCGCGATCACGAAGTCACACCCGCGCTCCTTGTGCTTCAACGCATGTTTCGGCTTGCCGGCGAGCGCGGCGACCTTGATGCCGCGCGCATGCGCCGCGGCGACGAGCTCGCGCGGCGGTGAACCCAGTGCGTTCACGATCAGGCGTATCGGGTGCTGCATCGCGATCTCGATCATCGCCATGCTCTCGTCAGGCGTGAACGAGAGTTCGCTGAGCAGGCTGTGGATGATCGTCTCGCGCTCCGCCGCCGGCAGCGGTGGCACGCCGGCGGCGTCGAGCAGGCCGCGCACGAATTCGAGATGTTCCGGCGGAAACAGGCGATCGGGGTCGAACTTGAGATCACCCGCCTCGCTGTAGGTCGTCGGCATCAACACGTCGATGCCGTAGGGGCGGCCATCGATGTGATCGTCGATCCACCGCAGTTCCTCGCGCAGACGCGTCGGGCTCATGCGGGCCATGCCAAGCACACCGAAGCCGCCCGCCCGCGACACTTCGACGACCACATCCCGGCAGTGCGAGAACGCGAAGATCGGGACGTCGATGCCGAACATGTCGCACAGGCGGTTGTTCATCTCGGAATCCTCCACAGGGTTTGTCACCATGATGAGCCAGCACCCGCCGGCGCGGTATCCCGCAGACGCGGGCGGTGCCGGGTGGCGTCACGCGAAACGCGCCGGCGCGCCTCAGTCCTGCGGGCCCCTGCCGCCCAGGATCTGCGCCAACAGGAACAGCGCGAGCGCGGCGCCCGCAAACCAGCCACGGGCGTCGGTCGACATCTTCCTGGGGATGCCGAGCGCCTCGTCCTGCAGGCGGCGGGCCAGCGCGTCCGCATCGGCGAGCCTGAGATAGCCGAGCCCGGTCTGCGTCGCGAGCGACTGCAGGTAGGAGTCGTGCAGCGCTGACAGATGGGCATTGACCACGTCGGTCTTCGACATGTGCGGGGGCAGGTCACTGCCGCGATTCTCGAAGTCCTGCGGCGTCCATTCGCCGATGCGCGCGCCGTCGTCATCGAACTTCGGAATCGGCATCGGCGTGTCGCCGCCCACACCGATGACCAGCCCCCGGATCCCGCCCGGCGTGCCGGTGAAGCGCGGCGTGACCGCCGGGTCGATCGGCGGCGCCTCGTCGCCGTCGCTGACGAACACGATCCGGGTCTTCGCCGGCAGCTGCGTCATCAGATCGATGCTCTTGTAGAGCCCCTTCGCCACTTCACTGCGCGGTTCCCAGCTCATGCGCCAGCTGATGTTGCCGAGCACGGCCGCAATCTCGCGATAGTTCGCGCAGACTTCGATCGGGGTAATCAGCAGAAACGCGCGATGGCCGGCGAACAGCGCCAGCCCCGCTTCCGTGCCGCAGGGGAGTGCCTGCAGCGCCGCCAGCGTCGTGCGCTTGGCGTAGTCGAGGCGTGACACCGGCACGCCGTCGAGGCTGAGGTCTTCGACGTTCATGCTCTCGGTGATGTCGAACGTGAACACGTACCGGTACATCGGCGTGCGCAGCCGCAGCGTCGGCCCGGTGAACGTCGCGACGAGGGCGAGACCGGCGACGAGCAGCAGCAACACCACCGGCCGGCGCCAGCGGGTCATGGCCACGGCGACTCGGCGTCACCACCGAGGACGGTGCGCACCGGGCTCTGACGACCTTCGACTTCGATCACTTTCTTGTCATAGGCGTCCGGCAACAACTGCAGCGCGCGCTCGAGGTTATAGCGCGCATCCCAGTGCGCAGGATCGAGCGCCAGCGCGTCGCGATAGCTGCGCTTGGCGAGTTCGATGAGCGGCACGGCCCGATCGGCGTCCGTCTTCATGTCGACGGCCGCAGCCTGTTCGAGGTAGGTGTTGCCGGTGTTGTAGAGCGCCGCGACGCGCAGGGACCGGTCCTCGCTGCGCTCGAGACCGCTATAGATCAGTCTTGCATCCTGGTGCTGCCCGGCGATCTGCGCGGCGTAGGCGGCCGCGAACCGGCCGACATCGCCCGGATACACCGCCGCCTCGGCATGACGCTCGTGCGTCACCGCCAGGTTGTAAGCGTCGATCGCGCGGGCGCGCGACACTTCGAGCCCGAGACCGGTCGCAGCGCCGAGCGCGACGAGCGTGCACAGGATGGCCAGGCGCTTCTTCAGGCCCATGCCTCGACCTCCGCCAGGCGCGCCAGCAGCACCACGACCAGCCCCGCGAGCGCCGCGCCGTAGCACCAGGCAGCCAGATCGGTACGTGGCACGATGTCCTGGTAGCGAATGGGCAGGTTCTGCAGTTTGTCGACCTCGGCGATGGCCTCCTTCAGCGCCGACGGATCCTCGGCCGAATACGCGCGATACGGGAGGCCCATGTTCGAGAAGAATTCATGCACCTGTTGCTCGGGTGCCGTGGCGCCGTTGCGGCCCGGCGTGAGGCCCGGGCTGTGCTGATCGCGCATGTACAGCCAGTACAGCGAGACGCGATATTTTTCGAGCAGATTCCTGATCCTGTCCTGCATCGGCAGCGTCAGCGTGGCGCTGCCGTCGGACAGCAGCAACATGACGCGCGAGCCGGTGAAAGCCTGGTCCCTGAAGTACTCGAGCGACTGGACGATGCCGGCGGCGAGATCGGTGGTCGCGAGACCTCGCTCGATCATTCCGGCCGCAATCGCGGCCTGGATGGCGTCCTGCTTTTCCGTCAGCGGCAACACCGCGATGGGGTTACTGCTGAAGACGAACAGCGCGAACATGTCCTGCGGCCGGCGCGCCGCATACTGCGCCAGCAGCTCGCGCGCGATCTGGCCCTTCGAACGATAGGTGCCCCACACTGGCACGCGCGAGGTGCCCTTGTTGCCGGTGACGTACGGCCTGTCCATGCTGCCGCTGCTGTCGATCAGCATCACCACCTGGGCACCCTGCCCGATGCGCTCGATTTTCTCTTCCGCCCGATACACGCCGGCCATGCCGAGCGTCATCGCCAGCACCGCACACGCTGCCACCGCGCGCAGCCCCCAGTCGAGCAGCGTCGACAGGCCATCTGTCGGCAGCAGATCGGGCGCCGGGTGCGGCACGGCACGCTGGCCGTGGCAGACGAACGGCAGCAACGCGAGCGGCAGCAACAGCAGGGCGAGTGGGTGCGTGACGCCGAACATCAGCCGAGCCCGCGTTCGAGGTCGGCGCAGACGCTGACGAAGCGCGTGAGCTCGGCGCGCGAGTAGACCGGCACGTCCGCCGCGCCACGGTAGAAATGGCCGCTCGAGCGGCGGAAGAATTCGCGAATGTCGGCGCTGGCCGCGACGAAGCGCGGCGCGTCGACCAGAAAGTCGTCGAGCGTCTCGCCGAACACGGCGCGCCCGGCCGTGGTGTTGAACGCATGGTGGATCGCGCGGAGCGCCTCGTCATACGCGTCGCCCGACCACGCCGTGTCGCCAGCGCCGCCGAGCCTGCGCTTGAGCTGCGCGAACGGACGCGCGCCGACGCCGAACGCACGTCCCCATTGCAGCCATGCGAGGCCCGCGAGCGCCAGGCACAGCAGGGCTCCCCACACCCCCTGCCGCCACGGGGCCGGCGGCAGCGGCGCCGGCGCCTGTGGCGGGCGTCGATCGTGACCCGTGAAGTCCGTGATCGTGCCCACGCGCAGCCGGGACGCCGGGATCAGCGCCTGCTGCGTCTCTTTGCCGTTGCTCATGCGCAGCATGATCTCGGGCAGTGCGATGTCCGGAAAATCGGGGCTGATGTTGACGAGTTGATAGCGCATGCGGATGCGATAGGTGGTGGTCGCGCCGGCCGTGTCCTCGTCGATGGCGGGGCGCTCGAGCGCGAGCCAGGGCGTATGTCGCCCGGCAGGCGGCAGACTGTCGCCGACAAGGCGATACGGCGCATGCAGGCGCAGCACGATGAGGCGCTCGAACACATCGCCGATGCGCCAGCCGAAAGCGCGCGGCGCGGTGACGTCGAGGGTGTCGATCGCGCTCTGCGCGAGCGTCAGCGCCGGCATCAGCACCAGCCAGGCGCACAGCGCGAGGCGGCAGCGATCAGCCGTAGAAATAGCGCGTGACATCGTCGGCCGAGAAGCCGTCCTGCAGCACGAGCGGCGGACGTCCGTGACGGGAAAACAGGCTGTACAACGCGGCCTGTCGCGCGCGCCAGACGTCGCGGATGCGTCGCTGCAGCGACGGGCGCAACGCCAGCAGACGCTGCCGCCCACTCTCCGGATCGCGCACGCGCGCGAGCCCCCACGCCGGCAGTGCGTCCACCTCGCGGCGATTCCACAGCATGACCGGTACCACGTCGTGATAGGCGAGCGACGCGAGCAACCGCTCGATGAACGCCAACGGCAGGTGAAAGTCCGACAGCAGGAAGACCAGCGCGCGACGCACGCCGAGGAGATCGGCCGCTCCCAGCAGACCGTCCGCGCGCCGGCCCGGCGGCAGGGCATCACGCAACGTCGCTGCCGCTTCCAGCGCCGCCGCCGGATTCACCGACGGCGGAACGTACAGCGGCGGGCCACCTGCATCGGCGCAACCGATGAGCCCGAAGGCGTCCCCGGTGCGGCTCGCCGAGTAGCCAAGACACGCGACGAAGTCCGCAACCTGGGCGAGCTTCGAACGCGCGCCGCCTGTGCGCATCGAGGCGGACAGATCGGCGATCGCGAACACCGGGATCGCGCTCTTCTGCTGGAACACGCGCACCTGGATCTGGCCGAACGGGTCGCGCAGGCTTGCGTGCACGTCGAAACGCCGTGGATCGGGCGCGTCGATCAGCGGCACGTGATGACGGAACTCGAGGCCTCCGCCCTGCCGCGTGCTCGCATGGTGACCGGGGTGGCCGCCGCGCGTGCGCCAGCGCACCTTGTAGTGAAGTTCGGCGAGGGTCTGCATCCCGGGCAATCAGGGCGCAGCGACGCGCTCGACGATGCGCTGCATCAGGGCGCTCACGAGCGTCGCGCGCTGCAGTTCATAGACCGGACTGAAGAAAATGCGGTGCGCGATTGTCTCGTACAGCACGGCGTGGAGATCCTCCGGCAGCAGACTGTCCCGCCCCTGCAGCCACGCCGCGACCTTCGCCGCCCGCATCAGCATGCCCATGCCGCGCGGGCTCACGCCGGACAGCACGAGCCGGTCCATGTCGACGCCGTCGAGGGTGATGCCGAAATCAGCCGGTTTGCGCGTCGCCGCACAGAGATCGAGTGCGTAGTACTCGACGGTGGACGATGCGTTCACTCCGCCCTGGATGCGCGCGGCCACGCGGTTCAGTTCACGAAACGGCAGAACGCCCGGTTCGAGACTGTCGATCAGGCTGTCGACATCGTAGAAGCGCGTGTCCGACAGCAGTTGCCGCTGCAGTTCACGCGCCGGCGGCAGCGCGATGTTCAGTTCCATCAGGAAGCGATCGCGCGCCGCGGCCGGCAGCTCGAAGGTTTCCTCCTTCTCCACGCGGTTGCGATCGGCGAAAACCTGCAGATGCGGGAAGCGATACTCGCGATTGAAAGCCGTCACGCTGCGCTCGGCCATCACACGCAACAGCAGCGAATGCACCTGCGGCCGCGCACGGTTCACTTCGTTGAAAAAAAACGTCGCGAGTCCGTCGCCATGCTTCAGCAGCGGGCCGGGGTCGACGGCGGGACGCCCCTGTTCGTTGATGTAGGTGTGATAGACGAGGTCGTTCGGCATCAGGTCGACGGTGCCCTCGATGCGCTCGTAGTCCCCGCCGAGCACGCGCGCGAGCGCGCGCAACAGCGTGGTCTTGCCGACCCCGACGTCGCCTTCGAGCAGCGCGTGGCCGCGCGCGAAGACTGCAATCAGCAACAGGCGAATCGCGCGTTCCTGACCGATGACGGCGCGCCCTATTTCTGCTTCGAAGGCGAGCGCGCGCTCGCGCCAGGCGTCGAGGGTGGAGTCGCTGCCTGACAGCGTATTCACGGAGAGTGCAGACAAAGCGGTCGGGCTCCCGGTCGGGCATGCATCGAGAATCTGATGCCTGCGCGCAAGTGGAGGTGATGAAACACGGATTGCACGGCACTGTATGCGGCGCGCGGGGCAGGCGCAACTTCGCGCACGGCAGTGACGTCGCGCTGTCGCGTGTGACGCAGTGCCGCATGCCATCGCGGTGGCCATGGACGATTGACAGCGCGCATCGTTCACCGGTCAATAGGACACCGCCACTGCACGCCGATCGCACAACACGCACCCGACCAGGAGCACTCGCCATGACCACCGCAGTCGACACCCGGGGCGCCATCGACGCCGATGGCCACATCCTCGAACCGCCCGATCTGTGGAAGCGGTATCTCGAACCGCAGTACCGCGAACGCGCGATCCGCATTCGCACGGATGCCGACGGCCTCGAGTACTTCGAGTACAACGGGAAGCCGTCGACCCTGATGCCACCGGGCTTTGCCGGCTCGCTCGGCGGCATGGGCGCTACCGACATCCTGCCTTCGCCCGAGCGGACCTACCTGCGCGGCGCGCCATTCGGCTCGATGGATCCGAAAGAACGCATCGCGCGCCTCGACCAGGAAGGCCTGTCAAAGGCGGTGCTGTATCCGACGCTCGGCATTCTGTGGGAACCGGAAGTGCGCGATCCCGAAATCGCGGCCGCCTACACGCGCGCCTACAACCGCTGGATCATGGATTTCTGCGCGGACTCCGCCGGCAGGCTCGTGCCGATCGCGCACATCTCGCTGTCCGATCCGGCGCTCGCTGCGCAGGAGGCCGAACGCGCGCTGGGCGCCGGCGCGAAAGGCATCTTCTTCCATCCGTTCACATGGACGCGCAAGTCGCCCGGACATCCCGATTACGCGCGGCTGTGGGCGATTGCGCAGGAGCACGGCGCGCCCGTCGCGCTGCACCCGACCGTCGATCCGCCGTCTCTGGACGTGCATCGCCGCTTCGACGAACTGGCCCAGAAAGACGTGTTCGAGTTCACCTGGTACTTCGACGTGCTGGTCGCGCAGGGCATGCAGCAGGCCTTCGTGTCGCTGTTCCATTACCAGATCTTCGATCGCTTTCCGCAAGTGAAGGTGGTGGTGCTCGAGTCGCAGGCCGGCTGGATCGGGCAGTTGATCGATCGCATGGACGCCGTGACGCAGGGGCCGCTGATGCCAAAGACCGGCCTGAAGGAACTGCCGAGCACGTATTTCAAACGTCAGTGCTACGTGTCGATCGATCCGGACGAACGCGCGGTCGCCGGCATCATTCCGTTCGTCGGTGACGACCGCTTCTTCTGGGCCTCGGATTTTCCGCACCCCGATCACACGGCCGAATACATGCACGAACTCGGCGAGATGCTGCAGCCCCTGCCCGAACGTTCGCGTCGGCGCATCCTGGCCGACAACGTGACCGAGGCGTACGGGCTCGCCTGAACTGCCTGCCGTCGGGAGTGCAGGCAGGGAATCTGCCTGCGCTCCTGCACCCGCGTTCAGTACTTGCCGCTGCGAATCCGCTCGTCCAGTGCCGCGATCGCCGCCTCGTTCGCCTTGCGGCGCGGATTGAACCTGTGCAGGGCCCAGGACAGGCCGGGAATGCGATCGGAGACGCGATCACGCAGGCCGGCATCGAGCCTCAATGACAGGAAATGCGCGCCGATGCAGCCGATCGCCACGATGAGCACGTGGAGCACGGTGAGCCGTTCGAAGAAGGAGGTCGCGGGGTCGAAATCCTGGAAGAAACCGAACGCGAGCGCGTGCACGAGGAAGCCGATCAGCAGGATGCGGGCGACATGGCGCAGGCGCCGGAACCAGCGCCAGTTTTCGAGCCATTTTTCGAGGAAGTAACCAAAGATGAGCGCGACGAGCAGCCACACCACGGCGACGAGGTACACGAGGATGCCGCCGATGTCCGCCATCAGGTCGAGGATCAGTACCAGGCTCGCCAGCATCACGAAACCTGCGACCGGATACAGCGCCCCCATCACCGTGTAGATCAGCGGCAGTAGGAGAATGAGCACAATGCCGGAGGACGTACCCGGCGGCATCGGGATGCCGCCGCCGCCCGGCAGCGTCGCCCTGCCCGCCTGGTAGGCCGCGTACTCGTTCGCCGTGCTGCCGGTGAACATGCTGCCGCTGGCGCCGTCGTTGTAGGCCCGGCTGTCCGCGTCATCCATGGGTAGCGCCTCGGGTAGGATGGGGTTCCCGGCACTGTACAGACTACGAGCAGGAACGGCACCGGTGCTCACGCGGAGGCGAGCCCGGCGCCGGCCACCCGGACGCCAGCGCGGGTCGCGGGGCTGGCGGCGGACGCGGCGAACGGACGAAAATGTGGCGGCGTGCGCCAACCACGCGATGTGCGCTGCAGAATTCGCCGGCGGATGCCGCCATACTGGCGACACTGGGCAATCAACGCCCTTGAGGAGATCTCGCGCACCATGGGACCACCGGCCTGGCGACCGCACCGGTACTCCGTCGCCGCCCGCTACGTCCTGCGTGAACTGCGGATGCCACTCGACAGACCCCATCACTGTGAGACGTCACCGCGCCCCGGTCGCGCACGGGTGCCCGCGAGCCTCGACCAATGAGCGCCGATGTGGCCGGCGAGCAGCCCTGGCGCCAGGGCCGGCGCTATGCCGCGGAGGTTCCTGCCGATCGCACCGTACTGGCCGACCTCGAACAGCGGCTGGCCGGGCTGAACCTGATCGACACGCCCGTGTGGGTCTACGATACCGAGCGCTGCCAGGCCCTGTGGGCGAATGCGGCCGGACTCGGGTTCTGGCAGGCCGACACGCTCGACGACCTGCGCCGGCGCGACGTGCGCGCGACCCAGTCTGAAGCGATCTACGCGCTGGCGAACGATCACCTGCGGCGCGTGCTGGCGGGCGAGCGGATCTCGGAGTGGGTGACCTTCGATGCACGCGGCACTTCGCGTCGCTTCAACCACAGCTACCACGCCCTGACGCTGGCCGACGGCCGCGCGGTGTTGCTGATCGAGGCGAAAGCCGGCCCGTCGGCCGAGGAAATGCTGGATTTCGCGTCCGACCATACGCTCACCGTCGGCCTCTACGAAATCGACGGGCAGTTGATCAGCGGCAACCCGGCGTTCAGGACCCTGACAGCTCACCATCCGTTGCAGGAGCTCACCGCGCTGCTGCCGGACGATGGCAGCCGCGACGCCTGGCAGACGACGATTGCAACGCAGAGTGAACTGGTTTTCGACACCGAGCTGCAAACGGACCGCGGACCGGCCCAGTTTCGCGGCAGGCTGCGGCAGGTACTGGGCCAGTCCGGCCAGCCCCGCGCGATCCTGACCCTCGCGAATCTCACCGAGCAGCGCGTGCGCGACACCGAACGCGCCCTGTCCGAGACGCGCGCGCGCGCCGAACACTTCCTTGATCGTGCCGAGGTCGCGACTTACGTCACGAACCTCGAACGCCGGCGCATTCAGCCCGATCGACGCTGGTGGTCGATGCTCGGTTACGCCGACGACGAATTCCCGGTGACCTACGAGACCTGGCAGTCACTGCTGCATCCCGATGACGTCGCCGGTCTGCGGGCCGGGATCGCCGCGGTCAGCGCGCAACGGGCAGTGCAGTGGAACCATGCGTACCGCCTGCGCTGCAAGGACGGCAGCTGGCGCTGGGTGCTCGATCGCGGTGTCGTCACCCGCCGGGACGTCGACGGGCGGCCGCTGGAGTTTTCCGGCATCTGTCTCGACATCCATGAACAGAAGCGCGTCGAGGAAGCGCTCGCGAGAAGCGAGATGCGGCAGAGTGCGCTGCTCGGCGCGCTGCCGGATCTGATCATCGTGCAGGACCAGCACGGATGCGTGGTTGACCTGCATGCAGCGAATCCGGAGCTGTGGTGGATGCCGCGCGAGAAGGTCTTCGGTCGACGCCTCGCCGAGCACCTGCCGCCTCAAGTCGAAGCCGCATTCAACGAGGCGCAGGCCCTGGTGCTCACGACCGGCCGCATGGTGCACAACAGCTACAGCATCGATCATCCGGAGCGCGGCACCTGTTATCGCGAATTCAGAATGGTGCCCTATGGCGCGGGCCAGACGCTGACCCTGATTCGCGACGTGACGGCGCAGCAGCTCGCCGAGCGACAACGACAGCAGGCAGTCCGACAGATGCAGCAGGCGCAAAAGATGGAAGCGCTGGGCCAGCTGACCGGTGGCATCGCGCACGACTTCAACAATATTCTCGCAAGCATACTCGGTTACGCCTGGCTGGCGCGGCAGCACCCGCTGCTCGCGGCCGATCCGAAGGCCAGCGAATACCTGAAGATCGTCACGGCTGCCGGCGAGCGCGGCCGCGACCTCGTGCAGAAACTGCTGACTTTCAGCCGGCGCTCCCATGTGGCTGCGCTGGAGGCGATCGACCCGCTGCCGGTGATCGAAGAAGCGTTTCGCATGCTGCAGTCGATCGTGCCGTCGCGGATCACGATGAGTCTGCGCCTGCCGCCGGAAGCGCCGGCGATTGCAGCGGATCCGGGCGAGCTGCAGCAGGTGCTGGTGAACCTCGTGGTCAACAGCCGCGATGCGCTCGGCGAGCATGGCGCGATCACCATCGCGCTCGCACCGGCCGTGGTCGATCGTCGCGCATGCACGAGCTGTCTGCGGTTCGCGGACGGGCACTATCTGGCGCTGAGCGTCAGCGACACCGGTGTCGGTATTCCAGCCGATGCGCTGGGCAGGATTTTCGATCCGTTCTTCACCACCAAGGGCGTCGGCGAAGGCACCGGCATCGGACTGTCGGTGGTCGATGGCATCGTCCATCGCAGCGGGGGGCATCTCGTCGTCGAGAGCGAGCCCGGCCGCGGCACCCGCTTCGAGATCCTGTTGCCACTCGCCTCACGGCTGGCGACCCGGGCGCCGACAGCGCCCGTCACGGCACCAACGCGAAGTGCAGGTCGCGGCAAACTGATGGTCGTCGATGACGAAGCCTGGCTGGGCGCCTTCCTGCAGGAGCTGTTGCAGGAATTCGGCTTCACCGTCGAGGTCTTCGGCAACGGCGCCGACGCACTGACGGCGTTGAACAGCGCGCCCGACAGTTACACGGCCGTCATCACCGATCTCACGATGCCGCACATGAGCGGGCTGGAGCTCGCCAGCGCCATTCGTCTGCGCCAGCCGGGCCTGCCGATCGTGCTGTGCACCGGAGCCGGCCGCGCGCCGGATCCGGACACGGCGGCGCGCGCCGGCATCAGGCATGTCTTGCCGAAACCGATACCGGTCGCCGAACTGCAGGCCCTGCTCGCGGATCTCGTGACCAGCTGAGCCACGGCGGTCACGTCGACAGGCGCCCGGGTGCGAGTCAGAACGCGTCGCCCGGCACGCGCACCCAGCCTTCCATCAACACTCGCGCGCTGCGGCTCATGATGGCCTTCCGGACCACCCATTCGCCGTGCTCGCGGGACGCTTGCGCACCGACGCGCAAGGTGCCCGACGGATGGCCGAAGCGCACAGCCGTGCGTTCGCCACCGCCCGCCGCGAGATTCACCAGCGTGCCCGGAATGGCAGCCGCGGTACCAATGGCAACTGCGCAGGTGCCCATCATCGCGTGATGCAGCTTGCCCATCGACAGCGCGCGCACGAGCAGATCGACATCGCCGCTGCCGACCGGCTTGCCGCTCGACGACACGTAGTCCTTCGGCTTCGAGACGAACGCGACCTTCGGCGTGTGCTGGCGCTTGGCAGCCTCTGACACGTCCTTGATAAGACCCATGCGCAACGCACCGTAGGCCCGAATCGTCTCGAACATCGCCAGCGCTTTCGGATCCCCGTTGATCGCGTCCTGCAGTTCGGTGCCGGTGTAGCCGATCGCCTCGGCCTCGACGAACACGGTTGGAATGCCGGCGTTGATCATCGTGGCCTTGAAGGTGCCGACGCCGGGCACTTCCAGATCGTCGACGAGCTGGCCGGTGGGAAACATCGCGCCGCCGCCCTCCCCTTCGCCCTCGTCCGCGGGGTCGATGAATTCGAGCTGCACTTCAGCGGCGGGAAAGGTCACGCCATCGAGTTCGAAGTCGCCGGTCTCCTGCACCGCGCCGTCCGTGATCGGGACGTGCGCAATGATTGTCTTGCCGATGTTGGCCTGCCAGATGCGTACCGTGCACATGCCGTTGTGCGGCACACGCGAAGCATCGATGAGTCCGTTGCTGATCGCAAACGGGCCGACGGCTGCGGACAGGTTGCCGCAATTGCCACTCCAGTCGACGAAGGCCTTGTCGATTGAGACCTGGCCGAACAGGTAGTCGACATCGTGATCGGGCTTTGCGCTCTTCGACAGGATCACCGTCTTGCTGGTGCTCGACGTCGCACCACCCATGCCGTCGATCTGCTTGGCATACGGATCGGGGCTGCCGATCACGCGCAGCAGCAGGCGGTCGCGCGCCTCGCCCGGCTGCTGACAGCGCTCGGGCAGATCCTGCAGTCGAAAGAAGACGCCCTTGCTGGTGCCGCCTCGCATGTAGGTGGCGGGAACCTTGATCTGGGAAACGTGTGCCATGGATGACTCCTGGAAGGAAACGGGGCCGTGCCTTGCCGCACCAGCCCCGTTTGAGGATTTCGCCGGAGAACGGGCGGGCGAGGAGTTCGACTCGCCAGCCATTCCCGTCACAACTCGGTGTTCTCTGTGTTCTCGGTGGCCCAATGGGCCTGTCCGGCGGCACCGGCCACCGGGCGCCACCCGGGCCCGGCGCAGGCCGGACCTGCCGTCACGCCGTCTTCGTTGCCGCGAGGAAGTCCTGCGCGAACCGCTGCAGCACGCCACCTGCTTCGTACACCGATACCTCTTCGGCGGTATCGAGCCGGCAGGTGACCGTCACCTCGACGCGTTCGCCGTTGCGCCGATGAACGACCAGCGTGAGATCCGCGCGCGGTGTCGGCGTGCCGACGACGTCGTAGGTCTCGGTGCCGTCGAGCGCCAGCGTCTTGCGATTGACGCCCGTCTTGAACTCGAGCGGCAGCACGCCCATGCCGATGAGGTTCGTGCGATGGATACGCTCGAAGCCTTCGGCGACGATGGTCTCCACGCCCGCGAGACGCACGCCCTTGGCCGCCCAGTCGCGCGAGCTGCCCTGGCCGTAGTCGGCACCGGCAATGATGATCAGCGGCTGTTTGCGGTTCATGTAGGTCTCGATCGCTTCCCACATGCGCATGACCTTGCCGTCCGGCTCCACGCGCGCGAGTGACCCCTTCTTGACCTTGCCGTCGACCACCGCCATCTCGTTGACGAGCTGCGGGTTCGCGAAGGTCGCCCGCTGCGCGGTGAGATGATCGCCGCGGTGGGTCGCATAGGAGTTGAAGTCTTCTTCGGGCAGGCCCATCTTCGCGAGATATTCGCCGGCCGCGCTGTCGAGCAGGATGGCGTTCGACGGCGACAGGTGATCGGTGGTGATGTTGTCCGGCAACACCGCCAGCGGCCGCATGCCCTTCAGCGTGCGCTCACCGGCCAACGCACCTTCCCAGTACGGCGGGCGGCGGATGTAGGTCGACTGCGGGCGCCAGTCGTACAGCGGACTCACCGTCGCCGCCGGTCCACCCTTCTGTTCGAACATCGGGATGTACACCTGGCGGAACTGCTCCGGCTTCACGCTGCTCGCGACGATGGCGTCGATCTCGGCGTCCGACGGCCAGAGATCCTTCAGCCTGATCGGCGCGCCATTCGCATCGGTCCCGAATGCATCCTTCTCGATGTCGAAACGAATCGTGCCGGCGAGCGCGTAGGCGACGACCAGCGGCGGTGAGGCCAGAAACGCCTGCTTCGCGTACGGATGGATGCGGCCGTCGAAGTTGCGATTGCCGGAGAGCACGGCGGTCGCGTAGAGATCGCGGTCGATGATCTCCTGCTGAATCTTCGGGTCCAGCGCCCCGGACATGCCGTTGCACGTGGTGCATGCGAACGCCACGATGCCGAAGCCGAGTTTCTCGAGCTCGGCCTTGAGGCCCGCCTCTTCGAGGTAGAGCGCGACCGTTTTCGACCCCGGCGCCAGCGAGCTCTTGACCCACGGCTTGCGCAGGAGTCCCGCGCGGTTCGCATTGCGCGCCAGCAGGCCCGCCGCGATCACGTTCCGCGGATTCGACGTGTTGGTGCAGCTCGTGATCGCCGCAATGATGACGGCACCATCCGGCATCTGGCCGGGCACGTCCTCCCATTTGCCGGCAATCCCCTTCGCAGCGAGGTCGCTGGTCGAGACCCGCGCGTGCGGGTTGCTGGGGCCTGCCATGTTGCGCACCACGCTCGACAGATCGAACGACAGTTCACGCTCGTAAACCACCTGTTTCAGGCTGTCCGACCACAGACCCGCTTCCTTCGCATAGGTCTCGACGAGCTTCACCTGCTCGGCCGAACGCCCGGTGAGTGTCAGGTAGTCGAGCGTCTGCTGATCGATCGAGAACATCGCCGCCGTCGCGCCGTATTCGGGCGCCATGTTGGAGATGGTGGCGCGGTCACCGAGCGTCAACGAGGACGCGCCTTCGCCATGAAACTCGAGATAGGCACCGACCACTTTCGATTTGCGCAGGAACTCGGTCAGGGCGAGCACCAGGTCGGTCGCCGTGATGCCGGGCTGCAGTTTGCCCGTCAGCTTGACGCCGACGATCTCCGGCAGACGCATCCACGAAGCCCGGCCCAGCATCACGTTCTCGGCCTCGAGGCCACCGACACCAACCGCTATCACGCCCAGCGCATCCACGTGCGGCGTGTGGCTGTCGGTGCCGACACAGGTGTCGGGAAACGCCACGCCATCGATCGCATGGATCACCGGCGACATCTTCTCCAGATTGATCTGGTGCATGATACCGTTGCCGGCGGGGATCACGACGACATTGTCGAACGCGAGCTTCGTCCAGTTGATGAAGTGAAAGCGATCTTCGTTGCGGCGATCCTCGATCGCGCGGTTCTTCTCGAACGCGTTCGGATCGAAACCACCGCACTCGACGGCCAGCGAATGGTCGACGATCAACTGCACCGGCACCACCGGATTGACCTTCGCGGGGTCGCCGCCCTGGTCGGCGATGGCGTCGCGCAGGCCGGCGAGATCGACCAGCGCGGTCTGGCCCAGGATGTCGTGACAGACGACCCGGGCCGGGAACCACGGAAAGTCGAGATCGCGGCGAACCTCGATGATCTGGGTCAGGCAGTCGGTGACGATGGCCGGATCCGCGCGGCGCACGATGTTCTCGGCGTGCACGCGCGCGGTGTACGGCAGCCGGTCCCACGCGCCGGGCTTGATGGCGTTGACGGCGGCACGCGCGTCGAAATAATCGAGCTTCGTGCCGGGCAGCGGTTTGCGATATTCAGCGTTCATGATGTTTCCGCGCTCCGCTTACTTGCGGTCCTTGAGCGGCACGAACTTCTGGTCTTCCGGACCGACGTAGTTCGCGCTCGGGCGGATGATCTTGCCGTCGATGCGCTGTTCGATGACGTGCGCCGACCAGCCGGACGTGCGGGCAATCACGAACAGCGGCGTGAACATCGCGGTCGGCACCCCCATCATGTGGTAGCTCACCGCGCTGAACCAGTCGAGGTTCGGGAACATCTTCTTGATTTCCCACATCACCGTCTCGAGGCGCTCGGCGATGTCGTACATCTTCATGTTCTTCTCTTCGGCCGACAGCTGGCGCGCGACTTCCTTGATCACCTTGTTGCGCGGATCGCCGACGGTGTAGACCGGATGGCCGAAGCCGATGACGACTTCCTTGCGCTCGACGCGGGCACGGATGTCGGCTTCGGCCTCGTCCGGATTGTCATAGCGCTTCTGGATCTCGAACGCGACTTCGTTGGCGCCGCCGTGCTTGGGGCCGCGCAGGGCACCGATGCCGCCGCAGATCGCGGAGAACATGTCGGAACCCGTGCCGGCGACGACGCGCGAGGCGAAGGTCGAGGCGTTGAACTCGTGCTCCGCGTACAAGATCAGCGAGGTATGCATCGCGCGCACCCAGCTCTCGCGCGGCTTCTCGCCGTGGAGCATGTGCAGGAAGTGGCCGCCAATCGAATCGTCGTCGGTCTCCACTTCGATGCATTTGCCGTTGTGGCTGAAGTGATACCAGTACAGCAGCATCGAACCGAGCGAGGCCATCAGCTTGTCGGCGATGTCGCGCGCACCGGGATGATTGTGGTCGTCCTTCTCGGGCGACAGGCAGCCGAGCACGGACACGCCGGTGCGCATCACGTCCATCGGATGCGCGTTCGGCGGCAGTTCTTCGAGCGCGGACTTCAGCGCTGCCGGCAGGCCGCGCAGGGCCTTCAGCTTGGCCTTGTAACCGGCGAGTTCGGCCGCGTTCGGGAATTTTCCGTGCACCAGCAGATGGGCGATTTCCTCGAATTCGCAGGTGTTCGCGATATCGAGAATGTCGTAGCCGCGATAGTGCAGGTCGTTGCCACTGCGGCCGACGGTGCACAGCGCCGTGTTGCCGGCGGCGGTGCCGGACAGGGCCACGGATTTCTTCGGTTTCGGCAGAGTCGAGGGGGTATCGGACATGGTGTCAGTCTCCTGTTGAAATCGTGCTGGGACGGCTGACGCCGTCATTTGCCCTTCTGGAACAGCTGGTCGAGCTTGTCTTCGTAGGCATGGTAGCCGAGGAAATCATAGAGTTCGGACCTCGGCTGCATCATGTCGACGACGTTCTTCTGCGTGCCTTCGCTGCGGATGGCCTGCATCACCGTCAGCGCGGCGCGCTGCATCGCGCGGGTCGGCGACAACGGATAGAGCACCATCGCGATGCCCTGCTCGCCGAGTTCATCGCGGCCGTAGTAGGGCGTGGTGCCGAACTCGGTGATGTTCGCGAGCACCGGGACTTTCACCGCGTCGCAGATCTGCTTGTACATCGTGATGTCCGTCATCGCCTCGGCGAAGATCGCGTCGGCACCGGCTTCGACGAATGCGCCGCAGCGATCGATCACGCCCTGCAGCCCTTCGACCTGCAGCGCGTCAGTGCGCGCCATCAGCACGAAGTCCGGATCGGTCTTGGCATCGGCGCCGGCCTTGATGCGATCGACCATTTCCTCTGTCGAGACCACTTCCTTGTTCGGCCGATGGCCGCAGCGCTTCTGCGACACCTGGTCTTCCATGTGCACCGCGGCGGCACCGGCGGCGATCATCTGCTTGACGGTACGGGCGATGTTGAACGCGCCACCCCAGCCGGTATCGATGTCGACGAGCATCGGCGTGTCGACCTGGCTCGTGATACGGCGGACATCGGTGAGCACGTCGTCGAGCGAGGTCATGCCGAGGTCGGGCAGGCCGTAGGAGTAGTTCGCGACGCCGGCACCCGACACGTAAATGGCGCGATAGCCGGTGCGCTGCGCCATCATCGCCGCGAAGGCGTTGACGGTGCCGATGATCTGCAAGGGCTTCTCTTCGCGGAGCGCGAGGCGGAAGCGGCCGCCGGCGGTGAGGGTCTGCGTCATGTGTTCTCCTTCATGTGTTTTTCGATGTTCTGTCGGGCCGAACTGATGTGCCGGCGCATCAGCATCTCGGCGAGATCGCCGTCGCGCGCCTCGATGGCTTCGACGATGCGCTGATGCTCGCCGAAGGCCTTCTGCGGGCGGTTCGCGTAGGCGCTCACCTGGTAGCGATACATCCGGATGCGATGGTAGAGCTCGCCGATCAGCAGTTCTGTCAGCGCGGTGTTGTGACTGCCCTGGATCACGCGGTAGTGGAAGTCGAGATCGCCTTCCTGCTGAAAGTAGGCCGTGTCGGCCCGCAGGGCCTCATCCTGCTCATGGGTGACCAGCAGGTCCTTGAGGCCGGCGACCTCGGCGGCGGTCATGTACATCGCGGCAAGGCGCGCGGCCATGCCCTCGAGCGCCTCACGCACGTAGTAGATCTCGAGCAGCGCGGCATAGCCCAGCGATGCGATGCGGATGCCGACGTGCGGCGTGCGCTCGACGAGTCGGCGCGACTCGAGCCGCCGGAGCGCCTCGCGCAGCGGTCCGCGGCTGGTGCCGAACCGCTCGGCCAACTCTGTCTCCCCGACCCTCGAACCGGGCGGGATCTCGCCCCGGACGATTGCATCCTGCAAAGCCTCGAATACGCGGTCGGCGGAGGTCCGCAGCGCCTTGTCGTCTTCGATGTCGGGGTTGTACACGAGTCTATTGTGGACAATGTATTCGGCTGGAGTGCCAAAATAGCCCGCGAGCGGGGGTCGGTCAACCCGCATTGTCGACAATCAAGCGACCGGCGGGCGGAAATGAGACTCGGGGCAAACATTCGCCCGGCCTGGACGGGCCGCCGGGTACATGGCCCGCGGCGCGCGGGTGCCTGACCGGCGGGTGGAAAAAGACGGCGGACGCCGCCTGCGGCGGGTGAACGAGCGAGGGGCGCTCGCCCACGGTACGCATGGCCCCCCGGTCAACGCCGTTCGCCGGGGCGCGCGCCTGGCAGTCGACGGCCTCGCGATGTCGTCACCGGCCTGCCAGGCAGCCGGCCGCCGCCGCGCGGCCGCCGGGTCACCGCCGGGCTGCCAACGGGCGAGGCCCGCACCGTGCGCAGTCGGGGTGACGCCGGCTAGGAGAACCGCATGCCCTGGTAGCCGTCCGCGGCGACCTGCTCGAGCGTGGCACGGTACTTCGGCGCACCGCCGTTGTAGACGAGATGGCGAATCGTGCCGTGCTCGTGGCCGTCGACATTGTCGTTGTAACCGGTGAACCAGCTCTTCGCTTTGCGCATCAGCACCGACTCGTACATCTTGGCGACGTGGCGCGTCCAGCGTTCCTCGGCCTCGGGAGTGGCTTCAATTCGGGTGTAGCCGTGCTGCCACGCGAACTCGAGCAGGGCCATGACCCAGTCGACGCCGACTTCGATGCTGCGCGGGAAGTTCGTCGACGACGATCCGCTCTGCGGACCGGCCACCGTGATCAGGTTCGGAAAACCGTGCACCTGCAGGCCAAGGAAGGTCACCGGACCGTCCTTCCACTTCGCGCGCAGCGTCTGGCCACCGCTGCCGCGGATGTCGATGCGATCGAAGGTGCCGGTGATGGCGTCGAAGCCTGTCGCATACACGATGATGTCGAACTCGTATTCCCGCCCGCTGGTGCGGATGCCGGTTTCAGTGATGCACTCGATCGGTGTTTCCTTGATATCGACCAGGTGTACGTTGTCGCGGTTGTAGGCTTCGTAATAGCGCGTTTCGAGCGGCACACGCTGAATGCCGAAACCATGATCCTTGGGAATCAGCTTCTCGGCGATCGCCGGATCGTTGACACGGCGGCGGATGCGCTCGGCGATGTACTCGGAGAACTCGGCGTTCGCCGCCTCGTCCATGAAGATTTCGCGGAAGTTCGCGAGCCAGATACCGAAGCCCGGTTCATCGTAAAGCCGATCCCACAGGGCCACGCGCTCCTCGCGGGTGACCTCGTAGAAGCCGCGACGATCGGGTTCGTGCTCGAACCCGCCGGGGCTGCGCAGGCATTTGTCGAAGATTTCGTCGTAGCGCGCGCGGATCTCGTTCATCTCCTGCTCGGAGATCGGGCGATTGTGCAGGGGCGCGCACCAGTTCGGCCGACGCTGGAAGACCGTCAGTTCGCCGACCTTGTCCGCAATCTCGGCAATCACCTGCACGCCGGTCGCGCCGGTGCCGATCACCGCGACGCGCTTGCCGGCGAGTTCGACGCCTTCGTGCGGCCAGTAGTAGGTATGGAACGAGGGGCCCTTGAAGCGCTCGATGCCCGCCACGCGTGGCATCGTCGGCGCGGACAACAGCCCGAGGCCCGTGATCAGGAAACGGCAGCTGAGTTGCCGGCCGTTCGTGAACGTCAGGCGCCACAGCGCAGCCGCGTCGTCGAAATGCGCCGACTCGACCTTGTGATTGAACTGCATGTCGCGCCGCAGATCGAACTTGTCGGCCACGTAGTTCAGGTAGCGAAGATTCTCCGGCTGGCTCGAGAAGCGTTCTTTCCAGTGCCACTCGTTCAACAGTTCCTTCGAAAAGGAATAGCCATAGGTATAGGACTCAGAGTCGAAGCGACAGCCTGGATAGCGGTTGTGGTACCAGGTGCCGCCGAGGTCCGCGGCCGCATCGACCACTGTCGTCGGGATGCCGCGTTCGCGCAGCCGGTAGAGCTGATAAAGGCCGGCGACGCCGGCGCCAATGACGATGACCTCAAAATCCGGGCTGGTCTTCTCCACGCCCTGTGCCTGTGTGCTCATGATTGATGCCCTGGAAAACAGCGCCCAGTTTAGCGCCGGCCCGCGCCAGGACCCAGCGACGCGCGGCAACCCGCCCCCGGCGCGGGGACTGATACAAACGCTTAACAAACGGGCCGTGTCCGGTCGTCTGGCGGATACAGTCGGCGCGCAGACTTGGCTCCAAGGTCGAAGCAAACGACCAAGCCATCAAAGGAAAGCCGACATGACCAAGATCCTGCACAACGAAACGACTGCCGCGATGCTCGCCGGCGTGGCCGGTTTTGCGATGTGGGCGGCGTTCATCGCCGTCATCGCCTCGCGCCACGCAATGCCCGTGTGGTGATGAGTCACTGACGGGCGCGGCCCGCGCTGCGCCCGCCCCCGAATCCCCAGCGCGATGCGGCGGCACCCCCTCTCCATCCCCCCGCCCCGGATCGCGCCTTTCAACCACGCCGCGTGCCCGACTGGACGCGGCTTTTTTTTGCCTGTTCCCGGACGCTGCACGGCGCCGTCTACGAATCTCGAACGTGACGGCAACAAACTGCAATCGAAGGGTTACGCAGTCACCTGATACTGAGCATCAGGCCGGCGCTGCCGGCCCGATCATCAAAACCAGCTATTGAAAGGAATGTACATGAACACCAGCAGCCAGGAGTTTGCCGCCGTCGTCGTCACCGCATTGGCGGCGGTGGCCGGATGGGCCTACCTGATCAGTGAACTCGCCTACAAGCTCGCCTACCCGACGGTGATCTGATGAGGCGCGGCGCGCAACTCACCGCGTGGCGGTCGGCGGCGATACGCCCCGGCCGCCTGCGGCCTCAGCGCACGCCGAGATACTTGTGCCACTGGGCGGAGAACTCCCAGTACATGCCGAGCCTGTTCAATTCGTACACGCGCGCCAGCGTTTCATCCTGATTACAGCCGCCGTCGCGCCAGCACGGTTGCAGGTAATAGTTCCACGCCGAAAACTTCTCGTAGTACGCGCGCAGTTCGTCGATCGACTGGCCCGTGTAGACGACCTTCAGTTCCTGGGCGAAATCGAGTGCGAGCGCCGCGGCCGGCGCCTTCGGCGAGACCGTGCACCAGTCCCATGGCGCGTTGACCCGGCGCAAGCCCGAGGTCTGAACGTTGATATAGAGCCCCGCGTGCCGGCAGGCCGCGACGACCTGGTCGAAGTCAGGCTGATCGAGCGGTTCACCGCCGGTGATCGACACCCAGCCACGCGATCCCACCGCCTCCACCGCGAGCCGCGCGAGTTCGGCCGGCGCATAGTCGGTGCCCCCCTTGAAGCCCAGCGATTCCGGCTGGTCGCAAATGTCCCTGATCGGGCATTTGACGCTGCAGCCCTGGGCGCGAATGAAGAACATCGGCTTGCCGGTCAGGTGACCCTCGCCCTGGATGCTGTGGAAGAGCTCTGAAACGATCATGACGGCGGTACCCGGCGCGCGTGAGCGCAATCGACGCAGGCCCGTGCGGGGCGCTGCGGAGGGAATGAACAGGAATTTGCGCAACACCGGCATGCCGGGGCCCGCGCGAGGCCACGCATTCTAGCAGGCAGATCAAAGACGTCGCGAGGCCGGCGGCGGCTGGGGACAGGCAACGCCGGTCCGCAGTCCGCAGCGACGCGGTCCGCCGCCGCGGCTGGCGGCGGCACGGGAACTCCGCTAACGTCAGGCGCGCTGACGCTACCGCCGACCAGAGGGGAATTCCGTGGATCTTGCAGAACGCTTGCGCGGCGTGGGCGCCGCTTTGTCCGACATCACCGAACGCTGGGTGCCGGACGCCTGGGTCATCTGCATGATGTTGACCGCCGTCGCGCTGGTGCTCGCGGTGCTCGGCGCCGGGGCCACCCCCGAGGCCGCCGTGCTCGCCTGGGGCCAGGGGATCTGGAAACTGCTGTCGCTCGGCATGCAGTTCACCCTGTCGATGGTCGCAGCCTATGCCTGCGTCGCCTCGCGCCCGGCGTATCGCTTTTTCGACTGGCTCGCGGGGCTTCCGGATCCGGCGAAACCGGTGCAGGCCGTGCTCGTTGCCGGCGTGTTCTCGATGCTCACGGGCTACCTGAACTGGGCGCTGTGCCTCGTGGCCTGCGCACTCTTCACGCCGTTCCTGATCAAGCGCAATCCGCATAGCGACGTGCGGCTGTTGATTGCGTCCGCGTACCTGGGTCTCGGCACGATCTGGCACGGCGGATTGTCCGGCTCCGCGCCGCTGATCCTCGCGACGCCGAACAATCCGCTGGTCGCCGCGGCGCCGGGCAGCGCGCCGGTACTCGATCGCCTGTACCCGATCTCGCAGACGCTGTTCTCGACCTGGAACCTGGTGTACTGCGCCGCGATCTTCGTGATCGCGCTCGTGACGGTCGCGGTGCTGCACCCCCGCCGTGACGTCCGCACGCTGACGCCGGAGCAGGCCGCAGCGATCCTGCCGGCGCCGCCCGACATCGATCCACCGAGCACGCGGCCCGCCGATCGCATCGATCGCTTTCCCGGCTGGACCTGGCTCGCCATCGTGCTGATTCTGTATCCGCTCGGGCACTCGTTCGCGACCAGGGGAATCGGCAACAGCTGGACGATCGACGCCTACAACGCCACTTTCATCGCCCTCGCGCTGGCCCTGCACGGCAACCCCGTTTCGTTCCTGCGGGCGTGTCGCCGTTCGATGGATTCGGCGTGGGGCATCATCGTGCAGTTTCCGTTCTACGGCGGGATTTTCGGCCTGCTGCAGTTCACGGAACTCGGGCACTGGCTGGGCAGCCTGTTCAGCAGCCTGGCGACGACCGGCACTTTTCCGCTGATCGTCTACGTGTACTCCGGCCTGATGAACCTGTTCATTCCGTCGGGCGGTTCCAAATTCCTGATCGAGGCGCCCTTTCTGCTGCCGGCCGGCGAGTCGCTCGGCGTCTCTCCCGTCACCACCACGCTGGCCTACGGCTACGGCGACTCGACGACGAATCTCATCCAGCCCTTTTTCGCGATTCCAATCCTCGCCGTCACCCGGCTGCGCTTCGGCGAAATCGTCGGTTACACCTTCCTGGTCGCCCTCGTGCTGTTCGTGGCGAACATCGCCGCGATGCTGTTGATTCCGCCGAATCTCTAAGTCCTGCGCGGCGGGCTCCCTCAGGGCGAGACGATCACGACCAGTCGCCGCGGCAGGCGCAACAGATGCTGCAGCCCGGCGGCATCCGCCTCCGCGCGACGGCGCGACAACACCAGGATGTCGACGGCCGCCGCGGCCTGCACAAGCGCAGGTGGTGCGTGGAGCTGCACCAGCGCCGGTCCCGGCGCGCGGGCAGGATTCAGACTGCCCAGTTCGTCGGCGACTGCAAGCGCGGCGCGATCATCATCGTCGCCGTTGGTGACGACGCCAACCCGGCGTGGCGCCGGCGTGCGCCCGGGACCCAGCACGGCATGCGCGGACGCGCCGCCCAGCAGCAGCAGGTCGCCCTTCGCATGCGCCGACAGCGCCGCCGCCAGCAAACGACCGCGCACCCGTTCGACTGCCGCGTGCACGCGCCGCGCCGCGGCGAGATCGGTCAGTCGCTGCTCGCAATCGCGGGCGAGCCGGGTCATTGCGCGCGCCGCGGCCGCGCTGTCGAAAGGGCGCAAGGTGCCCGTACAGCGATCGATTTCGTGCACGAATGGCAGTGCGCCGGCGGTCGCGAGCTCCGACGCCTCGCGCACGAGCGCCAGCAGGTGGTGCTGACGCCGCGCGGCAAGGCGCAAACCCAGTTCGAAGAGTTCATCCGCGGCGCCGGGGTCGGTCACCGCCACCACGACACGGCCGTGCGCGGTTGTGTCAGGATTCGTCGTCATCGCTGTTGCCGGATCCGCGCGCGAAATCGCGCCGCTGCACCGAGAACTCGATGAGGCGCGCCTCGGCGAGCCCGTTGACGGAATGGGCCGGGAACTGTCCGTCGCCGTTGCGCGTGCCGGCGTCGACGCTCGTCAGAAGTTCCAGCGCCTCGTCGACCGTCTTCACCGCGTAGACGTGAAAACTGCCCGCACGGCAGGCTTCGACGACATCCTGACGCAGCATCAGGTGTTTGACGTTCGCGTGCGGAATCACCACGCCATGGCCGGCGCCTAGCCCGCGCGCCTGGCAGACTTCGAAAAAGCCTTCGATCTTGTCGTTCACGCCGCCGATGGCCTGTACTTCGCCGAGCTGGTTCACCGAGCCCGTCACCGCGTAGCGCTGCTGGATTGGCACGCCGGACAGGGACGACAGCAGCGCGCAGAGTTCGGCCAGTGACGCGCTGTCTCCATCGACCATGCCATAAGACTGCTCGAACACGAGACTCGCCGACATCGACAGCGGCACGCCCGCCGCATAGCGCGACGCCAGGAGATTGGACAGGATCAGCACGCCCTTCGAATGCAGTGCGCCACCGAGTTCGATCTCGCGCTCGATGTCGATCACGCGGCCGTCACCAAGACGCGTGGTCGCCGTGATGCGCGAGGGCTGGCCAAACGAGAAGCTGTCCATGCGCACGACCGACAGGCCATTGATCTGGCCGATTGCGTGGCCGTCGGTCGCGATGATCCGATTGCCGCGCAACACTTCCTCGAGCATCCGCGCGCGGATCCGGTCGGACCGATGGCGCTTGCGCACAATCGCCTCGCGCAGCGCATCCGCGCCGATCGTGGTACGGCCTGCCGCCTCGGCGCAGTAGTCGGCCTCGCGGATCAAGTCGTCCAGCGCGTGCACTGCCGTGGTCAGACGTTCGGCGTCTTCGGCGAGCCGCGCGCTGTGTTCGATCAGCGCGCAGACGGCCGCGCGATCGAGCGGCCGCGTGCCGGCGTCGCGCGCCAGCCGCGCGCACAGCCGCGCATAGGCCAGCTGGTTGTCATCGTCGCGCACGACTTCGTCTTCGAAGTCGGCGACGACCTTGAACAGGTCCCTGAATTCAGGGTCATTCGCCTCGAGCAGGTACATCAGCCAGTGTTCGCCGATCAGGCACAGCTTCACGTCGAGCGGAATCGGCGACGGTTCCAGCGACACCGTGGTCAGCATGCCGAACTGCATCTCGGACGCGTCGAGCTTCACCTCCCGCGCGCGCAGACTCCGCTTCAGCGCTTCCCACGCGAATGGCTGCATCAACACCTGTCGCGCATCGAGAATCAGGAATCCGCCGTTCGCGCGATGCAGGGCGCCGGCCTTGAGCAGCGAGAAATCCGTCAACAGCGTGCCCATCATCGCGCGATGCTCGATGCGCCCGAGCAGATTGCCGAGCGTCGGCAAATCGCTGTGGATCACCGGCGCGGCCTCGAGTTCGCCGTTGTCGACGAACAGGTTCACCGCGTAACGCTGGAACACCGCTTCGAGATCCATCGGATCGGCGCCGGGTGGCGGCGAGGCGCTCAGCATGAACGCAGGCGCGTGGGCGACGATGTCGGCGCGGATCTCCTCGAGCCAGGCGACCACCGCCGGCAGATCGGGGAAACGCGCCCGCACCTCATCGACCAGATGGTTGACGACGTACTCGGCGATTTCGCGGTTGAGCGTCGTCAGCCGCTCGCGCATTTCCTTGAACCATAGCGGGAACTGGCGCACGAGTGCCTGCAATTCGTTCTGCAGGCCTTCGATGATGGCCTTGATCCTGGCCTGATCTTCCGCCGGCATCTTCTGGAACCGGGCCGGGTTCATCGCCTCGCCCTGCTCGTCCATCGGCGCGAACGCGAAGCCGGACGGCGTGCCGATCAGCAGGACGCCCTGCGCGGCCGCGCGCTCGCTGAGGGCACCGATGGCCTGCTGCTGGCGTTCCTGGAACTGCGCTTCGATGTCTTCCTGGCGCTTGCGGTTCTCGTCGCGGCCGAAGGCCGCCGGCAGCGCGGACTTCAGATCCTCGACGAGGCGCGCCATGGCACTCGTCAGCGCGCTGCCGCGGCCTGCGGGCAGGCGCAGCGCGCGCGGCGCGTGGGCCAGTTTGAAATTGTGGACGTAGCACCAGTCGTCCGGCACCGGACGGCCGCGCGCTTCGCGTTCGAGTTCCGCGCTGACCAGCGACAGGCGACCGCTGCCGGCCGGGCCGCAGGCGAACGCATGGTAGCCGGGACCGCGGACCCGGGTGCTGAAGCGCAGGGCGTCGATGGCGCGCGCCTGGCCCACCGGTTCGACGAGGGGCTCGAGTTCGGCGGTGGTCGCGAACTGGAACTGATGCTCGGGACAGCGCGTGCGCAGGGTCTCCGGTGGCAGGCAGTCGGGCGTCATCGCGCCACTCCTTTTACTCGCCGATCAGCTTTCTCAGTTCGTTCATGTCGATGATGCTGCTGTCGTCGCCGGCACGGGCCAGGTGCAGGTCGCGCCAGTAGCCGAACTCCTCGAGCAGGTTGTAGGACTCGAGCGCGTGCGGGCCTTGCGGTGCTGCCCGTATCGATGAGGCGAACAGTAGTTCCATTTCCGGCACCGAGTACTTGGGCTCGATCGTGCGCAGCGCGATGATCCCGAGCATGTAGTAGGCGTCCGCAATCTCCTTGCCCTGTGCCCCGGGATGCTGCGCGATGTAACGTTGCAACTGACTGGCCGCGACGAGATCGTGTATCGCGCGTTCGCGGCCACGCGGCGCGCGCGTCATGCCGTCGGCCTGCGTGAAGAGCTCGTGCGCGGCGGCCAGCGAGGGTTCGGCGCGCAACACCGGCGCAAGCGTCTTCAGGCTCTGCTGCCACGCGGCCAGACGCTGGCGCAGGTAGCGCGGCACGTCCGGCCGTCCGGCGAAACGGTCCAGCAGCGCTGCGGCACGTTCGGTGTCCTGCCGCACGACGAGCACGATGTTCAGGTAATCGAGCAGCACGCCGGCGTTGTCGAGATCGATTGCGTCCTCCTTCGGACTCATCAGCTTGCGCTCGAGCACGCCTTCGGCCGCGTCGAATTGCCGTGTCGCGACGTAGAGCTGGGCCAGTTCGCTCGGATCGAAATCGGCGGTGTCGATGCGCGCCATCAGGCGCTGGCCGAACGCCGTCTGCGCGTCGGAAGGCAGCCGCGAATGGCAGGCCACACAGTGCTGCGTCAATTCCATCAGAGAGAAATACGCGTACGACGGCCAGGTCTCCCGAAACGAGCTCGTGATGTCGCGCGTGGTTTCACCGAACGAGCGCGCGAGATAGCGGAACTCGTCGTCCTTGCCCTGCGCATGGGCCACCAGCGCATCGGAGGCTTCCTGCAGCACCTTGAGCTTGTCGTCGATCAGTTCGCGATCCCAGGACGTCGCCTGCTCGGCATCACGCACCGACAGCGGCAGCAGGTAGGCGATGGAATCGAACACGCGATGCATCACGTCGCGCGTCGTCGTGTCGCTGGCGGGTGGCGCGGCGTCCGCGGCCAGCACCGGCCCCGTCGCGAGAGTGACAACGGTGACGACAGTCAGCAGGCAGGCAGTGAAGCGGGTCATGGTCAGCCTCGCGGGCATGGTAGAGGGTCTATCTTGGACAAGCGCGACCCGCCTGCCTTGATCGCGATCACGCCGGCGGATGCAGCCCGCCTCAACCGGCGATGTGCTCGAACAGCACGCTCGTCAGGTAACGCTCGCCGGCGTCGGGCAGGATCACGACGATGTTCTTGCCGGCGAACGCGGGCTCCTGCACCAGCCGCGCAGTGGCCGCAACGGCGGCGCCGCAGGAAATGCCGCAGAGTATGCCTTCCTCGCGCGCCAGTCGCCGCGCGAATTCGACCGCCTCGTCATTCTCGACGCGTTCGACCCGGTCGACGACCCCGAGGTCGAGCGTGCCCGGGATGAAGCCGGCGCCGATGCCCTGGATCTTGTGCGGTCCCGGCTGCAGCGGCGTGCCGGCGAGACGCTGCGTGATCACCGGGCTCGCGGCCGGTTCGACCGCCACCGCCACGATGGGGCGCCCGCGGGTGTACTTCAGGTAGCGCGCGATGCCGGTGATGGTGCCCCCGGTGCCGACGCCCGCGACGATCACGTCGACCTGGCCGTCGGTCGCGTCCCAGATTTCGGGCCCGGTGGTGCGTTCGTGCACCGCGGGATTCGCCGGGTTCTGGAACTGCTGCGGCATGTAGTAGCGCGCGGGATCGCTGGCGAGGATTTCTTCGGCCTTGGCGATTGCACCCGACATGCCGCGCGCGCCCTCGGTCAGCACGAGGTTGGCGCCGAACGCCTTCAGCACCTTGCGCCGCTCGATGCTCATCGTCTCCGGCATCGTCAGCGTGATGGGGTAACCGCGTGCGGCGCACACGAACGCCAGCGCAATGCCGGTATTGCCGCTGGTCGGCTCGACGATCTCCATGCCGGGCCGCAGCACACCGCGCGCCTCGGCATCCTCGATCATCGCCGTGCCAATCCGGCATTTCACCGAATAGGCGGGATTGCGGCCCTCGATTTTCGCGAGCACCAGCGCCCGTGACGCATCGACGACCTTGTTCAGTCGCACGAGCGGCGTGTGGCCGATCGACAGAGAGTTGTTTTCGAAATACTGCATCTGGATGAACCTCGGCTGAATACGCGGACCTCCCCCATCCTAGCGGAAGCGGGTCGGGCCGGAGAAGGCGGACGTGTGCCCGATCGCCGGGCGACCCTTCACTACGGCCCGGGGTTTCGGCGTATAGTATGGCCCGCGCCGGCGGACCCCGTCGGCGCTTTGTTTTTTTCGTTCGTCCTGAATAAAAACGCGTTTTTCCCGAGGCTGGCGCAAGGCCACTCTGACAGACCTGCTGAGGCGTTCACAACATGATTCTGAACCAGGAGAGGGGCTGGTGCGGCCGAATGGTGACTGCCCTTGCCATGGTCATCGGCCTGTGCGGCATGAACAGTCCCGCCGCGGCGCGCGAGAAAATGGAGCTGGGCTGGCTGGAGCGGATACGCCTGCAGCCTTCTGACATCGTCCTCAAGGCCAAGCTCGATACCGGCGCGAAGACCGCTGCCATCCACGCCACCGACATCGAGCGCTTCGACAAGGACGGCAAGAAGTGGGTGCGGTTCAACCTCTGGCTGAACCACCGCGACCCCAACAGCGAGACCATCACGGTCGAAAAACCGCTCGCACGCGACGTGACGATCAAGCTCCGCGGCACCGACAAGAACGACGCCCGACCCTCGGTCAAAATGGAATTCTGCCTCGGCGGCAAGCGCTTCCAGGCCCTCTTCACGCTCGTCAATCGCAAGAAATTCAATTACCCGGTGCTGCTGGGCCGCCGCTTCCTCGCCGATCTCGCGGTGATCGATCCGGCAGCCCGTTACAACACCGATCCGACCTGCCCCAAGGCACAGGCCGAATAAGGTCCGCTGGCCCCGTTTCAGCAGGGAGTAGCCTCGTTGCGTTTTTCCGCCGTTTTCATTCTCGCGACCCTCTGCGCGGTCCTCGGCCTGTCGGTCGCCTACCTGAAGGTCAGCCGCCTGTCCGTCCCGCTCGATCCGACCGCTGAAGCGACCGTCTGGGACGTCGAAGCGCGGATTGCCTTCGAGGGCCGCGGCCAGCCGGCCAAGGTTGCGCTGACCCTGCCGGACACGCCGCCCGGATTCGCGCTGCTCGACGAAGACTTCGTGTCCCGCTCCTATGGCCTCGCGATTCGCGGTTCGGAGAACGGCATCCCGCGCCAGGCCGTGTGGACGGTGCGCCGCGCCGCCGGTGCCCAGGCGCTGTACTACCACATCAAGGTCTACCCGAAGCGCGAGGAAGCTACCCAGGACCCGGGGCCGGCGCCGACCTTTCCCGAAGTACCCGAGTACGCCGAACCGCTGCGCTCGGCGATCGAGGCGGTGCTGAAGAAGGCCCGCGAGGAATCCGCCGACATCGTCACGTTCACGAGCCTGCTGGTCGCGAACATCAATGAATCAGACGACGAGAACGTCAAACTGATTCGCAAGTCGGCGACCGAGGACGGCTGGGCGCGCATGCTGACCGAGGTGCTCGCCGGCGCACGCATCCCGAGCCGCATCGTCTATGGCCTGCCGCTGGAGCAGGATTTCGTCGACACCCCGCTGACCGCGTGGCTCGAGGTGCACGACGGCGAACGCTGGCATGGCTTCAATCCGCAGACCGGGCAGGATGGCTATCCGACCAACTTCCTGATCTGGTCCTATGACGACCCGAAGATCACCGTCACCAAAGGCGTGCGCAACATCGAGGTTGGTTTCTCCGGCAACAAGACGCCGATGCCGCAGCTGTCGGTAGCCAAGCGCGTCGAATCCAAGCTCGACACCGGCCTGCTGGCGCTTTCGCTGAACGACCTGCCGGTGCGCACGCAAAACGTCTACCGCGTGCTGCTGATGGTGCCGCTGGGCGCTTTCGTGATCGTGCTGATGCGCGGCGTCGTCGGCGTGCCGACCTTCGGCACGTTCATGCCGGTGCTGGTCGCGCTCGCCTTTCGCGAAACCAAGCTCGCCGCGGGCATCGCGCTGTTTCTGATCGTGGTCTCGGCCGGCCTTGCCATCCGCGTCGCACTGACGCGGTTGCGCCTGCTGCTGATGCCCCGCCTCGCGAGCGTGCTGGTGATCGTGATCGGCCTGATGCTCGGCGTGAGCCTGCTGTCGGCCAAGCTCGGTATCGAGCAGGGGCTGTCGATCGCGCTGTTCCCGATGGTCATCCTGACGATGACGATCGAACGCATGAGCATCGTGTGGGAAGAGCGCGGACCAGGCACCGCGATCAAGGAATTCGCGGGCAGCCTGTTCGTCGCGATCTGCGGCTATTACGCGATGACCGAACCGCACCTCGTCTACCTGATGTCGACGTTCCCGGAACTGCTGCTGGTGGTGCTCTCGCTGTGTCTGTGCTTCGGCGCCTACACCGGCTACCGCCTGAGCGAAATCCTGCGCTTCCGCGACCTGGCGAAGCGCTGATCCGATGTTTTTCGACACCTGGCTCAAGCTGCGCAACGCAGGCATCCTCGGCCTCAATGCGCGCAACCGCGAATACATCATGCGGCACAACCCGCGCCGCCGGTATCCGCTCGTCGACGACAAGCTGACCACCAAACGTCTGGCGATCGAAGCCGGTATCGCCGTGCCGCAACTCTATGCGGTGTTCCAGACGGAGCACGATCTGACGAAGCTGGCCGAGCGCCTCGCGCCCTACAGCGAATTCGTGATCAAACCGGCGCATGGCAGTGGCGGCAGCGGCGTCCTCGTGATCGACGGACGGCGCAAGGACCTCGTCGTCAAACCCGACGGTCGCGGCCTCACGCTGGACGAAGTCGAGTTCCATGTCTCGAACATCCTCAGCGGCATCTACAGCCTCGGCGGCGTGCCGGACGACGCGATGGTCGAGTACCGCGTGCGGGTCGATCCGATTTTCGACCCCGTCAGCTACCAGGGCGTGCCCGACATCCGGCTGCTCGTCTATCGCGGCGTGCCGACGATGGCGATGGTGCGTCTGCCCACGCGCCAGTCCGACGGCAAGGCCAACCTGCACCAGGGCGCGGTCGGCGTCGGCATCGAAATCGCGACGGGTCGCACGACCCACGGCGTGTGGCAGAACCGCTCCGTGGCCGACCATCCGGACTTCGGCGTGTCGCTGTCGAACCTCGAGATTCCGAACTGGCCGCGGCTGCTCGAACTCGGCGCCCGCTGCTACGAGCTGACGGGTCTGGGCTACCTCGGCGTCGACATCGTCATCGACCGCACGCATGGCCCACTGCTGCTGGAGCTGAATGCGCGGCCGGGCCTCGCCATCCAGATTGCGAACGGTCGCGGTCTGCGCGGCCGCCTCGAGGCCATCGACCGCCTGGACGCCATCCCCGACACACCGCTCGAGCGCGTCCAGCTCGCCTGCGAGCTGTTCCGCGTTCACTGAGTCCCTGCGGGCTGCCGTAGGACCCTGTCGCCTGTTGACCGTCCGGCCCTCAAGTCGGGCCGCTGTTCGTCGCTACTCTCCTCACTGACTGCACAGCCCGCCGCGGTTGCGCCGTTCCCCCGTTCCAGTGCCGAGGAGGCCACCGTGACGTTCAGCGTCAAGCAGAAACTGATCGCGTTCGCTGTCATCAGCATCGCCACCACCCTTCTCGTCGGCGGTAGCGGTTACCGCGCGCAGCAGCGCCAGTCGGACGCCCTCGGCGAAATGACGGTCAAGCTCGCGGCGCTGCGCAACCACCTCGAGTCGGACATGATGCACGACGCCCTGCGCGGCGACGTGCTCGCCGCGCTGCATGCCGGTGCCAAGCAACGGCAGGACGAAGCGGCGGGGATCAAGGCCGACCTCGCCGACCACGTCGCGACGTTCAAGGAGAACATCGCCGCGAGCGGCAAACTGCCGCTGCCGGCAGACATCAGGGGCGCGCTCGAAAGTGTGTCGCCGGTGTTGAACGACTATGAAGCGTCCGCGACACGCATCATCGAACAGGCCTTTGTCGACCCGGACGCCGCGGAAGCCCTGCTGCCCGAATTCTCGGCGGCGTTTTCGCGCCTCGAAGACGAGATGGAGCAGCTGTCGGACCTGATCGAGAAAAGCGCCGCCGCCGCCCAGCAGGACGCGGAAGCAGTCGCCGCCCAGGCGCTGCAGGAAATGACGATTCTGCTCGGGGTCGCCGGCGTGTTGTGCAGCCTGATGTCATGGTTCCTGATTCGCACGGTGACCAGTCCGCTGGCCCAGTTGCGCAGCGCCATTGCCGCCCTGCGCAGCGACACCGGCGTGCTGGAACGGCTGCGCGGCTTCACGGCCGAGTTTGCCAGCATCGAAACCGAATTCAACGGCGTGCTCGACGGCATCGAGAATCAGCGCAACGCCGAGCGTGAACGGGCCGAAGCAGCCTTCCGCGTGCAGCAGGCGCTCGACGCCGCAGCGGCGAACATCGTGCTCACCGACACCAGGCTCGACATCACTTATCTCAACGCAACGGCGTTGCAGATGTTCACCGGTGTCGCCGCCGACCTGCGCCGCGACCTGCCTGGCTTCGATCCGGCGGCACTGATCGGACACAGCGTCGGCGCGCTCTACCGCGACGGCGCCGCCCAGCTCCAGATTCTCTCCGCGTTGACGGGCACGAGCAGCGCCGACTTCCAGCTCGGCGGGCGCGCCTTCCAGGTCACCTCGACCCCGGTGCGTGACGCCAATGGCCAGCGCATCGGCACGGTCTGCGAATGGGTGGACCTGACCCAGCAGCGCGAAGCCGAACGCCAGATTGCCGATGTACTGCAGGCGGCGGAAGACGGCGAACTCGAGAGCCGTCTCGACACCTCGCGACTTGCCGGCTTCACGCGCGTACTCGGCGATGGCGTGAACCGCCTGCTCGACGCGATCGTCAATCCGCTGAGAGTCGCGGCGACCCAGCTCAGCAGCATCGCCGAAGGCAATATCCCGCAGCCGATTGCCGTTGAGTTCAAGGGCGAATTCAACGCCATGAAGAACAACGTCAACACCTGCACCACGGTGCTGCAGACTCTCCTCGAAGACGCCCGCGCGCTGGCCGCGGCGGCGGCCGACGGCAAGCTCGAGGTGCGCGCCGATCTGTCGCGCCACTGGGGAGATTTCCGCAGCATCGTCGCCGGCATGAACGACACGCTGGATGCGATGGCGACGCCGCTCGGCGAAGCGTCGCGTGTCCTCGATGCACTGTCGCACGGCGATCTGACAAAGCGCATGGAAGGCAACTACCGCGGGGACTTCGCCGCCTTGCGCGATCACCTGAACACCTCCATTGACAATCTGCGCCGCATGGTCAGCGAGATCGGGGGCGTCACGAGTTCGATCAACACCTCGGCCGGTGAAATTGCGAAGGGCAACCAGGATCTGAGCCAGCGCACGATGCAGCAGGCCGACGCGTTGCAGGAAACCTCCGCGTCCCTGCGCGAACTGACCGAAACCGTCAATCGCAACAGCGCCGACGCGCGCGAAGCGAACTCCCTGGCGGCCGCGGCCAGCAGCGAGGCGTCGGGCGGCCGCGGCGTGGTCGAGAGCGCCATCACGGCGATGTCCGAAATCAACCAGTCGAGCCGTCGTATCGCCGACATCATCGGCGTGATCGACGAGATCGCGTTCCAGACCAACCTGCTCGCGCTGAACGCGGCCGTCGAAGCCGCGCGAGCCGGCGATCAGGGCCGTGGCTTCGCGGTGGTGGCCGCCGAAGTGCGCGGACTCGCGCAGCGCAGTGCGACCGCCGCGAAGGAGATCAAGACGCTGATCAACGACAGCGTCAACAAGGTCGACGAAGGCTCGCGCCTGGTCAACGAATCCGGTGCGACACTCGGCGGCATCGTCGGCGCCGTGCAGAAGGTCAGCGCCATCATGAACAGCATTGCCGCGGCCTCCGAGCAGCAGCGGGCCGGCATCGAAGGCCTGAATCGCGCTGTCACTGACATGGACCATGCGACTCAACAGAACGCTGCGCTCGTCGAAGAAGCCGCCGCGGCCAGTGAATCGATGGACGACCAGACGCGCACCCTCGCGCGCCTGATGGACAACTTCAAGACGGCGGCGGGCAGCGAAGTCGCGAGCATCGCGAACTATTCCCAGACCCGCCCGACGGCCATGCCGACGACGGCGTCGCCATCGACACCGCTCAAGCGCGCCGCGGGCGGCGGCGATGCCTGGGCCGACTTCTAGAAAAACCAGACGGAAGAATCATCATGGGCATTCGGGTGGGCGGCCGGCTGTGCGCGGCATGCATGGGTTTCGTGCTTTGGAACGGGGTGGCTGTGGCCGACGAACCCTTGCCATGGCTGCTCGGCGACTGGGGCGGCAAGCGCAGCGCACTCGCCGCGCAGGGCTTCGACTTCGAATTCGTGGCCACTGTCGACGTGCTGGGCACGGTGGATGGCGGCATCGACGAAGGCTTCGATTCGCCGGCGAATTTCGATCTCGTGATGTCGGTCGATACCGGCGCCGCGGGCTGGTGGCAGAACGGCAGCTTCAACTTCTATTTTCTCGGCAACGCCGGCGGCGCCCCCAGCGCGCGCACCGGCGATTACCAGGTCGCCAGCAACATCGAAGCGCCGGGGACCTTCAAACTATACGAAGCCTGGTACGAACATCGCTTCGCCGACGATCGCGTCAGCCTGCTCGTGGGCCTGCACGATCTGAACAGCGAGTTCTACGTCACGGAGCATGGCCTGCTGTTCCTGAACAGTTCCTTCGGGATTGGACCTGAAATCGGCCAGGCGGTCCCGTCATTCTTCCCGACGACCTCGCCCGGCGTGCGCTTGCGCGTGGCGCCGACCGCCAATACCTATGTCATCGCGGCGGTCTATGACGGCGTCCCCGGCGATCCGGCCGATCCGTACGGGACCGAAGTCGCATTCGACGACGGGGACGGCGTGTTCGGCATCGGTGAAGTCGGTCTGATCGGATCCGGCACGACCTACTACAAGCTTGGACTCGGCGCTTGGATCACCACAGCGCAGTTCGACGACTTCGCTGGCGACAGTCACAACGACAATGCCGGGATTTACCTGATAGGCGAACGCGATCTGTGGCGGGCCGACGACGGCCGCGGCGTCGGCGTATTCGCCCAGCTCGGCTTTGCCGACGAAGACATGAACCAGACCGGCACCTATGCCGGCGCCGGCATCAACTGGACGGGCCCGCTGCCGGGCCGCCCGGCGGACGTGGCCGGCTTCGCCGTCGCGCACGCGCGCAACGGCGACGACTTTCGCGCCGCGAACCCTGGCATCGAACGCGCGGAGACCGCGCTCGAATGGACCTACCTGATCCCTGCGACGCCGTGGCTCAACATTCAGCCGGACGTTCAGTACGTGATCGACCCGGGCATGGACCCGACGCTCGACAACGCCGTGGTCGTGGGCTTCCGCGTGCAGGTCAGCCTGTAGGGCAGCTGTTGTCCCGGTTCAACCGTGGACGAGGCTGACTTCGACGACGTCGTCCGCGGCCGGCGCCTGCTCGAAGCGGCTTTCGAAGCTGAAGCTGCGCAGACGTCTGCGCGGCAGTTCGGCCGGCCCGAGCAGGGTCTGTCGTTCGGCCTTGACGGCACCGGAGGCGTCCCGGATCACGACCTGGAGCGTCACCGGCGAGAGCACGCCCGTCATGAGGCTGCGACTCACGCGCGCATGCACGGCATAGCCGCCATCGGCCTGTGACGACTCGGCGCCGAGCACACTGATCCCGCGTTCATGGGCGTCGGTGACGACGACCTGCTGCGCCTGGGCCAGCGGTGCCAGCACGGCGCACGCGACGGCCACCAGTGACGAACGGTATTGGACGACCTGACTCTTCTTCATTGTTGTTCTCCTCCAGCGGTGGGCGCAGCGGCCACATGGGCCGCCGCTGATTCTGTCTTTCAGTCCTTCAGCATTGCTTCGAGTTCGGCGACTTCATCGCGGCTCCCGAGGATGACGGGCACGCGCTGGTGCAGTTCCTCCGGCGCCACGTCGAGGATCGGCTGGCCGCCGATCGATGCCGCACCGCCTGCCTGCTCAATCAGCATCGCCATCGGGTTCGCCTCGTACATCAGTCGCAATTTTCCCTGGGGCGCCTTGGCGGTCGGCGGGTAGAGGAACACGCCGCCCTTGATCAGCACCCGGTGCACGTCGACGACCATCGCGCCGGCATAGCGGCTCGAGTAGCCACGCTCACGGCACTGGCCGAGAAAGCGCTGGTAACCCGCGGGGAAGCTGTCCAGGTTCGCTTCGTTGACCGAATAGGTCTTGCCGCGCGCGGGAATCCGCAGGTGCTCGGCGACGCGGATGAACGCGCCGACGGCGGGATCCAGCACGAACATGTGGACGCCGTTGCCGGTCGTCAGCACGAAAATCGTCGACGAGCCGTACAGCACGTAGCCGGCCGCAATCTGTTGGCGGCCCGGCTGCAAGGTGCCGGACTCGCCGTCGCCGAGGGCGAAAATCGAAAAGATGGTGCCGACGCCGCCGCCGACGTCGAGATTCGACGAGCCATCCAGCGGATCGAACAGCACGGCGTAGCGCCGGCCACCCGCCGCCGCGGCATCGACCAGCAGCAGTTCGTCGTTCTCTTCCGAACCAATCACCGCCACGCCCTCGCGCGAGCGCAGCAGCTGAATCAGCAGGTGATTGGCGATGACGTCGAGTTTCTGCTGACGTTCGCCCTGCACGTTGTCCGTGCCGAACTCGCCGAGGACATCCTCGATGCCGGCGGTCTTCAGCTTCGCGGCAATGGTCTTGGAGGCGATCGACAGAGCGGAGATGATCCAGGACAGCGTGCCGGTGGCACCCGGATGGCGACGCTCCTCGACCAGCACATGACTCTGCAAGGTGATGAAAGACGGCTGCCCGAGCAGCGGGACAACGGGGGCGGGGTTCGCCATGCCTGACTCCATATTGTTCATGATTGCGTTCCGGATTCTGCGTGCGCCGCGTGACACGAAGCGTGTCCCGAATTTCAGCTTGACGCTCTTTTACAATTTTTCGTTCAAGTTTGCCGTGAGCTGTGCCCACCGGCCATCAGGTTTCTTCACGCGCTACCATGGGCGTTCCGTCCTTTCCCTGTTCGAGGGGTCCGCCGTGCCCGTTGCCCTTGCCTACATCGGCGTGATCCTGATCTGGTCGACGACCCCGCTCGCCATCAAGTGGAGCGGGGAAGGCCCGGGCTGGCTGTTCGGCGTGGTCAGCCGGATGACCGTCGGCGCCGCCTGTGTCTGGCTGCTGATGCTCGTCACGCGCCGCCGGCTGCCGTTCGACCGCGCGGCCTGTGTGCACTATGCCGCCGGCGCGCTCGGCATCTACGGCGCGATGCTGCTGTCCTACCGCGGCGCGCAAGACATCCCGTCCGGCTGGCTGGCGGTGCTGTTCGGCCTGAGTCCGCTGGCGACCGCCCTGCTCTCGCGCCTCCTGCTCGGCGAGGCGGCGCTGAGCGGCCAGCGGCTGCTGGGCCAGGCGCTGGCGCTGGCCGGCCTGGTGACCATTTACGGCGATGCCGGCTCGGCGGGGGATGGCGCGGCCTTCGGCATCGCCCTGGTGCTGGTGGCGGTGTGCATCCATGCGCTGTCCGGGGTCCTGATCAAGCGTTACAACGCCCCGATGCCGGCCCTGGCCTCGGTGGCCGGCAGCATGACGCTCGCGCTCCCCGCCTACCTGCTGACCTGGATCTGGCTCGACGGCCAATGGCCGGCCACGGTGCCGCTGCCGGCCGCGCTGTCGATCGCCTGGCTCGGCATCGTTGCCACCACCGCCGGCTTCACGCTCTACTACTTCATCCTGCGCCGGCAGCGCGCCACGCAGGTCGCCCTGATCAACTTCGCGACGCCGGTGTTCTCCCTCGCCCTCGGTCACCTGCTGAATGCCGAACCGCTGGGCCCGCGGATCCTCGGTGGCACCGCCCTGATCCTCGCCGGCCTCGTGCTGCACGAAGTGCCCCTGCGCCGGCGGCAGACGACGTAGCGTCCCCGGGGGGGCTGCGCATGGTTGGCCACCGAGAACACAAAGAACACCGAGAAGAACAACTGATTTGGTCGGCACCACCGTGAACCGGGCACCGAACTGCGCACCGAGCACTACGCTGCTGCCCGCCATGGCTTTTTTCTCGGCGTTCTCGGTGGCCATTGCGCAGCCCGTTCTTCATCTGCACGCCAGGTGCCCAAGACGCCCGCGCAGGGCACAGGCTTGACAGCCCGGGCGGGCTCCGTTGGGATAGGCTCCCGCACCAGCCCGGAGTCCTGTCATGCACGTCAACCACAATCCCGCGGTCCCGAAACACAACCTGCCCGGTCTCGAGCACCAGACACTCGCCGGCAAGCAGGATGGCCTGAACAGTTTCGAAGTCTGGCGTCAGACCATCTCGCCGAACTCGGTGACACCGGTGCATCGTCACGACTGCGAGGAAGTCATCGTGATTCTCGGCGGCAGCGGCGTATGCAAATTCGAAGACCGCGAACTGCCGTTCAAGGCCGATCAGACGCTCGTGATTCCGCCGAACGTCGTGCACCAGATCTGCAACAACGGCACGGAAGATCTCTACATCATCGCGACCCTCGCGATGTCGCCGGTCAAGGTCGAAACAGCCGACGGCGCGGCGATGCCGCTGCCGTGGTACGCCTGAAGGCCTGTCGATGACGGCCCCCGCGTTCGTCCCCGGCGCACCGCGCATTGCCTATGAGGCGATGGGCAGCGGACCGACTGTCGTGTTCATGCACGGCATCGGCGGCAACCGCACGAACTGGCGCGAACAGCTCGACGCACTGGGCGGCGAGTTTCGGGCGGTGGCGTGGGATGCGCGCGGGTACGGCGCGAGCGACGACTACGACGGCGCGCTCGCGTTTCCGATGTTCGCCGCCGATCTCGAGCGCCTGCTCGATCATCTCGATGTCGCGCAGGCGCATCTCGTCGGGCTGTCGATGGGCGGACGCATCGCACTCGACTTCTACGAAAGCAGGCCGGCGCGCGTCGCGAGCCTCGTCCTCTGCGACACCTTCCCCGGCTACGATGCGTCGATCACGAGCGAACAGCGTGAGAAATTCATCCGTTCGCGCAAGCAACCGCTGATCGAAGGCAAGGAGCCGAAGGACATCGCGCCGGTCGTCGCTCCCACCCTGCTCAGCAAAGGCGCAACACCGGCCTCGCTGCAGCGACTCGTCGACAGCATGGCGGCGCTGCACAAGGACTCCTACATCAAGGCGATCGAAGCGATGACGCGCTATGAGCCGGTCGCCGAACTCACTGCGATCAAGGTACCGACGCTCGTGATCTGCGGCGACGAGGACACGCTGACGCCGCCGACGATTGCACGCGACATGGCGGCCGCGATTCCGCACGCGCGCCTTGCGATCCTCGAGCGTGCCGGCCACCTGTCGAATATCGAGCAACCGGCCGCGTTCAACGCGGTGCTGCTGGAGTTCCTGCGCAGCCTGGCCTGATCGAGCCCGGGCAGGAGGTCCGGTCGCCATGCACGACATCGCCCCTTCCACCGCCGCGCAGATCGACGCGGCGGTCGCGCGCGTGCGCGAAGCCGCACCGGGTTTCGCCCGGCTGGACCTCCCGGCCAGAATCGCCCTGCTGCGTGAACTGCGGGCCGGCATCGGCCGCACCGCGACGCGCATGGTCGCCGCCGGTTGCCAGGCCAAGGGGCTGCGCGCCGACACGGCGGCCGCCGGCGAAGAATGGGCCACAGGCGCCTGGCCCATCGCGCGACATCTCCGGCTGCTGGAAACAACGCTCGCCGCGCTCGCGCGCGGCGCCCAGCCCCCGGTCGCCGGGTATCGCGAGGCACCCGACGGGCGGCTGCTGGTGCGGATGCATCCGGCGGACGGACTGGATGCAGTGACCTTGCCGGCCATCAGCGCCGACGTGCGACTGCAGGCCGACGTCGACCGCGCGCGTTGCGCCGACATGCGGGGCGGCTTCTACAAGCGCCCGACGCACGCGGGCCGCGTGGCGCTGGTCCTGGGCGCCGGCAACGTCGCGTCGATCGCCGTGCAGGATGTGCTGACCAAGCTCTTCAACGACGGCATGGTCTGCGTCCTGAAGATGAATCCGGTCAACGCCTACCTCGGGCCGCTGATCGAGGACGCTTTTGCAGCGCTGATTGCGCGCGACTACCTGGCGATTGTGTACGGTGGCGCCGACGAAGGCGCGCTGCTCGCCGCACATGCGGGCATCGACACCATCCACATCACGGGCTCCGACCGCACCTATGACACGATAGTCTGGGGCGCGACGGCGGACGAGCGACGTGCACGCAAGGCCGCCGGGACGCCGCTGAACGACAAACCTGTCTCGGCCGAACTCGGCAACATCTTGCCGGTGCTGATGGTGCCGGGTCCTTACAGTGCGCGCGACATCGCCTACCAGGCCCGCGACATCGCGGGCTATGTCATCGGCAACGCGTCGTTCTGGTGTACGGCGGCCAAAATGCTGGTGCTGCCGCGCGGCGCCGCCGAAGGTGACCGCCTGCTGCGTGCGATTGGCGAGGTCTTCGCGCGCACGCCGACGCGCCGGGCCTACTACCCCGGCGCGCACGAGCGCTGGCGCCGGCTCACCGACGGGCAGCCGGACGTCAGCCGGTTCGGCGCGCCGACGCCGGACGAACTGCCGTGGACCCTCGTGCGCGGTCTCGACCCGGCCATCGATCAGCCGCTGTTCCGCGAAGAGCCGTTCTGCAGCATTTTGAGCCAGACGAGCGTCGGCTCCCGCGATCCAGTGGAGTACCTGCACGCGGCCGTCGAGTTCGTGAACTCGCGTCTGTGGGGCACGCTGACTGCCACCATCGTCGTGCATCCCAGGTCGCTGCGCGATCCGGCCATCGCCCGCGCGCTCGAGGACGCGATTGCGACGCTGCGTTACGGCACCGTTGGCATCAATATCTTTCCCGGGCTCGCCTTCGTGCTCGGTGCCACGCCCTGGGGCGGATATCCGGGCTCAACGCGTGAGGACATCCAGAGCGGCTGTGGCTTCGTGAACAATACCTCGATGCTGCAGGACGTCGAGAAAGTCATCCTGCGCGGCCCCCTGTGGCTGCCGCTGCCGCAGCCCTACCACCCCGGCCACCGCAGCGCCGATCGTGTGCTGCAGCGGTTGTTCGACCTCGAGCAGGAACGCGGCTGGACGCGCGTGCCCGGCCTGATGCGGGCGGCGCTCGGCGCCTGAGTCCGGCGCGTTTCGGCGTGTTTTGTCACACGCCTGTCACATACTTGTCATGAAGAGGGCTAGAATCGCGCCACTGTTTCCAACCGTGCGCACTCCCGGGGCCTGCCGCCGATGTTCCTGAGTCGAATCCGTCGCGTCAGCACCCTGCTGGCGCTGCACGTGGCCTGTGCCTGCGCGCAGGCCGCCTCGCAGCCGCCTCCCCCGACCGAACCCTTTCCGGATCTCGGGCTGCTCTATCGCAGCGACACCAATCCGTATGTCCAGGAAGTCTGGGCGCTGGGCCGCTATCACGGCCAGTACTGGGACAGCGAAGGCAGCGCGGGCGCAGACGATGGCTTCGAGGACCGCCGCTTCCGGATCGGCGGTCAGGCCCGGGTGTTCGGCCATCTCACGTTGCACGCGCAGATGGTCAGCGGCAGCGACTTCGAGCCCTTCTACAACGGCTTCACGGAGCTGTGGGCCGGCTGGCGTTTCAGTGACGCGCTGACGCTGACCGTCGGCCAGCAGAAGCACCGCTTCACGCACGACCGCAACGTCTCCAGCCGTTACATCAACTACCTCGAACGCAGCATGCTGACGAACATGTTCGGCGCCGACTACACGCCGGCGGTCACGCTGTCGGGCCGCGTGGGCCGCTGGAGCTATTACGGTGGCGTGTTCTCGAACGCGACCGGGCGCGACATGAAAGAAGCGTTCACGACCCTCGATTCGGGCTACTCGCTGCTCGCCACCGTCACGCGCGATCTGAGCGATCGGATCCCGCTCGACGCTGCGTTTCTCAATGTGTCGTTCGTGCACAGCGACGCGAACGACAAGGCAACGAACCTGAACCGATTCGAACAGGGCATCGCGTCGGCACTGATCCTGACCGAGGGCCCCGCGTCCCTGGTCACCGAAATCACCGCCGGGCTCGGCAGCGAGGATGGTGACGCCATCGGGCTGAACCTGCAGCCGGGCTACTTCGTCACGCGGCGCCTGCAGGCCGTAGCGCGCTACCAGCTCGCCGGCAGCAACGAGGCCGACGGACTGCGCGCGCAGCGCCGCTACGAGCGCAAAGCGAACCTGCGCAGCGGCGATCTCTACCAGGCCGGCTACGTCGGCCTGAATTACCACCTCGCCGAACATCGCGCGAAGCTGATGACGGGCCTCGAGGTCGCGAGTCTCGGCGGCGAGCACAGCTGGACCGCGTCAGTCGCGGTGCGCCTGTTCTTCGGTCCGCATTCACGCGGCCCGTTTCCGATGGCGCAGGTGCTGCAGCCCAACGACAACTGACCGCAACCGGCCGCGTGCCGCGGTTCACTGCCCGGCAGCGAGCAGTGAGCGTTCGCGCGGACTCGCGTAACGGCTGTCCCATTCGGCCAGTTTCGGCGCCATCAGTCGCTTCCATACCGGCGGGATCAGGGTCAGCAACAGCGCCGCCAGGTAACCGCAGGGCAGCAGCGGCGACTCGGGGCGCTGCTGCAGGGCTTCGAAGTGGGCGCGAGGCTCGAGATGATGTTCTGAGTGCATCGGCAGATGAATCAGCACGATGTGGCTGAAGGCACGATTGGTGTCCCACGCATGGCGCAGCGCATACGGCGTCGCGCCATCCCGCACCAGGCCGTAATGCTCCAGGTAGTTCAGTGCTTCGAGCAGCAGCTTGTTCCACATCGAGGCCACCAGGAACATCGCCAGTCCCGGGGGACCCGCAGCAAGCAGGAAGGCCAGTGCGACAACGGTCGAGCGCATGAAGCCCCGACTGACCTTGTTCCGCCACACCAGCGCCTGCCACCACGGCGCGGCGCGCAGACGCTGTCGTTCGATGCGCCACGCCTGCCGCACCTGGCCGAGCGTCGAGCGCACGAAAAACGCATAGACGTTCTCGCCGCGCCGGGCCGTCGCCGGGTCGGCCGGTGTGCCGACATCGCGATGATGTCCGTAGACATGGGCCACCTCCAGCGACGCGTTCCACGCCATCGCGAGCAGCCAGCGCCCGACGAACATCGCGACCGGTTGCCGCGTCCGGTGCACCAGTTCATGCGCCGTCAGGATGGCCCCGAGGGCGATGGCGAGCGCCACTGACAGGCTCGCGCCCAGCCACGCTGCCCAGTCATTGCCGGCCCGGCGCGCGAGCACGTCGATGCCGGTCATCTGCTGCAGGCCGGCGCCGATTCCCAGCAGATCGTGCGGCGACAGGGTCCATGCGTACACCACGCACAGCCACGCGACCGCCGGCAGGAAACTGTACAGCGCGCAGTCGAGCACGGCCGGATGACGGAACCTCGGCACGGTCCGCGCCGCGCCGCTCAACGCGTCGGCCCCAATCCAGCACACGACGCCTGCCGCAATGCCCAGCCACGTCCAGGCCTGGCCCAGCAGCAGGCCGACGAGCGTCAACACGATGAGCACATGAGTGCCGAGATAGCGCAGATACTTCAGCATGGTCACCCCGAAGGCGCAGACCGCCTGCATTCCCGTCCGGATACTGCCAACCTGCGTTGCCCCGGAGCAAGCCGATTGAGGCGCCAATCGCGCCCGGGGTGATGGAAATCAATTCCGTGGCCGTGGCCGGACCTGTGCGGGCACCGGCGTCACGGGGCGCGGCTTGCACGGGCGGCGGCTTCCCGGCCACGATGCCGCTTTACCCGCGGCGACACGCTTCGATGAAACTTCTGTTCCTTCACGGCTGGCACTCGGTGCCCGGCGGCGTCAAGCCGAGCTTCCTTCAGGCCCACGGTTGCGAGGTGTTCAATCCGGCGCTCGACGACGACGACTTCGACGCCGCACTGGCAAGCGCGCCACCGGCCGTCGGTCGTCGTCGGCTCGAGCCGCGGCGGCGCGGTGGCGATGAACCTGGCCTGTGGCACGGCGCGCCTCGTGCTGCTGTGCCCGGCCTGGCGCCGCTGGGGCACGGCGCAGCGCGTGAAGTCAGGCACCGTGATCCTGCACAGCCGCGTGGACGAGGTGATCCCGTTCGCCGACTCCGAAGCGCTGGTGCTGGCCAGCGGACTGCCGCGGACCGCGCTCATCGAAGTCGGCGAAGACCACCGGCTCGCGACGCCAGCGCCGCTCGCGGCGATGCTCGCAGCGTGCCGGTCGACCGATGGTCTGGACTGACGGCGGCGCCCGTGTCGAAACAGCGGACTGATATGCTGCGCACCCCCTTCCGGCGAGACAGTGGTGACGATGGCGACCAAGGCTGAGATCACGGCGTTCCTCGAACGCGATTTTCCCCAGTGCAAATGTACGGTCGATGCGTGCGGTGACGGTGCCGCGATCGTGCGCCGCAGGGTTGGCGACGCTGAACTGCGGCCCGGCGGCACCGTGTCGGGGCCGGTGATGATGGACGTCGCGGACACTGCGCTCTACGTTGCGCTGCTCGCCGAACTCGGCCTCGTGCCGATGGCGGTGACGACGAGTCTGAACATCAATTTCCTGCGCAAGCCCACCGCCGATCGCGACGTCATCGGCATCGCGCGCCTGCTGAAAGTCGGCAAGACCCTCGTCGTCGGCGACGTCACGATTCATTCGGACGGCATCGCAGCCCCCGTGGCGCATGCGAGCGTGACGTATGCCATCCCGCCGTCGACAGCGGCGGCCGCGCGCACCACGTAGCGGGATTGCCCGACAGCGGAACTGCGACCCACCGCCACCGGGGAGCCCGCGGGCGCCAACTCAGGAACCGGTAGTCGAAGATCGCCCGGCGGGCCGTGTGGCCGGCCGGGCGTGCAGAGCTACTTCGCGTGACTGAAATCGGCCGGCGGATAGAAGGACTCGTCGCCCAACGCATCCACCGCGGCCCAGAACCCGGGCGTCACGTTCAACTGCCCGATGCTCTCGGGATCGAGCATGTAGGACTGTCGACGGTAGTTCCACTTGTTCGGGCACAGCCGCACCGCTTCGTTGAAGTGGTGTTTGGCCCGCTCCAGTGCGCCGGCGGCGAACAGGTGGCGGCCGAGGCGCACGTGCGTCGCGGCGCGGACGTCCGCTTCTTCCGGACCGCGCATCCGTCGCCGCACTTCGGCCGGCGGCAGGATGTAGCGGCTCGCGGCGCCATTGCGCGCCCAGTCCCGCAGTGCTTCGATATAGGTGTTCCGGATCTCGATGCCGCGGTTGACGGCCTCATCCGGCACCTCGAAGGTCTCGCGGTTCATATGGCGCACCATGTCGGCCGTGCCGGCCGATTCGGCGGGGCGCACGATGTGCCCGGCTTCGTCGATCCACACGCCCTGCGGCACGTTGACCATCCCGTACAGCTCACCGACGACATGCGCTTCGTCGATCAGGTTCAGATAAGTCGGCGGGGCCTGTTTCGCCCACAGCGCCGACGACCAGCCCATCAGGCGCGCGAGCACCGGTGGCCGTTCGGCGATGTCTGCCGACCTGATGCGCGCCTCGACCGCGGCCTTGCCGCCGGTATCGAACGCGACGGCGATGAACTCGAGGCCTTCCTTCTGCAACTCTTCATAGACTACCTGCCACACGGACAGGTCGAAGCTGCAGCCTCAATAGGAACCCCAGGAGAACAGGAAGACTTTCTTGCCGCGAAAATCCGACAGCGAGTGCAGCTTGCCGTCGAGATCGGGCAGCGTGAAGTCCGGCGCTTCCAGCGAGAACAGCTGATCGCGTCGCGCATTCACGCTTTCGCCAAACGCCCACGCGCCGGCCGCGTCCTCGCGCACCACGGGCTGCCCCATGTAACGCGCAAACGCGGCAAGATCGACGCGGCCCTGCGCGTCCTGCCAGCCGGTATCGAGGCGCACGCAGGCGTCGCCGCGGCACAGCCCTTCAGGTTCGAGTTTCCAGCCGGTCGCCTGCTGCAGTTCAGCGGGCGTCAGCCACAGGTGATCGCCGTCGACGTCGGCGCTGAGGCCGGCGGTCGTGCGATCGTCGTACAGGATCGTTGAGACAGTCATGCGGTAATCCTCGCGTGCATGCGTGATGATCGTCAGGCCAATCTAGCCGCAGGACTGCGGCAAGGGAAGGCCGGGAGACAGGCCGCGCCGTCAGTGCAAAACCACTCAGTCGGAGTGGCTTTCGCCGGCGAGCTGCTGCTTGACCCGCCTGCGCTCGGCCTTGCGGGTCTTGTCGTGTACGCCGCCCTTCTTCAGCAGCGGATTGAGCGCGATGCGATTGCGCAGCTTGCCCGCCGCGAGTTTCTTCGCCGACTTCGCCATCGCCGCTCAGGCACCCTCGACGGGAAAACTGCGGGTGAAGCTGCGGCCCTTGGAGTCCGTCATCTTCGCTTCGATGGTGCCGCCGGCCTTCGGCTGGAAGAAAAAGCGGAAGCTCGGATCTTCGCTGATCGAGATGTCCGTTTCGGCGGTCATGATGTGCTCGCCGTTGAAGCTGATTTCAATCTTCGTCACGTACTCCGGCGGAATGAACGCGCGCGTGCGCTGGTCGAGCTGCAGACCGGTGATGTTCGGATGGCTGATGATCAGCTGGCCCAGCGCGACGTCCGCGTCGTCGGGACTTTCACTGGCCCGGAACTTCATTTCGCCGATCCGCGCGCGGGCTTCCTTCAGCTTCAGGAAAGGCGGCGGCTCGGAACAGCCCCCGCTGGCCCGCGTGAAGCCTTCGTCCATGTGCAGATCGCCGTTGTTCATTTCCGCGACCACGCGCACGAAGGTGAACTCGTTGATGCGCAGGCGCATCGACAGATCGGCGCGGCCCATCGCCGGCGTCAGGTGGAACACCCCGGCGAGCGGCTTCGGGTTCTTGTCGATGAACACGTAGATCTTCTGAATATAGCGCTCGGCCGTCTGTGGAATCTTTGCGTTGATGCTGAGCGGCACCACGCCCGAATCCTCGGCGCGCACCGGCACACGCAGTTCGACGATCGTCTTGTCGACGGAAATCTCGCGGCTCTTGAAATACTGCGGCTTCAGCAGCGTGCCCCAGATATCGACTTCGGACTGTTCCCCGGCCGCGAACACCGGCGCGGCGCTGACGAGCGCAAGGGCCAGCATCAGCCAGCGCACGGGCATCAGCAGGGTCTGGGACGCGTGAAAGTGCTGCATTGCGGGATTTCCATCGGCGGCTGGGGATCGCCACGCAGCATACCGAGGCGGCACGGGCCGCGGCAATCGCGGCGCAGTGTCGCCGTCGCTCAGGCCGAAGGACGTCGGCGGGTGAAGGGATCGAGCGCGGCCACGGCCCCGGTGCCGGCCGCCAGCGCGAGCAGCAGGAGGGCCGGCGGCGCCGGTGCGAACAGAAAAAGCTCGCGCAACCACGGCAGGGTCAGCGCCCCGGCATAGAGCAGGCTGGCGCCGCCCAGCACGACCCTGAGTGCCGTGTTCGGCGCCAGCAGGTTCGCCAGCCACGAACGCGTCCGCGACCGGTTCAGCACGATCAGCGACAGGTTGGCGGCGACGAGTGTCGTGAAACCGAGCGTGCGCGCGAGTTCGGGCGTGAAGCGGCTCATCGCCCATGCGTAGATCGCGAGCACGGCCGCGCTCGCTGCCAGTCCCTGCACGAGGCTGCCGAGCAGGGTCGATTTGTCGACCAGTCGCTGCGCGGCCCGGCGCGGTGGCCGACGCATGATGTCGGCCTCCTCGTCTTCACCCTCGAATACCAGCGAACAGGCCGGATCGATCACGAGTTCGAGGAACACCACGTGCACGGGGTAGAGCATCAGCGGCCAGCCGACGAGCAGCGGCAGCAGCGACAGCGCGGCGATCGGGAGATGCACCGCGATGATGTAGCTGGTCGCCTTGCGCAGGTTGTCGAAGATACGCCGCCCCATGCGCACCGCGTGCACGATCGAGGCGAAGTCGTCGTTCGCGAGCACCAGCGAGGCCGCTTCGCGCGCGACGTCGGTGCCGCGCGAGCCCATCGCGATCCCGATGTGCGCCGCGCGCAAGGCCGGCGCATCGTTGACGCCGTCACCCGTCATCGCGACCACCTCACCGTTCGCCATGCCGGCCTGCACGATGCGGAGTTTCTGCGCCGGCATCACGCGCGCGAACACGCTCGTGCCCCGGATGCGCGAGCGCAGGGCCTCGTCATCGAGCGCAGCGATGTCATCGCCCGTCAGCAGCGCATGATCCGCGGCGAGTCCCGCCTGCCGCGCGATTGCAAGCGCCGTCCCGGGATAGTCGCCGGTGATCATCGCCACGCGGATGCCGGCCTCGCGACATTCGCGCACCGCATCCGGCACGCCCGCGCGCAGGGGATCTTCGAGCCCCACCAGGCCGAGCAGCCGGTAAGTAAAATCGTGCTGCCGATCGGGCCATTGCGCAGCGCCGAAACTGCCACGGGCCACGGCGAGGACGCGCAACCCACCTTGCGCCAGTGCATTGACCTGGTCCTGGACGCGCGCGACGAGCGCAGGATCCGCATGACAGAGATCGAGGATGGCCTCCGGCGCACCCTTGGCGGCGACGACATGTTCGGCCTGCCCGGTGGCCTGCCACACGTGCGTCATCGCCAGCATGGCCGGCGTCACCGCATAGGCGTGCGCCAACGTCCAGTTCGCGTGCAGATGGTCGGTGCCGCGCAGGTAGCGCGCGCCGAGCGCCTGGAACGCCTGCTCCATCGGATCGAACGGATTGACGGCGCTGGCGAGAATGCCGAACTCGAGCAGTGCGTGGAACGCCTCGGGCAGCTCGCCCGCCGGGCTGGCCGTGACGTCGAAGACCGCGCCGTCGAGGCAGGCGAGCCGCGCTATCGTCATGCGGTTCTCGGTCAGCGTGCCGGTCTTGTCGACGCACAGCACGGTCGCCGCGCCCAGCGCTTCGATCACGGCCACGCGCCGCGTCAGCACATCGTGGCGCGAGATGCGCCACGCGCCGATCGCGAGAAAGACCGTGAGCACCACCGGAAACTCTTCCGGCAGCAACGCCATCGCGGCCGTCAGACCGGCGAGCAGACCGCCGAGCCAGTCGCCGCGTGCGAGGCCCGCAATCAGCACGATGACGCCGCACACCGCGAGGCCCAGCGTCGCCACGATGCGCACGAGCCGCGCGATCTCCCGTTGCAGCGGCGTGCGTTCCACTTTCACCGTGCGCAGGGCATCACCGATGCGGCCCAGTTCGGTGTCCGGCCCCGTGCGTTGGACCTCGACGACGGCCTGGCCCCTGATCAGCACGCTACCCGAGTACAGGAACGGACGATCGTCGCCACCCGGCGCGCCGAACACGGTCACGCCATCCCAGATGGCCTTGCGCACCGGCACCGCCTCGCCGGTCAGCAGCGATTCGTCGGCCTCGACCGAACCGCCGTCGATCATCACCGCGTCCGCCGGCACGCGATCCCCTTCGGCGAGCAGCACCACGTCGCCGCGCACGACCTCGCGTCCCGGGATGCGCAGCTGCGCGCCGTCGCGCACGACCAGCGCGCGTGGACTCGTCATGTCGCGCAGCGCGGCGAGCACGCGCTCGGTGCGCCGTTCCTGCACGATGGTGATGCTCAACACCACGCCGACGGCGAACAGCAGCAGCAACGCTTCACGCAGATCGCCCAGCACCACGTATAGCAGGCCGGCGGCGACGAGCAGCACGAACATCGGCTCGGTGACCGTGTGCCACACCGTCGACCACAGGCCGCGGTGCTGGTCCTGCGGCAGCTCGTTGTACCCGTCCACGGCGAGCCGCCGCGCGGCCTCGGCGCTGTCGAGCCCGCGGCGGTCCGGGCGTGTCGTGGTGGCGCGCTGCTGCACGTGATTAAGCTCGCTGGTCCCTCTACACTTCGGCTTCAACTCTACGCGGTTTCAGCGCGCGGGGGCGGATACGGATCAAACCCGCCACCCGCGGCTGCACGAGGCACTTCATGGATCAAGCACAGTTCAACGCCGGCCTGCTTCGCTATATCGATGCGTCACCGACGCCTTTCCACGCGGTGGTCGAAGCGCGCCGCCTGCTCGACGCCGCCGGCTTCCAGGCGCTCGACGAACGCGACAGCTGGCAGCTGACGCCGGGCAGCCGGCACTATGTCACCCGCAATGGCTCGGCGCTGATCGCATTCGTGCCCGGCGACGATCCCCTGGCCGACAGCGGCGTGCGCATGGTCGGCGCGCACACCGACAGCCCATGCCTGAAGATCAAGCCACGGCCGGAGTTGAAGTCCCAGGGCTACTGGCAGCTCGGCATCGAGGTCTACGGCGGCGCGCTGCTCAACCCGTGGTTCGATCGCGATCTCGGCCTCGCCGGACGCATCACCCTGCGCCTCGCCAGCGGCGAGTTGCACAGCCGCCTCATCGATATCCGGGAACCCGTCGCGTGCATCCCGAGCCTGGCGATCCATCTCGATCGCGAGGCGAACGACAAGCGCTCGATCAACAAGCAGACGCATCTGCCGGCGATCGTCGCGCGCGTTGCCGGCGTCGAGGATGACTTCAATCTTCGCCACGAACTGCAGGCCCGGCTCGTGACTGACGACGCCAGCCTCGCCGGGGCGACACTGCTCGACTACGAACTGTCGCTGTACGACCTGCAGCCGGCATCGACGGTCGGCTGGCGCCGCGAGTTCATCGCCGCCGCGCGCCTCGACAACCTGCTGAGCTGCTACACGGCCGTGGTGGCGCTGTGTCACTGCCAGTCGCGTGAGCACCGGCTGATCGTGCTCAACGATCACGAGGAAGTCGGCAGCGGCTCGGCGGCCGGCGCGCGCGGCAGCTTTCTGCGTTCGGTGCTGGAGCGCCTGTCCGGCGGCGGTGAAGCCCAGGCGCGCGCGATGGCGCACTCACTGCTGGTCTCGACCGACAACGCCCACGGCGTCCATCCGAACTTCGCCGACCGGCACGACGCCAATCACGGTCCGGTGCTGAACGGCGGGCCGGCACTGAAGATCAATCACAACCAGTCCTACGCGTCGAACAGCGAGACAGCCGCGGTGTTCCGCGAGGCCTGCGCCCGCGCCGGCGTGCCCCTGCAGAGCTTCGTCGCGCGCGGGGACATGGGCTGTGGCAGCACGATCGGGCCGATCACCGCGGCCCAGCTCGGGGTGCGCACCGTCGATGTCGGCGTGCCGACGTTCGCGATGCATTCGATTCGGGAGCTCGCCGGGCGCGACGATGCGTGGTCGCTGATGCAGGCGCTGGGCGTGTGTTTCAGCCTGCCGCTGCCGCGGTGACGACAGCACGCTCCGCCTGCGCGAGATGCCGGCGCGCCGCGCTCAGCAGCGCGCGATGCGCGGTCTCCAACTCGTCGAGCTGCGCGCCGTCCAGGACGCCCGTCTCGTCGAGCGCCTGTTCTGCCGCGCGCGCCAGCGTCGTCAGCGCGTCCGCATCGAACCCCGCGGCCAAGCCCTTGAGCGTGTGACAGATGCGTCTCGCCTCGTCGAGACGCGGTGCTGCCAGCGCCGCGCGCAGACGGGTGACGCAGTCGGCCTCGGCGTCAATGAACACCTCCAGCAGGCGCGACAGCAACTCGTCGTCATCGCCATAACGGGCGCGCGCGAGTGTCGCATCGAAGGCGGGCGCGGGCAGGCTGGCCATGCCACGCATGACGGTGGTGGCCGGCAACCATTCCGTGAGTCGCGCAAACAGGTCCCCGGGCACGATCGGCTTGCCCACGTGCGCATTCATGCCGGCCGCGATGCAGTCGGCGAGATCGCTGCGATTCACGTTCGCCGTGAGGCCGATGATCGGAAGACCGGACGTGGCCGGATCGGCGCGCAGGCGCCGGGTCGCCTCGAGGCCGTCCATTTCCGGCATCATCACGTCCATCAACACGAGATCGAAGGCCTGCGTCGTGACGAGCTCGAGCGCCACGCGGCCATTGTCCGCGACCTCGACCCGTGCACCGCGCCGCTCGAGCAGTTCGCGCGTGATCAACTGGTTCACCGCGTTGTCCTCGACGACCAGGATGCGCGCACCGTCGAAGCGCTGCGCGTCGTCGCTGGCGGTGCCCGTGGCCGGCAGGTCAGCGGCCACGGCCATCGGCAGCGTGACGGTAAAACTGCTGCCCTCGCCCGCTGCACTGCTCAGGCTGATCTCGCCCGCCATCAGGCGGACGAGATGACGCGAGATCGACAGGCCCAGTCCCGTGCCGCCGTAGCGCCGGCTGACCGACGAATCGGCCTGCGCATAGGCGCTGAACACGCGCTGCTGCTGATCGGGCGTCATGCCGATGCCAGTGTCGCTGACGACGAAGCGCACGCTGACCTCCGAGGCACGGATGCGGCTGACGGACACGGTGAGCTCGACGCTGCCATGTGCGGTGAACTTGATCGCGTTGCCGAGCAGATTCACCAGCACCTGGGTGATGCGCATCGCGTCACCGTTGAGACGCGCGGGCACATCGCCCGCAATGCGGGTTTCGAAACGCAGCCGTCGCTCGCGGGCGAGCGGGCCGATGGTGCTTTCGACCTGGCCGACGAGTTCGCGCAGTTCGAACGGTGCAAGGTCGACCTCCATGCGGCCGGCTTCGATCTTGGAAAGGTCCAGCACGTCGTTCAGCAGCCGGAACAGCATTTCGCCGGCCTGCTTGATCTTCACGAGGTAGTCGCGCTGCGGTTCGCCGTTGCTGTCGAGTGCGAGGTGCGTGAGCCCCAGGATCGCGTTCATCGGCGTGCGGATTTCGTGACTCATGCTGGCGAGGAACTCGCTCTTGGCGCGGTTCGCGCGCTCGGCTTCCTGCTGCGCATCGAGCGCCGCACCGCGCGATTCGAGCAGCGCCTGCGACAGTGATTCCTTTTCGAGCCGCAGCCTGAGGCTGTCGGTGAGCACATGCCGCAGCCGTTCAGCGCTCGAGGACATCATGTACAGGTAGATCAGCGTACCGACGCCGAGCAGCAGGTAGATGGCGTCACCGCGGCCAACGAACATCACGACGAAAGGCAGCAGGATCGAGGCTGCGAACAGGCCGTAGGCGGCACGCACGGGCGCGGCCAGCGGTACCGCGCCGGACACGAGCACCATCGGGATGAGATAGAGCACCGACTCCCGTGCACCGTCGACCGCCGCCACGAGGCTCAGCATGCCGAGACCCCAGACGATTCCCGCCGCCAGCATCGACTGCCGCACCCGCGTGGCGGCGCGGCTGAGCGACGGGCGCTGCCCGGCTTCGTCCGCACGCAGAAACCGGCGCGACATCAGCGTGCGTCCCGCGGCCACCGAGCCCGTCGCGGCCAGCCAGCCTGCGATGAGCCACGGACCGGCCTTCCCCCAGGCGAGCAGCGCGGCAAGCACCGCGGCGGCCATCGTCGCCAACTGGCCCGCCAGTACCCCGCGATGGAAGATCCGCAGCAGTTCGAGTTCGACCTGCTGCTCCATGTCAGCGACCGGGTGCGACATCGTCATCGATTCAACGCTTCACAGCAGCAACGGAGAATTCGGCAGTTCGTCGATCGGCCTGACCTGAGGCGGAAATTGCCGCGCGGCCAGCGCACCGATGCGCTCGATCATCAGTACGCTGCCGGCCTCGAAACGGCCTTCGCGGTACGCTGCCTCGCCCTCCGCGCAGATCGCGCGCCACGCGTCGGCCCCGACCCGCGCATCGAAGCCGCGGTCGGCGATGATTTCGATCGCATGATCGGCGAACAGCACGTACACCAGCACGCCGTTGTTCGCCTGCGTGTCCCAGACTTCGAGCGACGCAAACAGCTGGCGGGCGCGCGTGCGCGACGTCACGCCCGCGCTCACGTCGCCGAGGTCGAGCGCGGGTTCGAGCACGAAACGGATTTCCGCCGAGTGCGTCAGTTCCGACGCGGTGATCGCCGACTCGATCGCGTCCAGGCTCGGCGCAGGAAAGGCCCGCGCGGCGCTGGCACGCGTGGTGGTCAGATGGCGCCACAGTCGCTTGAGCATGCTCACCAGCTTCCCGAGGCGCCGCCGCCGCCGAAACCGCCACCGCCACCCCCGAACCCGCCGCCGAATCCACCGCCACC